>WPCG01169359.1_pt1 | contig 348343 bp, 310 predicted proteins | sample 5403311 | NCBI WGS metagenome assembly WPCG01 (sample SAMN12869467, study PRJNA574797) | sludge metagenome | isolation source: wastewater treatment of Control | place: China:Beijing | collected 2019-05-17
CAGATCAACGGTCTGCAGACCGCCATCGATCTCGCGGGTAACCTTGACCCGGTCGCCTTCGACATTGACCGCCGAGGCGAAGGTGCCCTGGGCGTAGCCGGACAGGGCTGCGAGCATCTGGCCAGTCTGGTTGTTGTCGGAATCGATGGCCTGCTTGCCGAGGATGACCAGTTGCGGCTGCTCCTTGTCAACCACGGCCTTGAGCAGCTTGGCGATGGCCAGCGAGCTCAGTTCATCGGCGGACTCGACCAGCACGGCGCGGTCGGCACCCAGAGCCAGCGCGGTGCGCAGTTGCTCTTGAGCAGCGGTCGGGCCTACGGAAACGGCAACGATTTCAGTTGCCACGCCCTTCTCTTTCAGGCGCACGGCCTCTTCTACGGCGATTTCGCAGAAGGGGTTCATGGACATCTTGACGTTGGCAAGATCGACACCGCTGTTGTCCGCCTTGACGCGAACCTTGACGTTGTAGTCGACCACGCGCTTAACGGCTACTAGTACCTTCATGGCTACCTCATGAGTCTTGGGTGCAACCACTCGACGCCAAAAAGTGACCGAACAACAATAAATCGTTCACAATTAGACTAAATCGAGATTATCATTCAGGGCAACTATCATGCCGGCCCTCTGTGTGAGGGTCAATAGTCCGTTAGGTCTAAAGTCGTATTGTCAGGGGCTGCCAGTTCGATCTTTGGATTGGAGCAGATGAGACAGACTGTTATAATGCTCGGCTAAACCGATCAGGGAAGATCTAAAAAACCGTTATTAGCTGGCCTAGTGTAGGAGATTGCTTGTGGAACGCGAATTCATGGAGTTTGACGTTGTCATCGTGGGCGCTGGCCCGTCCGGTCTGTCCGCCGCTTGCCGCATCAAGCAGCAAGCTGCTGAAGCCGGGCAGGAAATCAGTGTCTGCGTGGTGGAGAAAGGTTCCGAAGTCGGCGCCCACATTCTCTCCGGTGCGGTTTTCGAGCCGCGTGCGCTTAACGAGCTGTTCCCCAACTGGAAAGAACTGGAAGCCCCGCTGAACACTCCGGTCACTCGTGACGATATCTACGTCCTGACCAGTGAAGAGAAAGCCACCAAGGTTCCCGACTTCTTTGTGCCCAAAACCATGCACAATGAAGGCAACTACATCATCTCCCTGGGCAATCTGTGCCGCTGGCTGGCTCAGCAGGCTGAGAACCTGGGCGTAGAGGTATACCCGGGCTTCGCCGCCCAGGAAGCGCTGATCGATGAGAACGGCGTGGTCAAGGGGATCCTCACTGGCGATCTGGGTGTCGACCGTGAAGGCAATCCCAAAGAAGGCTTCTACACCCCGGGTATGGAGCTACGCGCCAAGTACACCCTGTTCGCTGAAGGTTGCCGTGGCCACATCGGCAAGCAACTAATCAAAAAGTACAACCTCGACAGCGACGCTGACGCCCAGCATTACGGTATCGGCATCAAGGAAATCTGGGATATCGATCCGGCCAAGCACCAGCAGGGCCTGGTGGTTCACACCGCCGGCTGGCCGATGGATATCATGGGCACCGAAAACACCGGTGGCTCCTTCCTCTATCACCTGGAAAACAACCAGGTCGTCGTTGGTCTGATCATCGACCTGTCCTACGCCAATCCGCACCTGTCGCCGTTCGACGAGTTCCAGCGCTACAAGCACCACCCGGTGATCAAGCAGTACCTGGAAGGCGGCAAGCGCGTTGCCTATGGCGCTCGCGCCATCTGCAAGGGCGGCTTCAACTCGCTGCCGAAGATGGTCTTCCCCGGTGGCGCACTGATTGGTTGCGATCTGGGCACCCTGAACTTCGCTAAGATCAAGGGCAGCCACACCGCCATGAAATCCGGCATGCTGGCTGCCGACGCCATTGTCGAAGCGCTCAAGGCTGGTAGTGAAGGTGGCGACGAGCTGACCGGTTACGTTGACAGCTTCAAGTCGAGCTGGCTGTATGACGAACTGTTCCGTGCCCGTAACTTCGGCCCGGCAGTGCACAAGTTCGGCGCCATCATTGGTGGCGGCGTCAACTGGCTGGATCAGAACCTGTTCGGCGGCAAGATCCCTTTCACCCTGCGTGACAAGACTCCGGATTACGCCTGCATGAAGAAGGCTTCCGAAGCCAAGAAGATCAGCTATCCCAAGCCGGATGGGGTAATCAGCTTCGACAAGCTGTCTTCGGTGTTCCTGTCCAACACCAACCATGAGGAAGATCAGCCGGTTCACCTGACCCTCAAGGACCCGAGCATTCCGCTGGAGAAGAACCTGCCGCTGTACGACGAGCCGGCCCAGCGTTACTGCCCGGCTGGCGTGTATGAGATCGTCCAGAACGATGACGGCAGCAAGCGCTTCCAGATCAACGCGCAGAACTGCGTGCACTGCAAGACTTGCGACATCAAGGATCCGGCCCAGAACATCAACTGGATCGCTCCTGAAGGTACTGGCGGCCCGAACTATCCCAACATGTAAGGCTGCTGTACCAAGCAAAAACCCGGCTTCGGCCGGGTTTTTCGTTTCAGACAGACCAGCCACTGCATGCGCGGTTAGGTAACCTCTGAAAAACGTAGGCGAGGCAGGCAAGACAATACCGATGGCGGCCCCGCAAAAAACAGCCGAAAAAGCGCAGTTTACGTGGTGTAAATGAGCATTTTGAGGCTGTTTTTAACGCAGTATTGCCAACGCAGGTAGTTTTTCAGAGGTTACCTAGACCAATACGCCCTCCCCTGGCTCCCCACCCAGCGGCAATACGTCAACGGCCACGCTGAGCACATGTTCGCCGCCCCCAGTCATTACCCCCTTGAGCGGGGTTACATCGGCAAAATCACGGCCCCAACCCAGCACGATATAACGCTCATCCGGCAAGCAGCCGTTGGTGGGGTCAATCTCCAACCAGCCCCAACCCGGGATGAAAACAGCCAACCAGGCGTGAGTAGCATCAGCACCCAGCAGTTTCTCCTGCCCTGGCGGCGGTAGGGTTTCCATGTAGCCGCTGACATAACGCCCCGCCAGCCCCAGCGAGCGCAGGCAGCCAATGGCCAGATGGGCAAAGTCCTGGCATACCCCCCGCCGACTGGCCAGAACCTCGGCCAACGGGGTGGCGACTGTAGTGAATCCTGGGTCATAGCTGAATTCAGTAAAGATCCGGGTATTCAGGTCCAGGATTGCCTCAATCAGGTTGCGCCCGGGGGTGAAACTTTTGGCCGCGTAGCTGGCCAGGTGGTCATGGGCCTGAACGAAGGCCGAGTCCATTACATACAGCCGGGACTCGAGCGTATCGGCATTACTGTGACGTCCGTCTTCACGCAAGGCCGCAACTGCCGACTCCCAGGCCATTGAGGAGAAGAAATCCTGGGCAGGTCGCGCCGAGGTCGTGACTTCGCTGAAGACGTGCACTTCCAGGCTGTCATGCAGGGACTCCAGAGAGAAGTTCACTACCCGATTACCAAAGAAATCCGTCCGTTCACGCTGACGAACCGGAGCCGGAATGATTTCGATGCGGGTGTTGTCGCAGCGCTGCCAGGGCAATTGCCGGGGCAGGATTCGCGCCTCATTGTGGCTCAGGGTGACCGGGCCGCTGTATTCATAGCGCGTGGTATGGCGCAGTTGATATTTCATTGATCAGGGCTCGTTCAGGTCGGGGTGTATTGCATGGTGACCAGTTGCCGGGGCATTTCAACGTGGCTGAAATGACTGTGGGATACGGCATTGGACAACTCGGCCATGGGCTCGATCAGGCGGTCTAGCAGATCCGCCAGAGCCGCCCGGGCCTCGGCCGACTTCTCAAGATCGGCCAGGCTGTCGATATCGACCAGATGCAAGGCGCTGGTGGCCTGGATGATCAGGCGATTTTCAAGATTACGGTAAGGCGAGCTGCCCGGGGACGGCAGGCGCACGATTTGCCGGCCCAGACGTTTGAGCATGTAGCCAATCGAGCGAGGATTGGTTTCATCGAACAGCAACAGGTCGAGAATGGCCGAGGGATGCAGTTGGGAGCGATAGCGGCGTCGATAGACAGTGAAGTTGTCAGTAGTCGCCAGCACTACCTCCCACAGCGGGATTCCCGGCTGCTGAGCGGTCAGCAACGCCAGCTTGAGCAGCTCAAGACTGTTCAGCGCACGCTCGATGAAACGCCCGATATCGAGAAAGCGCCAGCCGTAGTGATGCGGCATGGTTTCGTTGCACAGCCCGAAGAAGGCCGACAGATCGAGTACCATGGCTTCCAGGTGACGCTGGCCAACCACAATTCCCCTGGTCCGCGAGATGTTGTTGAAACGCTGACGCATGACATTGATCGCCCGCCAGGCATCGTCGCCCAGATGGTCACGTACCGCCCGGCTGTTGCGCACAAAATGGCCGAACAACATGGGCAGACCATCAGGCTGATCGTCGGCAAACAGCTGCAGCAACCGATCACGGCTGATCACATATTCACGTGAAAACCGCCCGTTGAGGGTCTGTGGCTCGCCCTCCTCCTGATCCGCCGGCAGGCCTTCGGCATCCAGCGGGATCTCCAGCGCCGCCAGCAGATCCGGCATCAGATGTACTCCGGCCTCGGCCCGATCCTCTTGCAGTAGTCGCGCCAGCGCCTCACGCAACAATCTGGCCCGGGCATCCAGGCGTTCGCCATAGCGCCCCATCCAGAACAAGCTTTCAGCGACCCGGCAGGGCAGGTCCTTGCCATCGCGAGTCACCACAATCGGCCCCTGAGCCTGACGCAACAGACTGATATGCGGCTGCGGCACCGGTGCCATGACCCAGATATCCTTGACCGTGCGGCTCTGCATCAGCGGCGCTCCGGGCTCGCCGACCCAGGCCAGACCACCCGGCATAACCCGATAATTGCGCTGCTGTACCGGTTTTTTCAGATCGTCCGGCTCAACCAGGCTGAAGAATCGCAAGGTGGTGCTTTGCCGCTCCAACTGCCGGGTCTGGGGGTTGAAGCCCGGCGCGACCGACGATGTCAGTGGCCGTTGCGCGGTAAACAAGTGGGGGCGTTTGTTGAGATCCCGACGCAACGCCTCGACTGCCGTCAGTGACATTTGTTCAGGAATGAACACCTTGCCCGACTGCGTAACATCGCGGATATGCCAGTTATCCAGCCCCGTCATCACCTGTTGCCGCGACTGCGGGTCGCCGCACCAGAGGCTTTCCCGACAGGGCAGCAACAGTTCTTCCCCCAGCAGCCGGAGGCACAGCATCGGCAAAAAAGCCGCCAGAGCCGGATGCTCGAGCACTCCGGTCCCCAGGGCATTGGCAATACGCACCTCGCCATTGCGCGCAGCCTGCAGCAACCCAGGCACGCCCAGCAGTGAGTCCGGGCGAAGCTCCAGCGGGTCGCACCAGGGATCGTTGATCTGACGGACGATCACATCCACCTGGGTCAGTCCGCCAAGAGCCCGGACCGATACCTGACCATCACGGACCACCAGATCAGCGCCTTCGACCAGGGAAAAGTTCATATAATTGGCCAGCCAGGCGTGTTCGAAATAACCTGGACTGCCTGGTCCCGGCGACAACAGAACAATATTGGGCTGTTCGCGCTGGGTGTTGGCCAGGCTGGCCAGGCAACGATGCTGCGCCTGCAGAAAACCAGCCAGACGTTTGATCGGCGCATCCCGGTAAATACTTGGCAACGCACGGGACAGAATGATGCGGTTCTCCAGGGCATAGCCAGCCCCGGCTGGCGACTGGGTCCAGTCAGCCAGAGCCAGCCAGTTCCCATCAGAATCACGGATCAAATCCGTGCCATGGATGATCAGCAGTGGACGCTCCAATTGATTGGGCAGGTCGGCAGCGGAAAACAGAAAACCGGGATGGCTATAAACCAGCTCCGGCGGCAACAGCCCTTCGGTGATGACCCGACGTTCGCCGTACAGGTCATCGATCAGATGCTCCAGCAGCCGACTACGCTGACGCAGGCCGGCTTCGAGCACCTCCCACTCCTCAGTGCTGATCACCCAGGGCAGGCAATCGAGCTGCCAGGAGCGCAACTGTCCGGGATTATCCTCATAGGGATTGAAAGTAACGCCATTCTCATGCAGCAGGTTCTGCACTTCTTCCGAGCGCGCGGCCAGCACCTCCGGCCCCAGCAAGGTGAAGTCTTCCAGCAGAGTTTGCCAGTGCGCTCTGGGCTGGCGATTGTCGCCAAGCAGCTCATCATACAGGCCATGCCCCGGATACTCTCCCAACAGGGCCTCCAGCGCCGCCCCAAGACCACTCGCTTGCTGCATTATTGTTGTCTCCACGGCATATTCGGGCCGTATCACGACAGGTTGAACGAAGTTCGCATTATAAACCAGTGGGAGGCACCCCTGCCCTACGCAAATCCAGGGTATGTGGATACTCCTGCCCCGGCGCCTGCTGAATCTGGCCAATTGCCCCCTGACTGTGACCGTAATGCCAGAATCTGGCCAGCCGCCTGGCCTCGGCCTCGTTGCCGTTCACCGGGAAGTGTTCATAGTTGCGTCCAGCCGGGTGGACCACATGATAGGTGCAGCCACCCAGCGAGCGCTGATTCCAGGTGTCGATCAGATCGAACACCAGCGGCGCCTGGACCTCGATCATCGGGTGCAGGGCTGACGGCGGTTGCCAGGCCCGATAACGCACAGCAGCGACCGCCTCACCCGGCACGCCGGTGGCATGCAGCGGAACCTTGAAGCCGTTACAGGTCAGCACATGACGGGCCGGATTGAAGTCGCGTAGCTTGACCTCCAGCCGCTCAACCGAAGAATCCACGTAGCGGGCAGTGCCCCCACCAGCCGCTTCCTCGCCCAGCACATGCCAGGGCTCGATCGCCTGGCGCAGGGCCAGGCTCACACCTTGATACTGGACCTCGCCACACATTGGGAAGCGGAATTCGAGAAATGGTGCGAACCAGTCATGCTCGAACTCGAAACCATGGCGACGCAGGTCTTCAATCACTTCCAGCAGGTCCTGCCACAGGTAATGCGGCATCAACCAGCGGTCATGCAAGGCCGTGCCCCAGCGTACCAATGGCTTGCGATACGGTTTGGTCCAGAATCTGGCCACCAGTGCGCGGATCAGCAACTGCTGCATCAGACTCATGTCGGCATGCGGCGGCATTTCAAAACCGCGCAGCTCGATCAGCCCCAGGCGCCCGCTGGCGCTGTCCGGTGAATACAGTTTGTCGATGCAGAACTCGGCCCGGTGGGTATTGCCGGTGATATCGGTCAGCAGATGGCGCAGCAAGCGGTCAACCAGCCAGGGCTGGGGCACTTCGCCTGCGGGCATCTGGGCCAGGGCGATTTCCAGCTCGTACAGTGCCTCGTGACGGGCCTCATCAACCCGCGGTGCCTGGCTGGTCGGGCCAATGAACAGCCCCGAGAACAGGTAGGACAGGCTCGGATGATGCTGCCAGTAGGTCAGCAGGCTGGCCAGCAGGTCGGGACGGCGCAAAAAGGGAGAATCAAGCGGTGTAGGGCCACCCAGGGTCACATGGTTGCCGCCACCAGTGCCGGTATGCCGGCCATCGAGCATGAACTTCTCGGTTCCCAGGCGGGTCTGACGCGCCTCGTCGTAGAGTATCCGGGTATTGCGCACCAGTGCCGGCCAACTGGCCGCCGGCATGACATTCACCTCGATCACCCCCGGGTCCGGGGTGATCATGAATTTCTCCAGACGCGGATCGGCTGGCGGCGCGTAACCTTCCAGGCACACCGGCAAGCCGGTATCGGCGGCAGTCTGCTCAATCACCGCAACCAAAGCGAGAAAATCCTCGAGCTGGGCCAACGGTGGCAGAAAGACAAACAGCTTGCCGTCGCGCGGCTCAATACACAGCGCCGTCCCGATGATGCCCTGATCCCGCAGCTCGGGGCGCTGCTCCTGCCAATCCTGGCCGACCGCCTGATGATGCATGCCAGGTTCGGCGTAAATCGGCGCTTCGGCGGCACTGTAGCGGCTGGCGACTTCACCATGCACATCGGGCAAAGCTGGCGGTGCCTCAAACAATGAGCGCGGCAAAGGTTCATCGCGGCGTTGCACCGGCAGCGCACTCAGCGGCAGACGCAACCCCATGGGCGAGTCGCCCGGCACCAGATACAGATAGTCACGGCGCACCGGCCACTCACCAGACAACCAGCGCTGGCCATCGACACTGCGGGCCAAGGGCAATACCAAGCCAGTCAGACTGTCCAGTCCGCGCTCAAGCAAGCGGGCCAGGCGCAGCCGATTGGCGTCATCCTTGAGATCCTCGCCCTGCAACTCGACATCAATCGGCAAGGTCTGCTCCAGCCACAGGTAATAGTAGGCATCCTCATATCCCGGAATCAGAAACCGCTCCGCCACCCCCAGTCGCCGTACCAGCGCTGTGGCAAAGCGCTGAGCTTCCGGCTCACCGAACCCATAATCCTGGGCGCTGTCGGCCAGCCAGCGGTCATCGCGCCAGACTGGTACGCCATCCCGACGCCAATAACAGGCCAAGGCCCAGCGCGGCAGCGGTTCGCCCGGATACCATTTGCCCTGCTGGTAATGCACCAGCGAGCCGGGCGCATAATGCGGACGCAGGCGCGTGAGCAACTGCTCGGAGAAACGGCGCTTGGTCGGCCCCAGGGCTGCCGTGTTCCATTCTGGTGCGTCCATATCATCCACTGATACAAAAGTGGGCTCGCCGCCCATGGTCAAACGCACATCCAGCGTCTCCAGATGCTGGTCAACCAGCGCTCCCAAGGCGTCTATACGCTGCCATTGGTTCTGCGTGTAGGGTTTTGTTACCCGCGGATCTTCATGGATGCGGGTTACCTCCATGGCAAAGGAGAACTCAACCTCGCATTTGTCGGTCGCGCCCGTTATCGGTGCAGCACTGGATGGATCAGGGGTAGCCGCCAGCGGCAAGTGACCTTCGCCAGCAAAAAGCCCGGAAGTCGGGTCCAGCCCGATCCAGCCAGCCCCGGGGATGAACACCTCAGCCCAGGCGTGCAGATCAGTAAAATCAGCCTCCGGCCCGCTCGGGCCGTCGAGTGCTTTGAGATCAGCAGTGAGCTGAATCAGATAGCCCGAGACAAACCGGGCAGCCAGGCCCAGGTGCCGCAGAATCTGAACCAGTAGCCAGGCCGAGTCGCGGCACGAGCCACTGCCCTTTTCCAGGGTCTGTTCACCGGTCTGAACACCGGGTTCCATACGGACCAGATAGCTGACATCGGCCTGTAACCGCTGGTTCAGATCTACTAGAAAGTCAGTGGTCTGGCGCGCGCCCTTGGGCACTTCTGCCAGCCATTGGCTCAGTAGTGGCCCGGACTCGGTCAATTCCAGATAAGGTGCCAGATCGCGGCGCAGCTCGCTGCTGTAGTTGAAGGGGTAATTCTCGGCGTAGTCCTCAATGAAGAAGTCAAAGGGATTGATCACCGTCATCGGAGCAACAACTTCAACATCAACCTTCAACTCTTTGATTTTTTCAGGGAAAACCAGACGAGCAACATGATTTCCGAAGGGATCCTGCTGCCAGTTGATGAAGTACTCACCACCCTCGACCCTCAAACTATAGGCTTCGATCGGGGTGCGGCAATGGGGCGCCGGACGCAACCGGACCAGGTGTGGCGAGACCGCTACGGGCCGGTCGAACTGGTAGTGAGTACTGTGCCGGAGTGCTACGCGTATGGTCATGTAAAGCTATCCCTGTTCAAGGCTCTGCAAGCTGGAATCCAAGGCAATGGCTGTGCCAACCCACCGGCAAACCGGCCGCGACGCTTCTAAGCTACTCTGTAACACTAGCAGTGTTACAAACACTGTAGTGCTCCGACCACACGAAACAGCCTGCCCGAAAGCCCCTCTGGTATGGCAATTGCAAATACCCTCACAACACCCACGCATGTAGAACGAGAGCTTGCATGAGTAAAGTCGACTGGCAGGACTACAACCCCAAAGGGTTCTATGACGAACTGATTGCAGCACCCGGCAACCCCCGCCCCGAAGCAGCCATGCTCTGCGAGTACCTGGCCAGCCTTGATGCCCGGGAGCTGGCCGAGCACAAGACCGCTGCCGAGGTGGCAATCCAGCTGATGGGCATCACCTTCACGGTCTACACCGAAGGCAGCATGATCGACCGGGCCTGGCCCTTCGACATAGTTCCGCGGATCATCCCGCTGCAGGAGTGGCAAAGAACCGAAGCGGGCCTCAAACAGCGCGTACAGGCGCTCAACCTGTTCATCGATGACCTGTACCACGAACAAAAAATCATCAAGGACGGCGTGTTTCCGGTCGAAGTACTGGCTCAGTCGGTAAACTTCCGTCCGCAATGCGTCGGCATCCATACCCCGCACAACGTCTGGGCGCATATCTGCGGCTCCGATCTGGTCCGGGACAAGGACGGCACCCTGTATGTGCTGGAAGATAACCTGCGGGTTCCTTCCGGGGTGTCTTACATGCTGGAGAACCGCAATGTTACCAAGCGGGTGCTGCCGGATCTGTTCGCCACCGGGCGTATTCAACCAGTCGACGATTACACCTCCCAGCTCTACGAAATGTTGTCCTCAATGTCGCCACGCCCCGGCGATGATCCGGTGATCGTGATCCTGACCCCCGGGATCTATAACTCGGCCTATTACGAGCATTCCTATCTGGCCCAGCAAATGGGCGTGCAACTGGTCGAGGGCAGCGACCTGGTGGTGGGCGACGATGATTGTGTGTACATGCGTCTGGTCGATGGTTTGTGCCGAGTAGATGTAATCTACCGTCGGGTGGACGACATGTTCCTTGACCCAGAGGTGTTCAACCCCGACTCCATGCTCGGTGTGCGCGGCCTGATGCGCGCCTGGCGCAAGGGTAATGTCGCACTGGCCAATGCTCCCGGCGCCGGAGTAGCCGACGACAAGGTGGTGTATGCCTTCGTGCCGCAGATCATCAAATATTATCTGGACCAGGAACCACTGCTACCCAATGTCCCCAGCTATCTGTGCATGTTCGATAAGGATCGCGACTACGTATTGGCCAATCTCGACAAGCTGGTAGTCAAGCCGGCCAACGAGTCTGGTGGCTACGGTATGCTGATCGGCCCCCATGCCAGCAAGAAGGAACGCCAGAAATTCGCCGAGCTGATCAAGGCCAATCCCCGCAATTACATGGCCCAACCGACCCTGAGCCTGTCGACCTCGCCAACCCTGTGCGACGGCGCAATGGAGCCCCGGCACGTTGATCTCAGACCGTTCATTCTGTCTGGCGAAACGCCCTGGGTGACCACTGGCGGACTGACTCGGGTAGCACTGACTAAGGGCTCGCTGGTGGTCAACTCATCCCAGGGTGGTGGCAGCAAGGACACCTGGATCGTCGACCTGTCAGGCAATTGAGCAAGGGACACATTATGCTTTCACGCGTTGCAGAAAACATTTACTGGCTGGCCCGCTACCTCGAGCGAGCCGAAGACACTGCCCGTCTGCTCAGCGTTACCAGCAATCTGCTGCTGGATTTACCGCGCCCGACCAAACTCGGCTGGTCGGAAATCATTGCCATTACCGGCAACGACGAACTGTTCGACGAGCATTATCCGATTCGCGATGAAGCCAGCGTACTGTCGTTTATGTGTGGCGATACCCGCTACTCCGGCTCGATCATAAGCTCTCTGGCCGCAGCCCGGGAGAATTTGCGCACCACTCGTGATGTCATCCCGCGGGAAATCTGGGAAGAGGTCAACCAGCTCTATCTCAACGTCAAGGAACAGGTGGAAGCCGGTATCACCCCGCGTCGGCGCGATGCCTTTCTCGGGCGGGTGATTCGCAGCTGCCAGACCGTCACCGGTTTGATCGAAGGGACGCTAAGCTACACCCCGGCACGCACATTCCTGATGCTGGGCCGGCAGTTGGAGCGTGCTGACATGACCACCCGGGTGATCGACGTGCGTTCAGCCAACCTGTTACCGCGCAGCCCCGAGGACCTGACCCCCTTTGAAACTCTGCAGTGGATGAGCGTACTCAAGTCCCTGACCGGATATCAAATGTATCGCCAGCATGTACGCCTGCGCATTCGCGGGCCTGACGTACTGCGCTACCTGTTGCAGGATCGTCATTTCCCCCGGTCGGTAGCCTGCAGTCTGGAACAGCTGGCCGCCGGGCTGCGCACCCTGCCCCGCCATGAAACGGCACTGAAAGAGGTCGAAGCCTGCCTCAAGCATCTGGCCGAAGCCGATATCCTGCCACTGGCGGCCGAGCCAGACCGGCTGCATGCCTTCGTCGATGAGATTCAGCTCGACTTTATCGAGCTGCATGAGGCTATCCACCACACTTGGTTCAATGGCCCGCAAGATGTGCAGGCCCAGCAACAGCAGTAGGCGTTAAAACGGCTTAACCCTCACGCCCCGCCTTAGTGGCGGAGCGTGGGTTTCACGCAGCGATGATCGGGATCAGGCCCGGGCCTTGGGGATTGGACGGCAGCGGGGGCAGGCCGTGGGCGGCCCTGGCGCGCTGACAGTCCAGATTGTCCTGACCATTCTCACCATGCCAGATGAACTCCCGGCAGGTGGAAGATCTTTTTTCGTAGATGCTGCAGCGTACCGCATCACCAACCTCACCAAGTAGCGCCACGCAGCGCGTCGGTTTCTGATTGGTGCCGTGCATACAGCTGATATGCGGAGTTATCTGTTCCGTCAGATGTTGGGGGATTGCCCCCTCCGGGGCGGCATCCGTTTCTGCCCAGTAAAACGAAACCCTGAAAGTGGCACAACAGGCACCACAATTCAGACAGGGAGACGCTTGGCTCATTTCATGGCATTCCTCATGTGGCTGAAGATGGCGCGATTCTTACCGATCGGCCATCCTGCCCACAAGAGGGCAACGACAAAGCTTGAAGCAGTCAATGAGATACAGGTAACGTAGCCACCTCTAATGATCCACCGGACACCCCTGCATGACCGACTCCCTGATCGCTGGCCTTGACCTTGGCCGCCTAGACCGTATTGCCGAGCACATTCAACGTGCCTATCTGGCCCCCGGGAAACTGGCCGGCACCTTGACCATGGTAGCCCGGCGCGGCCAGGTGGTCTGGTGCGAGGCTCAAGGGCTGCGGGATGTCGAGCGCAATCTGCCGATTGAGCGCGACACGCTGTTTCGCATCTATTCGATGACCAAGCCGATCACCTCGATCGCTTTGATGCAGCTCTACGAGCAGGGCCGCTTCCTGCTGGATGATCCGGTAAGCAAATACATTCCTTCGTGGCAGAACCTGCGTGTCTACAAGGCCGGGGTCTATCCTCAGTTTGTGACCAGCGCCTGTCAGCGACCGATGACCGTGCGTGACCTGCTCACCCACCAATCGGGCCTGACCTACAGCTTCATGAATCGCAGCAACGTCGATGCCGCCTACCGTGAGCTAAAGCTGGATGGCAGCGGCGGGATGACCCTGGAGCAGTTGGTGGATGAACTGTCGCGCCTGCCGCTGGAGTTCTCGCCGGGAACCGCGTGGAATTACTCGGTGGCTACCGATGTCTGCGGCTATCTGGTCCAACTGCTGTCAGGCCAGAGCCTGGACGAGTATTTCGCCGAGCATATTTTCCAGCCGCTGGGGATGCAGGATACCTTTTTCAGCGTGCCAGCCGACAAGCTCGAACGTTTCGCGGCCTGCTATCAGTACCAACCGGGTGATCGCTTCAGCCTGCAGGACGACCCGCACAGATCGCACTTCAACCGCAAACCCAACTTTCTTTCCGGCGGTGGCGGCCTGATATCGACCATTGATGACTACTACCGCTTTGCCCAGGCCCTGGCCAATGGCGGCGAGTTTGAAGGTGCCCGAATCATTGGCCGCAAGACACTCGAGTTCATGCGCCTGAATCACCTGCCCGGCAACCAGGACCTGCCCAGCCTGGCCCGCGCCGGCTCATTCAGCGAAACGCCCTATGAAGGCACCGGTTTTGGCCTGGGATTCGCGGTCAAGCAGGATGTCGCCAGATCACAAACCATTGGCTCGTGCGGCGAGTACGGTTGGGGCGGTATGGCCAGTACCAATTTCTTCATCGACCCGGTCGAGGATCTGATCATGATCTTCATGACCCAGTTGATCCCCTCCTCCAGTTACGCGATTCGGCAGGAGCTACGCGCCATTATCAATGGCGCGATAGTCGATTGAGCCGCATGTATCACCCTGGCTAGGAACGGCTTGCAGCCGCGAATGCGGCTGCAAGATTCATTCGCGCTCGCAGAGCGCTCCCACCCTAAGCTAGTCAGCCAGGCGCCAGGTGGTACCGCCCTTGCCGTCTTCCAGCACCACGCCCATGGCAGTAAGCTGATCACGGATACGGTCGGATTCGGCCCAGTTCTTCTCGGCCCGTGCTTGCAGGCGAGCCTGAATCAGCGCCTCGACCTCAGCCGCATCAACCTTGCCAGCGGCACCGGCCTGCAAAAAGGCCTCGGCATCCAGTTGCAGCACGCCCAGCAGCCCGGCCAGTTCACGCAGGCGTGCAGCCAGCGCGGCAGCAGCCTGGGAATCGCTGTCCTTCAGGCGATTGACCTCACGAGCCATATCGAACAGTACCGCGCAGGCTTCCGGGGTGTTGAAGTCATCATCCATCGCTACGGCGAAGCGTGCGACAAACTCTTCACCTCCAGTCGCAGGAACCTGAGGCAAGCCCTTGAGAGCATTATAAAAACGCTCCAGCGCCGACTTGGCTTCCTTGAGGTTATCCTCGGAGTAATTGATCGCACTGCGGTAATGACTAGCCACCAACAGGTAGCGCACCACCTCAGGGTGGTATTTCTCCAACACCTCGCGGATGGTGAAGAAGTTGCCCAGACTCTTGGACATCTTTTCACCATCTACCCGCACCGCACCGGCATGCATCCAGGCAGCGGCGTAAGGTTTGCCCGTTGCGGCTTCGCTCTGGGCAATCTCGTTCTCATGGTGTGGAAATACCAGGTCCGGACCGCCGCCGTGGATATCGAAGGTATCACCCAGGCAGCAGGTAGACATGACCGAGCATTCGATATGCCAGCCGGGGCGACCCTCGCCCCAGGGTGAGGCCCAACTCGGCTCGCCAGGCTTGGCCGCTTTCCACAGCACGAAATCCAATGGGTCTTGCTTGGCCTCATCGACCTCGATACGAGCCCCGATCTTCAGGTCCTCGATTTTGCGCCGCGACAGCTTGCCATAACCCTCGAACTTGCCAACCCGGTAATACACATCGCCATTGCTGGCGGCATAGGCATAGCCCTTGTCGATCAGGGTCTGGATCATCGTATGCATGCCAGCAATGTGTTCGCTGGCCCGTGGCTCCTGATCCGGCGGCAGCACGGCGAGCTTGCGCTCGTCCTCGTGCATGGCCTCGATCATCCGCCCGGTCAGGGCCTGAAAGCTCTCGCCGTTCTCGTTGGCGCGCTTGATGATCTTGTCGTCGATATCGGTGATGTTGCGCACGTAGGTAAGCTGGTAGCCACTGTGGCGCAGCCAGCGCGCGATCACATCGAAAGCGACCATCACCCGGGCATGGCCGATATGACAGAAGTCATACACGGTCATGCCGCACACGTACATGCGTACATGATTGCCTTCCAGCGGCTGGAACGGGGCCTTGTCCTTGCTCAGGGTGTTGTAGATCGACAGCGCCATCAGCCCCCCCAGGAGTCACGCAGGGTGACGGTGCGGTTGAACACCGGCAGTTCGGCGCTGGAGTCCTTGCTGTCCAGGCAAAAGTAACCCTCACGCTCGAACTGGAAACGATCGGCCAGACTGGCCTCGGCCAGCGACGGCTCGGCGCGGCAGCCCTTGAGCACCACCAGCGACTCAGGGTTGATGTTATCGAGGAAACTGCCACCCTCTTCACCCTTGTCCGGGTTGGCGGTCTTGAACAGGCGATCATACAGGCGCACTTCGCACTCGATGCTTTCTGCTGCCGGTACCCAGTGAATCACCCCCTTGACCTTGCGGCCTTCGGGATTCTTGCCCAGAGTGTCCGGATCGTAGCTGCAGCGCAGTTCGACAATGTTGCCCTCGGCATCGGTGATCGCCTCGTCGGCACGGATCACATAGCTGCCACGCAGGCGTACTTCACCACCCGGCTCCAGACGCTTGTAACCCTTGGGCGGATCGATCATGAAATCGTCCCGATCGATGTAGATTTCACGACTGAACGGCAGCACACGCACACCGATATCCTGCTTGGGGTGACGCGGCAGTTCCAGGGTCTCCACCTGCCCTTCGGGGTAATTGGTAATCACCACCTTGAGCGGGCGCAGCACGCACATGGCCCGCGGCGCATGGGCATCCAGGTCGTCACGAATGCAGAACTCCAGCATGCCCATATCGACCACACCGTCAGAGCGGGTCACGCCAATGCGTTCGCAAAACTCGCGAATGGATGCCGGGGTGTAGCCGCGCCGACGGAAAGCGCTCAGGGTCGACATGCGCGGATCATCCCAGCCATCCACATGGCCTTCATCTACCAGTTGCTTGAGCTTGCGCTTGCTGGTCACCGTGTAGTTCAGGTTCAGTCGGGCGAACTCGTACTGGCGTGGTTTGCAGGGTACCGGCAGGTTGTCGAGGAACCATTCGTACAGTGGGCGGTGATCCTCAAACTCCAGGGTGCAGATCGAGTGAGTGATGCCCTCGATGGCGTCTGATTGGCCATGAGTGAAGTCATAGCTGGGATACACGCACCATTTGTCGCCGGTCTGGTGGTGATGGGTATGACGAATGCGGTAGATGATCGGGTCACGCAGATTCATGTTCGGCGCGCTCATGTCGATCTTGGCCCGCAGCACCTTGGCGCCATCGGCGAACTCACCGGCGGTCATACGGGCGAACAGGTCCAGGTTTTCCTCGACACTGCGATCTCGGAACGGGCTGTTCTTGCCCGGCTCGGTCAGGCTGCCACGGTATTCGCGGGCCTGCTCCGGGGTCAGGTCGCAGACATAGGCCTTGCCCGCCTTGATCAGCTCGGTGGCCCAGGCGTGCAACTGGTCGAAGTAGTCCGAGGCGTGGCGCACTTCGCCCGCCCACTGGAAACCCAGCCACTCGACGTCCTGCTTGATCGCGTCAATGTACTCCTGCTCTTCCTTGGTCGGGTTGGTATCATCGAAACGCAGGTTGCAGACGCCGCCAAACTCCCCAGCCAGGCCGAAGTTCAGACAGATCGACTTGGCATGCCCGATGTGCAGGTAGCCGTTGGGCTCCGGCGGAAAGCGGGTGACGATCTGGCTGTGCTTGCCTGCTTCCAGGTCAGCCTGGACGATCTGGCGAAGGAAGTGGGCGGGCGCGGTGGATTCCGGTTTGTTCATAGGGTTTACGTGACTCAGTTCGGGGCGCTGCCGGTGGGCATTGCCGATTTTATCTAGGCCGCCTTGGCCAAAACGCTTATCATAACGCAAATGGTCAGGCGCCTGAATGCGCGTACCTGACTGATCAATGATTTATTCGCGAACAACCCCGAGGACTATCCGACATGGTCAAACTGCACACCAACTATGGCGTCATTACCCTGGAGCTCTTTGCCGACAAGGCGCCCAAGACCGTTGAGAACTTCAAGCAGTATGTCCGTGACGGCCACTATGACAACACCATCTTTCACCGGGTGATTGGCAACTTCATGATCCAGGGTGGCGGTTTTGAGCCGGGCATGAAGCAGAAAGATACCCGCGACCCGATCGAGAACGAAGCCAACAACGGCATCGGCAACAAGATCGGCACCATCGCCATGGCCCGGACCATGGAGCCGCACTCGGCCAGCGCCCAGTTCTTCATCAACGTCGCCGATAATGACTTCCTCAACCACAGTGCCCCGACCATTCAGGGTTGGGGTTATGCCGTGTTCGGTCAGGTGGTCGAGGGTCTGGACGTAGTCAACCAGATCAAGGCCGTATCGACCACCATGCGCGCCGGCCATCAGGACGTGCCGGTCGAGGACGTGATCATCGAGCGCGCCGAACTGGTCGAGTAACTTGCGCTACCTGTTCATTTCCGATCTGCATCTGGAAGCCGAACGCCCGGATATCACCCGGGCGTTCTTGTCTTTCCTGCGCGAGCGCGCAGCAACTGCCGACGCCCTCTATATATTGGGTGACTTCTTCGAGGTCTGGCTCGGCGATGACGACCCCAACCCGCTGGCACGCGAAGTTGCCACCGCCCTCGCCCAACTGGCAAACCGGGGCGTGAAGGTATTTTTGATGCACGGCAATCGTGACTTTCTGATTGGCCGGCGCTTCTGCCGGGAAGCGCGCTGCACCCTGCTGAGCGACCCCCAGCGCATCGAACTCAACGGCGAGCCGGTACTGCTGATGCATGGCGACAGCCTCTGCATCGATGATCTGGGCTACATGAAAATGCGCCGCTGGCTGCGTAACCCGGTCAGCCGTTTCATCCTGCGCAATCTGCCGCTGAAGACCCGTCATCGCATCGGCCGCAAGCTGCGCGCCGAAAGCATGGCCCGCACCCGGCTCAAGGCCAGCGACATCACCGATGTCAACCTCGGCGCCGTTGCCGACGTCATGCGCCAATTCAAGGTGCGCATCCTGATTCATGGCCATACCCACCGGCCTGCCGTGCACGACCTGATGCTCGACGGCCGGCCCGCCCAACGCATTGTGCTTGGCGACTGGGACAAGTACGGCTGGGCTCTGAGCATCGATCAGAACGGCCAGCAGCTTGAGTCCTTTGACCTGACCTGAACCAGCTTTTCCTTACTTTTTATACGCCATCTAAGTGGTATCGTATTGACACCGCCCCAGGCAGTCCGCGAAAATGACACTTCTTTGACATGTCGCCACCTTGATCTTCACAAGAAAAAGTTATCGCCAAAAATATGACAGCGCACAAGTAGATCAAGCACGGGAATTTTCCGCTCCCCCGCACCTGAAATTTCACTACTCCCAAGCGCTGAATGGAGAAGGTTCAGATGATTGTTTGCCCCTGCATAGGGCAATACATTGACTACACTCTGTCATATCAGGGCTGTGATTGCTGATAGTGGATGTCGAAAAAAACTACGGAAGGATGGGAGAGTCACTTGGAGTACCCTACTTTAGCTTTTCGTAAGCTGCCGCGGGAGCATACTGCCCTCGATCAGGGTTGCCTGTACTGGCTGGCAATTGAGCAGGAGTCGGATATCCGCCGCCTGGCACGGCAGTTTTTGGCCGCTCTCCCCTCCACACAAAGCACCACTCTGATTGCCGCCAACGGGATGCTCGACGCCATCCTTGAACCAATACCCTCTGACAAGGGCCCCAACCGCCTGCGCCTGTTCGACATCGCTCTGGACGCAGCTCCTTTGGCGGTGCGCCATCTGCTCATCGAACTCAAACGCTGCATCAAGACCAAGGGCAGTCTGGTGCTTATGGTGCTGCCTGAATCGGCCTGGTCAGCCATTGAGGATGATGAGGCTGCCTCCTGGCTGCGTCAGCTCAGTCGCTGGCTGCATAAGTCCCACTGCACGCTGGTGGTAATGAATCACGGACTGAGCACCATCTTTGATCAAGACCCAGTGCGCATGAACGCCTATATGGCCGGATTCGCCACCATGCAGCGTCAACAGGGCAGCATTACCTATCAGGTACAGTTCTGGCGCAACAGTCTCGGCGTCAGCGCCGCCCGAACCTACCAGTTGGAATGGCACAAGCAGTCGTTTGTTGGCCGGGAACTGGGGTTGCTGGACAAGTCAGCGTTACATGCCCCTGATCATGACCAGTTCCTGATACAACGCAGCGCCCTGCAGGACATCCCTTCGCTATCGGCACGCTGGCTCGTCTTCGAGCAGGCCGAAACCCTGTTCAACCGAGCCCTTAACGCCAAAGCCGCGACCGTGATACTGGCCGTCAACGAAAACCGTCAGGTCGAATCCCTGGCGCGTATGGCCAGGCGCCTGCGCAACGCCTGCGGCAGTGCCATAAAAATTGTCGTCCGGGAGCTGAATGCCTGTCTGCGCCACCGCGATCAACAGTTGCTGCTGGTCAGCGGCGCCAACCTGATCATTCCTGCCCGTACCCCAGGCGAACACTTCCTGATGTTGATCAACAGCATTCAGGGACAGCTCTGGTTTCGTCCGGCCAGCGATGACATGGAAGCGCTGATGGCCAGATTACAGCCGCCGCAAGTACGTGGTTTGCTGCAACCATCGGAGTTTCTGGCCACCCTTGATCAGGTGTACGAAACCGCCTCCGGCGATATTTCCCATCAGTTGGTCGAGCTGCAGATCTCCAGCAGTCTGAAACCCGCCCAGTGTCTTGGGCAATTGAGCATCCGCCGCTTTGGCGATATTGCCACGATGATTGATGGCAAGTTGTATCTGTTCCTGTTCGCCTGCAGTGCCGAAGGACTGGAAGCTGCACTGGGCAACATCTGCAAGCTGCCCTGGACCAGCCTGTTCTCCCAGCGCCAGCTGTTTCAGCATCCCGAACAGCTCCCCAGGGAAATCTTTGCCCACTCAGAGTTACCCGAAGATACCGCCGAAGCCGATCCGGTTGAGCATGAGCTGGACAGCCCGCTGGAGCAGCCTGCCCGCACCGATCTGAGCCCGCGACGCATCACGCTAAAACTTAACGAGTCACATGACGATGTATTCGGAACTGCTTGAAGTTGCAGCACTTAGCAGCGTGCTAACTGTGCTGGTCGTATTTGCCCTCATGAGCATCGGGAAGCAGTTCTCGCGCTGGATCGAGGGCCTGATGCTACCTCGCTACATGAAATATCGGGGGGTGCGCCGCCTGGCAGAACCAACGTCCACCGCCGACTCGAGTGACCAGCATGAGTAACTATGAATTGCCAGCCGTTGCTGCGCAAAGCGAGTCCAGGTGGACTGGGCTGGGGCTTTGGAATTTGTATTTCCTGCTCAAGCTGGTGCTGTATTGGCTCGGCTATCTGAACCTGCAGCTGCTGCCGAACCTGGCGTTTGCGGCCTTTTTGCTGTTCCCACTCGGCTGGCGACCACTTAGGATTTTGCGCACACTGATCGCCATTCCAATCGGGGTTGCCCTGTTTTACCAGGACACCTGGTTCCCACCATTTTCCAGACTGCTGGAACAACCCGGAGTGCTCGACTTCAGCTGGATGTACATGCTGGAGCTGTTAGAGCGCTTCATCAACTGGCAGTTAAGCGCTCTGATTCTGGTCATGTTGGTCGTGTACCTCTACCTGCAGCACTGGGTCAGGCTAACCACCTTTACTGTGTTGGGCTTAGGCTGGTTGAGTTTGCAGCAGTTCACCGACTTCACCCCGTTCAATCAGCCAGTACTGGCCCAGATTCCTGGTGCCGAACTGGCAGTCTTAACGCAACCGGGCCAGGCACCTCGTGCTGAGCCGGACACCCCGACCCTGAACAGCTACTTGCAGGACTTCTACAACCGTGAAGCCGAGCGTTTTATCGACTTTAGTGAAGTAGCCACGCCGGCAGAGCCCTTTGACCTGTTGCTGCTCAATGTCTGCTCCCTGGCCTGGGATGACCTGAGCGCCGTTGGCCTGAAGGAAAACCGTCTGTTCGAGCAGATGGACGTGATCTTTGACAACTTCAACTCGGCCACTGCCTACAGTGGCCCGGCGGCCATACGTTTGTTGCGGGCCGGATGCGGACAGTCCTCGCATGAGCGCCTGTATGCCTCGACCCCGGAACAATGTTTCCTGATGGATCAGCTGCGCCAGCTTGGTTTCAACAATAACGTACTGCTCAACCACAATGGTCAGTTCGACAATTTTATCGGTGACGTTCGCGCCCAGGGCAACCTGCCTGAACCGCAACTGGATACCGCCGGCATGCAGCGCGCGGTAGTCAGCTTCGACAGCTCGCCAATCTGGCGCGACCGGGAAGTCCTGGCGCGCTGGTGGCAACAGCGCGAAAACCGTGCAGACGAGTCGGTCGCCCTGTTCTACAACACCACCACCCTGCACGATGGCAACCGCATGGTCCTGCCCAATGGCAGTACCCGTCGGGCCGACTATTAGGAGCTGGCCAACACCCTGGTCAACGACCTGGCGGCCTTCATTCAGCAACTTGAACGCAGTGGCCGCCGGATCGTGGTGATGATAGTCCCCGAACATGGCGCCAACCTGCATGGCGACCGAATGCAGATCTCAGGCATGCGTGAAATCCCCAGCCAGGCCATTACCCATGTGCCGGTCGCAATCAAATTCATCGGCATGGATATAGAAGCTCGTAATCAGCCGGCACGCATCGGCGGCCAAAGCAGCTATCTGGCTCTGGCTGAAATCATTCATCGCCTACATGCCGCTGGCCCTGACTCCCCACTGGCATGGGACAGTCTGCTGGCCGACCTGCCAGAAACCCCCTGGGTGGCCGAAAACTCCGGCACTGTGGTGCTTGAGTATGACGGCAAACCCTATGTTCGTATCAAGGAGAATGGGACATGGCTACCCTACCCCGCACGCTTCCCCTGAGTCAGTTAGGCCTTGAGCAGGCACTGGATGCCAACGACACCGGGCGCTTGTTGACAGAGGCTGGGGTGCCGGAACTGCGTTATCAGGACACCTCGCTGCTGAACCGGGTGCAACAGGCCCGCAGCTACTGGCCGCTACTGGCCGAACTGGAACAGGAGATCACACGTTGATCTCCTTGAGTCTTCAGGGTGTGCGCGGCGGTGTGGGGGTAACCTCTCTACTGGCCGCGATGGGGCACGCTCTACATGCCCTTGGGGAGCGGGTAATACTGGTGGACCTATGCCCGGAAAACCTGTTGCGCCTGCATTTCAATCTGGCAGTTAGCGAGTCCGGCGGCTGGGCCCGGGCAATGCTTGACGGTCAACCATGGCACGAGCAGGCCTGGGAAATAGAGCCTGGGCTTTGCATACTGCCCTATGGCAAGGTCAGCACGTCAGAACAGCGGATTGTCGAACAAAAACTGGCCAGCTCCCCCGGGCTTTGGGCTGAACGCACCGCTCAGTTGCGTGATCAGTATGACTGGGCGTTGCTCGACCTGCCCCAGCGCCTACCCGGCCACACGGCTGCCAGTAACTGCGACATCAAGATTCAGGTCGTCGAAGCTGATGCCAGTTGTCATATCCTGCTTGAGCAACAGCCCTCAAACCGGCTGCTGCTGGTCAACCGCCATGATCCGGCCAGCCGGCTGCAGAGCGATCTGCTGTTGCTCTGGCGCGAACGATTTGCTGCCCGCCTGGTCCCCTTGATCATTCATCGCGACGAGGCCATGCGCGAAGCCCTGGCATTCAAGGCTCCGGTCGGCCTGCACGCACCGCAAAGTCTGGTAGCCAATGAACTGCTGACACTGGCCACCTGGTGCCTGACCCTGCGCGGGGAGCCGGCCTGATGGACCGCTATTTCCCTTACAGCCGCTTGCGCGAAGAGCGCGGTGCCGGTCCCCTGACCGCCCTGCTCATGGCTTTCTGTACCCTGCTGGCCTGGACCTTTCTGCGCCTGGAAAATCCCAGCTGGCGGTCGGTACGCAAGTATGCCGATTACTGGTTCCCACAGATCGCCAGCGCCCAGCGGCCGCGTCTGGGCGACCCGCTGCGCTATGCGGTGCAGTCGATCTGGCTGCTGCTGATTCATCACCAACCCAAGCCCAAGGCCTATGCCATTCGCGATGCCTGGCGCTCATTCCGGGCCGGTTACCACACATCTGCCATCCGCCTGCGCGGTTATATCGAGTCTGTCCCGTTCAGAACCATGGACAGCCGACCCATGCAGCGCAGCCAGCACTGGTGGAATCGCAGCAGCCGGCAGCAGCAACGCCTGATCAATATATTGCTGGGAATGGCGACCCTGGCGCTCGGCATTTTTTGTATTACCCAGCCCTTTGGCTACATGGCCCAACTGGTTTTCGTGCTGTTGTTGTGGGTCGTCGCCATGCTGGTGCGGCACATGCCTGGGCGTTTCCCGACCCTGCTGATGATCATTCTTTCGGTGCTGATTTCGTGCCGTTACCTGTGGTGGCGCTACACCGCAACACTGAACTGGAATGACTGGCTCGACCTGACCACCGGTCTGTTGTTGCTGGCGGCCGAAACCTACGCCTGGCTGATCCTGATACTAGGCTACATCCAGTCCTGCTGGCCGCTGAAACGCAAACCTGTCGAGCTGCCCAAAGACTCCAGCCAGTGGCCTACCGTGGATTTGATGATCGCCACCTACAACGAGCCGCTGTCCGTCGTCCGCAACACTGTATACGCCGCCATGGGCGTTGACTGGCCCAAAGACAAGCTGCGCATCTACCTGCTTGATGACGGTCGCCGCGAACAGTTCCGCAAGTTTGCCGCAGAAGTCGGTGTGGGCTACATCACCCGCCCCGACAACAACCACGCCAAGGCAGGCAACCTCAACCATGCGCTGACCAAAACCGACGGTGAACTGATCGCAGTTTTCGATTGCGACCATATCCCGGTACGCTCATTTTTGCAGTTTACGGTTGGCTGGTTCCTGCGTGACCCGAAAATGGCGCTGGTCCAGACCCCACACCATTTTCTGTCTCCGGACCCGTTCGAGCGCAACCTCAATGTGTTTCGCCGCAACCCCAATGAGGGCGAACTGTTCTACGGGCTGGTTCAAGACGGCAACGATATGTGGAATGCCACCTTCTTCTGTGGCTCCTGTGCCGTACTGCGGCGCAAGGCGCTGGAAGAGATTGGCGGCTTCGCGGTGGAAACCGTGACCGAGGACGCTCATACCGCCCTGCGTATGCACCGGCGTGGCTGGAACTCGGCCTATGTGCGTATCCCCCAGGCGGCGGGCCTGGCAACCGAAAGCCTGTCCGCGCATATCGGCCAGCGGATTCGCTGGGCTCGTGGTATGGCGCAGATCTTCCGTATCGACAATCCCCTGTTCGGCAAGGGCCTGAGCCTGTTCCAGCGAATCTGTTACGCCAATGCCATGCTGCACTTTCTGGCCGGCCTGCCGCGCCTGATCTTCCTATTGGCTCCGCTGGCCTTCCTGCTTCTGCATGCCTACATCATTTACGCACCAGCCTTGATGATCGTGCTGTACGTGATACCTCACATGGTGCACTCGAGCCTGACCAGTTCACGAATGCAGGGCCAGCATCGTAAAACCTTCTGGGGTGAGGTCTACGAAACCGTGTTGGCCTGGTATATCGCCCGCCCAACTACTGTTGCCCTGATCAACCCCAGCAAGGGCAAGTTCAACGTCACCGCCAAAGGCGGGCTGATCGAGTCAAACCAGTTCGACTGGAAAATCGCCCGCCCCTACCTGGTACTGGCAGCGCTGAACTTCACCGGACTGGGGTTTGCTGTCTGGCGTTTTCTCTACGGCCCGCCGCAGGAAATCGGCACTGTGATCATCACCTCGCTCTGGGTGCTCTACAACCTGCTGCTGATCGGCGCCGCCGTGGCGATTGCCGCCGAAGTGCGCCAGGTACGTGAAAACCATCGAGTTCAGGTCAAGTTGCCGGCCGCTCTGAAGCTTGGCAGCGGGCACCTCTACCCCGGAGTTCTGCAGGATTACTCAGGCGGCGGGGTTGGTCTGGTACTCAATACCAGCCTGTCGCTGCCGATTGGCTCGGAGGTATCCCTGCTGATGCGCCGTGGCGATCAGGAATTCACCTTCCCCGGCGTTATCAGCCGCAGCGACGCACGGTTTGTCGGGATCCGCTTTGCCGAACTGAGTCAGGAGCAAAAGATCGACTTCGTCCAGTGTACCTTCGCCCGTGCCGACGCCTGGCTGAACTGGCAGTTGGACAACGGCCCGGAACGCCCGGTGCAAAGTTTTATGGACATGCTGCGAGTCGGTGCCAAAGGCTATTACCGGCTGTATCAGTTCCTGCCGGCCTGGCTGCGTATATTCATCGACCCGATTTTGTCCCTGCTGGCCTGGATCGGCAGTTTTTTCCCGCGCTGGCCGACCGGCCCTGCGCCCGTCACCATTCCCACTTCACAGCAACGGTTGGCAACATATGAGCCGCTTTAAACATCTTCTGATCGCCCCTGTCGCGCTGCTGGCCCTGGCCAGTGTCAACGCTCAAGAAGCAGACTCTCTGCCAGACGAGACTGCGCAGCCTGTTACCGAAGAGGTTGTGCGCACGCCGACCTGGATCAGCAACCACACCTTTGGCGAATTGGGTGATCCCAAAGACAGCCTGTTGCTCGGGATTCATAACAGCCAGCAGATCGAGTTCACCCTGCGCCGTGACCGGATTGCCAGTGACGCCAGCCTGATGCTCGACTACACCCCTTCGCCAGCATTGCTGCCGAACCTGTCGCACCTGCGGGTTTACCTCAACGACGTGCTGATGGGCACAGTGGTTATCGATGAAGAGCAACTGGGCACCCGGACTCGCCGTCAGGTCGCCCTGGCCCCCTACCTGCTGTCGGACTTCAACCGGGTGCGCCTGGAATTCATCGGTCACTACACCGACATCTGCGAAGATCCAGGCAACAGCGCGCTGTGGCTGAATGTCGCCCATGGCAGCCAGATTTCCCTGCGCGAGCATGCCGTGGCCCTGAGAAATGACCTGGCATTCTTCCCCTTGCCGTTCTTCGACTCCCGCGATCATGGCAAGACCCAGGTTCACATGGTCTTTCACGATCAGCCCACGCTCGGTGAGCAGAAAGCTGCCGGGGTCCTGGCCTCGTATTTCGGCAGTTTGGCCGGCTGGCGTGGCACGGAATTCCCAGTACTGTTCGATCGTCTGCCCTCAACCGGGGTAAATCGGGACCAAGTGCATAGCTCGGTTGTGTTCGCTGCCAATGACCGGCGTCCGAGCTTCCTCGCTGACCTGGAACGTTTCCCAGCGGTAGAAGCACCCGTGGTCGAACTGATCGACCACCCCGAGCACAGCTACAGCAAAGTGCTGGTGATCTGGGGCCGGGATGAGCAGGATCTGCTCGACGGTGCCCGCGCTCTGGCCCTGGGCGGCAACCTGTTCCGTGGTTCGCGGGTCGTCATCAACGAGGTGCAAACCCTGCAGCCGCGCAAACCCTATGACGCGCCCAACTGGACACCGACCGACCGCCCCGTGCGCTTTGCCGAGCTGATCGACTATCCAACGCAGTTGCACACCTCCGGCCTGCAGCCGCGCCCGATCACCGTGGACATCAACTTGCCGCCGGATCTGTTCGTCTGGCGCAACCAGGGCATTCCCCTGCAGACCAAGTATCGTTACACCCCGCCAGCAACCAAGGATGAATCCCGTCTGAGCATCAGCCTCAATGACCAGTTCATCACCAGCCTGTCACTCTCGCGCGGCACTCATAACCGTCTGGAGCGCATGCGACTGGCAGTCACTGCGGTAGAAACCGCCAATGCCCAGGATCGGTTGCTGGTCCCCTCGCTCAAGCTCGGCGCCCGCAACACCCTGCGCTATGACTTCAGCTTTGCCAGTACCTACGGCAGCGCCCAGCGCGACTTCTGTCAGACCTCGCTGCCGGTCGATACCCGCGCCCTGATCGATGAAGACTCCAGCATCGACCTGTCCGGTTATTACCACTACATGGCCATGCCGGATCTCTGGGCCTTCGCCCACAGCGGCTTCCCGTTCAGCCGTATGGCTGACCTCTCGGAAACCCTGGTGATCGTGCCCAGCGCCCCCAGCGCCGTCCAGCTCTCCACACTGCTGGAGATTCTTGCCAGCGTCGGTGCCCAGACCGGCTACCCGGCCATGGCCTTCGAGATCAGCGACGACTGGAGTAGCGCCCGGCAGGCCAACGCCGACCTGCTGGTTCTGGGCTCACTGGCTCCCGACCTGCATGATCGCTCCGATCTGAACCTGGTTCTTGAGCGCTCCAGCGACTGGCTCATGCATGCCTCCAGCCCGCTGCGGGAAAAAGTTGACCGTATCGACCATACCGCCTTCCCGGCTGACTCACGGGTTGACGTCACCGCCCGCGCTCCGATTGCAGCCATCGCCGGCATGCAGTCGCCATTCCACAACCAGCGCAGCGTCGTGGCCTTCATGGCCAACGATGATGCCGACTTCAGCCTGCTGCGCGAAACGCTGGGCGACTCGGGCAAGCTGGATGCAGTACGTGGCTCGGTGGCAGTGATCCGCGAAAGTGGCGTCCAGAGCCAGTTGGTTGGGCCGCAATACTTCGTCGGCTACCTGCCCTGGTGGTTGAAGCTCTGGTATCTGCTGTCCAACCACCCGGTCTGGCTGGCGGTCATGGCGGTCCTGTGCATGCTGCTGGCGGCATTCCTGCTGTGGCAGGCGCTGCGCTGGGTTTCTGAACGACGTCTGCACCAACAGGATTGAGGACAACCATGCGCGCCCTGGCACTCGCGTCGCTACTGGCTCTGCCCTGGCAACTCATAGCTGCTGAGTGCCAGTGGCCGGCCTGGGAGCGCTACCACCAGGCCATGATGAGCGAGGACGGGCGCATCATTGACCGCTCATCAGCCCAACTGATCACCACCTCAGAGGGGCAAAGCTATGCCATGTTCTTCGCCCTGGTGGCCAACGACCGGGCAAGCTTCGACAAGCTCGTGCGCTGGACCAGCAACAACCTGGCCGGCGGCGACCTGAGCCAACAACTGCCAGCCTGGCAATGGGGGCGTGACGACGAAGGTCAGTGGCGGGTGCTCGACAGCAACAACGCCACAGACTCCGACCTGTGGATCGCCTACAGTCTGCTCGAAGCCGGCAGGCTCTGGGACGAGCCTGGCTACACCCGGCTCGGCACCGAAATGCTCTGGCGTACCACCGCGCAGAGCCTGCGTGTGGTCCCCGATCTGGGCCTGATGCTGCTACCCGGCGACCGTGGATTCGAGACCAGCGAAGGCTGGCGCTTCAACCTCAGTTACCTGCCTCCGCAGTTACTGCAAAGATTTGCCCAGATAGCCGGCGTCTGGGCCGAGCTGGCCACCAACAGTCACCAGTTGATGCTACTTGGCTCGCCCAAAGGCTTTGCCCCGAACTGGCTGCACTGGCGCATAGGTGAGGGAGTGCACATACCCGAAGATCAGGCCCAGGGCAGTTATGACGCCATCCGGGTCTATCTGTGGATTGGCATGCTCGCACCGCAGGCCCCCGGTCGGGCGGAACTGCTCAGCCACTTTCAACCCATGCTCGAACAAACCCGCAGTCAGGGGCTGCCACCGGAAGCAGTCGACAGCCTGAGCGGTGAACCCCAGGGCCGGGGTCCGGCCGGTTTTTCCGCAGCACTACTGCCCATGCTGCAAGCCTTGGAGGGTTACGACGACCAGTTGAACGCACAACGTGAACGCCTGATTCAGCACCCTCCCGCCGAGGATGCCTACTACAACCAGTCATTGCTGCTGTTTGGCCAAGGCTGGGACGAACAACGTTATCGCTTCGATGAGGCAGGTCGGTTACAGCCGGCCTGGACAGCGCCATGCCACAATTAGCCGGACGTAAGCTGTTGGCCACTTGGGTTTTGCTGCTCAGCGGCCTATCAACCACAGCAGTAGCACAGGACTCAGCCGTTGATCAGCAACAATGGCTGGTCGAGCGGCTGCGCACAGGCCAGGCCATGTATCGCGATGATCTGGTTGAAGACGCACTCGGGCGTCTCGAACTGATAGCGCCGGAACATCCTGACGTTGTCATAACCAGGCTGACGCAGGATTTGCAGGCGGGCGACAGGGAAGCGGCCGAGCTCAGACTCACCGAGTTACGCCAGCGGGCGCCCGGCTCCAGCCTGTTGAAGCGGGCCGAAACCATGGTCCACCTGTATACGCCTGAGGGCCAACAGGCCTTGCAGGAAACCCGCCTGCTGGCCGCCGCAGGCCACACCGAACAGGCTGCATCAGGCTACCAAGCCCTGTTCGGCAACGAGCCACCGGACTTTGCCCTATCGCTGGAGTACTGGCGCACCCTGAGCGGCGTGCAGCCAAAGCGCGCGCAAGCGATCCGTGAGCTCCAGGAGCTGGACCGCCAATATCCAGGCAACCGGGAATTGAGAGAACTGCTGGCCCGCCTGTTGATGTCCGAGGATCGCCCTCAGGAAGCGCTCACTACTCTGCAGGCACTGGCCACCGACCCGCAAGCCAGGGAAAAGGCCGCAGAGCTGGAATATAACCACTTGAGCGATCTGCCGATCAGTCAATCCACTGTGCGAGCCCTGCAGTCATTCGTAGAGCGCTACCCCGACTCCCCGCTGCTGACTAACGCCCAGGAAAACCTCAGCCGTCAGCAGCGCCTGCTGGCCGATCCGGCCTGGCAAGCCGGCGCACGTGGCAAGGCCCTGGTCGATCGCGGTGAACATGCCGCCGCCGAACCGCTGCTGCGCCAGGCCCTGCGCAACTATCCCAATGACGGCAATCTGCATGGTCATCTTGCTCAGGTACAGATGAATCAGGGCCGTTATCAAGAGGCCGCCACCTCATTTGCCAATGCTCTGCGATACGAACAGGAAAGCGCCTGGCTGGCCAAGTGGGAAGATCTGAAGAACTTCAACCGCAGCCTGCTGTTCCTGCAACAGGGCCATGCCGCCCTTGAAGCCGGCAACTACAGTGCCGCCCGCCAGGCCTACCAGCAGGCACAGCAGGCCAAGCCCGATCACGTCGACGGCCTGATCGGTCTGGCTAACGTCGAATTGGCACAGGGCAACGACCAGGCCGCCGAGCGACTGTTGCGTCAGGCGCAACGACAACAACCCACCAACGGTCGGCTCATCTATACCTTGGTTGGCTTCTATCGCCAGCGCTCGCCCGAACAGGCTTTGCAGGTCATTGACTCACTGCCGGCAGGAACACGGGCCAGCTACGCTGACTTGCGCAACAGTGTCGTGCAGGAACAACTGCAAGCTCAGGTTGACAACGCCCTGGAGCAACAGGACTGGGACCGGGCCATCACCCTGCTCCAGCAAAGTGTTCGTCTCTCGCCCGACGCCCCCTGGACCACCTATCGGCTGGCCAATCTGCTAGTCGAACAAAGGCGTATGCCTGAAGCTGACGACCAGTTCAACAAGCTGCTGCAACGCCAGGGCACCAACCCCGAGGCCCGCTATGCTCACGGCCTTTACCTGGCCGGCCTGCAACGCGACCAGGAAGCGCTGGCGACACTGCAACCCATTCCACAAGCGGATTGGAGCGAAGGAATGCAGGCACTGGCCGAGCGAATTGCCCGCAGACAGCGCCTGGCCGAAGCCTACGCACTGCGCGACGCCGGCCAGGAACCCGAGGCCATCGCCATGTTGCTGGACAATCCCACCGCCGGCGATCTGGCTACCGTCGCCAGTTGGCGTTACCTGGCCGGGGATTACCGTCAGGCCGAAGCCTATTACCAACAAGCGCTGGAAGTGGAGCCCGGCAACCCGGACGCCATCCTCGGGCTGGTGGAAACCTGGACCGCAGAAGGTCGGACTGTCCAGGCCCGCCAGACGCTGGAGCAACTGGAACTCCCGGAAGACACCAGCGTCAACTACCGCCGGCGTTACGCCAACGCACTGGCCGGCCTGGGCAACCCGGCTGCCGCCAATGCAATATTCGACGAATTGATCGAAAGCGGTCAGGCCGACGCCCTGCTCTACCGTGACGCCGCTCGCCTGCACGCCCAGCAAGACCCGCAGCGAGCACTGGACCTATACGCTCAAGGTATGGCTGCCAACGGATTGCTGGCCCCCGGCGCGCTGAACCCGCGCAACGATCGGCAAATGACCGCTGCCAGCCGGCTCAAGGACGACGATGACTGGCTGACCCGCAGCCTGCGCAGCAGCGTGGATAGCCTGTATCAACAACAGAACCCGACCGTACGGCTGCAACACGATTACGGCTGGCGCAGCGACAGCGACGTATCCGGGCTGTCCGACCTCAAACGCCAGACCACCATCTTGCGCGTCGATGCACCTGTGCATGGCGGGACTGGTTTTGTGCAGGCCGAGCATGTCGACCTGAATGTCAGCAAGCCCGGGCAAAACAGCCTGTTCGGCACCTGTAACTTCACCGTCGAAGGCTGCCAGGTTCCCTCACAAAGCACCTCCGGCACCGGTCTGGCCGTGGGCTGGGCCGGTGAACGCTGGGGCTGGGATATCGGTCACTCCCCGTTCGGCTTTGAACTATCGAACTGGTTAGGCGGGCTAAGTTACCGTGGTGACTGGCGCACCCTGGGTTACACCCTGACCGCCTCGCGTCGGCCCATGAGCAACTCGGTGCTGTCCTATGCCGGCGCAGTGGATCCGGTCACCCGCACCTCCTGGGGCGGCGTCACTGCCAACGGCCTGACTCTGGGTCTTAGTCATGACCAGGGCGGCGTTGACGGCATCTGGGCCAGCTTCGGCTTCCACCGTCTGCTGGGCGAGAAGGTTCAGGACAATCAGCGTCTGACCGCCATGACCGGCTATTACTACCGCCTGATCGACCGGGTCGACGAGCGCATGCGCACCGGCCTGACCCTGATGTACTGGGGCTACGACAAAGGACTAGACGAATACACCCTGGGCCAGGGCGGCTACTACAGCCCCCAACGCTACTTCTCTGTTGGAGTACCCTTCAGTTATGCCCGACGCAGCGCCAACTGGTCGGTAGCTTTTGAGAGCTCGGTTGGCTGGTCAACCTCCAAATACGATGGCGGTGACCGGTTGTATCTGAGCAGCGCTGCTGAGCGCATCGCTGCCGCAGGCTTTACCCCTGACCCTGGCGCACGCCAGTTCAACAATTCAAGCAACAGCAGTGGTGTTGGCCTGCGCATGCAGGGCATGGGCGAGCGCCGCCTGACTGATCATCTGGTGCTGGGCGGTGGTGTCAACTGGGCCTACAGCAAGGATTACGCCCCCAGCCAGGCTTTCATGTACCTGCGCTATACGCTCAAACCCTGGCGCGGCAACCTGCCAATGCCCATTGAGCCGCTGTCGCCTTATGCTGATTGGCGATAAAAATAGGCAGAACAGGCTAAAGATGACCCGGATCAACATCCGCTCCGGCGCCAGCGCCTAGACTGTCGGCATGAACTGGGCTCTGACTTCACGGCCAGAGCCCACAAGCCAGGCTTTTAATGGCCCGCAACACAAGGATTGGCTGATGGATACCGACTACTTCTGGTACGCACTGATACTGTTCCTGCTGGGCCTGACCCTGCTCGGCCTGGGTTTCGGCCTGCGCGACAATCCCCGCGGCATCGGCATGCTCTGGGCTGGCGCACTGTGCATGCTGGTCCCGGTGTTTGCCGTCATTCTGCATCGGGTCGCTATTTGAAATAACCAACTGGATAACCCTTAGCCTGATCAGCAAATCGACAAGCACTGCATTTCAACTAACCTTACAGAACACTACCAGCTACACCACACTCTCCCACCCTTTTCCTGTCACGAGACTCCTCGTGCCCCCCGGGAGGCCCAAAATGAAATGCATACATCTGATCAACGCGTTCATGTTGAGCGCAGCATCCTGCTTGCTTTCCAGTGCTGCTCTGGCTGACACCAAACCAGACCAGGCTGTCGAGCGACTGGGCGAAGTTGACTTCGTAGTATCCTGCAATCCCGAAGCGCAACAGGCCTTTAACCGAGCGATGGCCTTGTTCCATTCGTTCTGGTTCGACCCGGCCAAGTCCGCCTTTAACACAGTCTTGCAACTGGACCCTGAGTGCGGCATGGCTCACTGGGGGTTATCAATAATGTCCATGGGCAATCCCTTTGCCTGGGCAACCAACCCGAACGCCTCAAAAGCAGGTGCCCCGGATGCTGAGCTGGCCAGAAAGATTGGTGCCGCAAGCGAACGCGAGCGCGACTACATCGCTGCGCTGGGCAATCTCTTCGAGAACTGGGAAACCACCGAGTTTCGCCCTCGCGCCCTGGCCTACGAGCAAGCCATGGAGGCCCTGGCCAACAAGTACCAGGAAGATGTTGAAGCACAAATCCTCTATGCCCTGGCCCTGAACATCACCGCGCAGCCAGCGGACAAGAGCTTCTCCAACCAGTACAAGGCTGCTGCGATTCTGGAACCATTATTCGAGCGTTACCCTGAGCACCCCGGTGTAGCACACTACCTGATTCATACTTACGACTACGCCGAACTGGTTGATAAAGGCCTCGAGGCAGCGCAGTCCTATAGCCACATAGCTCCCGATGTTCCCCATGCTCTGCATATGCCGTCGCACATCTTTACCCGGCTTGGCATGTGGCAGGAGGTAGTCGACAGCAACCAGGCCTCTTACGACGCCGCCAAGAACGAACTCAAGGAGACGACTCTGGGTATCGGAGCCTACGACGCCTTGCATGCCATGGATTACATGGTCTACGGCCATATGCAACAGAGCCAGGATCAGGCCGCGCTGCGTCTGGTTGAGGAAGCCGCAGCGATTCAGCAGGTCAATGTGGAAAATTTCGTTGCCGCGTATGCCTTTGCCGCCATGCCTGCCCGTTACGCGAGTGAACGGGGCGACTGGCATCAGGCCGCCGCACTCACCTTAAAACCATCCAGCCTGGCCTGGGAGCGGTTTCCGCAAGCCGAAAGCATTCTGGTATTCACCCGCGCCTTGGGCGCAGCACGCACTGGCGATCTTGCCGCAGCACGGCGCGACCTGAAAAAGCTTGAGGCGCTACAGGCCAAGCTGGCAGAGGCCAACAATAGCTATTGGGCCGGCCAGAGTGCTTTTCAGATCAACGCCGTACGTGCCTGGATCGCTTTGGGCGAACAGCACACTGACGAAGCCCTACAACTGATGCGTGCGGCGGCGGATGCTGAAGACGCCAGCGACAAGAGCCCAGTAACACCCGGTAATGTTGTACCCTCGCGCGAATTGCTTGGCGAAATGCTGCTGAGCAACGGGCAGGCTACCCTGGCTCTGGAGGAGTTTGAGCGTTCCTTGCAACGCGATCCCAATCGATTCCGTGGTCTCTATGGCGCCGCCCGGGCAGCTGAGGCCAGTGGCGACTCAAGCAAGGCTCGTGATTATTACCGGCGCCTGATCACCATGAGTGCAGCACATGACAGCGATCGTGCGGAAATCACTCAAGCCAGAGAGTCCCTGGCCCGACTTTGATTCAGATTAATGGCCGGATCGCGTGGAGGTTTGGTATTACAAACAACCCCAGCGACCGGCCAGCTGGACCATACATTCAGTAAAGCTCGATCAGCTCACCAGCACGACTGATCGCCAGAAACTGTGCCACCATGCCGGCCTGGATTTGCTCCATCATCATTTTCAGCGGCTGCTCAGCCTCATCACTGTTCGGCGTTATGCCCCCACGTCCACTCATGGCCGAAACGAACGCCAGATCCCAATGCACCCCGGTCTGCTGCGATTCAGCCACCAGATCGGCAAAGTTCGCTGCCTGATGTGGCAACTTGTCGACACAGAGTACCGGGCTCAGCGCCCCGCCGATGCCCTGCTCAAACTGCAAGCGCTGTTCTTCGGTCGCCCCTTCCGGAAGCTCGGCCCTGGCGAACACGAACAGCAGCCGCTGCGGCTCGCTCTGGCTTCGCGCGGCCTGAATAAAGTCGGCATAGGATTGAATTGTCATGGCCTCTGACCTCTACTGGCGAATGCAGCCAGCTTAGCAGCCGAAACAACCACACTGGCGACTAAAAAGAGGCAGGTGCATACCCCTTAAGGGGGAGCCACCCCGACGCCCTGCCTTATGACCTCCAATAGACCCAGGTGTTATTGGCTGATCTTGATCCAGCTATTTGTCATGCTTTGTCTATCGGCACATTAAGCCCCCCAATCACACGTCAGGGAACGGATATGTACACTGTTGAAGACATCACCCTCGAGAACTGGACTGTCAGCAATCTGAGTACCCGTGTAGCCTGCCTGGGTCAGGGGCCGGTAGCGCTGTTCATTCACGGCTGGCCCGAGTGCTGGTACTCCTGGCGCCAGCAGATGGTCACACTGGCCAATGCCGGCTACCGCGCCATTGCTCCGGACATGCCGGGGTTTGGTGAAACCGATGCACTTGATTCGATTGAGCAGTACAACGCCGTGCGCATCTGCGAGTTCATGCGCGAACTGCTGCTCCAGGCTAGTGGAGGCACCCCGGTGCTGCTGATTGGTCATGACTGGGGCGCAATCAATTGCTGGCAATTCACCCTGCGCCACCCGGAACTGGTTTCCAGGCTCGTCAACATGAGCGTCCCGTTGCACCCGGTCTCCGAGCGCTCGCCCATTACCCAGTTGCGTGAACACTTCCAGAACGACTTCTTCTATCAACTTTACTTTCAGCAGCCGGGTGTCGCCGAAGCCGAATTCGATGCCGACCCGGAGGGCATTTTGCGCGCGCTCTACTGTTCACCGGATACCCCTCGGCATCCGCCGATCCTTGGCCGCTCGATCAGCGAAGGCGGTGGCTGGATCGGCCGCCTGGGCAAGCCACGTCAGCAGCCGGACTGGCTAAGCGACGAGGCACTGGCCTACTACATCGACACCTACCGGCATAGTGGATTCGCTGGCGGCATCAATTACTACCGCAATCTGGATGAGAACTGGCGCCTGATGCAGCCATACCGTGAGCACCAGATTACCTGCCCGGTGCTATTCGTTGTTGGCAGCGGCGACAGCACCATCCGCGGTGCCGATGAAGACAGGCTGAGAAAGATGATGGGCAAACGAATCCCCGATCTGCAAATCCTCATGCTGCCAGGCAAAGGCCACTGGATTCAGAGCGAAGCGGTTGAGCAAGTGAATGCGGCGCTGCTGTCGTTTGTGGCGGTTTAAAAGCCTGCTAACAACTGCTCTTACCACTCCACCAAGACCTGAACCTAAGCAGTCCTGAAACGCTCGACCAGCGCCTGCAGCTTCTCAGCAAGGCGAGCCAACTCGTGGCTGGTCGTGGCGGTCTGCTCAGCCCCAGCACTGACCTGGATGGCCACTTCGTTGATCGACAACACATTGTGGTTGATGTCTTCGGCTACCGAACTCTGCTCCTCGGCGGCCGAAGCGATTTGGATGTTGCGGTCATTGATACCCGCCACACCTTCAGCGATTTCCGCTAGCAGGTCACCAGCCCGTACCACCCGTGCCGAACCCGATTCAGCAGTGGCCAAGGTAGTGTCCATGGACTGGGTAGCCTTGTCCGAGCCGCTTTGAAGGTTGGACACCATATTCTGGATATAGCCTGTCGACTCCTGGGTTTTCTGTGCCAGCGAGCGCACCTCGTCGGCTACCACCGCGAACCCTCTGCCCTGCTCGCCGGCACGGGCAGCCTCAATGGCTGCGTTCAAGGCCAGCAGATTGGTCTGCTCGGCTATGCCACGGATCACGTCAATTACCGAAGAGATCGACGCGCTCTCGTTCTTCACTTCGCCGATAGTCTTGGCTGTTTCTCGCGCCTGTTCGGACAGTTGCTGAATCAGTGCAACCGTCTGACGGATTTCCTCCCTGCCCTGGGCAGCATGGTCGTTGACCTGGCTGGACAACGCCGCGGCATCATTGGTGCTGCGCGCCACATCGCGCACCGTAGCACTCATCTGGTGCATGGCGGTCACTACAAGTTCGGTGCTCTGGCGTTGCTGGTCCAGCCCCCGGCTGGTCTGCAGAGTGACGGCAGAGGCCTCCTCGGCTGCGGTGGCGACCTGAGCGGTAGCCCCGCCGATTTCCATAATGACCCGGTTCAGCTCATCGGCCATGCGATTGAGATTGCCGGCGATCATGCCGAATTCATCGGTGCCGCGGTAGTTAGCACGGGCGGTCAGATCACGCTGAGCCAGACTGCCGAGCGAGCGATTGAGTTCGGTCACCGCCTGGTTGATATTGTGGATGATGACGAACGCCAGCAGCAGCACGGCCAACAACGCCACGCCGACCGCCACCAAGGTAAGCACCAGCGACCGCATGGCCGCTGCATAGCCTGCACTTGCCAGGCGGTTGGCCGCCTGCGCCAGGCCCTGCTCAATCTCGGCCATCATGTCGATACGTTCGGTAGATTTCTGAAACCAGTGCTCAGCATTGACGTTCAGCGGCTCCCCCATGCTTACGCTGAAGGCAAGTTGCTGAAGCTGCGTCACTTCCTGAACGCCAGGGTGCTGCATGAGCTGCTCATACTGACGGGTAAAAGCAACATCGGCACTACGCTGGAAGATTTCCCAATAAGCCTGAAACTCGCCCAGATTACGGCTAAAGCTCGACAATAACGTCGAGTCGAAGGAGTTCTGATTGAAGACCACGCCCAGCAGGGCCCGTTCCCGCCCGGCCCTTTCCTTCATCTCAACAAACTGGGTGAGCGATCCCAGCGCACGGGCCAGAGCCACATCGTTCACATCCTCCCCCAAAGCATGGGTGAAGCCGATAAGCTCCAGGATCAGGCGAGTGTAACGGGCTCCCGAGTCACGACCGCTGATACCAAGCCCATCGACCTCGCGGCGCAAAACCTCAAGCTCACCAAACTGTCCGAGGATACCCTGTACTCGTTGATCCACCGCCGCGCTGCGTCGCAGGTTGGCTAACACCTGGTCAACATCGGTGCGAAAGCCCGACAATTGTTCGCGCATTGAACGGCCCTGGCTGCCAATAAATACCCCGCTGCCACCACGTTCACGCTGCAACATGGTGACCAGGTTGCTGACGTCCTCGGCGAGAACAGTCGCCTGGACTATCTGACGATTGATATCCAGCGCTTTGAGGTTGTCATTGATGAGCAAACCAGCCAGAACGATGAACCCCAGCATTGGCAAGGCTAGAATCAGCAGTAACTTGCGGCTGAGGCGGATGTTGCGCAAAAGAGTGTCCATGTCGATCTCCTGAGACCTGTCATCGGCTCACTGGGATCGGCCAGCACGAGCAATCAGACGCGGTCATGATTCGGTAAGCCCCCTGGTTCAGGAGCAGCCGTAGTGCCGTCCGTGCACATATGTAGTGCCTGCGGTCTAATTGTCGTAACGCAAGTCTAGCTGCAGCTCAATACGAGCTGTATTCCTCCAAGGTAGTAGATTCGCTGATTTCAAGTACTGGCTTGAATGCAGGACAACTGCGCGCCTGACAACTCCAGCGTAGCAGAGCACGTCGAGGAATTAATGGCTGGAGGAAATGTTGTACTGATAAACCGAAAAGGGCTGGGCATTAGAAATAAAAAAACCGGCACAAGGCCGGTTTCTTATTTGTTTGGCGGAGGGACAGGGATTCGAACCCTGGGAAGGCTTTCACCTTCGCCGGTTTTCAAGACCGGTGCATTCAACCGCTCTGCCATCCCTCCACGGGCCGCAATACTACCGGAAAGCTGAGCCTAGTCAATGGCCTGCGTGTGTTATTGCGCAAATAGACTGTTAACCGGTTGGCGTATGAAACAGCTCGAAACCCCTCATGCCTTGATTTGACGCTTCCAGCAGGTATGATCACAGCATCCATCAAGGATTGACCAAGGGGAGCCCTGCACTTATGAATATCCAAGAGCGCCATAACGCCCTGCATCATGCAGGTGTCAACGAGGCGGAAGTCAGCAAGCTGTTTCGCAATACCTACAGCCTGCTGGCCATGACCATGGCATTCAGTGCCTTCGTTGCACTGATGTCAATGAGCCTGAACCTGCCGCATCCCGGCCTGATCATCACCCTGGTCGGCTTCTACGGGCTGCTGTTCGCCATTTCCAAGTTCCGTAACTCTGGCATGGGGTTGGTTCTGACCTTCGCACTGACCGGGTTCATGGGTTACACCTTGGGGCCGATTCTCAACGTCTACCTGTCTCTACCCAACGGCGGCCAACTGGTCAGCATGGCGCTGGGTATGACTGCGCTGGTGTTCTTTGGCCTGTCGGCCTACGCGATTATTACCCGCAAGGATTTCAGCTTCCTGTCCGGCTTCATTCTGGCGGGCTTCATCGTACTGCTGTGCGCCATTGTTGCCAGCTTCTTCATCCAGATAAGCGGCCTGCAACTGGCCATCTCCGCCGGCTTCGTGCTGTTCTCCTCGGCGGTGATCCTGTATCAGACCAGCGCCATCATTCATGGCGGTGAAGACAACTACATCATGGCTACTGTGACGCTGTTCGTGTCCATCTACAATCTGTTCCTCAGCCTGCTGCAGTTGCTGGGTGTGTTCAGCAACGATTGATCGGCACGCTTTTGGTTATACTAATGAGGCCCGCCCAGTGCGGGCCTCATTGTTTCAGGTGGTCTATCGATGAATTTCGCCATTACCTTGCTGGCTGGTCCGCAGGACCCTGCGGCCCGCACCGCACTCAATTTTGCTCGAGCAGTAGTCGATGCCGGGCACGAGATCAGCCGTTTGTTCTTCTATCGGGACGCGGTGCATATCGCCTCGAATCTGGGTGTTCAGCCCCAGGATGAACACGACATCTCCCGCGAGTGGCGCCAGTTCATCGCTGAACACAAGCTTGATGCGGTGGTGTGCATTGCCGCGGCGCTGCGCCGCGGAGTGCTGAATGAAGAAGAAGCACAGCGCTGGGATCGTCACTCCGCCAATACCGGCACACCCTGGGATCTTTCCGGGCTGGGCCAGTGGGTCGATGCACTGCAAAGCGCTGACCGGGCCGTGAGTTTTGGGAACTGAACATGAAAAGCCTGCTGATCATCAGTCGTCACCCCCCTGCCCGCCTCGCCGCCCGTGAAGCCCTGGACATGGCACTGGCCGCTGCGGCCTTTGGCGTCCCCGTAGGTCTGTTGTTCATGGATGACGGGGTGCTGCAACTGCTCAAGGGTCAGGACGCCAGTCTGATCGAGCAGAAGTCCCTGGCTGCCAACCTCCAGGCGCTGCCCCTGTTCGGCGTTGAAGACCTGCTGGCCTGTCAGCGTTCACTCAGCACCCGGGGGCTGACACTCGAGCACTGCGCCCTGCCGGTACGTGCACTCGAAGGCGTTGAGATCACTACGCTGATGGAACACTACGACCAGATCATCAACCTGTGAGCCCTGCCATGCTGCATATTGTTCGCCACTCCCCCCACAACGAACCGCGTCTGAGTTCCTGCCTGCAGGTTCTGGTCGAGGATCAGGGGCTACTGTTGATCGAAGACGCGGTGTACGCCCTGTTGCCCGGCAGTGAGGCTCGCCAACAGCTGAGCCAGCTGGCCCCAGGCATACAACTGTTTGCCCTTGAGCCTGATCTGCTGGCCCGCGGGCTGGCGCTGGATGATCTGCCTGCCGGGGTCAGCAGTATCGATTATCAACGGATGGTCGACCTGTGCGTTAGCTACGACAAGGTGGTGAGCTGGTGACGACACCGATTAAAAGCGACGGGCTGAGTGTACCGCTGGACAAGCACGGCTTTCTGCTCAACCTCGAGGACTGGTCCGAAGCGGTAGCCGCTGAACTGGCCCGCAGCGAAGGGATTGAGCTCTCCACCGAGCATTTCGAGGTCATTCATGCCCTGCGGCGCTTTTATGCGCAGTTTCAGCTGTCCCCGGCCATGCGCCCGCTGGTCAAGTACATTGGCCAGGAACTGGGAGCGGACAAGGGCAACAGCATGTATCTGCTGAAACTGTTTCCCGGCAGCCCGGCCAAACTGGCCAGCAAGATTGCCGGACTGCCCAAGCCAGACAACTGCCTGTAGCAGCCCGAGCCTGCCAGGCCTGCTACAGTAACCCTGCCCAACCAGCCATTACCGGGAGAGCGATGGACAACCTGCAAACCATTCTGGGCCTGATTGGCGCGGTGTTGTATTGGTTGTTTACCGCCGCGGTCACCATTCGCGTGATCACCCGTCGTCGCCCAGTCAGCGTGACCCTGGCCTGGCTGCTGGTGATTTATATTCTGCCGCTGTTGGGCGCGGTCTTTTACCTGATGTTTGGCGAGCTCAACCTGGGCCGCAAGCGGGCAGCCCGCTCCGAGGCCATGGTCGAACCCTATCTGGAAAACCTGGCCAATGGGTTCGCCGGGCTGCGCAGGCCATGGCCCGGCGGGCAACTTACCCTGGCTATACACCAATTGCTGTCTCATCGCATGGGCATTGGTGCTCTGGGTTACGAACAGATGCGCCTGCTCGACAGCCCCGAGAGCATTTTCGAGCAGCTCTGTACCGATGTCCGCAGCGCCCAACACAGCATTAACATTCTGACCTACATCTGGCATCCCGGCGGCCGGGTTGATGAACTGGCCGAGGCCCTGATCGAGGCCAGTCAGCGTGGAGTCAAGGTCTCGCTGCTGATCGACCATGCCGGCAGCCGTAAATTCTTTCGCTCACGCTGGCGCACCCGCATGGTCGATGCAGGTATCGCCGTGGTGCCGGCGCTACCGGTGCGTCTGTTGCGCGCCCTGGTCCACCGGATCGATCTGCGCATGCACCGCAAGCTGATAGTGATTGATGATCGGCTAGCCTTTACCGGCTCAATGAACATGGCTGACCCGGCGTTCTTCAAGCGTGAAGCCGATGTCGGCCCCTGGATCGACATCATGCTGCGCATCGAGGGCCAGGCGGCGACCGGGCTGGCCAAGGTATTCGCCTGGGACTGGGAGGTCGAGACCGGCCAGCGGCGGCTGCCCAAACTGGAAGCCGGGCAGCTTGACTGCCATCAGTGGATGTCGATTCTTCCATCGGGCCCCGGTGTTGGTGATGACCTGATCGGTCAGGCGGTGCTGTCGAGCATCTACCGGGCCAACGAAAGCATCGTCATCAGCACGCCCTACTTTGTGCCTTCGGAAAGCATTTTCGAGGCGCTATGTCAGGCCGCCAAGCGCGGTGTGCGGGTACAGGTGCTGCTGCCAAAGCACAATGACTCGCTAATGGTTGGCTGGGCCAGCCGTTCCTATTTCGAGCCACTGCTGCGTGCCGGCGTTGAAATTCTGCAGTTCGATGGCGGGCTGCTGCATACCAAGGCGATGCTGATGGATGATCAACTCGCGCTGGTCGGTAGTGTCAACCTGGATATCCGCAGCCTGCAACTCAATTTCGAATTGACCGTAGCGCTGTTTACTCCGGAAAGCTGCGCTCATATTCGCCAACTGCTCAAGGGCTACATGACCCGCAGCGAGGCCCTTGAACTGGAGCGCTGGCAACAACGCAGCCGCCCGGCACGGGCACTGGAGCGGTTGATGTTCTTCATGAGCCCGCTGCTCTGAAACACCTCTAATACCCAACCTGCACATTATCGCCCTGCCCGCTAGACAACACGCGAAAGCGCTGCTAGATTCTCAATTGCGTATGATTATCATTTACTATCGAGGTGATTATGAGAGTCTTTCTGCTACCTGTAACCCTCACTGCAGCTTTGATGTCAGTCAATACCGCACTGGCCAGCGGCGATATCGAGCACTTCAAAGGGCTGCCCGCCAACAGCCTGGAACAAGCTCTGAGCAACTTCGTCGAATACAACAAGCGGCTGGAGAACATCCTGGCCGGAGAGCTTACAACCGAGACCATGACCCAGGTACACGAGCTCACCTATACCCTGGAGAACGCCCTGGAGCGGATCCGCCAGGATAGCGCAGAGCTGGCGGAAACCCTGGAGGAAGTGCATCTGGCCTCGGAGCGCTATGATGCAGAAGCCGTGCGCAAACACGGCCAAGACTACCTCAAGGTATCAAGCCAGCTGGTTCACTAGCTACAGCTGGCTCTCGATCGGCAACAGACGCAATAGCCAGGTCATGATACGCCGGGTCGGACCTGCCTTGGGCTCTCGGGTCCAGGTCTGACCCTCAGCGTGCCACTGCAGACGGCCCTGTTCATCCAGACTCAGGCGGTAGGCGTAATCGTCCGAAGTCCAGCGCTCAAACAGCTCGACCATCTCCCCGGCCAGCGCCGGCTGCTGCACCAGAACTCCGGCCTCGGTATTGAGACTGATCGAGCGCGGGTCCAGGTTGATCGAACCGACGAACACCCGCTCGCGGTCGAACACAAAGGTTTTGGCATGCAGGCTGGCTACCGACTCACCCAGAAACGGGCTGGCACGCTCCTGCTGGGCAGCCAGCGGGCGTAACTCCCAGATACGTACCCCATGCGCCAGCAACGGCTCGCGGTAGCGCACATAGCCACTGTGCACAGCCAGGACATCAGTGGTTGCCAACGAGTTGGTCAAAATCGAGACTTCCAGCCCCTGATTGACCATGTCCATCAGAAAACCCTGACCGTCGGCGCCCGGCACGAAATAAGCCGTCATCAACTGCAGCTCACGCTGGCTGGCACGCACCTGCCGGGCCAGATGCATACCCAGGTAGGGAACCTGATTATGATCGCCATGGGGGTCGGCCTTGTCCGGCGGGTCAGCCAGCCAGGTTGCCTCCCCCCAGTGCCAATTGACCTTGTTGTCGGTAAACGGCTGATTAAACGGAGAACCTTCTACCGCTTTCTGATACGGGCCCTGACGCAGGTCGGTACTGACCGACTCCAACCGTTTGCGTAACCGCACCAGTTCGGAGCGCCCGGGGCGTCGGGTCAAAAGACGTACCGGTACCGATTTGTGGCTGTTCCAGTAGGCATCAAAACTGTTGCTGGCGGCCCGGCTGATCGGGCCGATACCCAACACATCAATATCCTGAAAGTCCAGCTCGCTCAAGGCGAAATATTCATCGCCAATATTGCGTCCACCGGTAATCATCGCCTGGTTGTCGGCGATCAGCACCTTGTTGTGCATGCGATAATTGATCCGCCCGAACTCGCCAACCTTGCTGACGTAACGCAGCCAGCCCTGGCGCAAACTGAGCGGATTGAACAGCCGAATCTCGATATTGGGGTGCTGGTCCAGGGTAGCGATCTTGAACTCATTGACCCCACTGCCAATATCATCCAGCAGCAGCCGCACCCTCACCCCACGGTCAGCAGCACTGAGCAGACGCTCTGCAATCAGTCCGCCGGTTACATCGCCATTGTAGATGTAGTATTGGATATCCAGGCTTTGGCGAGCCTGCTCGATCAGATGCAGGCGCGCGGCCAGCGCGTCCATACCGCGATAGAGCAGACTGAAGCCGGACAAGCCGGACTCCTGTCCGGCCACCGCCGCCTCGACATGGCGTCCAATCAGCCCTTCGCTGGCGGCAGGCTGGGCATGTTCAAGAGGCAGATCCTGTGGTGGCAGGCGTGTTGCACAGCCGCTCAGCAGAACGACCAGCAACAACCAACCCAGCGGGCTCCTGAATGCGTTCAAGCCAATGATTCCCTATAGGCTGTGGTCATCCAGGCATTTTAGCCAGTCAGCCTCCCACGGTCATCTTTTGCCAAACATTCACCGAATCCTGATCACACCCTGAAAGCGTTGGCCGCCTCACTTCCCTGCTGGGCCAGGCGCTCCTGGGCAGTGGCTGTCTGAGACAGCTCGGCCATGGCCTGGGCAGTGCGCTCGGCATCCTGACGAATGCCATCCAGGGTCTGGCCCATGCCCTGAGCCCGCTGATTTTCATCCCGGACCGCTCGGTCGATAGCCCGGGTTGCCTGGCTGATATCTCCAACCTGATCACGAATCCGTACCAGCAGCCCCTCGGCCTCGGCCGCACCGTGCAAACACTGGGTCGCGCTATCCTGCTCCTTGCGCAGGCCGGCCGAAGCTTCAACTACAGTTGAGCGCAAGCGGTCGAGCATGGCCTGGATCTGACCGGTAGCCTCCTGGGTACTGCTGGAAAGCCGCCGGACCTCATCGGCCACCACCGCAAAACCACGACCATGCTCGCCAGCTCGGGCAGCTTCGATCGCAGCATTGAGCGCCAGCAGATTGGTCTGCTCGGCAATCCCTTCAATGGTATCCAGTACCGACACAATAGCGCCGGCGGCCTGCTCCAGTTGCTGCATACTGTCACAGGACTGGGTGACTTCATCGGACAGCTGCCGGATCAACTGGCTCACCTGACGTACCGCTTCGTGCCCCTGAACAGCACCATCATCGGCCAGCCGCGCCTGCTCAGCTGCCTGGCTCACCAACCCGGTGATCGCCTGAAGTGCCCGCTGCAAGGCTCTGGATTCAGCATCCAGTGCTTGCAAAGCCTGCTGCTGGCGCTCAGCGGCGGCCTGGCACTCATTACCGATACCAACCGTGCGAGTGCTGGCTGAGGCCGTGTCTTCGGCAGTCTGACGAATCCTGGCGACCAATCCAGAAAAGGTTTCGAACAGTTGGTTCAGTGAGGCGGCAATCTGAGCGATTTCATCACGCCCACGTACCGGCAGACTAATACGCAAATCCCGCTCACGGGCGCTTTGCCCGATGGTGCCGCTCAAGCGCGTCAGCGGCGTTGCAATCATTCGGGTCAACCACCAAGAGGCCAGAGCTGCCAGCGCCCCCAACACAACCACCGCCAGCCCCACAGCCAGCATGATGCCATGGCTCAGACGCGCCACCGCGCCAAAACTCTCAGCCAGCGACTGTTCGGTAATCAATGCATAGCGCTCACCACCCAGCATCACTGGCTGCCAACTCATCAATACCGTTTCACCCAACAGGTTGGTTTGCCGGCCAATGCCACTCTCACCCTCCAGTGCCGCTTTCAGCGCAGAGCTGTCGATCCGCAGCCGGCCATTGAGCTGACGGTAACGCTGAATAGCCTGAGCGTCACCAGCTTGCTGGTCGGACAGGTTCAGGCGTGCCAGGGTGGCATCCGGCTGTTCGAGCATTGCCCGCGGTTCGGTGATCAGACGTCCATCAGAGGCAACCAGATAGGAGTCGCCGGTATCACCCAGACCAATCGCAGCCCAATTGCCACCGGCAGTCATGATCTGTGTGAAGCGCTCAGCCGGCATCTGTACTACCAGAAAGCCCAATGGCTTGTCGGGGCTATAAACCGGGTGGAATACCGGCACGCCGAAGAACACCACATGTTGGTTGAAGTGTGCGTCAAACCGTGAAAAGCGTGACACTTTGAACTCATCCTTGAGCGGCTGCTCACGCATACTCTGCACCAGTTCGGCCAGGGCGCTGGTAGCGAATGGTCCATCGCGCAATGAGGTGGCGAAAACCGGCCCCTTGTTGACGCTATAGATCACTTCAAGGCTGGCAGCATCAATCAGCATCAGGTCGTGATAACCATAGCGCTGGGTGATTTCCCGGTAGCTTTCCTGATAACGGCGATGTTGCTGGCCATAGATGGTCGCATCGTCCCGATCAACCAGTTCACCCAACTGATCAGCCGGATTGGGGTTGTCATGCACGTAGAACTGTTGAATCAGCAGTCCCTCATAGCGGGTCGCTTCGATCCAACTCTCATAATCAGCGCGCTGGCCCTGTGTCTGGGCTCCGTACAGGGGCTGATAGTGGTTGGCGTACCAGTCCTTCATGCTGGTCTTGAGTTGATCCAGACTCGGTGCCGGAACTTCATAGCGGTAGGACACAAAGGGCCGAACAAATCCATAGACCGCTTCCTGGGTCAGACGGTTGTTGGCCATCGACAACAACAGGTCATGATGACTCTCAAGCTGCAGGCTGAGGCTGGTCTGGCGACCAGCGGCCACTGCCTGGAACTGTTGCTCAACACTGTGTTCTACCACCTCGGAGCTGCGCTCCAGCGCCTGCCAACCGGTGATTCCCGCCGCGATAACCACGGCCATGAGAGTAAGCAGCGAAACGCCAAGCATCAGGCGGGTTGCGATTGTCATACGAGTGAACTTCCAACTGCGAGGTTGGCGCCACTCTATGTCATCAAGATGACAACACCATGACAAACGCCATCAAAAGGCCATGCCAGAGCGTTTGCGAATGAAAAGGTAACAGGGCTTTAACCGAGCCCGGACATGCGCGGTGAATATGGGATAATCCGCTTCTTTTACCCTGAGAGGCCACATGAACTCGACCACCAGCAAACCCCAACGGCATATCCCCGCCTGGATCAAATGGACATTCATGCTGGTACTGCTGGCCGGCGTCAGTGCGGTGGTCATCCAGCAACTGCCCAGAGCCGGCATTTCCACCGACCTGTCCGGCATCGGCCAGGGCAAACCGGTACTGGTACTGACCCGCGACATCCATTACCTGGGCGGGGCCGAAGTCCTGGAGTATCTCAAGCAGCTCAACCCCGAGTATCAGACCCGCCTGGAGATGCGCATCGCTCACCAGGGTCAGCCTGACGGGCAGGCTTTTGCCAACCGATACAGCACCTACGACGGTGATCTGGTGTTGCTCAATGGCGCAGGTGAAGAAATCGGCCGTCTGCAGCAACCTGGCAATCTTCAGGCGGTTCGCCAACTACTGAGTCAGGCTGAATAGACCTGCATCAAAGGATCGCCCCCTCCAGCGCCGACAGCCGCAGGCCGTCGGCCTGTTCAGTCCGGTTGCGACCATTCTGTTTGGCCCGGTATAGCGCCTGGTCGGCTTGCTCCAGTAGACTGTAAAGCGTTTCAGCCGGATCATGACAGGTTTGCGCCAGACCAATCGACACCGTGGTAGCCAGCGGCCCGTTGGGCGTGTCGAGCAGCACCTCGGCCCAGGAGCGTCGAATCCGCTCGGCCATGCTCTGCGCCTGGTCCCGATCGGTATCAGGCAGCAATACCACGAACTCTTCCCCTCCGAACCGGCAGATTATGTCAGCTGAGCGAGCGTGGGCATGCAAATGTCCGGCAAAGGCGCCCAGCACCTGATCACCGGTCTTGTGCCCATGCTGATCATTGATTGACTTGAATTTATCCAGATCCATCAGCAACAAGGTCAATGGCCGTTGCCCGCGCCGACCCAGAGCCAGTGCATTCCGTGCAGCCTCTTCAAAAGCCCGGCGGTTCAGCAGATCGGTCAATGGGTCGCGGGTCGCCTGGCGGCGCAGAGCCTGTTGCAGGCGCAGCGTGGTCAGAATCACGCACATCAGCGAGAACCCATAGAGAAACACCGTGCCCTCCAGGTAGTTCAGCGCCTCAATCTCAATCGCCTGCTCGAAGCTGGTCACCTGGCTGTAGTGGCTGTCGAACAGGTACAGCAACGTTCGGCGCAGATACACCAGACCGTGTACGCCCCAGAGCAGAGTCCAGAACAATGGCAGCAGCGGCTGACCAAGATTCAGCTTCCACAGCTCGCGGATGGTCAGCCCGCACATGACAACCGCCACTGAGCTGTGGAACACGATGCTCCAACGCAACGAATCACTGAGTATGAAAAACGTCAGGCCCTGAGCCAGGCCCGTCAGCGTCATGACCAGCCAGAAACGTGGCAACCGTTGCGAAAAGCGATAACAGCGGGTACCCCACCAGATCACGAAGTAGGCCTGGGTAATGGCTACAGCACTCAACCACAACGGCAATGGCGGGCTGGCGACCTGGAGAAACAGGCCGGTAAAGAAGCAGGCCAGACCCGCCGCCCAATAACGAATGGCAAGCACCTGGCGGTTGAGCAGACTGGCGATCAGCAAGCCCACCACGGAAACCACCGTGGCAAGTGCCAATACCAGCATGAGGGTTTTGATATCAAGCATGAAGGTCGCCGGGTTCCTTGGCGTATTGTAATGGCCGCCATCCTAATGCCTGCACGCAGCGGATACCAGTTCATTGATCGACTTCACAACCCTGTAAACACTCGACCAATAGGTAATGCCGGGCTGGTGCCAGTCCGTGTTATCCAGACAGGTGACACTCAAACAACAACAAAACAAGGATAGGCCATGAGTCGCCCCTCACTGAGCATTTTTTTCTTCGGTCCACTGAAACACCTGCTGCTAGTTGTGGCCCTGCTGGCAGCCTTCCCTGCCCTGGCTGCCGAGCCCATCGTGCTGGGTCTGAATGTTCCGCGCAGTGGCGAGTACCGTGAAGAGGGCCTGATGCAGATCCGTGGCGCGCTGCTGGCAGTGGAAGAACTCAACAATCGCGGCGGCGTACTTGGGCGGCCTCTGCAACTGATCGAAGCCGATAGCGCCTCGCGCCCGGCCCAGGCCGTTGCCAATGTCGATTCGCTGATCGATCAGGGTGCAAGAATGCTGTTTGGCGGTGCTTCCAGCGCAGTTGCCATCGCTGCCGGCAAGCGTGCCGCCCAGCGCGGCGTGGTGTATTTCGGCACCCTGACCTACTCCAATGACACGACCGGCAAGGATGCCCATCGCTACATGTTCCGTGAGAGTTACAACGCCTGGATGGCCTCCAGGGTTCTGGGCGGCTATTTGCAGGAGCAACTGCCAGGACGCAGTTACTACTATGTGACCGCTGACTATACCTGGGGCCATACCACTGAAGCCTCAATGCGCCGCTTCACCGCCACCGAAGATAGCCGCCAACATCCCGCCAGCCTGCTGTCATTCCCCGGCGCCACCCAGAGCGAGCTGCGTGCCGCCTTGCGTCAAGCTGCCGACGCCAAGCCGGATGTGCTGGTACTGGTGCTGTTCGGCGATCAGATGGTCAAGGCCATGCGCGTGGCCCATGAGTTCGGCCTGACTCGCGATTCCCAGATCGTGGTTCCCAACATTACCTTGAGCATGGTCGAGCAGGTTGGCCCGGCGATCATGGAAGGCGTGCTGGCCGGCTCAGCCTGGACCTGGAACCTGCCCTTCGAGCTGGGCAATCAGCGCGGCCAGGCTTTTGTTCGCGACTTCGCCGAGCGCTATCAGAGCTACCCGTCAACCTCGGCGGCCTCAGCCTACAGCATTGTCTATCAATGGGCGGAGGCGGTTACCCGCAACGGCACACTGGCCAGTGAAGCACTGATCAGTGCCCTGGAAGACCATGAGTATCAACTGCTCAAGGACGCACAGCGCTGGCGCGGGTTTGATCACCAGAATGTGCAAAGCGTCTATGCCGTGCGGATCAAGCCCCGGGCTGAGGTCATGCGCGATCCGCTGCGCCAGGACTATTTCGAGATCGTCAGCCGGCTGGCCGGTGAACAGGCCGTTATCTCGCACCCGGAGTGGCTGGCCGAGCGCCGTGCCCACGGCCAGCCGGAACAGCTCAGGTAGCCCGTACCCGGAACCACAGCGCATAGAGCGCCGGCAGGAAAAACAGGGTAATCAGGGTACCTACCAGAGTTCCACCGATCAGCACATAGGCCATCGGCCCCCAGAATGCATCGAAAGTCAGGGGGACGAAGGCCAGTGCCGCCGCCAACGCGGTCAACAGAACTGGCCGGGTACGCTGTACCGTCGCCTCGACCAGAGCCGTATGCCGGGCCATGCCGGCTTGCAGGTTGTCATCGATCTGCTGGGCCAGAATCAGCGTGTTGCGCATCAGGATTCCAGCCAGCCCGGTCAGCCCCAGCAGCGCAACAAACCCGAACGGCTGATTTCCGACCAACAGCGCCAGGGTCGCCCCGATCACCCCCAGCGGCGCGGTTGCCAATACCATGAAAGTCCCGGAGAAGCTGCGCATCTGCAGCATGATCACCACCAGCATCAGCGCCAGCATCACCGGCTGAACCTTGCGAATCGACTCCTGCCCCTTGGCCGATTGCTCCACAGTGCCGCCAATATCCAGGTAATAACCCGGCGGCAAGGCGGCTCGCAGTTCAGCCAGATCACGCCACAGGGCCCAGGTCACATCCGGCGGCTGGGCACCCTGAACATCGGCCTGCACGGTGATATAGGGCTCACGAGTGTAACGCTTGAGTACCGGGTCTTCGCTGTCGAGCCGAATCAAGCCGGCCTGGGCCAGGCTGATGCTGCGCCCGTCGGCCGTGCGAATCGGCAGGTCCGCCAGCTCGCCCAAACCACTGCCATCGCCACGCAGCACCAATTGCACACTGCGCACATCCTGACGCAGCTGGGTGACCGGCATCCCGCCCCATTGCAGCTGTAGCTGGCGCGCCAGCTCTCGGGGCGTCAGACCAATCGCGCGCAGGCGTTCAGGGTCGATATCCAGACGCACCGAAGGTACCCGCTCGCTCCAGTCCAGGTGGGCATCAACGATATGCGGATGAGCCTGCAGCACCTCACGCACCTGGGCAGCGAAGTTACGCAGTTGCATCGGATCAGGGCCCAACACTCTGAAACTCACCGGCCAGGTCACTGGCGGACCAAATACCAGCCGATGCACCCGCACCCTCGCCTCGCCAAACTCACCGGCAGCAACCCGTTGGCGTAAGGCCTGCATGATCCGGTCACGCCCGGCAGCATCCTCGGCAATTGCAATCAGCTTGGCAAAGGCCGGGTTGGCCTGTTCCGGATTCAATGACAGGAAGAACCGCGGCGCCCCGGCACCGATATAGCTCGACAGCGACAGTACATCCGGGTCTTCCACCAGCACCGCCTCAACCCGCCGGGCCAGCGCCTCGGTGGCAGCCATGCTGGAGCCTTCGGGCATGTAGATATCGACTAACACCTCAGGCCGGTCCGATGAGGGGAAGAACTGCTTCTGCACCGGCCCCATCATCCCCAATACAGCCAGCACAAACAGGCCAAAGGTGGCCAGCACTACCGTCTTGCGGTAACGCACACAGCTCTGGATCAGTTGGCGAAACCGCTGATAACCGGCGCTCTGGTACTGGCCCTGGTGCGCCTGAGCCGACTTAGGCACGTCCTTGAGCAGAACCACGCCGAGAAACGGGGTGAACACCACTGCCACCAGCCATGAGGCCAGCAGCGCAAAGGCCAGTACCCAGAAAATATTACCGGTGTACTCACCTACACCGGAGCGGGCAAAACCGATCGGCACAAAGCCGATAATGGTCACCAGGGTGCCAGACAGCATGGGCGCGGCGGTCACGGTCCAGGCATGGGCCGCAGCCTTGACCCGGTCCCAGCCCTCCTCCATTTTCACCAGCATCATCTCGATGGCGATGATCGCATCGTCCACCAGCAAGCCCAGGGCAATGATCAATGCCCCCAGGGTGATCCGGTCCAGATTCATCCCGCGCATCAGCATCAACATGAAGGTGATGCCCAGAGTCAGCGGCACGGCAATACCGACAATCAGGCCCGGACGCAAACCGATACTGGCAAAGCTGACCAGCATCACCACCAGCACCGCCAGCAAAAACTTGTACTGGAACAGCTCAACCGCCCGGGTGATGGCCTCGCGCTGGTTGGTGACCTGGCGCAGCTCCATACCCAGCGGCATACCGGCCACCAGTTGCTGATGCTTCTCGGCCAGGCGCTGGCCCACTTCCAGACCATTCTCGCCAGCCTGCATCACCACCCCGATCAACAACGCCTCTTCACCGAAGGCGCGCACCAGATAGCTGGCGGGCTCCTCGTAACCACGCTGGACCTCAGCGACATCACCCAGCCGAATCAGCCGCTCACCGATACGCAGCGGCACCGCCGCAATGGCTTCCAGGTCGGCCAGATCGGCATCCAGACGCCAGTACAGACGTGGCCCGGCTGTCTCGATCAGGCCAGCCGGCAGCAAGCGATTATAGGCATCCAGTGCATCGCCGATCTGCTCCAGGGTAACGCCCATTTGCGCCAGCTGGTGCTGATCGACATCGACAAACACCTGTTCCCGGCGCTCGCCGATGATCCGCACCTTCTGTACCCCGGCTACCCGGCTGAACTGATCGCGCAGTTGCTCGGCCTCACGCACCAGTTGCCGGGGCGGCAGGCCCGGTGCAGTGAGGGCATACAGCGAGAAGTACACATCGGAAAAGTCATCATTGACAAATGGCCCCTGAACGCCGGGCGGCAGGTTGGCCACTTCGTCCTGCATGCGCTTGCGAATTTCGTAGAACAGTTGCGGCAAGGCACTGGAGGGGGTGTAGTCCTGAAAGGTCACCTGCATATCAACCCGGCCAGGCCGGGCCGTGGTCTGCACCTTGTCGAAATAGGCCACTTCCTGCAGGCGCTTTTCCAGCGGGTCCGCCACCTGCTGCTGCATCTGTAGCGCACTGGCGCCCGGCCAGGCCGCGGTAACTACCGTGGTTCGTACGGTAAAGCTCGGATCTTCGGCCCGGCCCAGAGCCAGAAAGGCGTACAGCCCGGCCAGCGAAATCAGCAGCAGGAAAAACAGGGTGACCGAGCGCTCGCGTACTGCCAGGGCCGAGACGTTGAAGCGCAAAGGGTCAAGACTCATGGCAGCACCTCGACCGGCTGACCATCTTCCAGCAGGTGCGCACCCAGTGCTACCACCTGCGCTCCAGCCGCCAGATCACCGCGCACGTAGGCCTGCTCGGAGTCAGTGCGCACCAGCTCGACCGGCTGTCGCTGCACCCGCCCTTCTTCGATTACCCAGACCCCGGCCCCCTGGCCACGATCGATCAGCGCGCCCAAAGGCAAGCGCAGCAGTGCCTCAGCGTCCGAGCTGGCTTGACCATTCAAATGCAGCGTCACACTACTGCCCAGAGGCCAGTCGCTGTCTTGCTGATCGATCACGAAACGGGCCCGCCAACTACGGGTCTGGGGATCGGCCGAACCGGCCATTTCGCGCAGCGTCACGCTGGCCTGCTGGCCATTGCCAAACAGCTCGACCCGGCCCTGCTGAGAAATGCTGCGCCGACGCAGCTCGGGAATGAATACTTCGACCTCACGCAGCCCGTCATAGGCCAGTTGTGCCACACTCTGCCCAGCCGCCACCACCTGCCCGACCTGGCCACTGACCTCAACCAAAATACCACTGGCCGGCGCCCGCAACTCGGCATAGTCGCGGGCACTGCGGGCCTGCTCAAGCGCCGCTGCGGCGCTGCGCATGGCTTCACGCGCGGCCCGGGCACTGGCGACAGCATCCTCATACACTTGCAATGGCACCAGATCCTGTTCACGCAGGGTTGCCAGCCGGCGCCGATTGGCCTCAGCGTTATCAGCCTGAACCCTGGCCGCGCTCAGAGCCGCCTGGGCCGCATTGAGTTGCTGGTGAATGTCCCTTGGGTCCAGGCGCAACAACACATCGCCAGCCTCAACCCGCTCGCCAGCCTGCACCAGCCGCTCACTGATTTCACCAGGAAGGCGAAACCCCAGGCTGGCCTGATGCCGGGCCTGTACTGTACCGTTCAGCGTCCAGTTCCGCTCCGCACCCGCCTGCACCTCGACGGCTCGGACTTTGGCTATCTGTTGCGTTGGCGGCGCTGCCGCATCAGAACCGCAACCAGCCAGCAAAACCAAGCCCATAACCGGGACGAAAATACGCATAGCCTGTTAACCTTGTTGTTGGCTTTAGTCAGGCCGATAATTACAGAACGGTGCCGTGCAGTAAATAGCATGACCGGAGCATTACTCGCATAAATGGATAACAATATGGCCCCAGCCAGCAAGCTTCCCGGCAAACGATCCAGTGGTAATGGACCCGGTCGCCCAGTAGATCCACGCAAATTGGATGACATCCTTGAAGCAGCGCTGGAAAGTATTGCCGAGGGTGATCCGCAGTTTGGCATGGAGTCGGTGGCGCGCCGCGCCGGTGTGGCCAAGGGCACGCTCTACCGCTATTTCGACAATGCCGAAGCTCTGTTGCAGGCAGTACTGGAACGCCATCACCAGACCATGGTCGGGCACCTGCCCGAACACAACGGTTCACTGGATGACCTGCGTGCGCAGTTGATTGTCCTGGGTGAGCACCTGCTTGATTTCCTGACCAGTGAGCGAGGCATCAAGATCATGCGCTCGATCATTGCCCATGGTGCACGACATGGCGAACACGGTCGCATGATCTACCGCGACGGACCCTGGGCCTTTGTCCTGCGTGCGGCGCAGTATCTGGAAACCGCAGCGGCCCGTGGGCAGATCCAGCTTGATGACCCGGTTGAAAGTGCCGAACAGTTGATCGGCCTGTGGAAAGGTTCGCTGATTACCGGACTGATGATGAATGGCTGCGACGTGCCGGACAATGCCGCACGCCGTCGCCGGGTCGAGCGCGGGGTAGATCTGCTATTGCGCTCTCATTCACGTAGCTAAGGAACCTAAAACCCCAGGCGCTCTAATTGCCCAGCCACCTCTTGCAACGCCTCCACCCCTTGCACGTCGGTCTCCATCCAGGGCAGGCGCGGCCGAGGCAAGCGGGCCAGTTCCTGATCGATCCGCTCCAGATAGGTCGCTTCCTGCTCCCGCCGACGGCGCAGAAACTCGCCATCGGCATCTTCGGGAATCACCCGATTGACCAAGGTCGCCACCACCGGAATACCCACGGATTCAAGCGTCGCCACCGCTCGACCAGTTTCCAGAATCGGTAGCCGCTCGGGCGTAAGCACGAACAGAAAGCCACTTTCCTTCGGATCTTCCAGATGACGCCGGGCCTGATGGAACAGCCGTCGCCGGTTGATCAGGGTCTCCGCCACTTCACGGGTGCGCTCATCCAGATCACTGAACTGGTCCTTGTTCGGATCATCGAACGGGGTCGGCATATCCCGGCCACTTTTCGGCGTCAGATGCTTGAGCACCTTGCCCAGTTCCTGGGATTTGCGATTGTGTGCCAGCAGGCCATCGGTCCAGGCCGCCATGGCCTCCGGCAAGGTCAGCAGCCGCAGGGTGTGTCCGGTCGGTGCGGTATCGAAGATGATCAGGTCATACTCGGACTCCTGATCATTGATCAACCGGGCGATCCGTTCCAGCAAAGCTGCTTCCTGAGTACCGGGCGACTGCCGGGTCAACTGCATCTGCCGCTCCAGCTCCGGCATCATGGTTGAGGAAGCAAAGCGGCGCATCTGCCCCAGCACCCGCTTGAGATGGCTGTCCACCTCGGCATCTGGATCAATCTCAATGGCATCCAGATTAGGCAACACCCGGGTAGCACTGTCGTCCAGCTCACGGCCCAGGGCATCCCCCAGGCTGTGCGCCGGGTCGGTCGACACCACCAGGCAACGTTTACCCCGGGAGGCGGCCAACACCGCCAGAGCTGAAGATACGGTGGTCTTGCCCACCCCACCCTTTCCACCAACCCAGACCAAGCGTCGGTCTAGCAAATCGAACATGCGAATATCCCTGCCGTATGCGGCTCAGCAACAACGAAAATGATCCAGCGGCGAATGTTCCATCCCCATCCGTCGATGCCAGTCATGGAAGCGCTCGAGCAGCAGTGGTTGCAACTCTAGGGTGTAATACGAAGCGGGATTCGGCACGCCCATCAATTCAGAGAACACCAGCAACATGAACAGGTCATCCTCATCGCGCCGGGCCCGGGCTATGGCACCCCGATAGCGTGAGCTGTAGACCTCTTCAGCAAAGAAGCGGGCCTGGCTGAGCCAGGCCCGCATATCTTTCGGAGGCTTGGAAGCCTTCATGCTACTGAGACTCGCTGGCCACCGCAGCGCGATGACGTTTGAGCGCCGCGGCACATTCCAGTGCCACCAGTATCGCGGCAATCAGCACTACGATATCCAGCCCCAGCAGGAAGTAGTTGCCCTGCTCGTAGAAGGTGCGCAACTGGAACAGCAGCGCCGTCACGGTCATCACCAGCAGGAAGCACAGCGGTACCAGGGTAAACCACATGGGCCGGCGCAGGTGAACCAGCATGACAGTGATCACCAGCAGAGTCAGGCCCGCCAGCAACTGGTTGGTAGTACCGAACAGCGGCCAGATGATCATGCCGCCTGAACCATCGGCACCACCGGCACCAAAGGCCAGCAACAGACAGGAACCCACGGCCAGCAGAGTTGCCGGCAGCGGCTTCTTCATCCATTCCTGCTTATAGATTTCACCCCACTCCTGGAAGATGTAGCGCTGCAAACGCAGGCCGGTATCCATGGTGGTACCGGCAAACAGCGCAGCCATTACGGTCAGCAAGGTTGCTGCGGTAACTTCCGGCATACCCAAACCATGGTGAATGATGTAGGCACCGCCCTGTACGAAGGCAGTTACACCGCCCTGGCCGAAGGCATGGTACATGGCTTGCCAATCAGCCAGGCTGGCAAAGCCGGCAGTGGCGACCAGAATCGCGGCCAGCGCCAGACCGCCTTCGCCCATGGCACCGAAGTAACCGACAAACCGGGCGTCAGGCTCACGATTGAGCTGCTTGGAGGTAGTACCCGAGGACACCAGACCATGGAAGCCAGAAATCGCACCACAGGCGATGGTCACAAACAGCAAGGGGACCAGCGAAGGCGTTCCCGGCGGTACATCGCTGTTGAACATCGGCGCGACCATGGTCGGATTCAGCATCACCACCGCGCCATACAGCACGAACAGACCGACGAACAGTTGCAGGCCGTTGATATAGTCACGCGGCTGCAGCAGTACCCAGACCGGCAGTACCGAAGCAATCGCGGCATAGACGAACAACAGCAGGATCCAGGTAGCGTTGCCGGACACGCCCGGCAGCACTTCAGCCGGCATTTGCAGCGGCATGGAAGGGCCTGCCCAGATCAGCGCGTACAGGGCAATGACCCCGAGGATTGAGACCACCGGCAGGCTGAGAATCCGCCGATAGATCACCTGACCGATGATCAAGGCAACGAAGATCGCCCCCCAGACCGGCACCACCGCCGTCGGAAAGCTCATCATCAAGCGCGCGATAACCACCGCGAACACCGCATTGACCATCAGCAGCACGAGGAAGATCACGATCATGAAAATGCTGCGAGCCCGCTTGCCGACCACATCGCCGGTCAAGGCGCCGACCGACTTGGCCTTATTGCGCACGCTGGCCCAGATCGCCCCGGCATCGTGCACACCGGCAAAGAAGATAGTACCAAGAACGACCCAGGCAAACGCCGGCCCCCAGCCCCAGATCACCGCGATCGCCGGGCCGACAATCGGCGCCGCACCAGCTACCGAAGTAAAATGGTGACCCCAGAGCACGAATTTGTTGGTCGGAACAAAATCGACGCCATCTTCGTATTCATGGGCGGGTGTTTTGAAATCGGGATCGAGGCGATAGATCTTTTCCGCGATGAACTTGGAGTAAATGAAATACCCCAGCGCCATCATGGCCAGACCCGCGAACATCACGATCATGGCACTCATGCAAGGCTCCTGCTTATTGGTTTAGTTATGAACTCGCAAGCTTCAAAGACCTGCCCCACCAGTTCAATATAGACAAAGGTCGTATTGATCGTGCCGAATTCAGCCAGAACCCCGCAAATAGGTCAAACCAATGACCCGCAAACTCCTCCCAAAGCCCCATTCCAGAGTGAATACTCGGACAAAGCATAGATGCCGGCACAGCCTTGGTCGTGCTCGTCAGTGGACGAGCTACGCCAGAAGATAGTCGAGAAGATTTTCCAGCAAGGCGCCGGTCTGGGCCAATTGCTCGGTACTAACCGCCAGAATGCGCTCGGCCGGCTGCACATACCGATCAGCCGTCAGATCATCCTCGGCCTGCTCAACGAACTCGCGCAACAGCTCCGGCGTGGCTTCGGGGTGGAACTACAAGCCAATCACATTGCGCCCCAACTGGAATGCCTGATGCTCGCAACCCGGGCTGCGGGCCAGATGCACTGCACCAGGTGGCAAGTCAAAGGTCTCGCCATGCCAGTGCAACACCAGTACCTGCGCCGGAAACTGCCAGTTCTCGGCTCCAGCCCCAACGGCCTGGACCGGAAACCAGCCAATTTCCCGCAGATGATTGGGGTACACCCTGGCCCCCTGACTACAGGCAATCAACTGAGCGCCCAGGCAAACTCCCAGGACCGGCAGGCCTGCGGCTATCGCCCCGGCAATAAAGGCCTTTTCGGCGGCCAGCCAGGGAAACTGGGCCTCATCATTGACGCTCATTGGTCCGCCCATCACGATCAGCAGATCAATATCGGCCAATGCCGGCAGGCTCTCATTGGCAAACAGCCGGGTAACGCTAATCTGATAGCCCCGGGCAAGCAGAGCCGGCTCAAGCCGCCCCAATCCTTCAAAGGGTGCGTGTTGGAGATAATGGGCGCGCATGCATCCTCCTGGCAAAAGCGCTGAACAGGGCTGTCAATGTAGCAGTGCCGGCCTTTCTCCGGAACATTGTGTTTAAGAAACAGTGCCAACGAATGCTCGGCCATGAGCCAACTCTGCGCTATGCTCCAGTGAAACACTGATTAGCTGCACGGAAGCTCAGTAGCCCGGTTGGCGCTGACCTGTTCTGGACCGTTAGATGCCAGGGATGGCATCTACGAGCCCCCAGGGAAGGGTTCACGGCGTGTCCAGAACAGGTCAGCGCCAATCGGGCAGACTCTGAACGCGATCTAACCAGTGCTCCCATAACAACAACAACGACAAAGCGGACTACTTGCATGTTCAGACTCCCTCCCCTGGCCCGGTTGTTGGGCGCCCTTGCACTGCTGGCGCCGTTATCCGCCCTGGCAGACACCCGCCCCAACATTCTGCTGATCGTTGCCGATGACCTGGGATTTTCCGACCCCGGTGTTTATGGCGGCGAGATCAGCACCCCGAATATCGACGCGCTGGCCGCCGAAGGCCTGCAGTTCAGCAACTTCAACGTGTCCGCCACCTGCTCACCAACCCGGGCAATGCTGATGACCGGCGTCACCAGTCACAAGGTCGGCATGGGCAACATGAAAGAGATCATGGCAGACAACCAGAAAGGCCAGCCCGGCTACGAAACCTGGCTCAACGACCAGGCCGTCACCCTGCCGAGTCTGCTGAGCGATGCTAGCTACCGCACCTACATGGCCGGGAAGTGGCATCTGGGCGAACGGGCGCAAAGCCTGCCCAACGCCAGAGGTTTCCAGCGCTCGGTCGCACTGCTCGAAAGCGGCGCCGACAACTGGGAAGCCAAGCACTATCTGCCTGCCGGAACCGCCACCTGGCTCGAGGATGGGCAGCCAATCAGCCTGCCGGATGACTTCTATTCCTCGTTCTACTATGCCGACAAGCTGATCGAATACCTGAGCAGTGAACCTGACAGCGACAAGCCGTTCTTCGCCTATCTGGCCTTCCAGGCCGTGCATGCGCCGCATCATGCTCCGGAAGCCTATGTAGAAAAATACGCCGAGACCTACCGGGAAGGCTGGGATGTCATTCGCCAGCGCCGCTATGAGCGATTGACTGCCATGGGAGTACTGCCCCGCACCGCAGAATCGGTAGTCACCAGTGACTGGGGGACCTTCTATGACACGCCGTCCATCGACTGGGACAGCCTCAGTGATGACGAGCGCGCCTATCGTGCTCGCCAGATGGCAGTATTCGCCGCCATGGCCGAAGCCATGGATGAAAGCATCGGCCGGGTCATCGAGCACCTCAAGGCCAGCGGCGAATATGACAACACCCTGGTCATTTTCATGAGCGACAACGGCGGCGAGTCTACGGTGCTGACCGAGATAGCGCCGCTGTTCTATCGTCTACGTTACGACCATGACTACACGGACCTGGGGCGTCCCGGTAGCTGGAGCGAGTACGGTCCTGGCTGGGCCTACGCCTCCAACTCGCCGTTCTACTCCTACAAGGGCTCGCCGTTCAACGGCGGCTTGCGGGTACCTATGATCATGCGTTACCCCGGCGTCATCGAGCCCGGCTCACGCAGCGCCGCTTTCGGCTATGTGACCGATATCGCCCCCACCCTGCTGGAGCTGACCAACACCCCAGCGCCGGACGGCGAGTACCAGGGCCGCCCAGTGCATCGCATCATGGGCACCAGCATGGTTCCGCTGCTGCGCGGTGAGAGTGAGCGTATCCATGCCCCCGAGGAGGTCATTGTCTATGAGCTGGCGGGTGGCATCGCCATCTGGCAGGGTGACTACAAACTGGTGACCTCGCGTTCAAGCGCCATTGCCGCCCGTCCCGGCACCCTGCTGTTCAACCTGCGCGATGACCCGCTGGAACGCCATGACCTGTCAGAGCAGCAGCCTGAGCGGGTGGCGGCACTGATGCAGGCCTATCGCAGTTTCGTCGCCGAGCATGGGCTGGTTGAGGTGCCGGATGACTACAACGCCTGGGATCAACTGAATCGCAACGCCCGGGAGCAATTGCTCGCCCGCTATGCGGACAAGCTCCTGCTGGGCGCGGTCATTGTGTTGCTGTTTTTCGGCTGGCGGCTGCATGCCCGCTGGCGCCGTCGGCGGCGCTGATCAGAGCCAGTGCCTGCGCCGGAAGGCAATCAGCAGACCAATCGCGATCATCAGCATCAACACCAGCACTGCCGGATAGGCCCATGGCCAGGCCAATTCCGGCATGTGCTCGAAATTCATGCCGTAAACACCGGCCAGAAACGTCAGCGGCATGAACAACGTAGCGATAATGGTCAGCACCTTCATCACCTGATTCATCCGGTTGCTGGTGCTGGACAGATAGAGATCAAGCATGCCAACCAGCAGCTCACGCAGGGTGTCGATGGTGTCCAGCACATGGATGGTGTGGTCGTAAACATCGCGCAAAAACAGCCGGGTTTCGGCGCTGATCAGCGGACTCTCATCACGTGACAGCCGGCTTAGCACCTCGCGCAGTGGCCAGATCGACTTGCGCAGCAACAGCATTTCCCGCTTGAAGTGATGGATCCGACCCAGCGTCGCCGGGGTCGGATTATCGATCAGCTCATCCTCAAGCCGCTCGATATGCTCACTGAGTTGTTCCAGGACCACGAAGTAGTGATCGACCACCGCATCAATCAAGGCATAACTCAGGTAATCGGCCTGCATGAAGCGAATCCGCCGACCGTTGCGCAAACGCTCCCTGACCCCATCAAACACATCACCTGGGTGCTCCTGGAGCGACAGGACAAAGTGCTGGCCCAGAATCAGACTGAGTTGCTCGGAGTGGATCTGCTGCTCCTGCTCATCGAAACGCAGCATTCGCAGCACCAGGTAGAGATATCCGTCGTAGTCTTCGACCTTGGGACGCTGGTCGGTATTGAGGATATCCTCCATGACCAGCGGGTGCAGCTTGAAACCCTTGCCCAGTGCCTCGATTACCTCGGCCTGATGCACGCCATCAACATTCAGCCAGGCAACCTTGCCGCCGTTGGGTTGATGGTACTGGCTGGCCCCATGGATGCGCTGGTCATCGAGCCCCTCGGCGTCGTATTCAATCACCCGGATCGCCGCCAGATCATCACGGGGTTGACCGATATGCATCAAGGTACCAGGGGCTTTGCCGGACTTGCGACTGCGTTTGGCTACCAGCTTGCGTGCCATCGATTATTCCTTGTCCCTGAGTGTCACTTGCAGCCTAGCAGCAATAACCAGACAGCATGGCAGGGTTACAAAACCCCGCTTGCCCCGGACTCCACCTGCTCCGGCTTGAACCACTTGAGCTTGTCATGCAGTTGCACCACCTCACCAACGATCAGCAGCGTAGGCGGTTTAATCTCTGTATTTTCAAAAAGTTGAGGCATAGTCTTGAGCGTTCCTATCAAGACTTTTTGATTGCTAGTGGTACCCTGCTGAACCAGCGCCATCGGGGTATTTTCATCACGCCCATGGCTTATCAGGCCGGCACAGATATCAGCCAGGCCAACCAGCCCCATGTAAAATACCAGCGTCTGTCCCGGGGCAACCAGATCGTTCCAGGGCAAATCGGTACTGCCGTCCTTGCGATGGCCAGTGACAAAGCGCACCGACTGGGCATGGTCGCGGTGGGTCAGCGGAATGCCGGCATAGGCCGAACAGCCATTGGCAGCGGTGATCCCCGGCACAACCTGAAAGGCTACGCCATTGGCCGCCAGCTCTTCGATTTCTTCGCCACCACGGCCAAAAATGAACGGATCGCCACCCTTCAAACGCAATACCCGCTTGCCCTGCCTGGCCAGATCGACCAGCAACTGGTTGATCTGTTCCTGCGGCACAGCATGCTCGGCCCGGGCCTTGCCAACATAAATGCGCTCGGCGTCACGCCGGCACAGATCGATGATCGCCGGAGCCACCAGGCGGTCGTAGAGCACCACATCAGCTTGCTGCATCAGACGCAGCGCCCGGAACGTCAGCAAATCGGGGTCACCGGGGCCAGCACCGACCAGATAGACCTCGCCCTGATAGCCCTGCCCGGCCTGCTCGGCCAGGCGACGCTCCAGCAAACGTTCGGCCGCCTCATCCTGACCGGCGAAAATCCGCTCGGCAATATCGCCCTGGAATACGTTCTCCCAGAATACCCGGCGCTGATTGATCTGCGGGAAGGCCGCCTTGACCTTGTCACGAAAACGCTTGGCCAATTGCGCCAGCCTGCCGTAGCTGTGCGGAAACAGGGTTTCGATCCGGGCCCGGGTCAGGCGCGCCAGCACTGGCGCATGACTGCCGCTGGAGACCGCGATCATCAAGGGCGAGCGATCGACAATCGCGGGAAAGATCACCGTACACAGCTGCGGCGCATCCACCGCGTTGACCGGTAGCTTGCGCGCCTGGGCATCGGCCGACACCTGGGCGTTCAGTGCCTGATCATCCGTGGCAGCTATCACTAGCTGGGTATCATCCAGATCAGCCGATTGATACCCCCGCACCAGACACTCGCCATTGCCCTGCTCAACCAGCGTCTCGAGCTGCGGCTCGATCTGCGGCGCCACCACGCGTAAACGTGCGCCGGCCTCGCTCAGCAGTCGAGCCTTGCGCAGGGCAATTTCTCCACCACCAACCACCAGGACCAGGCGGCCCTGCAGATTGTGAAACAGCGGGAGATATTCCATCAGTGTTTCCTAACCAATCCGCTCAAGCCCGCCCATGTAACCGCGCAGGGCCTCGGGTACGGTGACGCTGCCATCGGCCTGCTGGTAGTTTTCCAGAATCGCCACCAGCGTCCGCCCAACAGCCAGTCCAGAGCCATTGAGGGTATGGACCAGTTCCGGCTTGCCGGTTTCCGGATTACGCCAGCGCGCCTGCATGCGCCGGGCCTGGAAGTCGCCACAATTGGAGCAGGAAGAGATTTCCCGGTATTTACCCTGACTGGGAATCCAGACTTCCAGATCGTAGGTCTTGGTCGCGCCAAAGCCCATGTCGCCGGTACACAGCGCCAGGGTCCGGAATGGCAGCTCCAGCCGCTTGAGCACATCTTCGGCATGGCCGGTCAGCTCCTCCAGCGCCTGGGCTGAGGTTTCCGGCTGAACAATCTGCACCATCTCGACCTTGTCGAACTGGTGCTGGCGAATCATCCCACGGGTATCACGGCCTGCCGAGCCGGCTTCACTGCGAAAACACGGTGTATGCGCAGTCAGGCGCAGCGGCAGCTTGGCAGCATCGAGGATTTCACCGCTGACCATATTGGTCAGCGACACCTCAGCGGTGGGGATCAGGTACAGATCGCGCTGGTCTTCACCACGCGGCACCTTGAACAGGTCCTCTTCGAACTTGGGCAACTGGCCCGTTCCCTGCAAGGCTTCAGCCTGTACCAGATAAGGCGTATAGACTTCTTCATAGCCGTGCTCGTTGACATGCAAGTCCAGCATGAACTGGGTCAGAGCCCGGTGCAGACGGGCAATCGGCCCGCGCATCAGGGCGAACCGGGCGCCGGACAGCTTCGCCGCTGTTTCAAAGTCCAGATAGCCATACCGCTCACCAATGGCGACATGGTCACTCACCTCGAAATCGAACTCGCGCGGAGTACCCCAGCGCCGGACTTCGACGTTGGCCTCTTCGTCCTCGCCCACCGGCACGCTATCGTCTGGCAGGTTGGGAATGGTCAACAGCAGCGCATCCAGCTCGGCCTGGATCTGGTCCAGCTCCTGCTTGGCATCGCTCAGTTCCTGACCCATGCGATCGACATCCGCCAGCAGCGGCTGGATATCCTCACCGCGCGCCTTGGCCTGACCAATCGCCTTGGAACGACTGTTACGCTCAGCCTGCAAGCTCTCGGTGCGGGTCTGGACGGTCTTGCGCCGTGATTCCAGCGACTCCAGCAGACTGACATCAAGGGCATAACCGCGGGTGGCAAGGCGTTCAGCGATCTGTTGCGTTTGGCTGCGGACCAGTTTCGGATCAAGCATGAGGCATCATCTTTTCGGTTGCGGGTGAATAGGCTGGCTAGTGTATACCGATCCGCCCGGGCTGCGAACCGCATACGCAGTACAGGGAGTCGGCGCTTGTTCTCTTTCGTCATCACCAGCGGAGCAGCCGCGTGGTGATCCATGGCCTGTGAATGGATTGCTTCGGCGCTACGCTTCTCGCAATGACGGCGGGTGCGGCTTAAGGGCGACGGTGGGTCCGGTTTAACGGCGTTGCCTGCTGCTGGCCTTGTCCAGGCTGCGCAGGTGCTCAAGCTTCTGGGCGATCTTGCTTTCCAGCCCACGCGGCACCGGATGGTAGTACTGACGCGGCTCCAGCGCCTCGGGGAAGTAGTCTTCACCGGCGGCATAGGCCTCCGGCTCGTCATGGGCGTAGCGATAGCCTTCGCTGTAACCCAGCTCCTTCATCAATTTGGTTGGCGCATTACGCAGGTGCAGCGGCGGCTCATGCGAAGGCTGCTCAGACACATCCTTCATAGCGCTGTTGAAGGCCTTGTACACCGCATTGCTCTTGGGCGCGCAGGCCAGATAGACCAGCGCCTGCGCTACCGCCAGCTCGCCTTCCGGGCTGCCAAGGCGCTCCTGCACATCCCAGGCATTGAGCGCCAGGGTCAGGGCCCGCGGGTCGGCATTACCGATATCCTCACTGGCCATGCGCACCACCCGGCGGGCGATATAGAGCGGGTCGCAGCCACCATCGAGCATCCGGGCGAACCAGTACAGGGTGGCGTCGGGATTGGAGCCTCGCACCGATTTGTGCAGCGCGGAAATCTGGTCGTAGAAAGCCTCGCCACCCTTGTCGAAACGTCGACGACTGTCATTGAGCAGATCAGCGACCAGCTCAGTGCCAATCGTGCCGCCATCCTCGACCAGATCGGCGGCGATCTCCAGCAGGTTGAGCAACCGCCGGGCATCGCCATCGGCAGCTCCAAGCAAAATCTGCTGCGCTTCGTCGCTGATCGACAGCCGGTGCTGACCCAGCCCGCGCTCGGCATCGCTCAACGCACGCTTGAGCAAATCAGCCAGCGCCGGTTCATCCAGCGACTTGAGCACATAGACCCGGGCCCGCGACAGCAAGGCGTTGTTCAGCTCAAACGACGGGTTTTCGGTGGTAGCGCCGATGAACAGCACAGTGCCGTCTTCGACATAGGGCAGAAAGGCATCCTGCTGCGCCTTGTTGAAACGATGCACCTCATCGACGAACAGAATGGTCTGACGTCCACTCTGGGCCGCATGCTGGCGGGCTTCATCGACTGCCGCGCGAATATCCTTGACCCCAGCCAGCACCGCCGACAGGGTCACGAAATGGGCGTCGGCCAGGGTCGCCAGGAGTTTGGCCAAGGTGGTCTTGCCTACCCCTGGCGGCCCCCAGAAAATCATCGAATGCAGGGCGCCCTGCTCCAATGCCACCCGCAATGGCCGCCCCGGGCCCAGCAGATGGCTCTGGCCAGCGTACTCATCCAGACTGCGCGGACGCATCCGCGCTGCCAACGGCTGATGAGCCGGCGTATCAGGAAACAGGCCGGCCACGACTTACTCGCTGATCACATCGACACCTTCCGGAATCTCGAAGGTGAACTGGGCTTCATCCATGGCTGGGTTGAGCTGGACATTGGTGAACAGGATATTGGTCCGCTGACCAATGGGATCGCTCATCTGCATATCGTTGATCAGCCCATCACGGAACGACAGCCGCAGGGTTTCAAACAGCGTATCGGCCGCCTTGGGCGTCAGGGTGAAATCGACCACGCTGCCGCCTTCGGTCCAGGCAATCTCGAAATTGTCCTGCAGGGTGCTGACATCACCGGACAGCAGCAGCGCCGGGGTATGGGTCAGGCGCTGATCCATTTCCTGAACGGTAACCTGCATCAGGTCCGGGTCATACAGCCAGACCTGCCGGCCATCGGACACCAGCAATTGCTCCAGCGGCGGATCAGTATGCCAGCGGAACTTCCCCGGGCGCTTGAGCGTCATGCTGCCCGTAGTTTCCTGCAGGCTGGCGCCATTGCTACTGAGGGTCATCTGGGAGAAGTTGGCAGTCAGGGTTTGAGCCTGGGACAGCAGCTGATTGAGGCGCTCAGCCGCCTTGGCCTGGTCGTCAGCCTGGGCCAGCAACGGCATGGCAGCCAGGCAGACACCGGCAAGCAGCGGACGCAACAGTGTTTTCAGCATGATAGGAGGGTTCTCCGTTAATCACGTAAGGGGGCTGGCGCGATCACCTCGCGCGAGCCGTTGGTATTCATGGATGTCACCACGCCAGCCATTTCCATGGCCTCGATCATCCTCGCGGCGCGGTTATAACCGATTTTCAGCTTGCGCTGCACGGCCGAAATCGAAGCCCGGCGACTCTCGGTGACGAACTGCACCGCCTGGTCGTAAAGCGGATCGTCTTCCAGATCATCACCGCCACCACCGGAGCCGCCACCCTCGTAGCTGCCACCACCGCCGTCATCCACACCGTCGACGATATCCTGGATGTAGTCAGGCTCGCCGCGCTGCTTCCATTCATCCACCAGTCGGTGCACTTCATCATCGGAAACAAAGGCGCCATGCACCCGCACCGGCAGGCTGGTGCCCGGCGGCATGAACAGCATGTCACCATGCCCCAGCAGCTGCTCGGCGCCACCCTGATCGAGAATGGTGCGCGAGTCGATCTTGCTCGACACCTGGAACGCCATCCGGGTCGGGATATTGGCCTTGATCAGACCGGTGATCACGTCCACCGATGGCCGCTGGGTCGCCAGAATCAGGTGGATGCCAGCCGCCCGGGCTTTCTGGGCGATCCGTGCGATCAACTCTTCAACCTTCTTGCCGACGATCATCATCATGTCGGCGAACTCGTCGATCACCACCACGATGATCGGCAGGCTTTCCAGCAAGGGCGGCTCGTCTTCCATCGACTCGCGCCGGTACAGCGGGTCGGTCAGCGGCGTGCCGGCCTTCTGGGCATCCTTGACCTTGCGATTGAAGCCGGCCAGGTTACGAACCCCCATGGCCGCCATCAGCTTGTAGCGGCGCTCCATCTCGGCCACGCACCAGCGCAGCGCATTGGCCGCTTCTTTCATGTCGGTCACCACCGGCGCCAACAGATGCGGGATACCTTCGTAGATCGACAGTTCGAGCATCTTCGGGTCGATCATGATCAGCCGTACTTCATCCGGGCCGGCCTTGAACAGGATCGACAGCAGCATGGCGTTGACCCCGACCGACTTACCTGAACCCGTGGTACCGGCCACCAGCAGGTGCGGCATCTTGGCCAGGTCAGCCATCACCGGGTGGCCGCCAATATCGTGGCCCAGCGCCAGGGTAACCGGCGACTGCGCCTCATCGAACTCGCGGGTCTCCAACACCTCGGACAACCGCACAATTTCACGGTCTTCGTTGGGAATCTCGATACCCACCGTGGTCTTGCCGGGAATCACTTCAACCACCCGCACACTTATGACCGCCAGCGAGCGCGCCAGATCCTTAGCCAGGTTGGAAATTTTGCTGACCTTGACCCCAGGCGCCGGCTGAATTTCAAAACGGGTGATCACCGGACCGGGCTGAACCTTTTCGACCTCGGCTTCGACCCCGAAATCCTTGAGTTTGAGTTCCAGCAGCCGCGACATGCCTTCCAGCGACTCAGGGGAAAAGCCCTTGGTCTTTTTGCTGGCCGGGTCCAGCAGCGAAATCGGCGGCAACGAGCCGGGCTCAACCGCATCGAACAGCTTGGACTGCTTCTCCTTCTGCAGCCGCACACTGGCCTGGGCCGGTTTCGGGTCCGGCGGCACGATCTGCGGTGGCTGGCGATGCTCCTGGGCGGCCACATGCTTGGCCAACGCTTCCTGACGCTGCGAACGAGCCTGCTCGGCGCGCTTTTGCTCCTCAGCCGACACCGCCGGCTCACGGCGCGGCGCACTGCGCACCGGCTCGCCTTCAGCCAGGCGCTGGTCAGCCTTACGCGCCCGCCAGTTGAGCCAGGCACGCTTGAGCAGATCGAGCAGATCCAGGGTAATACGCCCGGTCAGGTCCATGACCTTGAACCAGGACAGATTGGTGAAAACCGTGATGCCGAATAGGAACAGCGTCAAAAACAGCAAGGTGCTGCCTTGCATGTTCAGCACCGGATAACTGATCTCGCGCAGCAGTTGACCCAGCACCCCGCCCGCCCCTGCACCTTCTGGAAAACCGGCAGGCACACCACCATGCAGAGCCGCCAGGGCCGTACCGGCCAGCAGCGTCAGCACAAAACCGATCAGCCTCCAGGAGAACAGCCAACCATTCCAGACCAGCGGCTGATGGCGGCGACGGAACATCTGCCAGACCTTGACCGCAACAATCACCGGAAACAGATAAGCCAGGTACCCGAGTACCAGCAGCAGCACATCGGCGATCCAGGCGCCCATCCGCCCACCGGCGTTGTGCACATCCACCACATCGCCGCTGCGGGTCCAGCCCGGGTCAGCTGTATGGTAAGTGGACAGCGCCATGAACAAGTACAGACACAGTGCAATCATCGCCAACAGGGCGCCCTCACGCAGGCGCAGGCTCAACTGCTCACGCCAGGCAATCGGGGCTTTCTGTGTTTGGGTATCCTTCAAAACGCAGTCTTCCGTATCAATTCAATCGGCTATTGTAACAGTGGGAGTCAGGATTATAACGATTGACCACCCACGCGCGTTTGCGTTCCATCACGCATTGACACTATCTTGATAAGGGACAATAGCTTATACACGCTTCTTGATAAACCGTTTGAAAGGCCGGACATTGCACACATGGGCCACCTGACCTGGCTTAATCCGCACACACTGGAGTTTCCACCCGCCGACATGGCGCTGGATGACCCCAATGGCCTATTGGCGCTGGGTGGCGACCTCTCGCCACAACGGCTGATCCGCGCTTATCGACTGGGTATTTTCCCCTGGTACCAGGATGGCCAACCTCTGCTCTGGTGGTGCCCCAACCCGCGTACCGTGCTGTTTCCCGATAAACTGCACATCTCGCGCAGCATGAACAAGTTCCTCCGACACACCACTTTCAGCGTCAGCTATGACCGCTGCTTCGATCAGGTATTGAGGCAGTGCGCCGCCCCCCGCCCCTATTCAGAGGGCACCTGGATCACCGACGAGATGCAGCAGGCCTATCGGCAACTGCACCGGATGGGTATTGCCCATTCCGTCGAAGTCTGGGATCAGGGTGAACTGGTTGGCGGACTTTACGGCCTGGCGCTGGGCCAGGTCTTTTTCGGCGAGTCGATGTTCAGCCTGCGCAGCAACGCCTCAAAGACCGGTTTCATCCATCTGACCAATGAGTTGCAGCGGGCCGGGTTTGCCCTGATCGACTGCCAGATGCCCACCGATCACCTGTTCAGCCTGGGCGCCGAATCGATCGAGCGATCGGATTTTCTCCAGCTCCTGCGCCAGTTCTGCCCAGAAAATGCAGATAATCACTGGCCATGGACAGGTGGCCTTTGAAGCCCCGCAGGCGCCGCTCTATACTTGGCGGAGTAGCCTGAAGCGCGACACGCTCCCATGACTGACCTGGCCCAGCTCAAGTTCTATGCGACCCAACCGCATACCTGCAGTTACCTGCCAGACGAGCAGGCGACCACCCTGTTTCTCGACCCCCAACAACCCATTGACCTGATCACCTACAGCCAGCTGTCCGAACTGGGGTTTCGCCGCAGCGGCGATCACCTCTATCGCCCGCATTGCCGGCACTGCAACGCCTGCATCGCTGCCAGAATTCCGGTCACTGCGTTCAAACCGAGCAATCAGCAGCGCCGCATCATCAAGCGCAACCGCGACATCACCGTCACTCCCTGTCGCCCGCATCTCAGCGATGAAGCCTATCACCTGTACGCGCGCTATATCGAAGCGCGACATGCCGATGGCGACATGTACCCACCCAGCCGTGAGCAGTTCAGCTCGTTCCTGGTTCGTGACTGGTCGTTCAGCATGTTCTACGAGTTTCGCCTGGATGGTCACCTGGTCGCGGTAGCTGTCACCGACCGCATGAACAACGGCCTGTCCGCTGTCTACACCTTCTACGCCCCCGAACTGCCCAAACGCAGCCTGGGACGCTATGCAATTCTCTGGCAGATCGAAGAGGCCAAACGCTGCCAACTGGAAGCGGTATATCTGGGCTACTGGATCAAGAGCTGCCGGAAAATGAACTACAAGACCGAGTATCGGCCGCTGGAAATGCTGGTCAACCAACGCTGGATCCTGATCAACTGAGCAGCCGCCAGGCCATCAACCTGCAAAATAAACCCGGCTAAACTTGGCTCTTTGCTGCTTTTAAGGCACAATTGCTCACCTTTTTTGCGGGCACCTCTATTTGCCCGCCTGCAAACAGATACCTGAGAGGCCCTTGCTGAATGGCGAAAGAAGACAGTATTGAAATGGAAGGCACCATCATCGACACCTTGCCGAACACCATGTTCCGTGTGGAGCTGGAGAACGGCCACGTCGTGACTGCCCATATTTCAGGCAAGATGCGCAAGAACTACATCCGCATCCTGACCGGTGACAAGGTGCGGGTTGAACTGACCCCCTATGACCTGACCAAGGGTCGCATCACCTATCGCGCCCGTTAAGCCGATCAGGGCCTAACGCCCGTGCTGTCCCTTCGGCCACGGCCAAAAAAAACCCGCCAAACACGGCGGGTTTTTTGTTAGCAGTACCGGCTTAACGAGCCATGTACTTGCCCAGCTCATGCTTGCCGATGGCCGCGCGGTGCACCTCATCCGGGCCGTCAGCCAGGCGCAGGGTACGCTGCATGGCATACATGTGGGCCAGCGGGAAGTCTTCCGAGACCCCGGCACCACCGTGCATCTGGATCGCACGATCAATGACGCGCAGAGCCACATTCGGAGCCACAACCTTGATCTGGGCGATCTCGCTCTTGGCTACCTTGTTGCCTACGGTATCCATCATATAAGCCGCTTGCAGGGTCAGCAGGCGCGCCTGGTTGATTTCGATGCGCGACTCGGCAATCAGGTCAATGTTGCCACCCAGTTGCGCCAGACGCTTACCGAAGGCCTCACGCTCGACCGAACGGCGACACATCAGCTCCAGAGCACGCTCGGCAGCACCGATCGAACGCATGCAGTGGTGAATACGGCCCGGCCCGAGGCGACCCTGAGCGATTTCAAAGCCACGACCCTCACCCAGCAGCACGTTGCTGTAGGGGACCCGGACATTTTCCAGCACAACTTCAGCATGACCATGCGGGGCATCGTCGTAACCGAAGACCGGCAGCGGGCGGATTACCTTGACGCCGGGGGTATCCATCGGCACCAGAATCATCGAGTGCTGCTGGTGACGCGGCGCATCGGGATTGGTCAGACCCATGAAGATCATGATCTTGCAACGCGGATCACAGGCACCGGAAGTCCACCATTTGCGGCCGTTGATTACCCACTCATCACCTTCGCGGCGAGCATTAGCCTGCATGTTGGTAGCGTCGGAAGAGGCTACGCCCGGCTCGGTCATACCGAAGCAGGAGCGGATTTCACCAGCCAGCAGCGGCTTGAGCCATTTTTCCTTGTGCTCTTCGCTGCCGTAGCGAACGATGGTTTCCATGTTGCCGGTATCCGGCGCGCTGCAGTTGAAGGCTTCCGAAGCCAGGCCCGAACGGCCCATCAGCTCAGCCAGCGGCGCATATTCGAGGTTGGTCAGGCCAGCGCCCAGTTCCGACTCAGGCAGGAACAGGTTCCACAGCCCCTCAGCCTTGGCCTTGACCTTGAGCTCTTCAACAATGGCGGTCGGCTGCCAACGGTCACCTTCAGCCACTTGCTGGTGAAAAATCGGCTCAGCCGGGAACACATGCTCCTGCATGAACGCATCGACGCGCTCGCGCAGCTCTTTCACCTTGGGAGAATATCCAAAATCCATGATTGCCTGCCTTTTCTGGTTATCAAACGAAGATTGCGACCAGAAAAATGCTAGTTGAGGCTGAGGGATTTATCTAACCTATTTTTGGTGTGTATAAACATTCATAAGCGATATATACTTGGCCAAAAGTATAAAGCACATGTCTCGACCTTGAGCCAATCAACCGAAGGATGTTGCGATGAACCTCAGCAAAGTTGATCTGAACCTGTTCATTGTATTTGATGCCATCTATACCGAGGCCAACCTGACCCGTGCCGGGCAGATTGTCGGCATCACCCAACCTGCAGTGAGCAACGCCCTCGCCCGCCTGCGCGAGACCTTCAATGACCCGCTGTTCGTGCGGACCGCCCAGGGCATGGTCCCCACCCCCATGGCCCAGAACATCATTACGCCGGTGCGTCAGGCGTTGCAGCTGTTGCGCGTTTCGGTTCAGGAAAGCCGCAGCTTCAATCCCGAACAGGCAACCAAGACCTATCGCATCAGCATGACCGACGCCAACGAAGCAGTTATCCTGCCGCAACTGGCCGCGCGCATTCGCCGCCTGGCTCCCGGCATCAAGATTGACAGCTTCCTGGCCAAGCGCCGGGAAACCACCAAGGAACTGGCCGCCGGCCGCCTTGACTTCGCGATTGACGCGCCGCTCAACACCGATACCCAGGTCCGTCACGTCAAACTGTTCGAAGACCGCTATGTCTGTGTGATGCGCCAGGGCCATCCGCTGGCCAGCAAGGAGCGGCTCAGTCTGGATGACTACCTGGCCCAGTCGCATATCCACATTTCCAGCCGCCGCAACGGCCTCGGGCATGTCGATCTGGCTCTGGGCAAGATGGGTATTCAGCGCAATGTGGTACTGCGTTCACAGCACTATCAGATGGCACCGCTGGTGCTGGACAACACCGATCTGGTGATGACCGTGCACGAGCGTTTCGCCAAACGCCACCACCTGCATTTCGCTCAGTTGCCGATCGATGACGTGCCTGCCATCGAAACCCACATTTTCTGGCATGAAAGCACCGATCAGGATCCGGCCAACCGCTGGATGCGTGAGCAGATCATTGAGCTGTCACAACAGATTCAGCGCCAGGAACACAAGGAAAAGGCCACCGCAGCAGTCTGAGCCCCGTAGGAGCGCTCTGCGAGCGCGAACGGGCCTTGCAGCCACCGCCCACCCGCTTCGCGGCCGCAGGCCGCCCCCACCAAAACACACCCCGCAGGAGCGCTCTGCGAGCGCGAATGAGCCTTGCAGCCACCAAACAGTTTAGCCAGCCAGCGCCGGCTCCAGCGTCTGACGTTCGATCAGCAACTGCTGAGCCAGCACCCCCAAAGTCATCACTGCCCGTTCGGCATTGCGATTCCAGGGTATACCGCAGTTCAGGCGCAAGCAGTGGTTGAACTGGTCGGAGTTACTGAACACAACCCCCGGCGCAATACTGATCCCCTGCTCCAGCGCCCGGGTAAACAGCACCTGGGTATCCACCCCACCCGGCAGACTGACCCAGAGAATGAAGCCGCCCTTGGGCCGGGTAATCTGGGTTCCTTCGGGAAAGTACTGCTGAACCGCCAACTGGAAGCTGCTCAGGTTCTTGCGATACTCCTGACGGATATGCCGCAGATGCCGGTCATAGCCCCCGTTCTCCAGATAGGCAGCAACCGCCATCTGGCTAACGCTGCAGGCCGACAGCGTGGTAAAGGTTTGCAGCTTTTCAATGGTGTCCTGGTGCTTGCCAGCCACCACCCACCCCGTGCGCACACCCGGCGAGATGGTCTTGGAAAAGCTTGAGCAATACATCACCGTATCCGAACAGTCGAAGGCCTTGAGCGCCCGCGAGCGGCCGTGGTCAAACATCAGCTCGCCATAGATATCATCTTCGATGATCGGAATGCTCAACTGAGCCATCATCGCCACCAGCTTGCGCTGGCGATTTTCCGGCATGGTCGCGCCCATCGGGTTACCAGCCCGCGAGGTCACCACCAGAGCCTTGATCGGCCACTTGTCGGTGGCTTTCTGCAGCGTTTCCAGACTCAAGCCGGTTTCCGGGTCGGTGGGAATCTCGATGACCTTGAGCCCCAGCAGATCGCACAACTGCAACAGCCCGTAATAGCTGGGTGATTCAGTGGCAATCAGATCACCGGGGCTGGTAATCGCCCGCAGGCACAACTGCAAGGCTTCGACACAGCCATTGGTTATCACCACGCCCTCGGGGTCGACCATGGCCCCAGCATCGCGCATCCGAATCGCAACCTGCCGGCGCAGGGGCTCATAGCCCGGACTAAAGGTATAGCTGAAGGCTTTCTGGCTGTGAAAACGGGTGACCTTGCTCATCTGCTGGTGCAGCGCCCGCAGCGGCAGAAATTCACTGGATGGCACGGCAGCCCCCAGCGGCATGATGCCCTCGCGCCGGGTCAGACGCAGGATCTCGCTGATGATGCTGCTGCGGGTCACCGCGTAGGGGTGCTCAACCCGGGCAATCTGTGGCGTAGGCGCGGTCAGTGCCGGAGTCTGATGCACATAATAACCGGACTGCGGGCGGGCTCGGATCAGACCCTGATCCTCAAGGGTGGCGTAGGCCTGCAGTACCGTGGCATGGCTCACACCTTTCTGGGTGCTGAGCTTGCGCACCGATGGCACCCGTTCGCCAGGCTGATAGAAACCCTTTTGAATGTCCTCAGCCAACTGCTGGGCAATTTGCTGGTACAACAGATTGCTCATAACCGCTCCCTCCGTATGGCCTGACACCCTAATCCAGCACAGGGCAGCAGAACACCGTACAGTTATCGGGAAAAACACCAATACAGATTAGCAGAGCATGGACTGTTGCGGTCCAAAGAATTCCAGATGTAACTGTTTTGAAACACCTGAGCCAGCTAGTCAGTCAATGACCGCCGGCTCCTCAGCAAGACCTGAAGACGCACCGAACTGCGCAGACCAGATAGCCTGATACTTCTCCAGCAAGCGCCGCGGCTCGCCCCTGCCGACCAGATCCTGCATAGCCAGGGCCAGAGCCGAGCGCAACGCCGGAGAGTTACAGGCACTGCGATGGGAAATGGTGTAATACAACTGCTCGCTGATCAGCGAGCCATCAATGATGTCGAGCTGATCGGCAATGCCCAACTGTTCGGCCACTGCCAGCCCCTGGTAGCGCTCATAGACCACGTAATCAACCCGCCCCAGCAACAGAGTGCGAAACGACTGCTCAATCGAAGATACCTTTTCGATCCGCAAATGGTCCCTGGCGTAGGTGTCGAAAGCCTGGCCATAGCTGTTATTGACCAAAGTACTGCCGCGCTTGTCTCGCAGATCATCCCAGCCGGAGTAAGGAAAGGCGCTGCCGCGTCTGACAAAAACCACGCTGGGCACCTCTATATAGGCCGGATGCACATAATCCATATGGCCCAACCGCTCGTGAGTCAGAAAGGCCCCAGCCAGCATGTCCACCCGCCCACTGCGCACCTCATCCTGGGCCCGCGCCCAAGGGCCGACATTCAGTACCTCAACCTTTACCCCGGCATCGGCCAGGGCCATCTCCAACAACTCAACACCAGCGCCAATCAGCCGCTTGTCATCCTGCGGATCAACCCATAACAACGGTGGATACTGAGGGTTGCCGGCAACGATCACTCGCTCACAAGTACCTGTTGCCCAGGCTGGGGTAGAGCTCAGCAAGGCCGCCAACAACAAACCTGCAACCGATGCGCGGCAACCTGTTCGGACAAACCTCATGCATCCCCTCCCTAGCCTCGAAACACCACAACAGTGACTCATTATAGACAACTGTCTCGATCTTACACCCGGACTCAGCAAGCCTGGGCGGCAACACCGCTGTGGAAGCGAAATTCGGAATCGTCGGTCATCACGGCCTCAGCCTCTACCTCGGCAAAGAACGCCACCCGTTCATCAATCGGGCCTTGCGCATACTTGCCCGCCAGCTTCAGGTAGTCCTGGTAATGCCGAGCCTCGGACTTGAGCAGCGAACGGTAAAAATCGCCCAGCTCAGCATCCAGATGCGGTGCCAGCTTGGCGAAGCGTTCACACGAACGCGCCTCGATAAAGGCTCCAACAATCAGAGTGTCAATCAACCGCCCAGGCTCGGTAGTGCGCACATGCTGACGCAAACGCTGGGCATATTGACTGGCGGACAAGCCACGATAAACAACCCCGCGCCGCTGCATCAGTGCAGTCACCTGCTCGAAATGACGCAACTCCTCACGGGCCAAACGCGACATTTTCTGCAGCAAATCGGGCTTGTCGGTATAGCGAAACATCAGATTAAGTGCTGTCGAGGCGGCTTTCTTTTCACAGTTGGCGTGATCGATCAGCAGCTCTTCAGGGTGCTCCAGCGCCTGGGCAACCCAGGCATCAGGCGTTGAGCAGCGGAGAAAATCGAGCAGTTCTTGCGGCAAGGTCATGGAATCACATGGCGTTAGCAGTCAATGAGCACAAATTATACGGATATATCAGCGCTCTAGCACCTTGACCCATATCAACAGCAGGCCCCAAAAAACCAGCTACATTGAAAGTAGAACAGCAAAACCGCCATAGGGAGAACGCCATGCAGGCCATCAAACGTATTCTGGTTATCATCGACCCAAGCCAGACCGAACAACTGGCTTTGAATCGTGCCAAGCTGATTGCCGGAGTCATCGAATCGGAGCTGCATCTGCTGGTTTGCGAAAACCGCCAGGATCACAAGCCGCTGCTCGACAAGTTCTGCACCGAACTGGAAGCAGCTGGCTTCAAAGCCTCCGCCTCGCAATCCTGGCACGGCAACCTGACCGATACCATCGTTCAAGCCACCAGTGCACAAGGCTGCGGCCTGGTGATCAAGCAACATCTACCAGACAACCCGCTGAAAAAAGCGCTGCTGACCCCGGATGACTGGAAAATCCTGCGCTACTGCCCTGCCCCGGTACTGATGGTCAAGACCACCGAGTCCTGGATGCGCGGCACAGTACTGGCCGCTGTTGATCTGGGCAATCATGACGACCAGCACCACGTACTGCACGACACCATCGTCAGCCACGCGGCCGACATCGTCGAGATGATCAACGGTGAGCTACACCTGGTCAGCGCCCACCCGGCCCCCATGCTGTCGGCTGCCGACCCGGTCTACCAGTTGCGCGAAAACATCGCCGCCCGCTATGCAGAAGAAGCACGCAAGTACATTGACGAGTACGAACTGGACAATGAACGCCTGCATATCGATGAAGGCCCGGCCGACACCCTGATCCCCAAGGTAGCCAAGCAGGTCGGCGCCAGTGTCACGGTCATCGGCACCGTCGCGCGCAAAGGGATCTCCGGCGCCCTGATCGGCAACACTGCCGAGGTGATTCTCGACCAACTGGAAAGCGACGTGCTGGTACTCAAGCCAGATGACATGATCGCCCACCTGGAAGAACTGCTGGAAAAATAGCCAAAACCGCGGAAGCGGGAGCCAAGCTCCCGCCTCCCCGCATCATGAATCACTGACCACCCAAGGGCGCACCAGGCATCCCCGGCAAAATTGTGTGACGCTCGTAATAGGCTTGCGACAAAGCCTGAAAGTCATGATCGATTTCATCACGTAACTGCCGCGCACCCAACCCCAGCCGGCTCGGCAACACTTTCAAACCGCACCCGCTCAGCGCCTCATCACCGGCGCGCACCAATAACAGATAGGCCTTGCTGGTCCATGGCTGACCTGGATCACAAGCCACCCGCCAGCGCTCCAGCGCCTGCTCCAGCGCCAACACCGAGTCCAAAGCCAGGCGCGCCGTCAGCACCTGACCAAGCAACTGTTCCAGCCGCCGCCAGATCGCCGCCCGCTGCTCGGCGCTATAGCGGTTCCAGTCGATGATTTCATGACTGAAACGTTTGCAACCACGGCAGACCGTGTCCCCGAACACCGTCGAACAGCGCCCTACGCACGGCGTCTTGTCGGTATAACTAGCAACCATGAAGTGATATCCCGCCCATTTCTCAGGGTTTCCCGCAAAAGTGATCCGGCCCGGCAATCGGACCGCCGGTATTGTCTCATACGAAGGTCAAACAGCTCTGCAACTTAACTTTACCCGGCAACTACTGTAGAATCGGCCCGCCGTTAGGGCTGTGTGTCAGGCGTTTGCCCGCAACCCGATTCGTATCTGCCAACCCAGTTACCCAGGTTGTCCACTCAGAAACGGGCTTGCGTTTGTACCCCAGCCTTCCCGGCATGTTGGGGAGCACTGAATAGTTTACTTAGGCTGAAGGCGATTATTCAGTGCTTCCCTGGTCCGTGAGGATGACCGTTCCGTCACAAGCGGAACAGACTGATGAGGGTAATTACTGTGCTTGAAGCCTATCGCAAACACGTTGAAGAACGCGCCGCCCAAGGCGTTGTGCCTCAGCCGCTGAACGCCGAACAAACCGCCGGTCTCGTAGAACTATTGAAAAACCCGCCGGCCGGTGAAGAAGAATTCCTGCTTGACCTGCTGACCAACCGCGTCCCCCCGGGGGTTGACGAAGCCGCCTACGTCAAGGCTGGTTTCCTGTCCGCAGTCGCCAAGGGTGAAGCCACCTCCCCGCTGCTGACCAAAGAGCGTGCCGTTGAACTGCTGGGCACCATGCAGGGCGGCTACAACATCGCCACCATGGTCGAACTGCTCGACAACGCCGAACTGGCCGCCGTCGCCGCCGAACAGCTCAAGCACACCCTGCTGATGTTTGATGCCTTCCACGACGTAGCTGGCAAGGCCAAGGCTGGCAACGCCAACGCCAAAGCCGTGCTGCAGTCCTGGGCTGATGGCGAATGGTTCACCAAGCGCCCGGCTGTTGCCGAAAAAATCTCCCTGACCGTGTTCAAGGTTCCTGGCGAAACCAACACCGACGACCTGTCGCCGGCCCCTGACGCCTGGTCGCGCCCGGATATCCCGCTGCACGCCCTGGCCATGCTGAAAATGGCCCGTGACGGCATTGAGCCGGTCGAGCCTGGCGTCATTGGCCCGCTGAACCAGATCGAAGCCATGAAAGCCAAGGGCCTGCCGGTTGCCTACGTAGGTGACGTGGTTGGTACCGGTTCCTCGCGCAAGTCCGCCACCAACTCGGTGCTGTGGTTCTTCGGCGACGACATCCCCTACGTTCCGAACAAGCGTGCCGGTGGTTTCTGCTTCGGCACCAAGATCGCCCCGATCTTCTACAACACCATGGAAGATGCCGGCGCTCTGCCGATCGAATTCGATTGCAGCAACCTGAACATGGGCGACGCCATCGACGTCTACCCCTACGAAGGCAAGGTCTGCAAACACGGCACCGATGAAGTCATCACCACCTTCGAACTGAAGACCCAGGTGCTGCTCGACGAAGTACGCGCCGGTGGCCGTATTCCGCTGATCATCGGCCGCGGTCTGACCGAGAAGGCCCGTGCCGAACTGGGCCTGGGTCACTCTGACCTGTTCCGCAAGCCTGACGTACCGGCCGCCAGCACCAAGGGCTTCACCCTGGCGCAGAAGATGGTCGGCAAGGCCTGTGGCGTCGAAGGCATCCGCCCCGGCACCTACTGCGAGCCGAAGATGACCACCGTCGGTTCCCAGGACACCACTGGCCCGATGACCCGTGACGAGCTGAAAGACCTGGCCTGCCTGGGCTTCTCCGCCGATCTGGTCATGCAGTCGTTCTGCCACACTGCAGCCTATCCGAAGCCGATCGACGTCACCACCCACCACACCCTGCCCGACTTCATCCACACCCGTGGTGGTGTCGCGCTGCGTCCGGGTGACGGCATCATCCACAGCTGGCTGAACCGCATGCTGCTGCCTGACACCGTCGGTACCGGTGGTGACTCGCACACCCGCTTCCCGCTGGGCATCTCGTTCCCGGCCGGTTCCGGTCTGGTCGCCTTCGCTGCTGCCACCGGCGTTATGCCGCTGGATATGCCTGAGTCGGTACTGGTGCGTTTCAAGGGCAAAATGCAACCCGGCATCACCCTGCGTGACCTGGTTCATGCCATCCCCTACTACGCCATCCAGCAAGGCCTGCTGACCGTCGAGAAGAAAGGCAAGAAGAACATCTTCTCTGGCCGCATCCTCGAGATCGAAGGCCTGGAGCACCTGACCGCCGAGCAAGCGTTCGAGCTGTCTGACGCCTCCGCCGAGCGTTCCGCTGCCGGCTGTACCATCAAGCTGAGCGAAGAGTCGGTTGCCGAGTACCTGAAGTCGAACATCGTCCTGCTGCGCTGGATGATCGCCAACGGCTACCAGGACGCTCGCACCCTGGAGCGTCGCGCCCAAGCCATGGAAGCCTGGCTGGCCAACCCGAGCCTGATGCAGGCCGACGCCGACGCCGAATACGCCGCCGTGATCGAAATCGATCTGGCCGACGTCAAGGAGCCGGTACTGTGCGCCCCGAACGATCCGGACGACGCCCGCCTGCTGTCGCAGGTAGCTGGTGACAAGATCGACGAAGTCTTCATCGGCTCGTGCATGACCAACATCGGTCACTTCCGCGCCGCCGGCAAACTGCTGGAGAAGAACAAGGGTGCTATCCCGACCCGTCTGTGGCTGGCTCCGCCGACCAAGATGGATCAGTACCAGCTGACCGAAGAAGGCTACTACGGCATCTACGGCAAGGCCGGCGCTCGTATGGAAATGCCGGGCTGCTCGCTGTGCATGGGTAACCAGGCCCGCGTAGCTGCCAAGTCCACCGTTGTCTCCACCTCCACGCGGAACTTCCCGAACCGCCTGGGCGATGGCGCCGACGTGTACCTGGCCTCCGCCGAACTGGCCTCGGTAGCGTCCATCCTGGGCCGCCTGCCGAGCGTTGAGGAATACATGAGCTACGCTGCCGAAATCGACAGCATGGCTGGCGATATCTATCGCTACATGAACTTCAACGAAATCGAGTCCTACCAGAAAGCCGCAGCGTCCATCCCGGTCGCTCAGCTGTAAGGGTCAGACCCGATAAGCAACCCCGCCTTCGGGCGGGGTTCTGAGAAATCCGATACCGGGCGACTGGTGTCGGATTTTTTTATGCTGCCGGGATGTCTATTAGCGAGGAAGCTCAGCGTCACCGTTAAACGGCTTTTTAGCAGACTCTGCTTGCAGCCGCTCCACCAACCACACCTTGATGATAGATTGGCGGGTAACCCCAATACGCGCAGCCTCGCGATCCAACGACTCTACGACCCAAGCCGGAAAATCGACGTTAATTCGCTTTTGCTCCAAATTGACACGCCGCGCAGAGGAAAGATCAAGGTCATCAATTACATCTTCCTGATCTTCCTCAAATTTTTTATCGAAGTCTTTAGCCTTCATAGAGCTCAACCTCCTTCTTGCGGGAACGCCTTACCGAAATAAGGCGAATACGAGCATCCCTGTATGTGACGACAGCCGACCAGTGCTTTTCACCAATCTTGCCTATCAGCAAAAACCTCGGCTCACCCTCTGATTTTGCACGGACTTCCAGCAGATACGGATCTTTCCACAACCCTTGGGCAGTAAAGAAATCAATACCGTGCTTATCCAGATTGGTCTGACTTTTGGTTTCGTCGAACTCAAATTCATCCATGAGTACAAATTATTCCTTTTTTACTCACGCCGCAAGATTTGGAAAGAAGCTCCAGCGGCTGACACAAGCTGATCATGCAGCATCTATAGGGTTTTGTATTCAGCGACGAGGGTGGTAACGACTCGATGGCCGTTGTTGTCACGTTGAAGCATGGCTTGAAGGAAACCGTCTGGAACCGTTCAGCTTACAAGGCCGCCGCGCTGGCTGAGCCTGACGCCCAGCACTCACACACCGTCCATGGAACCTGCCTGAGTCAACCGGCACAACTCTGCCGTGGTCGGGTTGATCACCGTGGCTACGGCAGAAATTCGGGTAACGCTCCGCCGGCGCACCCAAGCAGCGCTTCGCGCAAGACTCTTCCGGCGGGGCCCAGCGGTTCATCGGTGCGACGCGCAAGATAAGCGTGTACCGGCGCCTCTCCGCTCGGGCCCAAGGCGGCTGCGGGCAGCCGAACCAGGCGTCTCTCGGCCAGATCGCGCTCGACCAACCACAAGGGCAGCCGCCCCCAGCCGAGCCCGCCGAGAATCAGGGCATGCTTGGCTTCCTGGCTGCTCACCCGCCAGGTTCCTGGGGACAGTACCCCGAAGTCACGTCCCTCCGATAGCGGAGTCGGATCCTGCTGAACGATCTGCAGGTGCTCCATCAACTCGTCTCCACTCAGGCTCTCGGTTTCGGTGCGCACAGCCAATGGATGGTCGCTAGCTGCGACCGCAATGAGAGGAAAGGACGAGAGCGCTTCAAGCTCGATGCGCGGATCGCGAAAATCCTCCCCGACCATGATCCCCAGCGTGCAGCGTCTCTCCATCAAGGCCGTAAGCGGGCCACCCAGCGCAGCGATGGATAGCTGAACGCCTACTGATGGATAGGCCTTACGCATGTGGCGCAGTGCAGCCGCAACCGTGGCAATGGGGAACAGAGTGTCGACGACGATAGGCAGCTCGAGTTCAACGCCTTCGCCCAGTCCGCGGGCTCGGGCACGCATGCTGTCGACTTTCAGCAGGATGGCGCGCGCGTCAGCCAGCAGTGCCTGCCCTTCGCGCGTGAGGGTTGGGCGGTGGCCGGAGCGGTCGAAGAGAGTAACGCCGAGTTGCGCCTCCAGATTCGCGATTGAGTGGCTCACCGCCGATTGAACGCGTAACAGGCGGCTGGCGGCGCCACGAAAACTGCCGGCTTCCACAACGGCAACGAAGATGCGCATCTGGTCCAAGGTTAGTGCGTCTAGCATGATCTATCTCATCGATCAAGTTAATGAATTATTTCTCAATTGTACTGATCAACTCAAGGTGTCAGCATGGGTTTCCAGTAGTCTCGCCGTCGGCGGGCCGCAGATAGAAGGATTTTCATATGACCAACGTGCTCGTGCTCTACTACTCGTCCTACGGCCATATCGAGGCCATGGCGTCGGCAGTGGCCGACGGCGTCCGGCAAGCCGGCGCCAACGTGTCGGTGAAGCGGGTGCCGGAGCTTGTTAGCGACGAGGTAGCCAGGGAATCGGGATACGGGCTGGCACAGGCGGCGCCGGTCGCGACCGTTGCCGAACTGGCGGATTACGATGCGATCATCATCGGCACGCCAACCCGCTTCGGGAATATGGCCGCACAGATGAAGAACTTTCTCGATCAAGCAGGCGGGCTCTGGTTCCGAGACAAGCTCGTCGGCAAGATCGCAAGTGTCTTCACCTCGACCGGGAGCCAGCATGGCGGCCAGGAGTCGACCATTCTCTCGACACACATCGTGCTTATGCACCTGGGAATGGTGATCGTCGGCCTTCCCTACACCTTCAAGGGCCAGCTACGGATGGACGAGATTACCGGCGGTTCGCCGTATGGCGCATCTACCCTGGCCGAAGACGCCGATGGCGGCGATCGCCAACCTAGCGACAACGAACTCGACGGGGCCCGCTTTCAGGGCAGGCACGTTGCCGAGCTTGCGATGGCATTGGTCCATGGCCGGCGGCATCTGCAAGCGGAAAAGACTGAATGAAGATCGCCCATCGCCGTCCGCCTGCGACAGCGTCAGCCCAACACGCCAGCAACTCACGCTGGTTTGCCGTTCTGCTCCTGGTTGGCGCAGGTATCGTGTCGGCCTTTCAGGTTGGAAAGGCCCCAATGGCACTGGCCGCCATACAGGCGGATCTTGCTATCAGCCTCGCGACGGCGGCCTGGCTGATCTCGGCGTTCGCGCTTATTGGCGCGGTCGCCGGCGCTCCCGCCGGGCTTGCCGTCGATCACATCGGTGCCAGGCGCATGGTCGTTGGAGGCCTGCTGCTGCAGGCGGCGGGCTCCGCGCTCGGGGCGCTCGCAACGAGCGCTCCTGCACTTCTAACAACGCGAGCCCTTGAGGGGGTGGGATTTCTTGCGGTGATCGTTGCCGCACCGGCTTTGATCGTTGCCGTGGCGCCGACGCAAGCCCGGGACCGCGCGGTCGCGGTCTGGGCGACGTTCATGCCGGTAGGTATGACTCTGGTTATGCTTGCCGCACCGCTATTGGCCTCGCTCGAGTGGCGCGGTTTCTGGTTGCTCAACGCGGGGATTCTATTCGGCTATGCGGTTCTCGCTGGTCGTGGCACGCGAGGCCTTGGCCCGGCTGCCACGGAGCGGCGCAGTATCCGCACCGACATGAAGCAAGCATTGGTTTCTCCCGGCCCGTGGCTCTTGGGGGGGATCTTCGCGGCATTCTCCGCAGCGTTTTTCGCCATATTCGGCTTTCTGCCGTCGATACTTTCGGACCGATTGGGTGTGAGCCTGGAAACCGCCAGCATTTTAACTGCCGTTGCCGTCGCCATAAGCGGGGTTGGCAATCTGGCCTGTGGACAGTTACTGGCGCGTGGCTATCGACCGTTGCGGCTACTGGTTACGAGCTTCGGGGTCTTGGCCTTTGCCAGCGTAGGCATTCTCTCTGAAACCTTACCCGGTGCGGTTTCCTACGGCTTATGCGTCGTCTTCGCGTTCGCAAGCGGGCTGATTCCAGTGATCGTCTTCGACGCAGCGCCGCGCTACGCCCCGCGCCCCGAACTGCTCGGAGTCACGCTCGGCTTCGCCATGCAGGGAAATAACATTGGGCTCATGGTCGGCCCAGCCGTCGCGGGCGGCATCGCTGGCGCGGCCAGTTGGTCGATGGTCCCGCTATTCGTCTTTTCCCTTGCCGCAGCTGCGGTCCTTATTGTTGCCTTGCTCGGCCGCATCGATCAGAAAGTGGTTTCTCGCCCGCGTGATGACAAGCGTCCGTCGGACGGCCCGGGGCTTAATCTTTGACGCCTACATGGCCCCTACTACTGCTGTTTGTTAGCAGACTCTGCTTGCAGCCGCTCCACCTGCCACACCAGGACGATGCCGCTTAAATCAGCCCCGAATCGGGGCTAATGTCAGGTGAATACTTGGCCTGTACGCTCAACGGGACATTGCTCCAAAGAAACCTAAAAAATTCTTGAAATCAATAACCCGCCAAAGAAAACAAGATTGACCCAGGCAAGCATATAGATATAGCTGGAACTGCTCGCAGCAGGCCCGAATTCAAAATAGCCAAGAAGCGTATTACTGATACTCTTCGCCCCACCAAAGAAAATCACCCATATAGAGACACCTACACTGAGCATATAAAGAAGCATCATCCCTCCTTGGGCCAGTTATACATAACGCTGGCTACTCATAGCATTCCTCCTATGCTCTAATCATAGGCTAGGAGTGTCCACTGCATCGGGGGACGTCCATCAGTTTGGGCGGGGTGTCCACTTTAGCGGGGGGAAGTTCAAGGCCCGAGTGTTTTGGATTGTTAGATTCTTACCGAAAGGACAAGCCGATCAATGTTATTGGTATTAACTGCGACTTTCTCAGATTTAAGCTCTCGCATATAGTCGTAATATCGGATTTCGGCGTATTTGAATGCTTCATCGACAGTGTTGATATTGTCGCCATCAGAGGCCAATCGTCCGATAGAGTTCAAAACCACATCAAGGTAGTCATGAACATTCTTTATCAATATGTCTATATAAGCGGGTGTGTGGCCCGCGTGTACAACGAGGTTTCGGGTCCGATAAATTCTACGCACCTGCCAATCTACTCTTAACCAGTGAGCCTCCAAAATAGAAGCAACTTTATCTGAAGATGAAAAGACTGTGGAAAAGTAGTGCGCCCTGTTACGTAACAAATGAAAATCGCCAAGTTCGACGAACAGAGCATCCTTTCTAGCTTTGTGCTCAGGCAGAAGTAGCAGCCTTAACAGCTTGTGGCGTTCTGTCTCACCATCTACCCCATCAATCGCATGATAAAACCGCGATCTACTCCAAACTCGGAAATCGTTGGTTAGCCTTTCCGTCAGCGCCTCGATATAGACAAGAGACAAGAATGGCAGAACGGAGTCAATAATATTGTTGATTTTTGCTTTTGATCTTCCCAGCTTGCTCGGAACGATAGTTTCTAAAGCGACCCATAAATTCAGAAGCTGATTTTCAGGAGACTCACTTCTCAGGGCTAAAGAGTGAAGCTCAGCTGCACGGTTGTATCGCTTGAAGCTATCTTCACTATTCATCGAAAAGTTTCTGATGAAGCTATTAAGTTTTATTGCTGCATTGGGAATTTTTGAATCAGCGCACATTAGCATTGGGTTTTGCGAACCTGAAACAACTCTACTCTTTTTAGTGTCTACATTTATTAATAGGGCACTTGCCTCCCAGCATGCTACCTCTTTGTGGTGAAACAAGCCGCTAAGAGTGCTGATCCGCTCAACTCGACGTTCAGCAAAATCTCGCGCTGAAAAAACATCCATTGCAGAAATATTTTTGACGACAAGGAATGCATCACTGTTGTTCAATTCGAATGACTTTGCGCTAGCCTGATCCAGGACTTCGCCATCAAGTTGATTTTTCACCTCTACATTGAAAACTTTGCAAGAATCCTCAATCTCGAGAAATAAAGAATTGACACGAAAAACTGCAACGTAATTCTGAATCGTGCCGTCGGCGATGTCGAAGAAACCGGAGATAGATTCTGGCCCAACGATCTTATTTTTGTTCCAGTAAAAATACATTCTCGCCGCCGGATAGAGGAAACGAGTGCTATAGCCTAGATTGATCAAGGTCGTAACATAAGTTCGCGCTAGCGATCGGATTCGGTCTTTCTCTCTGGGATTAGCCACTGCATCCAATAGAAATAATTCTGATTTTTTCTTATATTTTATAAGCGAAATTTGAGAATAGATAATATCTAAAATTATCGCTGCCTCTTGAATTTGAATATCCGTATTCTCTAACTTTGAGGCGACACTCTCTACATCAAGCGTGATTAGGCTCTTCGCAACCTCATCCTTTCTAATATTCAGCAACAGCTCCCTTAATACGTGAGTCAAGTTTGATCTATCAATCAATTCTTGCTCGATGTCATCAATCAGGCTGCGCGCCTCTAGGCAAAGAGTTGATGCATTCATTGCTGAAGGTTTGTACGTATCTAAGCTATATGCAAAAAGAAGCTCTTCTAGCAACTGAGCAAAGAATACCAGTCCTTCCGCCGAAGATGGATCACGCCAGCACCCTAAGCCTCGGAATTTCATTTAGCATTCCCTTTCATAGTTTCCCCGAAAAGTCTAACGTTTGAGCTCAGGCCGCGGCCCGTCAGGGCCGGCGCGCCTGCAGCGAAGGGTTAGAACTACTTGGCACGCCCTTCCTTTCGTATTTCCTCAAGAAGGACAACGCCCATTTGAATGGCCTCTTGAGCGTGGCCACCTAGAACCTGCTGCCCATGAATAGCCGCATTGCACACCTTGGTAACGTAATCAAATGAGTGGTGCATATCTACAAAGCGCGGGCTTCGATCCATCAGTTGCTTGAACATCTGCCTAGCGGATAGGTGCCCTGACCGCATTCCAGCCGGATTATTGTTCTCAACTGTTAGCCCGAGCGCTTCTCGCATGGAACGCTCCAGCTCCATTCTCAGCTTTGCCAATGCGTAGTTGTAGTCGTTGTCTGCAGACTCAACGAAGTCGTTGACCTTGTCCGCGATGTGTACAGGTTCACTTGCAGCCGAAGTAGCCTTCTTGATTTCTTCTTGCGCCTGCCGCCTTCCTTCGCGCTCGGGATGAAAGTGAACATTTACATTATGATTAATTGAATTTGACACAGCAGACACCATGCTGCTGTACGCAGTTAGGCTTTGTTTGAGTTCTAGCTTGGCTTCTTTTACCTCATGCCTTACCTGCTCAATTTCGCGCTCAAAGGTCAGAAGTTTTCCAACTGATATCTTCTTGGCAATTGGTAGGAGCAAGAAGAACGTTCCAATGACTAGTAGGGAAATAGGTGTAGCGGCGACAGGGTATGGCAGTGGCATCCCGAGGCTGTATACCGCCAGAAAAATTAGGCCGCTCCCCACGAGCCTGCAGAGGAATGGAAATACGTCTAGGAGAAGTATCTTCTTGATGCGTTCCACACACTTTCCTTAGTAGTTCTAACGTCTCAATCAGCCGACGCTTTAGCGTTCGGCTGCATTGACTTGTTAAGATGCCTTACCTCTAGTCGAAGCTTTTCCCGTTCTAGCTCAAGGATCTCGTCGTACACGGGCTGTATATGTTTGCACCATCGTCGGAACCCCTCGAAAGACGTGAAGAGACCAAGGGTAAATATGACGGTAAGCGACCAACGGCCAAAAGTGCGATTGCTCGCTGCTATTCCGATTTCAGACTCGAGTAGCTTCATGCGCTTTTCCTTGAGAGGATCATCACTTACCTCCAAGTCATATATCGCGCTGGCGGCCTCCCAAATAGTCTTATTAGTTGTACTGACATTAAGAATCATCAGAGTCATGCTAGCAACCATGACTACTAATCCGAAAGTGGCCAGAAACTTATATATATTATCCGTTGATACTGGAATATTTGTATTCATATCTTCTTAACATGTAAGCATTTGAACGGCGTGCACAGGAATGCGCCTTATGCCGACCCAAAAATATCTTGATATTCATGAAGTTATAACTCCTCCGTTAGCCCAGCCGTATTAGTGCCGCATCGTCTTTTTGCCCAATCATTAGGATAGGCTTAAGCATAGGCGTTGGTGTTTGATCGCGTGCGGGTGATCTGGGGGGTGTGGGATCTGTTCTTGCTGGGCCATGCTGACCTCCTTGTCGATGATGGTTTGAAGATAAACCCTTATCGCGTAGAGGCCAAGTGCCATTTTGAAGTTGGCCTGGCTTTGCCGGTTAGCTGGGCAGCAACACCGCCCCCAGCTTCAATGCTGTTTCCGCCACCTCCTCCACCGGCTGTCGGTAGCCGCTGGCCATCCAGTGCAGGGCGATGTGGATCACCCCGCCCATGACGCCAGCGTGCAGCAGCGGGTCGGGTATGTAGTCATGACGGGCGATGACGCGGGTGATGTCGTCGCTCATGTCTTGCAGTGAGCGGGTAATGGCATCGTCTACAGCGGGGCTGATGCCGCGAATTTCCACCAGCAGCAGGTTGGCGGTCAAAGGTTCGGCCTTGAGTGCGGCGAAGTAGCTGCGCAGCAGTTGCCGGCCGCGCTCCAGTTGGTTGATGCCGGCGGCCTGGGCGGCGGCGGTGATTTGTTCACGCAGGCGGGTGGCGGTCTGTTCGTAGCAGGCTATCAGCAGTTCGTCGCTGTGACTGAAGGATTCATAAAAGTAGCGTTGGGTCAGCCCGGCGGCATCACACACCTGCTTGACCCCGGCATGCCGGTAACCCAGGCGCCCATAGACCTCTACGGCGGCGTCGATCAACTGCTGGCGGCGCTGGGCTTTGCGTTCTTCGGCGGCTGAGCCACGATAACGGCGTTGACTGGTAGTCTGCATATTCACCCGGGTTATTCTGACAATCAGGATTGCCAAAGTGTAAGTGACAATCTAGATTGTCACCAGACCCATCGCTACGGACGTGGATCATGAGCACACAACAACAAGTACAGTTCGCCCCGGAACCACTCGATGTATTGATTATCGGTGCCGGCCTGTCCGGCATTGGCACGGCCCGGGCCTTGACCGATCAGTGCCCGGACAAGCGCTTTGCCATTCTTGAAGCCCGCCAGGCCATTGGCGGCACCTGGGATCTGTTCCGCTACCCCGGTATTCGCTCCGATTCAGACATGTACACCCTGAGCTACAGCTTCAAACCCTGGACCGAACGCAAGGCGATTGCCGATGGCCCGGACATTCGCCGCTATATCGAAGAAACCGCCGAAGAAGCCGGGATCATCCCGCATATCCGCTTTGGCCACCGGGTTATCAGCGCCAACTGGGACAGCCCCAGCGCTTACTGGACGCTGGAGGTGGAAATCAGCGCGGCGGATGGCAGTGTGCGCCAGGAGCAGTTGCAGGCGCGCATGCTGGCGGTGTGCGCCGGTTATTACAGTTATGCCGAGGGCTACCGTCCGAGCTTTCCCGAGGAACAACGTTTTGCCGGGCAGTTCGTGCATCCGCAGTTCTGGCCAGAGGATCTGGACTACAGCGGCAAACGCATTGTGGTGATCGGCAGTGGCGCTACCGCCGTGACCCTGGTGCCGGCGCTGGCCGACAAGGCCGCGCATGTGACCATGCTGCAACGCTCACCCAGCTATGTGGTGTCACGCCCGCTGGTGGATGGCATCGCCCAGCGTCTGCAGCGCTGGCTGCCGCTGCCGGTGGCACATGCCTTGACCCGCTGGAAGAACGTGCTGGTCGGCATTTTCTTTTTCAATATGGCCCGCAAGCACCCGGACATGTTCAAGCGCCGGTTGCTGGACATGGCTCGCGACCAGATGGGGCCGGATATCGACCCGAAGCACTTCAGCCCCAGCTACAAGCCTTGGGATCAGCGCATTTGCGCGGTGCCCGATGGCGATCTGTTCCATGATCTGCGCGCCGGCCGGGTGTCGGTAGTCACCGATACCGTCGCCGGCTTCAGCGAGCATGGCGTGCGCCTTGAAAGCGGTGAGGAACTGCCCGCCGATATCGTCGTCACTGCCACCGGGCTCAAGCTCAACATGCTTGGCGACATGCGGCTGAATGTCGACGGCAAGCCGGTCACGCCCGGGGAATGCATGGCCTACAAGGGCATGATGCTCAGCGATGTGCCGAACATGATTCTGACCTTCGGCTACACCAATTCGTCCTGGACCCTGAAAGCCGAGCTGACCGCCAACTACACCTGCCGGCTGCTGCGCTATATGGACCGCAAGGGCCTTAGCGTTGCCGTGCCCAGGCGCGCACCCGAGGTACAGGAAACCCCATTCCTCGACTTTACCTCCGGCTATGTTCAGCGTGCCGCTGGGTTGCTGCCCAAACAGGGTGACCGCAAGCCCTGGCAGGTCTACCAGAATTACCTGAAAGACAAGCTGACCATTCAATACGGGCGCATCGACGACGGCACCCTGGACTTTCATTAAGAAGGAAACGTTTCATGCAATTGAATGACAAGGTTGCGGTACTGACCGGCGCAGGCAGCGGGATTGGTCGCGCCCTGGCACTGGCGTTGGCCGAGCGCGGCTGCCATCTGGCGCTGGCCGACATCAACGCCGCCGCATTGGCAGAAACCGCTCAACAGGCCCGCGCTGTCGGAGTCCGGGCCAGTGAACATGTACTGGACGTTGCCAAGCGCGAGCAGATCGCTGCCCTGCCCCAGGCGGTCATGGCCGAGCATGGTCAGGTCGATCTGCTGATCAACAATGCCGGGGTTGCGCTGGGTGGTGACTTTCATCAGGTCAGCGAGGCTGATTTTGACTGGCTGATGGCAATCAACTTCGATGCCGTGGTGTGCATGACCCGGGCTTTTCTGCCGCTGCTCAAACAGCGCCCGGTGGCGCGGCTGGTGAACATTTCCAGCCTGTTCGGGCTGATCACGCCGGCCGGCCAGAGTGCTTATTGCGCCAGCAAGTTCGCTGTGCGCGGCTTTTCCAACGCCCTGCGCCTGGAGCTGCGCGGCAGCCCGGTGGGAGTTACCGTAGTGCATCCGGGCGGCGTGGCGACATCTATCGCCACCAGTGCCCGGCTGGCCGATGATATCTCCAAGCAAGATGCCGCACGGAATCTGGAACGTGCCCAGCGCTTGCTGCGCATGCCGCCGTCCAAGGCTGCCGCGATCATCCTGCGCGGTATTGAGCGTAACAAGGCCCGGGTACTGGTTGGCAATGATGCGCGCCTGCTGGCCTGGCTGGAGCGGCTGATGCCAACCAACTACTGGCGTCTGCTGCCGGGAATCGCTCGCGAGCCAGAACGCCAGCCCTGAAGGTGGCCCGAATGTCGATTATGCAGGGGATGTTGCTCGCACTACTGCTGTTACTGCTCAGTCTGTGGCTGTTCAGCCGCTTCATAGCCTGGCGGGCACAGCTGGCCTCCCCGCCAGAGGGGCGTTTCGTTCGGGTCATGGGGCATCAACTGCATTATGTCGAAGCCGGTCAGGGGCCGGCCATCGTACTGATTCACGGTCTGAGCGGGGTGTCCCGGCACTTCACTTACAGTCTGCTTGACGAGTTGGCTCGTACTCACCGGGTCATCGCCCTGGACCGCCCGGGTAGCGGTTATTCCAGACGCAACCCGCGCTCGTTTGCAGGTCTGGATGTACAGGCTGATGTAGTCGCTGCGTTCTGCCAGGCCCTGTCGCTCGACAAACCGCTGCTGGTTGGTCATTCGCTAGGTGGCGCTGTGGCCCTGGCCACTGCGTTGCGCCATCCGCAATTGACGCGAGGCCTGGCACTGATTGCCCCGCTGATCTGTATGCCGCAATCCACGCCAAAAGTCTTCGCCGCACTGAACATCAGTCAGCCCTGGCTACGTCGGCTGATCGCCAATACTGTGGCGGTCCCGCTAATGCTGTTGCAGCGCGAAAAGGTTCTGAAAATGGTATTCGACCCGGAACCGGTGCCCGCCGACTATGCCCAGCGTGGCGGTGGCACTCTCAGCTTGCGTCCCAGTCACTTTCTGGCGGCGGCCGAAGATCTCGGCGCCCTGGCCAGTCGCATGCCACAGCTACAAGCGGCTTATGCCGGGCTGAGCGTACCGCTGGCCATTCTTTACGGCCGGCAAGACCGGATTCTCGAGCCGGCAGAACAGACTCAAACCGTGCTGGAATGCCTGCCACAGACCACTCTGGAGCTGATTGATGGCGGCCATATGTTGCCACTGACTCAGCCACAACACTGCCTGGCATTCATACTCCGGCATGATCAAAAGGGAACCTTTTGAAGACACAGCCTGTCACAAGTGTGTAGTTTTTATCCATACACATTTTGGAGGTGTATTCCTATGAAACAGTCTCTTGTTGCCCTGATCTGTGCCGCCGCCTTTCTGGTTCTGGCCGGTTGCGCCAAGGATCACCTGATCGCCACCCATGATGGCCGGCTGATCGAGACTGACAACAAGCCGAAGATCGATGACGATACCGGCATGATCGAATACAAGGACTACGAAGGCCGGGTCAACCAGATCCCCCAGTCCGAAGTGCGTGAAATCAAGGAACGCTGATCAGCAGCACTGCGGCGGGCATGGCCCGCCGCAAGTTTCCCTCTCCCTCCTGCCGCCAGTGCAAGGGGAATAAAATCCGCGATTAGTATTTTTCTGCTATCACTACTATATAACTAGTCATCATCGCCGACCTGAACGGACGCGCCGCGACAATGGACCTGTTGAATGGAAACCCTCCCAGATGACCCGCCAACCTTTGCTTGGTGCGCTCATCCTCGGCCTGTGCCTGACACTCTCTACCGGGCTGCAAGCCCGTGAGCTGCGTGTAGGGGTCTATCACAACCCACCCAAGCTACTGCTTGACGAACAGCAGCAGTTATCCGGAATTTTTGGCGATCTGCTGCGCGCAATCGCCGCACAGGAACAGTGGACGCTGGTCCCGGTGCCTTGTACCTGGCAACACTGCCTGAACCTGCTCGGCAACGGCGAACTCGACATCATGCCGGATGTTGCCTTCAGCGAAGATCGGGCGCAGACGATGGACTTCCACCAGGTTCCAACCCTTTACAGCTGGTCTCAGCTCTATCAGTCCGGCAGACATGACATCAACGCCTTTCTTGACCTGGACGGCAAGCGTGTAGCGGTTCTTGAAGGCTCGATTCAGCACCATCACCTGATCCAGAAAGCGGAAAACTTCGGCATCAATCCTATCTGGCTGCCGACCAGTAGCCTTGAGCAGGGTTTTGAGCTGGTAGCCCAGGAGCATGCCGATGTAGTTGCGGCCAATCACTTCTATGGCGATAAGCATGCCCTGCGCGCCGGCTTGCGTGCCACGCCCATCATGTTCCAGCCAGCCCAGTTGTTTTTCGCCAGCACTGGTGGCCGTCAAGACGAGGTACTGAGTCGCATTGATCAGTATCTGCGCGAATGGAAGGCCAACGACCCATCCCCCTTCTTTGAGATCATGCGCGAGTGGGGCGCCATTCCTGCAGTGGACGCGCACGCATTGGCCGTTTCTCCACAGTTCTGGTGGACCGTTGGCATCCTGGCGCTACTGCTGCTGTTGGCTCTGAGCCTGAATTTTCTGTTGCGCCGCCAGGTCGAGGAAAAGACCCGTCACATCAAGGCCAGCGAAGAGCGCCTGAACACCATCCTCGACAGCGTAGAAGCCTGCATCTATATCAAGGATCGCAAGCTGCGTTATCAGTACGCCAACCAGAAGCTGTGCAACCTGCTTGGCCTTTCAAGGGAAGAGATTATTGGCCGGACCGATGCGGATTTTTTCGACGCCAAGGCTACCGAACACATCCGCGACAATGACCATAAGGTGATCAAGGACGGTATCAAACTGGTCGACGAAGAAGTCACCACCTTCACCACATTGGGAACGCCACACACGTTCCTCTCGGCCAAGCTGCCGCTGTATGGCCCGGATGACCGCATCTACGCCCTGTGCGGCATTTCGACCGACATCACCGAATTGCGCCAGATCCAGGAGCAGATGCACCAACTGGCCTATTACGACCCGCTGACCAGCCTGCCCAACCGTCGCTTGCTGATCGACCGGCTGAGCCATGCCCTGGCAAATCACAAGCGTACCGGCCTGGAAGGGGCATTGATCTTTATCGACATGGATAACTTCAAGGTACTCAATGACTCGCTGGGCATGGATTACGGTGATCTGCTGCTATGTCAGGTTTCTGAACGGCTGAACCAGCATGTACGCGCCACCGACACTCTGGCCCGCCTGAGTGCCGATGAGTTCGCGTTGCTGGTTGAAAGCCTGCCGGATGACGCCGAAGCCAGCCATCAGCTGCGGCGCCTGGGCCAAAAGCTGCTTGAGCGGCTGTCACAACCCTTCGCTCTGAACGATAGCCACCATGTCACCAGCGCCAGCCTTGGTATCGTGATGCTATCGGAAGCCAGCGGCAGTGCCGATGAACTGCTCAAGCGCGCCGATCTGGCGGTAAACGAGGCCAAGAGCAGCGGGCGCAACACCATGCGTTTCTTCAACCCGACCATGCAGGCTGAAGTCAGCCGGCGTGCCCGCCTGGAAGCTGATCTACGCTACGCCCTGAGCCAACAGCAATTACGCCTGCACATCCAGCCCCAGGTTGACCAGCATGGCAGCCAGGTGGGTATGGAGGCTCTGGTGCGCTGGGAGCACCCTCAGGATGGCATCATTGCGCCCAGCGATTTCATCCCGGTTGCCGAGTCCAGCGGGCTGATCATTCCGTTGGGCGAATGGCTGGTCAGCCAGGCCTGTCAGATGCTGGCGCAATGGAGTTCACACCCTCGGCTCAGACACCTGACCCTGGCCATCAACATCAGCCCGCGCCAGTTTCGCCACCCCAAGTTCGTCAATCATGTGCTCAACAGTCTGCGCGTCAGCGGCATCAACCCCGCGCACTTGAAATTGGAAATAACCGAAAGCCTGCTGATTGAGGATCTGGAAAGCATCATCAAGAAAATGAAGGGGCTCAAGGATCTGGGGTTGCGCTTTTCACTGGATGACTTCGGCACCGGTTACGCCTCGCTGAGCTATCTCAAGCGCCTGCCTCTGGATCAGATCAAGATCGATCAGTCATTCGTGCGCGATCTGCTGACCGATAAAAGCGACGAGGCCATCATCCGTACCATCGTCGCCCTGGGCGAAAGCCTGGAAATCGAGATCATTGCCGAGGGCGTGGAAAATGAAGCCCAATTGGCGCGCCTGAAACAGCTTGGCTGCCGGCTGTTCCAGGGCTATCTGTTCGGGCGCCCGGCGCCAATCAGTCATTGGGCTGCCGAGACCGCAAGCTCCGTTCCCCAGGGCCGCTGAGATTACTGCCCGTGCGCCTGGAGCCGACGGGCACGCAGCGCTGGCAGCTCAGCCGCCAACACCCTGAAGTGCTCGATCAGCTCGTAACACAGATTCAGCTCGCCCTGCAGGCGGTTGTACCAGGCATCAGGAGCACCGCAGGTGACCAGCCGCAAGCTGACCGGACGCGGCAGTGGAAAACTGTCGCTGGCCCGGTTGGCCACCTGCTCAATCACTCCCGAGGCCTGAATCCGCGCCAGCAAGGCTTCGCCACCCTCCAACTGCACCGGCAATGGCCCATATTCAACCTGGATACGATGCCCCTGCTCCGCTGAACGGGCCCGAAAGTGTTCACTCAGCCAGGTCACCGCATGCTCGACCTGACGGTACTCCTCATCGCAGTAAAATGAGCGCTCATCCGGCAGTCCCGTGACCTCCAGCACCCAGTCCAGGTTTTGCGGATCACTGCCATAGATCAGGCAGGCGATATTGTAGAAACGTTGATCATCCATGGCATGGCTGTCCCAGGCCTGGATGACCTGATCCCGTTCCTTGGCGTAGCTCGATTCCAGAGACCAGTAGTCGGCCACATCGATCAACTGCAGGTACAAATCCTCGCGCCGGTGCTCGCCGTGCAAGAGAAACAACCCCATCAGCCCCAGGTGATCGGCGGCATCCTCTTCGCGCCCGAGCACAGGCAACTGCAACTCGTGGATCAGCAGGTGCCCCATCTCATGCAATAGCGTGAATTCGGCGTTGGCGCTGATGAAGCGTTCTTCGTCAGCCAGCAGCAACTCTGCGGGCACCTGCGCCAATGCCATGCTACTCCACACCCCCAGCCCGGCTAGTAGTCCCTGACCCCACACCCGCATTCTCAAGCCTCCTGCCGATTAGTCCGGTAACCATAGCATCACCCATATGGCTGATGCAGCAGACGCACAGGACGAGTGGCAGACCAGAAGGCTGGAACGCAGGGCGTTGCACGGCTAGAATACGCCGTTTTTCATCCTTGGCCGTCCGCCGCCCCATGAGGTAAAGCATGTCCAATCCCAAAGTCGGGTTCGTTTCCCTTGGCTGCCCCAAGGCCCTGGTAGACTCCGAGCGCATCCTCACGCAATTGCGCACCGAAGGCTACGAGGTGGTCCCCACCTATGAGGACGCTGATGTCGTGGTGGTTAATACCTGCGGCTTTATCGACAGCGCCAAGGCCGAATCGCTTGATGCCATCGGTGAAGCCATCGCCGAAAACGGCCGGGTGATCGTGACTGGCTGCATGGGTGTGGAAGAAAACGCCATTCGTGATGTTCACCCCAGCGTGCTCGCGGTCACTGGCCCGCAACAGTACGAACAGGTGGTCAACGCCGTTCATGAGGTTGTCCCGCCCAAGGCCGACCACAACCCGCTGATCGATCTGGTACCGCCGCAGGGCGTCAAGCTGACTCCGCGCCACTACGCCTACATGAAGATTTCCGAAGGCTGCAACCATAGCTGCAGCTTCTGCATCATCCCCTCGATGCGCGGCAAACTGGTCAGCCGCCCGGTTGGCGAAGTGCTGGGCGAAGCCGAGCGTCTGGTCAAGGCCGGGGTCAAGGAGCTGCTGGTCATTTCCCAGGACACCAGCGCCTACGGGGTCGATATCAAGTATCGCACCGGCTTCTGGAATGGCCGCCCGGTCAAGTCGCGCATGACCGAAATGTGCGAAGCACTGAGTGAACTTGGCGCCTGGGTACGCCTGCACTATGTGTATCCCTACCCGCACGTTGACGAACTGATTCCGCTGATGGCCGAAGGCAAGATCCTGCCCTACCTGGATATCCCCTTCCAGCACGCCAGCCCCAAGGTACTCAAGGCCATGAAACGCCCGGCTTTCGAGGACAAGACCCTGGCCCGGATCAAGTCCTGGCGGGAAATCTGCCCCGAGCTGACCATCCGTTCGACCTTCATCGTCGGCTTCCCCGGCGAAACCGAGGAAGACTTCCAGTACCTGCTCGACTGGCTGACCGAAGCCCAGCTCGACCGGGTTGGCTGCTTCCAGTATTCGCCGGTCGAAGGTGCCCCGGCCAATGAACTGGGCCTGGAGCCAGTGCCGGACGATATCAAGCAGGAGCGTTGGGAGCGGTTCATGGCTCACCAGCAGGCTATCAGCGCCGCGCGGCTGCAACAGAAGATCGGCAAGACCATCCCGGTGATCATCGACGAGGTGGACGAAGAAGGCCCGATCGGTCGCAGCATGGCCGATGCCCCGGAAATTGACGGCAACGTCTATATCGATACCGAACAGGCCCTCAGCCCCGGCGATATCGTCATGGTCACCGTCACCGACGCCGACGAGTACGACCTCTGGGCCCAACTGGCCTGAGCCACAAATAAGGCCGAGCACTGCTCGGCCTTGCTTTATGGCTCTTCCGGTGCAGCCTGCTGCGGGTTAGACTCTCCCATGCCCTCAGTCGAAAAGGATAGCGACATGCACCTCTCTCACCGTATTTCCGTATTGGCCTGTGTCAGCTTGCTGCTCTGGTCCAGCACATCATTAGCCCAATCCACCTACCGCTGTAATAGCGGTCTGGTCAGTCTTGGCGACAACCGTTCCAGCGTTCTGCAAAAATGCGGAGAACCCGAATCACGGCATAGTCATTGCCGGGCTCTGACCACCAGCGCCACCACGGATGCGACCAGCGTCAATGTGCAAACCTGTGTCGAGATTGAGGAATGGACCTACAACCCCGGAAGCGGAAGACTGATGACCACCCTGGAGTTTGAAGCCGGGCGACTCAGCGAGATCGCTACCGGGCAACGCGTGCGCTAAGCACTCCCCGGCTCCCCATCGCGCGCCAGCCCTGTGCTGGCGCGATCTGCCTGCCCCGGCAGCGCATTTTCCCTGCCCCGCCACTACCTGTTTTCATAACCGCTGACTATGCTCAATGTGTGCTTTCAGTCCAGAGTGATATCTGGATAGAGGACCATGTGATGCTGTCGGGGACGGCGTCCATGTATCACGCGACTGAAGGGTTCCTGATAGGCAAAGGAGAAGCTTATGAACAAGTATGTCGCGGAGTTTTTTGGCACGTTCTGGCTGGTGCTGGGTGGATGCGGAAGTGCGGTTCTGGCCGCAGCCTTTCCCGAGCTGGGTATCGGTTTGGCCGGGGTTGCACTGGCCTTTGGTCTCACCGTACTGACCATGGCCTATGCCATCGGTCACATATCCGGCTGTCACCTCAACCCGGCGGTTTCCATTGGCCTCTGGGCTGGCGGCCGCTTCCCGGCAAAAGAACTGATTCCCTACATCATCGCCCAGGTGGTTGGCGGTATCGTTGCCGGCGGGGTTCTTTACCTGATTGCCAGCGGCAAGGCCGGCTTTGATGTTTCTGCAGGCTTTGCCTCCAACGGCTATGGCGCCCACTCCCCCGATGGTTACGGTCTGGGCTCGGCGCTGATCACCGAGGTGGTGATGACCATGATGTTCCTGGTGGTGATTCTCGGCGCCACCGACAAACGCGCCCCGCAGGGCTTTGCGCCGATTGCGATCGGGTTATGCCTGACCCTGATTCACCTGATCAGCATTCCAGTCACCAATACCTCGGTCAATCCGGCGCGCAGTACCGGTGTCGCCATCTATGTTGGCGACTGGGCCATCGCGCAGTTGTGGCTGTTCTGGCTGGCTCCGATTGTTGGTGCGGCTCTGGGTGCTGTGATCTATCGTTTTATCGGCAAGGAAAACCAGTAGCTCATCATCATTGGTCAGAGGCTGGACTATCGTTTCTGCTCGGCCGGGCTGGCGGCGCGCCGCATCATGATTATCCAGGCCGTCAGCGCATAAGCCAGCCCCAGCCCCCATAACCAGCCCCAGGTGCTGCGCAGTTCGGCAAAACTTGCGCCCATCTGATGGAAGCGCACGAAGGCGTCGATGCCGGCCGTGCTGGGTATCAGCCAGCCCAGCCAGACCAATGCTTGCGGCATGGCCTCGGCGGGCCAGGCAAACCCGGCCAGAAACAGCGCCGGCATGCTGACCAGCATCAAGACCTGTAACGCCGTCTCGCGGCTGCTGAACAGACTGCACAGGGTCAAGCCAAAGAACACGGTCGCAACCACAAAGGGCAGCAGTATCACCAATGACAACAGCAGTGAAGCTTGGGTCGGAAAGGCGTAAAGCTTGAAGACCAGCGCCAACACCACCAGCGCCAGCAACAGTTGCAAACAGGTATACACCAGCGCCCGCCCCAACAAAGCCTCCCAGGGTCGAACCTGAGCCCATTGGTGGCTCTCAAATCCACCCGCACCACGCATGGCGATACCGATCAACAGAGTTTGTTGCAGGATCAGCACCAGCACCGCAGGGACCACATACGAACCATAGCCACCACCGGGGTTGAACAGCTCGTGCAAATCGAGCCGGATCGGCTCGGCCAGTGACAAAGCCTCTGCCTCGGCCAACCCTTGGGCCTGGAGCCGGTTCAGGACAATACCGGCAGACAGGGTGCCCGCCACCTGACTGGCGCCAGTGGCAACCTGCGAATACAACAGCAGATACGCCGCATTGCCCAGAATCCCCAGTTCTGCCACCTCGCCCCGCAACAACCGACGTTCAAAGTCTTCACCGATCAGCACCATACCCGCAGCCCGGCCCTCCCGCAGCCAGCGTTCGGCCACCCAGCGCTCGGACAATACCGCAGTCACCCGGATCTGCTCGGTCGCACCCAGCATACGGGTCAGTTGCCGGCTGGCCACGCCACGATCCAGATCAACCACGACCACAGGCACCTGACGCGCGACCTGATCACTGTAGGGCAAGGGGTAGAACAAACCATAGAACAGCGTGCCGCCAACCAGCACCAGCAGCACGCCATGATCCCTGAGAAGCTGCCGCAACTCATCGCGGGCAACAGCCAGCCAGCCGCTCATTGCGCCCCCCAGCATTGCGGGTCAGTCAGCAGCCTGTGCCAACGGCGCCAGAGCAGGAACGGCAAAGCGCTGAACAGCGCCAGACAAGCCAGATGCGGCAGCGCCGCACTGGCCGGGGCGGCCATCGAAGCCTGTTGGACATGCACCGCCAAACCATGAGTAAGGGGCAGCAACCAGGACCATAACTGGGCAAAGGCCGGCATGTAGTCCGCCGGGAAAGTCAGGCCTCCGAAGGCAAACGCCGGGCTGACAATCAGACTGGCAACGCTGGCAGCCATACGCAAATTGCCTGTGGCTGCGACCAGAAAGGCGCCCAGCCCCAGACAGGCCAGCACCAGCAGTACCCAGCCCATGACCCAGGGCAACAGCTGGCCGGCAAACTCTACGCCCAGCCAACGCAGGCTAGCCACCAGCCAGAGCAGGCCGGCGCAGATAAACCACAAGCCCCAGGGCAACAGTTTGCCCAGCAGTGCTCGCCACCAGCTGCCATCCGCCGCCGCCAGCCAGGCAGCCGCAGTGCCTTCGCGCAGCTCGCGCCCGGTCACATCCACGGCAACAACCACCATGGCGATATGCAGTAGCGCCAGGGTTAAGGGCAGGCCAAGGAAGCGGGCGTAATCCATGCCGGGATTAAACACCGGATGCAGCTCCATCAGAATCGCTGGCGCCACTCCGTGGGCCATCCCTACTCCGGCGCTGACCGTGGCCAGCACGGTGCGGACATTACGCATCAGCAGATTGCCGGCGGTCAGCATCTGGCGGTTGTAATACAGCTGAACCCCCGGTGACTCGTTGCGCAGCAGATCACGCTCGAATTGGGGCGGGATAACCAGCACGCCATACGCCTGCCCCCTGCGCACCAGCCCGGCAGCTTCGCGCATATCAGCGGCAGAGGCACGCAACTGTAAGGCCGAGCTGGCTTCCATCTGTCGGGCCAGCAGACGCGATGCCGCGCTGTGATCATAATCGACGACCACCAGAGGCAGATCCTGGGGCATACGCTGAGCGAAAATCCACAGCAGCACCAACGACAGCCCGAGCGGGGCGATCAGCGCCAGCAACCACAGGCGTGGCGTTGCCAAAAACCGCTGCCACTCGCGCCGGCTGACTTCCAGCACGCTCAGTTCCCGGCTCGCTTGAAGACACTTTCGTCAATCAGGACGCTCATGCCGGGGCGCAGTCCCTCCACCGGTTCGCTCGGACGCGCCCGCACGTCGAAGGTACGCAGGTCGAATCCACCCAGATCGCGAGTCGAACGCCAGGTGGCAAAGTCGGCCATGGGCGCGATGTAATAGACGCTGAAATTCACCTGCCGATTACCCAGGGCCGGAATCCTGCCCGGCAGAGAGCTGCCCAGTTGCACTGCAGCCAGCAGGTCCTCACGCAGACTCAAGGCTAGCCAGGGCTCATCGGTCCTGGCGATCATCACCAGCGGGGCACCTGCCGGCACCACCTCACCTGGCTCAAACACCTTGCGGGTGATTTCCCCGGCAGCCGGGGCCAGCACCTGTTCCTCGGCCTTGAACGCCTGAACTTCGGCCTCACCGCCACGGGCCTGGGCCAGCAAGGCCTCGGCGGCACGAATGTCTTCCGCCCGCGTTCCGCTCTGGGCCATCTGCCAGACCTGATGCGCGGCATTGGCCTGGGCTCTGGCACTGCGGGCCATGGCGCGTGCCTCATCACGGCGCTGCACTGGCACCACTCCGTCGGTATACAGATTATTGATCCGGACGTAGGTCGCTTCGGCCAGTTGCGCCTGAGCTTCGGCCGCCTGCCATTGCGCTTGAGCAGCACGTACTTCCTCGTCACGGGCCCCGCTATCGGCCTTGTCCGCCTGCGCCTGGGCCGCAGCCACCTGAGCCTCGGCCTGAACTGCCTTGGCATCGATTTCTGGTGAGGACAACAAGGCCACCTGCTGTCCGGCTTCAACCCGTTGCCCCTCCTCCACATCGATGCTCAGCACCCTGCCCGGCAGTTTGGCCGCCGCCCTCACCTGAGTTACCTCAATCTGTCCCTGCACCCAGGCTGGCTCAGGACGCAGGATCCAGATCACCAGCAGGGTCACAATTGCGATCAGCACCAGTATTACGAGCCCATTACGCACCCGGCTTGCTGTTGTCATGCTATTGCCCGTCCTCGATCAATCCGCCGATCCGTTGGGATTGCCCCACCACTTCCAGCAATCCTGCTCGCGCCACCAGAGCCTCATAGCGGGCAGCCAGAGTACCCAGCTCTACTCTCTGCAATGCCAGTTCGGCATCCACCACATCCAGCGATGACGCCAATCCCTCCTCAAAGGCCCGACGCTGTGAGCGCAGACTTTCCTGGGCCAACTCACGAGTTGCCTGATAGGACTCGATCCGTCCCAACGCATCCTGAAGGTGATGGTGGCGCTGCCGTACCAGAAGCCCGATATCACGTTGCCCAGCCGCCAACCGGTAGCTCACCTCGTCCGCCACCGCCTGAGCAGCCCCCACCCGGTTGCGCCCCACTCCACCATCAAGAAGTTTCCAATCGAGCACCACCCCGACAGCCCAGCGCGGGTCATACAGGTTGAGGTCCTGGGTATACAGTTCGCGCTGGCCAAACAGTGCCAGGGTGGGCAGCCGCTCACCCCGAGCGGCCTGGACTCCAGCCTCGGCCCGCTGGTGCTGTTCGCGTGCAGCACGCAACGCTGGGTTATCCGTGACGGCCTGGGTTAAAAGAGGTTCGAGTTCTGGCGTAATCTGCGCAGCCGGCAATGCTGTTGAAGGTTGAAAAACCTGAGCACTGGCCAATAAGGCTGCCAGTGCAGCCTGGGTCAAGGCCAGGTCATGACGAGCGCTATCAACTTCGCGCCGAGCTTCGCTGAGTGCTACTTCGGCACGCAGAAGTTCGGCTCGGGCAATCTGGCCTTCGCGCTCCATCAGCCGGGCATGATCGCGGTGCTGGGTCAGGCTCTCGGCACTGGCCTGCTTCAGTTGCAGGGCCTGCTCGGCCATGACCTGGGCAAAGTAGCGTTCAACCAGCGCCAGACGCAAACTGCCCATATGCGCATCATACTGGGCATGCCCGGCGGCCAGCCCTGCTTCGGCAGCTGCAACACCAGCCTGGATCCGTCCACCGGTGTACAGCGGCATGGTAGTAATCAGGGCGGCTGCGCCAAAGTCACGCTTCTGTACTCTGATGTCTTCCGGCAACAGGGATGGTGGGAACGCCGGATCAAGTCTGAGGATGGCCCGGCGCACAGGATCGAGGTCCAGCTCGATCGGCTGGCCCAGGCGGGTAACTCCGCCTTTGAGCGCCAGCTCAGGCCAGTGATGGCCCTGCGCCTGAGCCAGCTCGGCCTGATGTTGCTCCAGTGTTTGGCGCTCGGCCGCCAGACTTTCATTGTGCTGTTCCAGCCGGCTCAACGCCTGAGCAAAGCTCAATGACTGTGCCTGCGCCCAGGTAGCAGGTGCGCTCAACAACATAACCAGCAACAGGCCGTGTCGGGGCAAGGCCTTTGCAGCCATCGAAATCATCGGCAACCCACTATGGCAACAGGTTCTTGTAAATCACGCCGTTTTTCATGATCAGCACAAAGTTCTTGTCTGGATCGGCGATCAAGGACAGATCTGCTGTCGGGTCACCATCAACCAATAGCATGTCGGCCATGGCACCTTCTTCCAGCACGCCAAGCGGTCCCGCCAGGCCATAACGCTCGCCAGCCATGCCAATCAACTGACCATTATTGCCAGTGGCAATCTGCAGGACCTCGCCTGGGTTGTACCAACGCTCCAGTGTGACCAGCAACCGGTTCTGTTTATCTCCGGTATCACCGCTGGCGAGAATGTCAGTGCCGAACGCTACCTTGACCTTGTGTTTCTTCGCCAGATCAAAGGCTCGCTCGGTGCCGGTACTGACCATCAACTGCTTGACCCGAGAGGCACCGGTCTGAGGGTTGGCCAGCTCGTTGTCGAGAAACGGCTGCAAACTCCACCAGGCGTTTTTGCTGGCGATCATCCGCACCGTTTCCTCATCCAGCAACTGGCCATGCTCGATACTTTTCACGCCGGCCTCAAGAGCCATCTGCACGGCCCGCGAAGTGTAGGCATGCACGGCAACATAGGTGCCCCAGTTTTCTGCCGCCAGCACCGCTGCACGCAACTCGTCCGGGGTGTACTGGGTCACATCGATCGGGTCATACAGAGAAGAAACGCCTCCACCGGCCATCAGCTTGATCTGGGTGGCGCCCATCATCAGTTGTTCACGCACCTTGCGCAGCACCTCGTCACTGCCGTCGGCAAGGGCGGTGACCCGCACCTGATCCGCATAACTCAGTGGCGAGTTGCCTGCGCGCGGCACCTCGTAGGGCAGACGGAAATCTCCGTGCCCGCCGGTCTGCGACACCATGGCGCCTGATGGGAAAATCCGCGGGCCATTGATCAGCCCCTCCTCAATGGCTCGGCGCAGACCAAAGGATGGCCCACCCATATCTCGCACCGAGGTGAAACCACGCATCAGCGTAGCTTCGGCTACCTGGCCGGCCAATAGATGGATATAGGCGATATCCGCCGTCAACGCTTCAACGGTTGTCGGGCTGACCAGTACCGAGTGCCAATGGGCATCGATCAGACCGGGCATCAGCGTACGCTGCTCCCCGTCAACAACCTGAACACCCTCTTCGGGGGTGATCTGGCGAGTGGCGATCGTTGCGATCTGACCATCACGCACCAGTACGTGGACCGGCTGCGCTGAGCGGCGGTCCGACTTGCCATCGAACAGGTAGACGTTTTCGATCAACACCGCTGGTGCTTTGGCAGCGGCACCGGAGAGCGGGAAAAGGCAGGCAAACAGGCAGACAAACAACAAAGACACACGATCCGGCTTCAGCATAAAGGCCTCCTTGGCGCTGCGGAATCAACCCCGACTACTGACATCAACAAAGCACCGGCTTGACAGACTGTCAAGCCAACGCCCGCAGATCGCGCAGACACAGAAATTGCATGCCAATCCTGGGCGATCCGGCTACAGTGTCCCCTTAATCAGCAACGGAGCAACAGGTTTCCATGACTACCCAACGTAGCCGCCGCCTCAGAAAGAAACTGCGCGTCGATGAATTCCAGGAAATGGGGTTCGATTTCAGTGTTGAACTCAAACAGCCGCTGGACGAGAGTCAGGCCGATGCGCTGGTCGACGCCTTCCTTGATGAGGTAGTCATCCCACGCGGACTGGAGTTCGGTGGCTGGATCAATGGCGGCTTTATCTGCAAGGCCGGACGCGGCTCGGCTACCGATGCCGACCGTGAAGCCGTGGCCGACTGGTTCAAGGCCCGCGCGGAAGTCAGCGACGCCAGTGCCAGCCCATTGGTTGACGCCTGGCACTGAGCCCTGGGGCGGTGATTTAAGCCAGCCACGAGCAGAGATTGTGCCCGTGGCTGCGTAAAATGGCCACATGGACACCCCCAAGCCAATCGGGCATCATCCCCGGCCCAATGGATCAGACCAAGGATACCCGATGAGTCAGCTTCCCCCTTGCCCATCCTGCGGCTCGGAATATACCTACGAAGACGGCATTCAATTTGTTTGCCCCGAATGTGCCCATGAGTGGACCGCTGCCGAGTCGGCAGCCGCCGAGCAGGCCCGGATCATTACCGACGCCAATGGCAATCTGCTACAGGACGGCGACAGCGTCACCGTGATCAAGGATCTGAAGGTGAAAGGTTCTTCCCTGGTGGTCAAGGTCGGCACCAAGGTCAAGAACATCCGGCTGGTTGAAGGCGATCACGACATCGACTGCCGCATCGACGGCATCGGCGCGATGAAACTGAAGTCCGAATTCGTCAAGAAAAGCTGAGCGCCAGACAAACCCTGTCAATGGGTTATCAGGGTGGCCGCCCAGGCCACCAGCAACGACAGAATCACCACAATACTCAATGGCTTGCGCAGGGCTGGATACCAGACCGGCGCGAGACCATGATTCACCGCCCAGATATCGGCGTAGTACAGCGCCGCATAGGCGAAAAAGAATACCGGGATGGCCAGGCCAATCGGCAAACTCAACGCCACCCAACCAAGCAACGGTGGGATGACCGACAAGCCCAGCTGAAATGGCGCCTTCTCGCTGGATTCCTCGGCGCGCATGGCCAGCCCCCAGTGAATCGCTCCCATGAAGGCAAGAATCACTGCGGCATAGCCCAGCAGTTCCTCCATGACTCGCTCACGCCAGACTTCCGGGGTTACCCACAGCCCCAGTGCGCCGGTGACAAAGGGAATCATGCCGACCATGCCCAAGCCAACCGCCAGACGCGGGGGACGAATCGCGTTGAAAGGATGCATGCAGTCTCCGCCAGAGTTCAGCCCGCTGCTGCGCGGGCACTTGCTCATTATAAGTGGGTGGACTGACCGGGCAAGTGTTGCGCCGGCCCCGAAATTTTTCCCGCTCTGAGCGGTAACGCGCGCGTCAGCACCGCCAGGTGTCGGCGTAACCCAGCACAGGCGTCACGGTCAGGTATGCCGTCCTCGGCATAGGTCAGCCGAACATATTCATCGAAGAAGGCTGTCAATGGCTCCCGCTGTGCCGGCAGGTGCCGCTCCAGACGTTGCTGCCAGGCTCGCGGCCCCTCGCCACGCGCCGCCTGCAGCCCCAGGCGCCGCAGTTTGCGATCAAGCTGCTCCCAGGCTTGCCGGCGCGGGTCTGGATGCCTGCGTCGCGGACGCAGGCTCCATACCACCAACGGCAACATGACCAGTGCGGCCGCAATCAGCAGGACCAGGCCGACCCGTTGCCAGTCTGTGGTACCCAGCCAGCGTTGCAGGAACTCCAGCTGCCGCTCGGCCTGATAACCCAGCACCCGCAGTTGCCATTGATAGTTGAGGTCGTCCCAGGCCAGACGCAGGTTGTTGATCCAGCCGATGTTGCGGTAACGGGCTGGGGCCATCAGGCTGCCTTCAAGAAAACTGCCCTCACCCTGCAAGGCATCCTGCAGCCCACGTTCGATACGCTCTGGTGCAACCTGGAAGGTCGGATCGACCGAGACCCAGCCTTCCCCGTCCAGCCAGACCTCAACCCAGGCGTGAGCATCGAACTGATGCACCAGCACATAGTTGCCACGCGGATTGATTTCACCACCCTGATAGCCGGCTACCACTCTGGCCGGAATGCCGGCTGCCCGCAGAACAAAGGTCATGGCCCCGGCATAGTGGGCGCAAAACCCGCGCCGGCTGTCGAACAAAAACTCATCGTTGCTGTGCCGCCCCAGCGTTGGCGGCCGCAGGGTGTAATGGAAGGGTTCACGGTTGAAGTGCTGCAACAGCGCCTGAACCAGTTCAGCGTCACGCGGATAACGTGCACGCAGCTCCTGGGCCCAGGCCCGGCTGCGCGGATCACCCTGTTCCGGCAAGGCGGTGTAGATCCGCTGCTGCAAGGGATCAAGATCATGCGGATCAAGCCGGCTTTCCGGCCACGAAGTAGCCTGATAGGCCAGGGTCTGGGTGATCGGGCGCTTGGCCTGGAGCATGAAGTCGCGGGTCAGCACCAGACTGTCATCATCGGATGAGGCGCCGCGCAGGCTGAATACCCAGGGCTGTTGACTGGCACGGGTCACCACCTGATAACGCACCGCCTCCCCCCGTGGCTCCCAGGGCCGCGGCATGCCAATCGAGGCAAAACTGGAATGGCTCCAGCGCCGGCCATCGAAATGGCTGAGAGTCAGGGCTCGCCAGTAAAGCTCGCTGTGCGCGGGAATGTCAGCCTCGAAACTGGCGCGAAAAGCTAGCTCGGGCGAGCGAGCCAGATTGGCGATATCAGCCGGCGCCATGCTCTCGGCCAGCCCGATGGTGGCGCTCTTGCCCGGGGTATTGACCGCCCACAGCGGCCCGAGCCGGGGAAACAGCACAAACAGCACCAGCATCAACGGCAACGCCTGCAGCAGCAACAACCCCGAACTGCGCAGAGCCCGGACCGGGTCATTGCGCCCCGGTGTTTGCTGCAACCCAACCAGCGCCGCCACCAGCACCAGCAGGCTCAGGCACTGATACAACGTCAGCAGGATGCCCTGATCAAACAGAAACGCCGTAGCGATGATGAAAAAGCCCAGGTAAATCACCACCAGGGCATCACGCGGATTGCGCATCTCCAGCAGCTTGAGCATGAACAGCAAGAGCAGCAGCATCACCGCCGCATCCAGGCCCAGCAGGCTGCCTTGGGTGGTGAACACCCCTAGCGCGATCAGCCCCAGCGCCAGCACCTTGACCACACTGCCAGGATAGCGCCAGCGCATGCGCTGGATCTGTACCCGCCATAAGGCGCAGGCCATCCACAGTGCCGCCACCCAGAACGGCAGACGTGGCAGGTGCGGCAACAACACAACAACCTGAGCTGTCAGCAGCCAGGCCAGACTGTTGCGGGGGATCAATGCCGCTGTCATGCGGCCACCCCATACAACGCCAGGGTCTTCAGGCAGGCATCGCGGTGTGCTTCGCCCAGCGCTGGGCCCAGACGCTGGCTGCCAAGTTGCAGGCCATAGGGCTGGCCTCGCCGTTCCAGCTCCAGTACCCAGCCGGTCAGATAACCCAGGCGCTGTTCAAGATCCTGGCCCGGAGCGCTGTCGAGTACCAGCCATAGACTGTTCTGGCTGGGTTCGGCAAACACCTTGCTGTGCAGCCCCTGCCCTCGTGACCATGCCCGCCAGTCGAGACGTCTGCGTGAATCGCCGGGTTGATAGGCCCGCAGCCCTTGAAAGTCGTCGACCCCTTCGGCATTGAGCAGAGCGCCATCGCCATCGCCACCAGCGCCCTGGCGCGGCAACGCAGCGACCAAAGGTTTGGGGTACACCAGCACCTGCCAGTTCAGATCGACCAGGCTCCAGGCAACAAACCAGCCGAGCGGATAGCGCGTCTCAACCCGCAAGCGTCCGGGGCGAAACCAGCCACGCTGATGCACCGGGTGATACAGGGTCACCGCCGTCTCCTGCCCGGCTTCCACGTCCAGACGCTGAGGCTGGGTACGTGGCCAGTACAGGGTCAGTGCCTGATGTTCGTGCTGCACGGCAGCCAGGGTCAGCGACAGCGGCGCCGACTCGCCAACAAATACCGGCCGGCTGCCGGTTGCCCGCAACGCCAGTCCGGCCAGGTTGCGGTAAGTATGGTGCAGCCCAACCCAGAACAGGCTTACCAGCAGGAAGGTCAGCGCATAGACAAGGCTGTTCTGATAATTGATCGCGCCCAACAGCATGATCACCAGCAACACCAGCAGCGCCAGTCCTGCCCGGGTCGGCACGATGAAGATACGCCGATGATTGAGCCGGATCTCCCGAGCCGCCGGAATGCGCTTGCCGATCCAGCGCTGGAACAGGCGGCTGGTTTGACCGCTGAGCCGGGCAATCACACCGCGTTGACCTCGTTCAGCAGCCATTGCGCCAGCCCGCCGCCGCCATGTCCGGCTGGATCATCATTGGCCCGCAGGCGGTGACTGACAACCGACGGCAGGACCGCCTGCACATCCTCGGGAATCACATAATCACGGTGTTCGAGCATTGCCCAGGCTCGTGAGGCCGCCAACAGGCCCAGACTGGCGCGCGGTGACAACCCCCAGGCACAGACCGGGCTTTCCCGTGTCTGGGCCACCAGACGCAGGATATAGTCGATGATCGCCTCACTGGCCTTGACCCCAGGTACCGCCGCCTGCAACTGACGTAACTGCTCACGCCCCAGGGTTGGCTCCATCCGCTCCAGCCTTACCCGCCGCTCAGCCCCCTGCAACAATGAACGCTCAGCCGCCTGCGAGGGATAGCCCAAGGACAGGCGCATCAGAAAACGATCCAGCTGAGATTCGGGCAAGGGAAAGGTGCCGCCCTGGGTTACCGGGTTCTGGGTGGCAATTACGAAGAACGGATCCGGCAATGGCCGGGTCGCTCCATCGACAGTCACCTGTCCCTCTTCCATGGCTTCGAGCAGGGCGCTCTGGCTTTTCGGCGTGGCCCGGTTGATCTCATCGGCCAGAATCAGTTCAGAGAAAATCGGCCCTGGGTGGAATACGAACTGGGCGCTGTTGCGGTCGAAGACCGAGGTACCGAGAATATCCCCGGGCAGCAGGTCACTGGTGAACTGAATCCGCTGGTAGCTCATGCCCAATACCCGAGCCAGAGCCTGGGACAGAGTGGTCTTGCCCATGCCCGGCAGGTCTTCGATCAGCAGATGCCCCTTGGCCAGAATACAGGCTAGCGCCAGCTTCACCGCCTGCTGCTTGCCCAGCAGTACTTCATCGACCGATGCCAGCGCCCGGTCCAGAGCATCCCTCATGTTCACCTCGTTGTCTGTCCAAGACCGCATGTTAGGGGCCCCGGCACTATGTGCAAAGTCGCAGGCAATGGCTTGTAACAGCTTGGACTTCGCCCCAATGGTTCAGCCGGCCTGTGTTCTCAAGCCTTCCAGCCGCTTGATCATGTAGCGTACGTGCAAATGCAGGCTGTACAGCTCATGGGCGTAGGACAGCGGCACATCCACCCGGCTCAGCTCATCCTCAAGCTGGTGCAATGCCTGGATCTCCCGCTCCAGCTCGCCGGCAATGGCTCCGCTGTGCAGCAAGCGGTCAATCCGTCGCAATTGCTCATACCAGCGATAGACCCGGGAACGGATACGCCAACGGTATAGCGGCCCCATGCTGCGCAGCAGCGGCAGCATGATGGCGATGAACGGAATCACCAGCACCACATAGCGGTCAACGATGGAGGCCACCCAGAACGGCAGGTAGCGCTGCAGGAACGGTACCCCCTGGCGATGATAGAAGTCTGCCTCGGGGCTAAGCGTCAGTTCCAAGGGCTGGGCCGCTGGGAAGGCGCCGGGCTTGTCGAGCAGGTTGCCTTCGCGCAGCACCTCTCGGGCCGCCTCCAGTACCAGGGATGTCAGGGCCGGATGAAAGCGCTCATTGGCGACCAGCGTCGCCACCGGCGACAACAGGCTGACCGGCTCGGCTGGTACATTGGCCCCAATATCCAGCAACCCCTCGGGCAGTTGCAGGGTATCGAGAAATGGCAGGCGGGCGCTGAAGGCTTCAGTCTGGCGCAGGCTGACCAGCTCCAGCTCGGGATTGGCGACCATTTCGGCAATCAGCGCGTTGCTGGCCGGCAAAACGAAAAAGGCGGCATCCAGCGTTCCTTCGCGCAGAGCGTCGAGCGAAGCCCGGCCAGCCAGGGCCTGCCAGGCCCCGGCATTGAGCTCCAGCAATCGAGACTCATCGTCACGGGCCTGGAACAGACTGCGCACCACAGCCCAGGTCCCACTGCCTTCACTGCCGACCGACACCCTCAGCGAACGCAAATCATCCAGGTGGGTGATTTCCAGCCCTTTGCGCTGAAATAGCCATAATGGCTCGTGATAAAGCGCTGCCAGCCCAACCAGGCGGCGTTGCTCAGCCGGAGCGAGCAACAGGCTGGTACCGCTTTGCACCAGGGCAACAGAGACTGGCGAGTCCGGGTCAAGCAAGTGCTGCAGATTGTCCAGCGATCCCCGGCTTGGGCGTAGTTCAAGAGTCAGACCCTGCTCGGCCAGACGCTCCTGCAGGGCCAGGCCAAACTTATGGTAGCCACCGGCTTCGCTGCCGGTACTCATCACCAGAACACGCGGCGGAGCCGGATCGAGATAGCGGATCAGAGCCCAGCCCAGCAACAGCCCCAGGGGGATGATCCAGAGATTGGTACGAACGAAAAGCGCGGCCTGTTTCAGCACCTGCATGCAACGACTCCCTATGCCTGCCCATCCCACAGTCTAAACGGCCCAGCAGCAAACGGCGAACCGCAAAAACAACCACTTGGCGATTCGACTATCGGCCAGGCTTGCAAGTAACCGCGGTTCTGGTATGGTCTTAGTTGTCGGCGCCCTGCCGGTTTCACGTTCTTTCCTGTTTTTGTCTTTATTTAATTTTTTGATTCTTTTTCATTTTCGTCCGTCAAGGAGTAGTGCCGTTCGCCATGAACAAATCACCTGAGATCACCATGACCCGTCTGGACATTCAGCGCCTCGATAAAGTGCTGGCCAGCCTGGACGCCCCAATCAACCTGCTCGAAGCCCTGGAAGGTGAGATTCTTCGCGCCAAGGTTGTTAGTCATGACCACGTTGCGGCGGATGTGGTGACCATGAATTCGACCGTGCGCTTTATTGATGAAGCCAGCGGCCGTGAATTCATTCTGACTCTGGTGTATCCGGAACAGGCCGGCAAACCCGGCAGCATTTCGGTACTGGCGCCGGTAGGCATCGCCCTGCTCGGGCTCAAGGTCGGCCAGAGCATTGACTGGCGCGGCCCCAGTGGCCGGCCACTGAAGCTGAAGATCATCGACATCCTTTATCAGCCCGAAGCCAACGGCGACTATCATCTGTAGCCGCTATTGCCGGGGGAGTCTCAGGACTCCTCCGGCGCTCCCAGTTCCAGGGTCGCATGTTCGGTCCACGCCTCTCCAAGTTCTGCTTTAACTGAAACGCCCAACTCTTTGAAATCATTGACTTGCTTAACGAGATTTCCGCGTCCGGTAACGAGTTGTTCACGGGCTTTCTTGTAAGCATCGGTCGCCCGTTCCAGGCCTTTTTCGACCCCGTCCATGCTGACCAGGAAGGTCCGTAGCTTGTCATGAACCTTGGCCGCCCGCTCAGCCAATTCGGCGGTGTGCCGGTTCTGATCCTCGAAACGCCAGAGCTGGCGGACGATATTCAGGCTGGTCAACAGCGTGGTCGGAGTCGCCACCAGCACGTTCTGTTCGATGGCTTTCTGAAACAGGCTTTCATCGGCCTTGAGTGCCTCGACGAACGCTGATTCGATGGGCACGAACATGAACACCATTTCCGGCGCATTCAGACCCGGCAGGTCGAAGTAGCTCTTGTCCGACAACTCGCGAATGCGTTGGCCCACCGCCTGCACGTGCTCAGCCAGGGCCACTGCCCGCTCCTGCTCGTCTTCACTATTGATATAGCGGGTGTAAGCGTTGAGCGAGACCTTGGCGTCGATTATCAGGTGCTTGTCCTGGGGCAGGTAAACCAGCACGTCGGGGCGCATGCGCTTGCCTTCACTGGTATTGATGCTGACCTCACGCTGGAAGTCCTTGCCTGCACGCAGCCCCGAGCGCTCCAGCACATTCTCCAGAATCAGCTCGCCCCAGTTGCCCTGGGTCTTCTTCTGCCCGCGCAGCGCGGTACTCAGGTCGTGGGCCTCCTGGGTGATCTGCCGGTTAAGTTCCTTGAGGTGCTGCAGCTCCTGGGTCAGCGCCGCCTGTTGCTGGGTATCCTTGTGATGGATATCTTCGACCTTGGCGCGGAACTGCTCGATCTGCTCGCGGAATGGCTTGAGCAGACTGTCGAGCGACTGCTGGCTGTGCTGGGAAAAGGCCTGGCCCTTGGTCTCGAAAATCTTGCCAGCCAACTGTTCAAACTCCAGCTTGAGCTGCTCGCGGCTGTCCTTGAGCAGTTGCTGCTGCTCGACAAAATGGCGCTGGCGCTGTTCCAGGGTGGTCTGCAGGGTGGAGTGCTCGACCTTGAGCTGCTCATGTTCATGCTGCAGGTTGCTCAGCCGCTGGCCCAGGTTGTCGCGCTCGGTCTTGAGCTCATCCAGTTGACGCGCCTGCTCATGACTGAGGGTCTGCGCCCGTTCGGCCTGCATTTGGGCGTCCTGCCGCTGTTGCTCAAGAGTGCCCAGACGCTGGCGCAGTTGTTCAAGCTCGGAAACTGCGGCTTGCCTCGCCTCCTGCACGTGCTCCAGGCGGGTTTCCAAGCCAACCAGACGGCTCTGCAGTGCATGCAACTCATGCTGCTGCCGCTGCTCCTGTTCACGCGACTGCGCCATCTGTTCCTGCTGCATCTGGTTCTGATGCACCAGAGTGCGCTGGCGGCGCAGCAGCAATCCACTGCTCAGCGCCCAGCCGGCTAACAATGCCAAACTTATCAGCGCAAACAGGACAGGGGGTTGAATCGGCAACATGTCGGTCTCCTTGTACGTGTCCGCATTATCCACGGCATCGCCGTCAAAGGTAAGGGACTGCTACCAGGGTAGAGGTGTTAGCGGTAATGAGTAAGGCCACCACCACTGGCCTTGGCGCTATACATGCGCGCATCGAGCAGTTGCAGCAAATCTTCGAGGCGCTGCTGCGGATCAAAGCCGACAACGCCAATACTGGCAGTCAAGACCACCTCACCCTCAGGGGTCGACAGAGGCGACCCGGCCATCGCCTCGTGCAGACGCGCGGCAATTTTAAGCGCATCGGGGATACTCGCGTCAGGCATGATTACCAGAAACTCCTCGCCTCCCCAGCGGGCCACAAGATCAGTCTGGCGTACCACCTTCAATACCGTCTGGGCAAACAGCTTTAGCGCCTGATCACCCACACTATGGCCGTACTGGTCATTGATCGACTTGAATCTGTCCAGGTCGATCATCAGCAAAGTAGTCGGCGGCATTTGCCTGCGCTGGGCCAGCGCCAGCTCCTGACGCAGCCGCTGCATACCGGCTCGCCGGTTAGCCAGGCCTGTCAGGCTGTCGGTGCTGGCCAGTTGTTCAAGCTGGTCGCGCGCCTGCTGTAATCGTTGCAGCATGCTGGCCTGCTCGGCATTGGCACGCATCAGCTCCAGCATCAGCATTACCTGACGCCCCAACACCCTTAGCAGATCGACCTGCTCCGCGGTCAGTTGACGCGGCTGGTAGTCGAGCACACAGAGCGTGCCGATCGGCTCGCCGTCATCTGCGCGCAATAGTGCACCTGCATAGAATTGCAACGATGGCTCACCGAGCACCAGCGGATTGTTGGCCATCCTCGGGTCCAGACGAGTGTCTTCAATGACACAGACCTCACCATCGTCACCCAGCACATGCAGGCAGATGGAGACATCCAGCGGCATCTGGGTCACCCCCAGACCTACCTCGGCCTTGAACCACTGACGCTCGGAATCAATGAAGTTGATCACTGAAATCGGCGCCTGGCAGACATGCGCTGCCACACGCACCAGGTCGTCGAAACGACTGTCTGGCGGTGTATCTAAAATCGAGTAGCGCGCCAGGGCGGCCACCCGGCGCTGGGTATCGCATGCCATGGCGGCATGCGAAACATCAGGGTTGACGGTCATGTCCGTAGCATAACGAAGCATCGTGCCGACGTCACCGCCGACATGATGCAAACATCAGAACAACACCAAAATGCAATCACTTCATGCAGGCCGGCTCCACTCAACCGCACTTGCTATCACCACAGTTGAGACAGGTCATACAGCCATCCATCTGGACCACGGCCTGGGTATGACACTTGCCGCACATCTGCGCACCCGGCGGGTAAGACTCGGTGCTGTCATCGCAGTCGGCAGCAGTCTGATCCTGCGGTTTGAGGCCGACGTACTCGGCGCGCTTTTGCTCCAGATAGGCTTTCTGGTGCTCGTCGACCTCATCCTTGATCAGGCCGATCTTCTTCAGGTGCTGCTCAATGACATCGCCAATCTCAGCTACCAGCGAGGGCATCCAGCGTCCGCCACGCTTCATGTAGCCGCCCTTGGGATCGAACACGCTGTGTAGTTCTTCAACCAGGAAGGTGCAGTCGCCACCCTTGCGGAACACGGCGGAGATAATCAGGGTCAGCGCCGAGATCCACTGGTAGTGCTCCATGTTCTTGGAGTTGATGAAGATCTCGAAGGGTCGACGCAGCTCATGATCACTTCCCGGGTTGAGCACCACATCGTTGATCGTCACGTACAGCGCATGCTCGGAGACCGGGGTCTTGATCTTGTAGGTGCTGCCCTCCAGGTGCTGAGGGCGTTTGAGCTTCTCGTGCATCTCTTCAATGGCCGGGCTGTTGACCTCCGGCGCCTTGACCTGCTCGTCGGGTTTAACGACAGCATAGTCGACAATTTTGCTGCTGATCTTCAATGCCATGATTTTCGGTCCTCGCCCCGTACTCACGGGGCTTTTCAATCTGAAAATGTACGATTCTGACGGCTTCAGAATTTGCCGTAATAGCCTTCTTTCAGGGCGTCATAGAGGTTGGCGGCGCTGTGCAGTTCACCGTCATACTCGATCTCTTCGTTACCCTTGACCTCAACCTCACTGCCATCTTCAAGCTTGAAGCGGTAGGTGGTATTGGCCAGATCCTGCTCCTTGACCAGCACGCCCTGGAACGCCTCGGGATTGAAGCGGAAGGTGGTGCAACCCTTCAGGCCTTTGTGGAAGGCATACAGGTAAATGTCCTTGAAGTCCTCGTAGGGGTAGTCGGTCGGCACGTTGGCGGTCTTGGAGATCGACGAGTCGATCCACTTCTGAGCGGCGGCCTGAACATCAACATGCTGCATCGGACTCACGTCATCGGCGGCAATGAAGTAGTCCGGCAGATTGCGCTTGTCAGCTTCCATGCTCGGCAAGGCCTGCGGGTCGATGAAGTGACGATAGGCCAACAGCTCGAAGCTGAACACGTCGACCTTTTCCTTGGACTTCTTGCCTTCGCGAATCACATTGCGGAAATAGTGATGGGCGAAGCTCGGCTCGATGCCGTTGGAGGCATTGTTGGCTAATGACAGCGAGATGGTGCCGGTTGGCGCAATCGAGCTGTGGTGGGTGAAGCGCGAGCCTTTTTTGGCCAGTGCCTCGACCAGTTTCTTGTCCTCACCCGCTACCTGCTGCATGTAGCGGCTGTATTTGGCCCAGAGCACCTTGCCCTTGAGCTTGTCGCCAGCCTTGATGCCGTCCTTGCGCATTTCCGGGCGCTTGGCCAGCATGGCCTCGGTTACCACGAACTCCTCGTCCATGATCGGCGCCGGGCCTTTCTCCTCGGCCAGTTGCAGGCCAGTGCGCCAGCCTTGCATGGCCATCTCGCGCGAGACTTCCTCGGTAAACTGGAGAGACTCAGGCGAGCCGTACTTCATCCGCAACATGGTCATGGTCGAGCCCAGGCCCAAAAAGCCCATGCCGTGCCGACGCTTGCGGAAAATCTCGCCCCGCTGTTGCTCCAGTGGCAGGCCGTTGATCTCGACGACGTTGTCGAGCATGCGGGTGAAGATATCGACCACCCGACGATACTCGTCCCAGTCGAAGCGCGCCTTGTCGGTAAACGGTTCACGCACGAACAGGGTCAGGTTGATCGAGCCCAGCAGGCAGGCGCCATAGGGCGGCAGCGGCTGCTCACCACAGGGGTTGGTGGCGCGGATTTCTTCGCAGAACCAGTTGTTGTTCATCTGGTTAACCCGATCGATCAGGATGAAACCCGGCTCGGCGAAGTCATAGGTGCTGGCCATGATCATGTCCCACACCCGGCGCGCCTTCATGGTGCGGAAGATGCGGCAGGCCACCAGCCCGTCATCACGGGTGATGTAACGTTCATTGCTCGGCCACTCGCGCCAAATCACCTGTTCAGAATCGTTCAGATCAACCCGGTCGGCCTCGGCTTCGGCCTGATTCAGCGGAAAGGCCAGCTTCCAATCGGCATCGGCCTCGACAGCCTGCATGAATTCTTCGGTGATCAGCAGCGAGAGATTGAACTGACGCAACCGACCGTTCTCGCGCTTGGCGCGAATGAAATCCAGCACATCGGGATGACCAACATCGAAGGTCGCCATCTGGGCACCGCGCCGGCCACCAGCCGAAGACACGGTGAAGCACATCTTGTCGTAGATATCCATGAACGACAGCGGGCCCGAAGTGTAGGCCCCCGCGCCGGAGACATAGGCCCCCTTGGGCCGCAGGGTGGAGAATTCATAGCCAATGCCGCAGCCGGCCTTGAGGGTCAGGCCTGCCTCATGCAGTTTCGAGAGAATGTCGTCCATCGAGTCGCCGATGGTCGCCGATACCGTGCAGTTGATGGTCGAGGTCGCTGGCTTGTGCTCGAGCGCACCGGCATTGGAGGTAATCCGCCCAGCCGGAATCGCGCCATGGCGCAGAGCCCAGAGGAATTTCTCGTACCACTCTTCACGCACTTCGGGAGCTTCGACTTCGGCCAGGGCGCGAGCCACACGCTGGTAGCTTTCATCGACAGTCTTGTCGATGGCGGCCCCATCCTTGGTCTTGAGTCGGTATTTGGTATCCCAGATGTCTTCTGAGGCCGGCTGCATGGGAATGCTGTTAACCACGTTATGCAGACGTTGCACCTTGGCTGTTTGGCTCATCATATTCTCCTGAAAGGTCTACTGCATCGCCACTGAAAGCGTCTGTCGCGGGCTTTTGACCCGGCCCAGCACATCAGGACAAAAACACTATGTATTGTGCATTGGAGGAAATGCTAGACCTAGATATGGTGAATATCAACTGCAATAAATTTGGATTTCTTGCCCTGACGGGCTTGACTTGGAAAGCACTTCGGGGAATGACCGGCCAGCCCTGACGGCCAGCCCGCAATTGACGCGGGATGACCCTCAGCGCGCCTCGGCGCCACCGTCCATCGGAAAAAACTGACCATTGCTCCAAACTCCCAGAGCACTCTGCCCGTTCTGTTCATGAGCTACTGCCAGATCAACCAACTGATAGAACACGTTGCGATGAATCAGCGCCTGCAGATTGGCGCGCACCAGTACATAGGGAGCAGGTTCGCCACTATCGGGATCACACTTGAGGGTTATCGGATGCTCAGTGCCAGCTTCGAACTCATCACCCAGGCTGGTGCTAAAGCGCAAGCGTTGCAACTGCCCTTCTCCCTCGACATTCAGGTTGGTTGCGACAAAAGGCGCGTCATCGACCTGAATGGCCCAGCGTTCGACCGGCGTAACCAGATAGTAGCGGCCGTCATCATCCAGCCGCAGAATGCCGGAGAACAACTGCGCCAGCGCCTTGCGCTCAATCGGCCCGCCCTGATAGTACCAAGTGCCATCGCGGGTGATGCGCATGTCCAGCTCGCCGGATAGCGGTGGGTTCCAGAGGTGAACCGGAGCCGGTTCACGGCGATGCAGACTGCCCGACTGGGGAATGCTGTCGAGCAATGATTGCGGAGGTGGTGGGCGATTGTCCATGAGTCTCTCCTGTCAACGACCGAGCAGACGCCGGGTATAGTCCTCGAGCGGCCGCCGCAACAGGTCTTCGGGCTTGGCCTTGTAAAACTGCAGGAAGCCGCCGCGCGCCTGAATGACCGCATAGTCGACCATGTAGCGGTTACCGGTTTCCATCAGAATCAACTGTAACACCGCGCGGTCACGCCCGACATCAGCCAGTTCGCCCGACTCCTCCCACTCCTCACGGGTACTGACGCCGTCTTCGGCGCGGGCAAAGCGGGTGTACAGCAGGTAATCAGCCTGGTGGTTGATAGCCTGCTCCAGTGCCTGCTCCAGCCCAAGCGGCTGCTCGGCGCGCCGTACCAGCGGAAAAACCTGTACGGCGGCGGCAAAGGTCTCTTCGGCCACCACATTGGGCCGCGCATAGGGATGACCTACCGGGACAAAATGCCCTTGGGCAATGAACAGCTGCGAGTCTGACTGCAGCGTCCAGGTTGCGCTGCGGGTCAGCGTGTAATGATCCATCAACCCGGCATCGCCCAGATAATAGCGAGCGCTCTGCTGCATATCGGACGGTTTCATACAGCCAGCCAGCACCAGCACTACCGCCACAAGCCATCCCAACCGCATAACTCTCTCCTTGACGCTACAGCCCGCGCATCCACTCAGGGCGCAACTTCACCCGCTCCGGCTGCTCCAGGGCGGTGCGCACCTGCTCAAGCATACGCCCCTTGTCAGCTCCAAGCACACCCTTGAGCACCAGGTAATTGGAAGCATGGTCACTGCGAAACACCGTGCTGTCCAGCTCGAGAGTCTGTAGGAAGGTCAGCATCTCGCGGAACAGTCCCTGCTGATCGAGCGGTTGGAAGTCGGCATAGCGCTCCTTGAAGCGCTCCATACCCTGGGGGAAGCTGACCACCAGAGTGGACAGGTATTCAGGCTGGGTTTCATTCATCAGTTCGGCCGAGTGCCGGGCGTGCTGGTCACTCAGGCTTTGCCCACCCAGACCGTTGAGGATCATCACCGAGCGCTGAATACCGGCCTCGCCAGCCTTGATCAGCGCCTCACTGGTAGAAGCCCGGGTTTCGCCTTTGTTGACCCGCTCCAGCACCTGATCATCGCCGGACTCGGCCCCGACATACAGCATCGCCAACCCTGCTTCGCGCAGCTCGCTCAGCTCAGCCACAGACTTGCGCTTGAGGTTGCGCGGCAAGCAGTAGGAGGTTACCCGGTTGACCTCGGGCATATGCTGGCGGATCGCTTCAAGGATGCGCAACAGACGATGGGTGGGCAGCACCATGGCGTCGCCATCGGCCAGAAATACCCGCTGCACCAGCAACTGTTCACCACAGCGCTGAATTTCCTCCAGTACCTCAGCTTCATCACGAGCCCGAAATTTCTTCTGCGGCGCGGTGTACATTTCGCAGAACGTACATTTGTTCCAGGAACAGCCGTTGGTGACCGGCAGAATCAGCGAATGGGCTTCGCTGGGAGGTCTGAATACCGGTTCGATATAGCTGACGGGAAACGGCTGTGCGGCCATGGAGTACTCCTGAAAACAACGCCTGAGTCCAGAGCGGCTCGGATTCGAACGCGCCAGTCTAAACGATGTAGCAGCAAAATGGGATCACCCATCTCCGGGTCTGACAGCGCCATGTGAAGCAATTAGCATTTATGCCTCGCAAGCCTTCCAAACAAAGATAAAGACTCAGGAAGCGCGATTTACTACAACCGTATGCGCATGGGGAACCAGAATAATGACAACAAACCGCGCCCGCCCGGGCTTCATCCTGACCAGCCTTTCAGCGCTGATCGTCGCCGCCAGCCTAAGTGGCTGCCTGTCCAGCTCAGGCTCAAGCTCGAGTTCCAGAGCCACAGAGCCGGAGGCCAACCCGTTGCTGGCCAGCACCAGTGAAGGTGACATTCAGGGCATCGCACTCAACGGTATGCGGGTATTTCGTGGAATACCCTACGCCGCGGCACCGGTCGGCGAGCTGCGCCTGGCTCCAACCCAGGCTGCCGCGCAGCGTGATGCCGTGCTGGAGCTGAGCGAAGAGTTCGGCGCCATGTGCCCGCAGACCAGTCTGATGACCGGACAGCCGCAAGGTGACGAAGACTGCCTGTTCCTGAATGTTTACACCCCTGACCAAGCTGAAGATCTGCCAGTGATGGTCTGGATCCATGGTGGCGCCTTCGTATTTGGCGATGGCGGCGGCGAGTATGATCCTACCCGCCTGGTCCAGCAGGACGTAATCGTCGTTACCCTCAATTATCGGCTTGGCAATCTTGGTTTCATGGCACACCCATCACTGGAGTCCGATGGTGGCAACTTCGGCCTGATGGATCAGCAGCAAGCCCTGCGCTGGGTCAAGCAGAACATCCAGGCCTTTGGCGGCGACCCGGACAACGTGACCATTTTCGGCGAATCGGCCGGTGGCCACAGCGTCATGAGTCATGTGGTTTCACCGCGCGCGCAGAGCGAAGAACTGTTCCACAAGGCCATCGTACAGAGTGGCTCCTACGCGCCCTTCCAGGTACCTAAGGTAGCCGCCCAGTTTGGCGGTGTGCAAATTGCCAATGCCCTGGGCTGCGACGACCTGGCAACCGCTGCTGACTGCCTGCGCGCCTTGCCGGTTCCAGCGCTGCTGGCAGCCCAGGGTTCGCAAAGCATGCCAAGCGTAGACCCTGATAGCGATCTGCTGCCTTTGTCGATCATGGCCGCGCTGCAAACCGGCCAGTTCAATACCGACCTGGACATGATGATCGGCAGCAATCAGAACGAAGGCACCTTGTTCATTGCCCTTGATGAGCTTGGTGGCGCGTCGCTGGAAACACTGGGCGAAGCGGAATACCGTAGCCGGGTAACCAGCTTTTTTGCACCGTACCAGGCCAGCGTGCCCTACGATGATGATCAGATCGCCAGCGATTATCTGGGGTTCTATGCCAGTGAAAGCGCTCCGCTCTCCACCGCCCTGTCCGCCATCTGGACCGATTTCATGTTCGCCTGCAACAGCAGCCTGCACGCCGGCACCTTCGCCGCCCAGGGTATGAACACCTTCAAGTATTGGTTCCGTGATGAAAACGCTCCCTGGACGCTGGTCAGTCCGGCCCTGGTGAGTTTCGACATGGGTGCCACCCATGCTGGCGAGATTCCTTATGTGCTCTACCCGCAAGAGCTGATGCGCGAGCGTTACACCGGCACTGATGAGGAGATCGACAATCTGGCCGGCCTGATGGTTGATTACTGGACATCGTTCGCCAAGTTCGGTGACCCCAACACCAGCGATGGGGTCGCTCCTGCCTGGCCGCAAGCGGCCGACAATCAATACCTGGTACTTGATCCGCCACAACCGGCCAGCACCAGCGCCCTGACCTTCCTCGGCTATCACCGCTGTGGTTACTGGGCCAATCCGCCTCTGCGTTAACCCGCCACCCAAACCAACGCCGGCATTTGCCGGCGTTGGCCTCAGTCCAGCTCCTGACGCACCGCTTCGGGCAGGATCGCCACGAAATTATCCCGCGCCACCTGGTGCGCAACCGATTCAGGCAAAGCATCCAGGAAAGGGTCGAAAGCCTGAAGATGATTGCCCAGGTTGCCGAACCGCCCGACCACATCCGAACCAATCATGAAACGTTCAGGAAAACGCTCGACCAACGCCACCCAGTCTGGATCTGGCGCCCCCTGGTCGTCGAGCAGATAAGGCTCGAGCATGGTCCAGGATAGGTCGATATACAGGTTCTGGTAGGTCGACAACAGCCGTTCAAGCTGCGGCAACAGGAACTCAAGATATTCCTGATGGCGATGAATCTCCATGCTGGTACCGGCATGCGCCCAGATGAAGCGGACATCCGGGTGCTCACCAAGCGGCTCTTCTATTTCCTGTAAATACAGCGGGTTGCGCTCACGTTTTGAAGTAATGTTGCTATGTACCATCACCGGCAGATCATGTTCGGCGGCCAGATGGTAAACCCGATTCAAGGCTGCGCTGTTGGCCCGTGGCGGCTCGCCATGGGTCAATGCAGTCAGGTCGTCATGACGGGTAAAGATTTCACCGATCCCGTGCCACAACCCAGGATCACGCTCCAGCAGCCGACGGATATGCGCAGCGGCATTTTTGTCGCTGGGGTTGAAGCCCGAGATGAACGGATGGAAATGTCGGCGCTGCTCGGCACTCAGGCCCTTGAGCGCATCGGCGATCAGGTAGTCGGTAGCGCTGTACCAATAGACCGGAGCATCATCCCCGGCATAGTAGCGCGGGCGCTTGGGTTCATTCTCGTGCCACATCTTGGCTACCGGGATGCCCGACAGCATTACATGATCGATCCGCCTGGCCTGCATTTCCTTGAGCAAGCGTTCCATCCCGGCGGATTTCTGGAAGAAGTCAACATAGTGCAGGTGGGCGTCACTGTAGCGGTAGTCTCTGGCCTGAGCCGGCAGCGCCAGCAATGCGCAGAGTGCGTACAGGATAAAGCGGGCCACGGTATATCTCCTCTATCACTAGCAGACACACCATAGACCCGCTGTATTGCTCGGGGTTCAGACTTTTGCTGGAGCGCCGCCTTCGCCTTCCTTGCGGCGCTTGAACTTGTTGCCCATGCGCACCCCGACATCCATCAGAAACTGCATGTAGCCTTCCGGATCACCGATCTCCTCACGCCAGAATGGCGAGTGATACATGGCCATCGCGCCGTGGACCAGAGCCCAGGCAGCGCAATAGTGGAAATACGGCGGTACGTCTTCCAGCGAACCTTCATCAATGCGCAGCTGGATCACCCCTTTGAGGTGATTGAAGTTGGAGGCCCGGATCTGGTGCAACTGCTCGACCAGTTCCGGCAACTGGTTGGCCTTGACCACCTTTTCTTCCAGCCGGTCAAACAACCGATAGCGCTCGGGGTCGCTCATGCGGAAGGCGAAGTATTCGCGCGGCAGTGCCGCCTTGTCCTTGATAAAGGCATCGGAGTGCAGCAGCTCGGCCAGGTCACGCTCATAGTCCAGCATCAGGCGCAGATAAATCTCGGCCTTGGACTTGAAGTGCTTGTAGATGGTGCCTTTGCCGATACCGACTTCGTCGGCGATCATCTCGACGGTGACGCTATCCTCTCCCTGTTCGAGGAAAAGACGCAGTGAGGTGTCGAGAATTTCCTGTTCACGGCGGCGAAATTCGCGCACCTTGCGTGATTCTTTCTGCATTGATGTACCTGAATCCATAACGGCAAAGTGCATCATTATGCCAACTAAATGACCGATTGCACATTGTTGGTAACAAAAATGACCGTTAGGACTTGCGCTGGACCCAGATGCTGATCAGCGCCAGCAGCATTGAGCCCAGCATCAGCAACAGGGACACCGCATTGAGGACGGGGGTTGCTCCCTCGCGCAGCCGGCTGAACAGAGTGATCGTCAGCGGCGCATCGGAGCCGACCAACATCAAGGTGGTGTTGAAGTTCTCGAACGACATCAAAAAACACACCAGCGCCGCACCAATGATTGCCGGCGCCAAAAATGGCAGAGTCACGGTCAATACGGCCACCAGCGGCGTAGCCCCCAGATTACGGGCAGCCTCTTCCAGTTGCAGGTCAAAGGTCCGTAGCCGGGCGGCAATCACCAAAGTGGCTATGGTAGTCAGAAAAGCAAATTGCCCCAGCACCACCAGCAGCAACCCCGGACGCAGCATGTCCAGTTCAAGATCATGGTTGAAGTCAAAGTAGTTGGCGATGCTGCTGGCAAACACCAGAATCGAGATACCCAGAATCACGCCGGGAATCACCAGCGGCAGCAACATCAGGATGAACAGCAGATTCTTGCCTGGGAACTGATGGCGCTCGAACAGAAAGGCATTGAGCGTGGCCAGACTGATTGACGCCAGCGTCACCCAACTGGCTACCCAGGCGCTGGTGCCGATGCTGCGCAGAATCGGCCGGTCATCGAACAGGCCGATCCGGCCGCTACCGGAAAAGAACCAGTCCAGGGTAAAGCCTTGCCAGGGCAAGGCCGGAAAGCGGCTGTCATTGAAGGCAAACACCGCCACCACCAGCAAAGGCGCGGCCAGATAGACGAAGAAGGCCACGACATAGGCTGCGTAAATCCAGCGAAACCGGCGGCTCAGGGGCAAAGAGGCGATCATGCTTCACCTCATGGTCTGACTGAACGACTGGCCACTGAGCTTGAGCCCAAGCCAGACGATAAGCGAAGACAAGAACAACAGCAGCACGCCAAAAGCTGCGCCCTGCTCCCAGTTGAAGCGGGTGATGAACTGAGTGAAGATCTGTTCGGTGAACCACAGACTGTCCTTGCCGCCGAGCAGTACCGGCGTCAGGTAATTGCCCAGCGTCAACATGAACACCACAATGCAGCCAGAGACGATGCCGGGCATGGCGTGTGGAATGATGATGTCGCGCCAGACACTCAAGTGATTACCGCCAAGGTCATAGGCGGCTTCCACCAAGCTGTTATCGAGGCTGTCCAGAGTCGTCACCAGCGGCACGACCATAAACAGCATCGAGGCATAGATCAGCCCAACCATGATCGCCACATCGTTGTAGAGCATTTCAACCGGCCCACTGGCCAACCCCAGCCATTGCAAAAGGCCGCTGATCACACCGCTTTCACGCAGCAGGATCATCCAGCCATAGGTGCGTACCAGCTCGCTGACCCAGAACGGCACCAGGCAGGCGAGAAATAGCGTGGTACGGGCACGGCCACGTACCAGCTTGGCGATATACCAGGCGACCGGCAAGGCGATCACCAGGGTCAGGAAGGTGGCCAGAATCGACATCAGCGCCGTGCGCAAAAAGGTACGCCAATACAAGGATTCGCTGAAGAAGGCCTGATAGTGCATCCAGCTGAAACGGTACTCACCGAACGCTACCCGCTCACGCAGTGACACCGTCAACATGTCCAGATGCGGCAGCAGGATCAACAGCAATAGCCACAACAGCAGCGGCAACATCAACAGCAGCGTTCCCAGACGCCAGGTGCTGCGCATGTTCAGGCTCCGGTCTCGGGGAAATACAGCCCCTGATCGGCAGCCCAGCCCAACGTCAGCAAATCGCCTGGACGCAGCCGGGCGTAAGCCGGGGTCTGAGGCAAGCGTACGGTCAGGTTCAGGGGTTGGCTACCCGTCGCCACACTGACTTCGATCCGGCTGTTGGCTCCATCGAACAACAGGGTCTCCACCCGCGCGGAGAGACGGTTATCCAGCTCACAGGGCATGTCCGGCAAGCAGGCGACAATGCTTTCCGGGCGCACGAACAGACTGGCCTGGCTACCAGGCGCTACCGGCGCAGTGGCCGCCCGGGCCTTGACCCGCAACCCACCAGCCAGCTCCAGCTCAGCATGCGGACCGGCCTGAAGCAGACGCGCAGCCATGCGATTGCTGTCGCCAACGAAGCCCGCGACAAACGGCGTTTGCGGGTTGTAGTACAGTCCCTGAGGGCTATCGACTTGCTCGAACCGGCCCTGGTTCATCACCGCTACCTGATCCGACATCACCAGCGCCTCGGACTGGTCGTGGGTAATGTAGATAAAGGTGGTGCCGAAGGTTTGCTGCAACTGCTTGAGCTCCACCTTCATCTGTTCACGCAGTTTCAGATCCAGCGCCCCAAGCGGCTCATCGAGCAACAGTACCGCCGGCTCAAGCACCAGACAGCGGGCAATCGCAATCCGCTGTTTCTGGCCACCGGACAATTGCTCGGGCTTCTTGTCGCCGCTGTCGGGCAGACCGACCCGCTCCAGCACATCCGCCACCCGGCGACGAATTTCCTCACGGGCAGTCCCTCGACGCTTGAGCCCATAGGCGACGTTGTCAGCCACGCTCATCATCGGGAACAGCGCCAGGTGCTGGAACACCATGTTCAGCGGCCGACGATTGGGCGCAATCCCCAGCATCGAACGACCCTTGATCCGGATATCGCCGCTATCAGGTTCAAGAAAACCGGCCAGCATGCGCAGCAGCGTGGTCTTGCCGCAGCCGGAAGGCCCGAGTATCGAGAAAAACGAACCGGCAGGAATTTGAAAGGAAACGCCGTCCACCGCCTGATGGCCGGCAAACCGTTTGCAGACCTCCTGGCATTCGAGGTCAAAGGGCTGATTGCCTGATGTCATGAAGTACCCTGGCTCACTATGGAAATCAAGGTGCCGGCCCTGAGGTCGGCACCTGCCATATGCTCAGGTCAATGCGCCTGAATCCGATCAAGAATGCGCCCTTCAAATGCCTCAAGCCCCGGTGGTACTGGCGGATACCACTTGATGTTATCCAACGCCTGTTGATCGAAGCTGTCTTGAAAACTGGCCTTGAGCTGTTCGTTGACGAACTCTTCGGAGCCCTTGGATGCGGTAAAATTGCCAGCCGACTCGGTGATCCGCGCTGCGATATCCGGTCGCATCACGAAGTTGATCCATTGATAAGCAGCGTCATCGTTGCGTCCCCGGCGCGGCAACACAAAGGTATCGATCCAGCCCAACGCGCCACTGCTGGGCGCGACAAAATGAATCGCTGGGTTTTCTGCCTGCAGCTTCCAGCCGCCGGCATCCCAGCCCTTGGCCGCCACTACCTCGCCGGAAGCGACCAGATTGATCAGTTCGTCACCACCACTCCAGTAAGCCTTGACGTTGGGTTTGCAGGCGACCAGTTGCTGTTCAACCTTTTGCATGATCTGCTCGTAACGCGGCATGTCGGCATAGGCGGCGAACGGGTCCTCGCCCATCGAGAAGGCCATGCCGATCAGAATCGGCCGCCGTAAGCGATAGGACACCCGGCCAGCCAGCTCAGGCTTGCACAGATCAGCGAAATCCTTGACCTGATCAGCTACGCTGTCATGCACGATCAGCCCGGTGGTGCCCCAGACATGAGGTACGCCGTAGACTTCATCGGCAATGGCGGTATTGCTTTTGGTCGCCTCAAGCATGGACTCGATGAACAGGCTGGTGTCGATCTTCGACAGGTCCATCGGCTTATAGATGCGGTACTCCTGTTGCGCGCTGGTTACCCGGTCCTGACTGGGCTGAGCCAGATCGAAGCCGGAGCCACCAGTGGCCCGCAACTTGGAAATCATGTCTTCGTTATTGGAGAGTGTCACCAGAACCTTGATACCGGTCTCACGCTCAAACTCGCTGACCACGTCTTCCGGGGCATAGCCACCCCAGGTCAACAACCGCAACTCCGAGGCCATCGCGCCCAGTGGCAGACACAATCCCAGCACGACAGGTAACAAAAGCTGCTTGATTGGCATAAACGCATCCTTGTTCTGTTAAGGTGATACAACCAAATTAGGTCAGACCCATGACAGTATAGTTACCGTCCTGCACTTTGCCCGGAGCCATTCAATGCTGCACCAACCCCTCTGGGATGCCGAATTCCCCCAACTCAACCAGCTCTGTTACCTGAATCACGCCGCTGTGGCACCCTGGCCCAAACGTGCCGCCGAAGCCGTCAGCGCCTTTGCCCGGGAGAACCTGATTCAGGGTGCCCGCGACTACCCTCGCTGGTCGCAGGCGGAGAAACATTTGCGGCGGCAATTGCAGACACTGCTCAACGCCGCCTCGGTCGATGACATCGCACTGGTCAAGAACACCTCCGAGGCCCTGTCCTTCGTCGCCATGGGACTCGACTGGCAGGCTGGTGACGAGATTGTGATCAGCGATCAGGAGTTCCCTTCCAACCGGATTGTCTGGGAAGCCCTCGCGCCCCAGGGTGTACGCCTGAACCGGGTGAGCCTGGACAGTCCTGACCCCGAAGCTGCATTGATTTCAGCCCTGGGACCCGACACCCGCCTGCTGAGCATCAGCTCGGTGCAATACGGCACCGGGTTACGGCTTGACCTTGAGCGCCTGGGCCGGGCCTGCCGGGAGCACGGTGTGCTGTTCTGCGTCGATGCGATCCAGTCACTGGGAGCCCTGCCCTTCGACGTTCAGGCCATTGATTGCGACTTCGCCATGGCCGACGGACACAAGTGGCTGCTTGGCCCGGAGGGCCTCGGCGTGTTCTATTGCCGGGCGCAGGCGCGTGAGCAGTTGCGTTTGACCCAGTTCGGCTGGCACATGGTCGAAGCCCTTGGCGACTACGACCGTGAAGACTGGCAACCGGCGAGCAGCGCCCGGCGCTTTGAACCCGGTAGCCCGAACATGCTGGCCCAGCAGGCCCTGTCGGCCAGCCTGTCGTTGCTGCTGGATGTAGGGATGGAGCAGGTAGCCTTGGCGCTGGAACAGCGTATTGAGTATCTGCTTGAGCAATTGCGCCAGCGGCCCTTTATCGAACTGTTGAGCCCCAGTGAGCCGGCACGGCGGGCGGGCATCGTGACTTTCAGGCTGCAGCAGCGGAATCAGGCTGCAGTCTTTGAGCTGTTACGCAAGGCTGACGTTGTCTGCGCCCAGCGTGGCGGAGGCATTCGCTGGTCGCCACACTTCTATACTCCACAACGGGTCCTGGACCAGGCGCTGATGCGGCTGGATGAGGCTTATCGCCAAACTCAAACCTGAAAGACTAACAACGGTTGACGATAAGCTGGAGTTGAACGTATTCCAAATCAGTTTATAAAAACCGCGATTGGTGCTGGAAAGCTGGGGATTATCATCAATACTCAACGTATCAGGCCTGCGGCATCTCCCCCAAGTGCCGTGCCTGTCTGGACGGGCAGCGTGTCCCGTCCGTGTATCACTCCTAATGGTCTTGACCCGAATCCATCCCCCAGGATTCGGGTTTTTTTTGCCTGAAACACAGCTGATTGTGAGTAGCGCCTCAGGCAGACAGGGGAAACAGCCGGTGAAAATTGGCCGTGGTCTGTTCAGCCAACTGTTCGAAGGACTCACCCCGCAGCTCGGCCAGGAAGCTGGCCACTTCATGCACATACTGCGGCTCGTTGGGCTTGCCCCGATGCGGAACCGGCGCCAGGTAGGGTGAATCGGTCTCCACCAGCAGACGGTCGGCCGGCACCTGGCGGGCAACGTCGCGCAGGGCCTCGGCGTTGCGGAAAGTAACGATCCCGGACAGGGAAATGTAATAGCCCATATCCAGTGCAGCTTTGGCCATGTCCCAATCCTCGGTAAAGCAATGCAACACGCCGGCCTGGGGCAGATCGGCTTCGCGCAATAGCGCCAGGGTATCGGCCCGGGCTTCACGGGTATGAATGATCACGGGCTTGCCAGTCTGCTGCGCGGCCTGAAGGTGGCAACGAAATGAGGCCTGCTGCTGGGCTGCCAGCTCCGGCTCATAGTGGTAATCCAGCCCGGTCTCGCCAATGGCTACCACCCGGGGATGCGCCAGCGCCTGGATCAGCCACTGCAGATCAGTAGGTTCGGAACGGCTGAGATCCAGCGGGTGGATACCCACGCTGCAATACACATCGACATAGCGCTCGGCCAACGCCTTGACGGTAGGGGCATTGGCGGCATCGACACCAATACACAGAAATTTGCCGATACCACGGGCACGGGCAGCATCGAGGGCCGCATCCAGCGAGCCGTTGTGGGCTGTCAGATCCAGACGGTCAAGGTGGCAGTGGGAGTCGATAAGCATGAAAAAATCTCTGGCTTGCAGCCTTTAATCCTAGCTTCGGAACGCTGGCAAGCTCGTCATTGCGAGGAGTGTAACGACGCGGCAATCCATACCGCTCTGCCAAGTGCAATCCGGATATGGACTGCCACCTCGCAATAGCGGGAAAGAACGTTTCAGCAGTTCGCTGGCTTCTGGTTTCTTTACATCGTATGCGTTGGACGGTCGGACTTCAGCGCCCCCGCCAGATAGGTCTCGATCTTGCTGCGGGCGGTGTTGTCCTGATCACTGAACTGCACGCCGATGCCGGCGGCACGGTTACCCTGGGCACCTTTCGGAGTAACCCAAATCACCTTGCCAGCCACCGGTATCTTTTCCGGCTCTTCCATCAGGTTCAGCAACATGAACACCTCATCGCCAAGCCGGTAGCTCTTATTGGTCGGAATGAAGAGCCCGCCATGTTTGACGAAAGGCATATAGGCCGCATACAACACCGATTTGTCCTTGATGGTCAGGGACAGAATACCGTTGCGGGGTCCCGGTGCGGTCGGATTATTCATAAGTACCAGGTCCTTCCCTGCTTAAGCATGTCGATATTGCTCAGGTTAACGCCTTTCCAGCAATTGTTTCCACTGTATCAGCATCGCTTCGATAAACAGCGCACGATTCAGGTTAGCTTTACCGAGGATCATGCCACGATGTTCCAGCAGCCACTGCTGCCACTGCCCCAGGGCCAGCGGCTGAATACGCTGGGCCATATAGCCCAGCACCTTGTCCATATCGCTGTTCTCAGGCTGATCCAGCGCCTGGGTATGCAGTTTGAGCAGATCCAGCGTCCAACTGCAGAACCAATCTACCAGCAACTCTAGCGGTACCGACGACCAGCGATCAGTGAGCTGGCTGGCCGAGACCTGCCCTTTGAGCAGTTCCTTGACCCCTTCCACGACCTTTTCCCGCAGCGCGGCGGCTTCCAGTCCCTGCAGTGCCAGTGCCCGCAGCGGTGCACCAGCGGCCATTTGCAGCAAAGCATCATGTTGCTGACCGCTCAATTCCGGCAATTGTCCGGCCAGCCACTGCAATGCCTGATCCCGGCTCGGGGTTGGCAGCGCCTGCACCAGACAGCGGCTGCGAATAGTTGGCAGCAGCCGGCTGGGCTGATCACTGACCAGCAGCAGGTAGGTATCGCGGGTCGGCTCTTCGAGCGACTTGAGCAGGGCATTGGCAGCGTTCTGGTTCATTGCTTCGGCCGGCTGCAGAATGATCACCTTGCGTCCACCCTGCTGCGCTGTCTGGGCAATGAAGCCGACCAACTGGCGAACGGCATCGACCCGGATCGCCTTGCCCTCCTCTTCCGGCTCCAGCAGCAACATGTCTGGATGGCTGCCGGCCTGGCGCAGCATACAACTACGACACTGGCCGCAGGCCTGGCCTTGCTGTGGCTGCTCGCACAGCAGCCAGGCGGCAAAGGCAGCCGCAAAGTCGCGCTTGCCAATACCCGGTAAGCCACTGAACAGGTAGGCATGCGCATGCCGAGGCTGGTTCACCAGGGCGCTCCAGGCTGGCAGATGCCAGGGGCATGGCTGCATACCTGACTCAGCCATGCCAGCGCTCCAGCACTTCGTCGATCACCGGCTGGAGCGCGGCTCCAACCTGTTCAAGCGAGCCACTGGCATCGATGATCCGGTAACGCTGAGGATCAGCCGCTGCACGTCGCAGGTAGCTGGTGCGTACCGCCTCAAAAAAGCTCTGCTGCTCCTGTTCAAAGCGATCCAGCTCACTGCGCGCCCGTGCGCGGGCCATGCCAATCTCGATCGGCACATCGAATACCAACGTCAGGTCTGGGCGCAGCGAACCTTGAACCCAGTTCTCCAGTTCAGCGATCCGGCTGTCGGCAATTCCCCGCCCGCCGCCCTGATAGGCGTAGGTGGCATCGGTGAAACGGTCACTAATCACCACCTTCCCGGCAGCCAGTGCAGGTCGGATCAGGCTATTCAGGTGCTGAGCCCGGGCAGCAAATACCAGCAACAGTTCGGCATCGGCATCCATGGCCTCGTCATGCCCGCTCAGCAGCAGTGCGCGAATCTGTTCTGCGATGGGCGTACCGCCTGGCTCGCGGGTCAGCAATGGCTCACAACCAGCCTTGCGCAGAGCCTCGGCAAACAATCGCAGGTTGGTCGATTTGCCAGCGCCTTCCGGCCCCTCGAAGGTGATGAACATTCCGCTCACGGGGCTGTTTCCTGTTGACTGAGAGCTGGAGGCGGGCTGGAGCGGTAATTGGCCGCGCGTTGCTCGATCTGATACTTGCGTACAGCCCGGTTGTGCTGCTGCAGGGTATCGGAAAACACATGACTGCCATCACCACGTGCGACGAAGTACAAACTGGTACCGGGCTCGGGATTGACCGCGGCCACCAGCGCCTCGCGTCCAGGCATGGCGATCGGTGTTGGCGGCAAGCCATTGATCACATAGGTGTTATAGGGGGTTGGCCGACGCAGATCAGCCCGGCGAATCCGCCCATTGTAGTCCTCGCCCATGCCGTAGATCACGGTCGGATCGGTTTGCAGACGCATACCGATCCGCAGACGCCGGGCAAAGACGCCAGCGATCTCGCCGCGCTCATAGGGCACGCCGGTTTCCTTTTCGATGATCGAGGCCAAAATCAGCGCCTCATAAGGGGTGCTGATCGGGAGATTGTCAGCCCGCTGCTCCCAGGCTTCAGCCAGCACCGTTTGCATTCGTTGATAAGCCCGCAGCAGGATGTCACGATCACTCATGTTCAGGGTATACAGGTAGGTATCCGGGAAGAACTGCCCCTCGGGGTGTACATCACCCAAACCCAGCTCCGCCATGACCTGCTGCGCCGTAAGTTCTGCCGGCAAAGTCTGCTCCAGGCGTTCGGCACGAGCCAGCGCGGCACGGAACTGTCTGAAGTTCCACCCTTCGACCAGCGTCACGCTGCGTTGGAGTACCTCGCCACGCTGCAGCATGCCGAGCAAATCGCGTACCCGCAGATCCGGCTCGAGCGCGTATTCACCGATTTGCAGAATGCTGCCAGGCATCCGCCACTGCCAGTAGCGGCGCACCCAGGCGCCGCGCTCTATCCAGCCACGTTGCTCAAGGCTGCCAAACAAGCGTGCCGGGGTAGTACCTGGCGGCACATCGAGTGTTTCCGGCTGCTCGATTCGCACTGGCTGATTCAGCACAGCCTGCAGGGTAAAGTACCCCCACAGCGCCACGGAACCAGAAACAAGTACTGAAAAAACAACAAGTAAGGATAAGAACTTAAATACAGCTTTCACAACAGAGCCTGCTTTGCAATTTGTTGCGCCGCCAGAGTGGCCTGCCCCACCGGCCAGCGCAGTCCATTCATGGCCACAATCGGCCAGACACCATACAGGCTGTTGCAGCAAAACAGCTCACTGCACTCATGCAACATGAGTTGATCCACCGCGACAATGCTGACCGGATCGCCCTCTTCAGCCAGCCTGTCGATCAGATAATCGCGCATCACCCCGCGCACACCCGATTCACTCAGGTCCGGAGTAATCCAGTGCCCCTGCCAACGCAGAAACAGATTGCTCATCGTACACTCAATAATCCGGTCATGCTGATCGCACATCAGCCCTTCGGCATAACGGGAATCCAGCCACTCACTGCGCGCCAGTACTTGTTCAAGGCGATTGAGGTGCTTGAGCCCCGCCAGCAGCGGCTGGCTGGCCAAGCGAGTCTGACAGGAAAACAGCTCCACACCCTTCGACTGATGGTCAGGTGGATATTCGGGCATTGCCGAACCCGTGACAATCCTCAAGGGCTGCTGGGCTCCTGTAACTGAGTAGCCGCGCTGGCCTGAGCCACGGGTCACAATCAGCTTGATCACGCCGACCCCGGACTGTGAGGCCATCAGCAACAATTCGCTCTGTAGCGCAGCCCAGTCCAGCTCCAGCCGCAGTTGCTCGGCACCACGGCGCAAACGGCGCAAATGATAATCGAGCAATGTGGGCTGGGCAGCGCGCACCCTGATGGTCTCAAACAGGCCGTCACCATAGGCAAGTCCGCGATCATCCACGGGCAGCGCGGAGCCAATCTGCCCGTTGATCAGGCACAGAGGCTCAGCCGGCGCTGCCACGTCGGGCTCCATCACAGGCGGCGAAATACCAGGCTGCCATTGGTACCACCAAAGCCGAAGGAGTTGGAGACAACTACATCGATGGCACGCTGCTGGGCCTCATGCGCCACGTAGTTGAGGTTGCAGCCTTCGTCCGGATTGTCCAGGTTGATGGTCGGCGGTGCGACCTGATCACGCAGCGCCAGTACGCTGAAAATCGCCTCGACAGCACCGGCAGCACCGAGCAAATGACCGGTCATGGACTTGGTTGAACTGATCGCCAGTTGGCTGGCGTGCTCACCGAACACCGCCTTGACCGCCATGGTTTCGGCCAGATCACCGGCCGAGGTCGAAGTGCCGTGGGCATTGATGTAACCCACTGCCTCAGGAGCAACCCCGGCATCACGCAGCGCATTGCGCATGCACTGAGCGCCACCGCGACCATCCTCTGGCGGCGCGGTCATGTGATAAGCGTCGCCGCTCATGCCGAAACCAATCAGCTCAGCATAAATGGTCGCGCCACGCGCCTTGGCATGCTCGTACTCTTCCAGCACCATGGCCCCAGAGCCGTCGGACAGGACGAAACCGTCACGATCGCGATCCCAGGGACGGCTGGCAGCCTGCGGATCATCATTGCGCGTGGACAATGCACGAGCGGCGCTGAAGCCACCCAGGCCCAGACCGCTGGTCGCCATTTCCGAACCACCTGCGACCATCACATCCGCCTCGCCATAGGCAATATTGCGCGCTGCCATGCCGATGCTATGGGTACCAGTGGTACAGGCGGTGGTAATGGCGTAGTTCGGCCCTTGCAGACCGTACTGAATCGACAGATAGCCGGAAACCATGTTGATGATCGAGCCCGGTACAAAGAACGGGGAAATCCGGCGCGGCCCGCTGTTCATCAGCAGCTCATGATTCTTTTCGATGTTGGTCAGACCACCAATACCCGAGCCCATCGACACGCCGATGCGGTCACGGTTGGCATCAGTCACTTCCAGGCCGCTGTCACGCAGGGCCTGTATGCAGGCCGCGACACCATACTGGATGAACAGATCGAGTTTGCGCGCTTCCTTGGCAGCCATGTAGAGCTCGATATCGAACTCACGGACCGAACCACCGAAACGGGTGCCAAAGGCACTGACGTCCATATGCTCGATCGGGCCAATACCGCTCTTGCCCGCCACCGCAGCCTGCCAACTCTCGTCGACTGTATTGCCCAAAGGCGACAACATACCCAAACCGGTTACCACCACGCGTCTGCGCGACACAGGAGACTCCTTAAATCTACTCGTGAAAACGGCGGACGTGGTCGTCCCTCGCCCGAAATGCGGCTATTGTCCGCATAAAGGCGGCTGGCGGCAAGGCTGAGAGACCTTCGCGTACCGGCCAGGTTACAGACAACAAAAAAGCCGCAGTCCCAGAGGAAGCTGCGGCTTTGTACGTCCTGTCAGCAGGCTACGTGATTACTTCTGATGAGCATTCACGTAGTTGATGGCTTCCTGAACGGTGGTGATCTTCTCGGCCTCTTCGTCCGGAATCTCGGTCTCGAATTCTTCCTCGAGAGCCATTACCAGCTCCACGGTGTCCAGGGAGTCAGCGCCAAGATCTTCAACGAAGGAAGCGCTGTTGGTTACTTCCTCTTCTTTGACGCCGAGTTGTTCGGCAACGATTTTCTTGACGCGTTCTTCAATGGTACTCATACCTTGTTCTCACTCCTAGTTGCAGTTCCGAGAAGCCGGACTGCGGGTAGTTTATAGAAACAATTTGCGATCTTTCAAGCGCAAATCACTTCCATCTCAAAGAGGTCAAGGCTTGCAGCCTTCACCAAGCCAAACAAAACCACGGATCAGAGCATGCCAGTATAGCAGCGGCATGACCATCCATTCAGTTCATGAACATTCCGCCATTCACCGGGATAGTCGCCCCGGTAATATAGCCTGCTGCATCGCTGGCCAGGAAAGCCACCACACCTGCGATCTCTTGCGCCTGACCCAAGCGACCCAGCGGAATCTGATCCAGCATCACGGAACGCTGGCTATCAGTCAGCGCCCGAGTCATGTCGGTATCGATGAAACCAGGTGCCACCGAGTTGACCGTGATCGCCCGCGAGCCGACTTCACGCGCCAGCGCCCGGGTGAAACCTTCCATGCCGGCCTTGGCTGCAGCATAGTTGGACTGACCGGCATTGCCCATACCCCCAACCACCGAACTGATGTTGATGATACGACCCCAGCGGCCTTTGGTCATGCCGCGCAGCACAGCCTTGGACAGACGGTAGACTGAACCGAGGTTGGTATTGATGACATCATCCCACTCCTGGTCCTTCATCCGCATCAGCAGGTTGTCCCGGGTGATACCGGCATTATTGACCAGAATCGCAGGCGCGCCGAACTCACTGGTAACCTTGTCCAGCACAGCAGCGACCGATTCAGCATCACGCACATCCAGCTTCAGCCCAGTACCCTTGTAGCCGGCCTCAGCCAGCTTGGCGGCGATTGCCTCGGCACCGCTGTCACTGGTGGCCGTACCGATAACCACCGCGCCCTGGGCAGCCAAAGCATGGGCGATAGCCTGACCAATTCCGCGACTGGCGCCAGTGACCAGCGCAACCTTTCCTTCAAGACTCATGCTCATGCTCCTTGAGTAATGTGACTGATCGCCGCGGCCAAACCGTCGGCGCTGTCCAGATTGTGGGTATTGACCCCTTTGACGCAGCGTTTGTTCAACCCGCTGAGCACCTTGCCGGGACCACATTCGATCAGATCGGTAACCCCTTGGGCGGCCATGAATTCGACCGACTCGACCCAGCGTACCGGGCTATACAGCTGCTCGACCAACTGACTGCGCAGACTGTCCAGCCCGTCGGCTGGACGGGCGCTGACATTCTGGACCAGCGTCATGTTCGGCGCCTGCCAGTTCAAGGCAACAAAATCGCTGGCCAACTGCTCGGCAGCCGGCTTCATCAAGGCACAGTGCGAAGGTACGCTGACCGGCAGCGGCAAGGCCCGCTTGGCGCCAGCAGCCTTGCAGGCTTCAACGGCGCGTTGCACCGCGCTGGCCTGGCCGGCAATCACCACCTGGCCTGGCGCATTGAAATTGACCGCACTGACCACTTCGCCCTGCGCTACTTCTGCACACAGGCCAATGATCTGCTCATCAGTCAGGCCCAGAATCGCCGCCATGGCGCCCTGCCCCTCGGGAACAGCCTGCTGCATCAGTTGACCACGGCGCTCAACCAGCTTGACCGCTTCAGCAAAGCCAATGACGCCGGCAGCTACCAGTGCCGAGTATTCACCCAGACTGTGCCCAGCGACGAAAGCCGGCCGCACATCAGTCTGCGCACACCACAACCGCCAGAGGGCAACCGAAGCGGTCAGGATCGCCGGCTGAGTACGATCAGTACGATTCAGATCAGCTTCCGGGCCATTCTGGCAAAGTTGCCACAGGTCATAACCCAGAGCCTCGGAGGCTTCGGCAAAGGTCTGTGCGACGACATCGTGCTGCTGCGCCAGCTCGGCGAGCATGCCTACCGTCTGAGAGCCCTGACCGGGAAAGACGAAAGCGAGGGTTTGAGTCATGCAAGGTTCCTCGTGTTGTTATCAATCATTATTGAACGGCCTTATACAGGGTCTGCCAAACAATATGCTGGTTTGATGACGAAGCTTTGAACAGAGTCACAGGCTCTGCACGCCAGATTGCGCCAGCCGCTCGGCAATCCGCTCAGCCAGTCGCGCCCTGCTCGCCGCAACAGCCTGGACAATCGCCGCTTCAAAAGCCCGCTCGCCAGCCCCCCCATGACTCTTGACCACCACTGCGCGCAAGCCCAACAGACTTGCGCCATTGTAGAGATCTGGATCGTGCCGGCGCAGCACCGGCCTGAGCAGCCGACGAAGCAGCGGCGACAGCCAGGCCAGAAGCGGATGAGCCGCCAGCACATCGCGCACCTGGGCCTGCAGATAGTGCGCCAGCCCCTCACTGGCCTTGAGCACTACATTGCCGACGAAACCGTCGCACACGACCAGGTCTGCCTCATCACGGAATAGCCCATCCCCTTCTACATGGCCAACATAGTTGATCAGTTCACACTGACGCAGAAGCTCGGACACCTCACGCACCCGTGCACTGCCTTTGTTGATTTCACGACCGATATTGAGCAGACCGACTCGCGGCCGCGGATTGCCGGACAACTCGGCCACCGCCTCGGAGCCCATGATCGCGAACTCGAACAACTGCCTGGCCGAGCAGTCGACATTGGCACCCAGATCCAGCAGATAGCAAGGCTTGCCCGCCACCGGCAGTGCGGCCATGATCGCCGGCCGTTCGATACCTTCAAGCGTCCCCAACAACGCCCGCGACAATACCATCAGCGCACCAGTATTGCCGGCACTGAGACAGCCATCGGCCTGCCCGTCGCGCACCAGTTCGATAGCCACGCGCATGGATGCATCGCGCTTGTGGCGCAACACGCTGGCCGGCGAATCATCGGCAAGGATCTGTTCGGAGGTATAGCGGAAACTCACGCGTTCGGCAGGCAGCCGATACTCATGAGACAAAGCGACCAGCGACTCTTTCGAGCCGACCAGTATGACCTGCAGTTCAGGCAACTTAGCCAAACTACGGGCAACGGCGGGGATAATGCAGCGGGGACCGTGATCCCCGCCCATCACATCAATCGCAAGACGGACTGACGTGGACAAAACGACTTATTCGTCGTTGCCCTTGTTCACTACCTGACGGCCGCGGTAGAAGCCATCCGGAGAAACGTGGTGACGCAGATGAGTTTCACCAGTGGTACTGTCCACAGACAGGGCAGCGGCTTCGAGAGCGTCGTGCGAACGACGCATGCCACGTGCGGAACGGGACTTTTTGTTCTGCTGTACAGCCATGACTATAAGCTCCTATAAGCTCAGGTATCGCGTTTCAACTTGGCCAGCACGCTGAAGGGGTTGGGCTTTTCAACCTGCTCCTCCAGCCCCGCTTCTTCGGGCTGATAGCCCGGCGGGTGCTGACAGCTATCCAGTGAATGCATGGGTACCGCAGGCAAGGCCAGCAGCAACTCATCTTCGATCAGCCCATACAGATCGAGCGTCTCGTCATCCACAATAACCGGTTCATAGTGACGCGGCAGATTACGCGCCGCCTCATCACTGTCGACAAACCCCACCTCACACCGACTATCAAGCATTACCTCGACCTGCTCCAGACAGCGCTGACAAATCAGCGCCACCTCGACCTGGTAATGGCCGTTCAGGGTACGAACACCCTGCTCGTCCCGAGCGAACTTCAGCTCAACCAGAACATCGCCGGCAGGAGCGTTCAATTCAGCACTCAGGCGCGGCAACTTGGCGGCGGCAATCGTGCCGTTAAGCACTACGCCCCGATCTGCCAGCCTTCGAGGCTCGATGTGTGCGGGTATGGGTCCAGACATAAGCGCGCAATTCTAGGCACCATGCAGGCTGCTGTCAAAACTATTTGGCGCAATTTTTACCAGTTTCAGTCAACAGCGTTAGAATGATGACCTTTGCGCCCCAAGGAATCATCATGCCGTCACTGGTACTAGCCTCCAGCTCACCTTACCGCCGCCAGCTGCTCGAGCGCCTGAACCTGCCCTTCGCGTGGGCCGCCCCGGACATCGACGAAACCCCACTCCCAGGCGAAACCCCCGAGCAACTGACCCTGCGCCTGGCCGAAGCCAAGGCCAGGGCCTTGAGCGAGCGCTATCCAACACATCTGATTATCGGCTCCGACCAGGTGTTATTGCTTGACGGCCAACCGGTCAGCAAGCCCGGCAATCACGCCAATGCCCTGGAGCAACTTCGTCGCTGTAGCGGCAAAAGCATCCGCTTTCTCACATCGCTGTGTCTGCTCGACAGCGCCAGCGATACAGCTCGCTCAATTGTCGAGCCGTTCGAGGTGGTATTCCGCCAGCTCGACGAAGCCACCATCGAGCGCTACCTGCTGGCTGAGCAGCCCTACGACTGCGCCGGCAGCTTCAAATCCGAAGGACTGGGCATCAGCCTGTTTCGCGCTCTGCGTGGCGACGACCCGAACAGCCTGATCGGCCTGCCGCTGATCAGACTCTGCGATCTACTGGCCGAGCACGGCATTCAGATTCCCTGAGCGCCTTGAGACACGCTGATTAATTGCACGCAAGCTCAGTAGTCCGGTTGGCGCCGACCTGTTCTGGACCGTTAGATGCCAGGGATGGCATCTAAGAGCGAACAGGGATGTATTTACAGCGTGTCCAGAACAGGTCAGCGACAATTGGGCCAGCACCGAAACTGATTTAATCAGTGCTTCCCTAGCGCAGCACCGGACCACTCAAGCCTAGCTGAGTGGCCAGCGCATTACCGATACTGGTCCCCAGGCGCTTGGTAAAGCGCTCGAATGGTGATTCACGGTAAGTGAAGTCTTCAATCTTTTCGACTCCTACCACATCACGGGCCACACTTGAGGTGCTGGCCAGACCATCAACAAGCCCCAGCTCCAGCGCCTGCTCACCAGACCACACCAGACCACTGAACAGATCCGGATGCTCTTTGAGCCGCTCGCCGCGCCCCGCCTTGACCTGCTCAATGAACTGCTGATGCGTGGTCTGCAGAACACCCTGCCAGAACTGCCGCTCTTCCGGCTTCTCAGGCTGGAACGGGTCCAGGAATGACTTGTGCTCACCAGCGGTATAGCTACGCCGCTCAATCCCCAGCTTGTCCAGCGCCTCGACAAAACCAAAACCGGCCGCTGTTACCCCGATAGACCCAACCAGACTGGCCTTGTCGGCATAAATGGCATCAGCCGCTGCAGCTATATAATAGGCACCAGATGCCCCGAGATCGGTAATCACCGCATAAACCGGCACCGCCGGGTTCAGTGCACGCAGGCGCTTGATCTCATCATAGACATAGCCCGCCTGAACCGGACTACCGCCCGGACTGTTGATACGCAGAACAATACCGCGGGTATTGTCGTCCTCAAAGGCGCGACGCAGACTGGTGACCAGGTTGTCGGCGCTGGCCTCCTGACGGTCTGCAATCATGCCACGCACCTCAATCACCGCCGTATGCGGCACATTCAAGGCCTTGCGCCCTTCAACACCAATCATTGGCGAGAACAGCAGCGCCACGCCAAACAGATAAACGAAGGTCAGGGTCTTGAACACAATACCCCAACGCCGAGCCCGGCGCTGCTCTTGCACCGAGGCCAGCACGGCCTTTTCCAACAGCTCCCAGGCCTTCTTGTCTTCCTTGGCCTTGTCCGCCTCATCCCGAGTGACCATCGGGCCTTCCGTCCAGCGATCGGATTGCATCAGTTTACCTCGTTGGATATCAGGGTCTCACGCTGAGCGAGAACCCAACCGTATAGCTCGTCAAATCTATCGATACAGTGTGTCGGCCGACTCAGCGCCAACTGCTCACGGCTTTGCGCGCCGTAACTGACCGCCACCGCGGCCATACCCGCATTATGCGCCATTTGGATGTCGAATTCGCTATCACCGACCATCAGCGCCCGCCCCACCATCGAGTCGCAGGACTGCAGAATTTCATGCAGCATGCGCGGATCCGGCTTGCTTGCCGTCTCATCGGCACAACGGGTGGCATCGAAGTAATGGGTCAGACCATGGGCTGCCAGGATTCGTTCCAGTCCCGGACGCCCCTTGCCGGTAGCCACCGCCAACTGAAAGCCTTCGCGACGAAACCGCTCCAGCACCTCCAGCACCCCATCAAACAGCGGCGAAGGCGTACTGTCGAGGCGCCGATAATGGGTACTGTAGCCTCGCGCCAGCTCCTGAGCCTGTGGCTCACCAACCAACCCCGGATACAGTACAGCTATCGCCTCAGGCAATCCCAGCCCGATGATCCCGCGCACCTGCTCGTCATCCAGGGCCGGCAATTTCAGCTCAGCCGCCGCGACCTGCATGGCAGTCACAATACGCTCAATGGAATTGGCCAGCGTGCCATCCCAGTCAAAAATCAGGGTATCCAGCTCACGCATTGGCCAACCGCTCCAAGGTACGTTCCCACATATCCCCTGGCTCAGCTCGCACATTGAGCTGTTGCCCGTCAGGCAATTCGACGCTCAGCGAGGCGGCATGCAGGAACAGCCGCTTGCCGCCCAGCTCGCGAATTTTCAGACTGAATTCATCATCACCATACTTGGGGTCGCCTGCGATCGGGTGACCGGCATGCTTGGCATGCACTCGAATCTGATGAGTGCGCCCGGTAATCGGACGCGCCTCGACCAGGGTCGCCAGTTCACCAAAGCGCCGCAGCACCTTGAACTCGGTCAGAGATTCCTTACCCTCGACATTAACCTCAACCATCCGCTCACCGGAGCGCAGATTGTTCTTCTGCAACGGCGCATGCACACGCTTGGTCGAGGCTGGCCAGCGCCCGCGCACCAGCGCCTGATAACACTTGTCTACACCATCACCACGCAGCGCCGCATGCAGGTGGCGCAGCATGCTGCGCTTCTTGGCAATCATCAGACAGCCTGAGGTATCGCGATCCAGCCGATGCACCAACTCAATCTGCGGGCAGTCCGGGCGCAACTGACGCATCGCCTCAATCACCCCGAAGCTCAGTCCGCTGCCACCGTGCACAGCCAGACCGGCCGGCTTGTTGACCACGATCAGCGCCTTGTCTTCATACAAAATGTTGCTTTCCAACGCCTGCAGGATGCCCTGCCCGACCAGTACCGGCTCATCCGGCTCGGCCAGCCGCACCGGCGGAATCCGGATGCTGTCGCCAGCCTGGAGCCGGTAATCAGGCTTGACCCGCCCCTTGTTCACCCGCACCTCGCCCTTGCGCAAGATACGGTAAACCAGGGTCTTGGGTGCACCCTTGAGACGGGTACGCAGGTAGTTATCGATACGCTGGCCAGCCAGGTCCTCATTGATCAGATCGAACTGGACGGCATTGGGAGTTTCAGGAGTGCTGGTTTTCATCCGCGCATCATACCGTTTTTTCATTCAATTGAAGCACTTAAAAAATACTGATATATTCCGGCGAGCTGCGCGATGTGCGGCCGGGGACAGCAGACACCCACAAGGTCTTGAAAGAATCCCCAGAAACACCGTTGCAGAGGCTCCGCCGGCCACAGACATAGCCCCCGAGCCCTGCGATCGACAGACTGTCGGCACAGCCGACAGAATATTAACCCGCTCCCCGCATTACGATGAGCGGCACCCGATTCAGATGGGTAAGTGCACAGGTGGAGATGTACAGCTTCAGGATCATGTGACGCGCGTAGACACGCCTTGAACAGTGTCCCCGTCCCCAGTCCGGCTGATTCCTCCATCAAGACGTTTTCTGTACTCGCCAGAAACAGATTGATCCGTGGCTGCAAGGCAGCGATGAGAATTCTGAACAAGGGCAAGGTTGGCCCAAGCAGAAACACACCTGACACCTAACGGAAGAGTCGTAGGTGCCGTATTCGTGAATCCGGGTAGCACTGGAACACAACGGTACTTCATGAAAAGAATGCTGATCAACGCAACTCAGCCCGAAGAGTTGCGCGTCGCCTTGGTTGACGGCCAGCGCCTGTATGATCTGGATATTGAGTCCGGAGCCCGCGAGCAGAAAAAGGCCAACATCTATAAAGGCCGTATTACCCGGGTCGAACCCAGCCTCGAAGCCGCCTTCGTCGACTTCGGCTCCGAGCGTCACGGCTTTCTCCCCCTCAAGGAAATCTCCCGCGAATACTTCTCCAAACAGCCCGAGGGCCGCATCAACATCAAGGATGTGCTCAAGGAAGGCCAGGAAGTCATTGTCCAGGTCGACAAGGAAGAGCGCGGCAACAAGGGCGCAGCACTGACCACCTTCATCAGTCTGGCTGGTCGCTACCTGGTTCTGATGCCCAACAACCCCCGAGCCGGCGGCATTTCCCGCCGCATTGAAGGCGAAGAGCGCAACGAACTGCGCGAAGCTCTGAACAGCCTCAACGTACCGGCCGACATGGGCATGATCGTGCGCACTGCTGGCCTGGGCCGCAGCGCCGAAGAACTGCAATGGGATCTGGATTATCTGCTGCAGCTGTGGGAAGCCATCAAGGGCGCCTCAGCCGAGCGCACTGCTCCGTTCCTGATCTACCAGGAAAGCAACGTTATCATCCGCGCCATCCGCGATTACCTGCGCCAGGACATCGGTGAAGTGCTGATCGACAACGAGAAGGTCAAGGACGATGCCCTGAACTTCATCAGTCAGGTCATGCCGCAGTACGCCAGCAAGGTCAAGCTGTACGAAGACAGCGTGCCGCTGTTCAACCGGTTCCAGATCGAAAGCCAGATCGAAACCGCCTTCGAGCGCGAAGTGAAACTGCCTTCCGGTGGCTCCATCGTGATCGATCACACCGAGGCTCTGGTGTCGATCGACATCAACTCGGCGCGCGCCACCAAGGGCGGCGACATCGAAGAAACCGCGCTGCAGACCAACCTGGAAGCGGCCGAGGAAATCGCCCGCCAGCTGCGCCTGCGTGATATCGGCGGCCTGATCGTGATCGACTTCATTGACATGACCCCGGCCAAGAACCAGCGCGCCGTTGAAGAACGCATGCGTGAAAGCCTGGAAGCCGACCGTGCCCGCGTTCAGGTTGGACGCATCTCCCGCTTCGGCCTGCTGGAAATGTCGCGTCAGCGCCTGCGTCCGTCGCTGGGCGAAACCAGCGGCATCGTCTGCCCGCGCTGTAACGGTCGCGGCACCATCCGCGATGTCGAGTCCCTGTCGCTGTCAGTCCTGCGTCTGATCGAGGAAGAAGCACTCAAGGATCGCACCGCCGAAGTCCGCGCCCATGTGCCGATCGCGGTTGCCACCTTCCTGCTCAACGAGAAGCGTGACGTACTGGCCAAGACCGAAATCCGCACCCGCGTGCGCATTCTGGTTCTGCCCAACGAGCACATGGAAACCCCGCATTTCGATGTTCAGCGCCTGCGTGACGACCACGAATCAGTACTTAGCGGCGAGACCAGCTATACCATCAGCGCCGAAGTCGAACATGAAGAGCCAGCGCCGGTCAGCCAGACCCGTGCAGTCGTTCGCCAGGAAGCAGCCGTCAAGAGCATCGCTCCGACCCGCCCTGCCCCTGCGCCGGTCACTCCCACGCCGAGCCAGGTCATCCACGAAAATCAGCCCAGTCTGTTCAAGGGTCTGATCAAGTCGCTGGTCAGCCTGTTCGCGACCGAAGAGAAGCAGGCCCGTGAAGAGCAGCCGGTCAGCGAAAAGCCCGCCGAGCGCCGTCCGCAACGCGACAGCAACCGTAACGACGAGCGGCGTGGTGGTCGCAACCGTCGTCGCGGCGAACGGGATCGCGGTGAGCGTGCAGAACGCGGTGAACGCGGTGAACGTACCGAGCGGACTGAACGGACTGAACGTAGCGACAAGCCGAGCAGCCGTCCCGAACAACGCCAGACCGAAAGCCAGCCAGCCAGCACCGAGACTCGCTCTGAAGGCGGTCGCCGTCGTCGTCGCAACCAGGACAGCGAAGCCCGTCCGAGCCGCGAAGAAGACAGCAACCTCAATCAGCAGTCACAGGCCGAGCGTCGCCAACCGCGCCGCGAAGAAAAGCCTGAGGCGGTTGAGAGCGAAGAGCTGACCGAAGTACTGGAAAGCGGTGCTCAGCCCGCTGGCGAAGAGGCCGAAAGCGAACGTCCCAAGCGCCGCTCACGCAACAGCCAGCGTCGCCGCAACAACCGCCGCCGTACTGACGAAACCGCTCAGAGCGACGCCACTCAGACTGAGACCCAAACCGCAGGCGATGGCAGCGCAAACAGCGACAACCAGCAGCAAAACCAGGTCGCAGCCGCCGCTGTAGCCGTGGCCGCTACTGCCGCCGTTGCCGAGGCCAGCGAAGTCAGTGCACCGGTTGAGGAAACCCTGAAGCAGGCCGCTGACGAACTGGAACAATCGATCGAGCAAGCTGTTGAAGCCTTTACCCAGGCCCAGCCGGACAGCCCGAACGAAGTCGCCGAAGTTGTGGAAGTTGCTGAAGAAAGCATCGCCGAGCCACAGGCTGAACAGGTTCAGCAACCCGAAGCGCAAGAGCCAGCGGCCCAGGCGCAAACAATTGCTGAAGTCGCCGACACTGCCGAAACCGAGAAAACCGAGCAAGCCGCACAAGCAACCGCCGAGCCCCAGGCCGTCGTGGAAGCTGTCAGCGAGCCGGTAGCGGAACAGGCTGATGCCGAAGCCGAGCAAGCCAAGCCGATTCCGGCTTTGACCGAAAGCGGCCGGGCCTACAACGACCCGCGCGAAATTCGCCGCCGCCAGCTAGAGGCCAAGCGTCTGGCCGAGCAGCAGGCTGCCGAACCGGCTCAGGCCACTGAAACCGCCGCCGAGGAACAGCCCGAGCCGCAAGCCGCCGCCAAGGCCGAAGTTGAGGCACCAGCGGTAGAGCCGGCTGTCGAGCCTGAGGTCGAGCCTCAAACTGCTCAGACTGAGCAACGCCCTCAGGCCTCCACACCTGAGCAAGCGGCCCTGCCGATTGAGCACGCCGAAGCCGATGAAGCTGAGTCGAGCGAAGAGGAGCAGGATACCGAGGCCCGTAAAAAGGCTGATGACTCCGCTGAAGAGCAGACCGAAGAAACCGTGACCGAGCGCGAGGACACTACCCAGCGCTAATGGTCCGGAGCAATAAAAAGGGGATGCCAGTGGCATCCCCTTTTTTATGCAGTCTGGCTAAAGCCTATCGGCTCCAGCCTCGGCCAGTCGACCTCAATCACCCAGACGCTGCGGCTCCATCTCCAGCCGAACCCCAAACTGCTGCTGGATATCCGCCTGAATCGCCTCAGCCAGAGCCAGCACCTCTGCCCCACGGGCGCCACCGTGATTGACCAGTACCAGCGCCTGCTCCGCATGCACCCCCACCGCGCCCTGGCGCCGCCCTTTCCAGCCGGCCCGATCAATCAGCCAGCCTGCAGCCAGCTTGCAGCGACCATCGGCTTGCGGGTAATGCGGCATACCTGGAAAGCGTGCCAGCAGCGCCTGAGCCTGTTCAGCCTCGACCAACGGGTTCTTGAAAAAGCTGCCGGCATTGCCCAAAACCGCAGGGTCTGGCAGTTTGCTGCGCCGAATAGCACACACCAGCTCAGCCACCACCCGTGAGTCCGGACGACTCAGCCCGGTTGCAGCCCAGGCCGCCGCCAGCGGGGCATAATCGATACGCAAATCTGGCCGGGTTGGCAGTCGCAGCCTGACCCGTAAAATCACATAACGTCCAGGTTCTTGCTTGAACAGGCTGTCACGGTAAGCGAATCGGCACTGCCCGGCATCCAGTCGACAATAACGCTGCTGCTGGCGATCCCAGGCATCCAGGCTGTCAAACCGCTCGCAAAGTTCGACACCATAGGCACCAATGTTCTGCACCGGCGCGGCCCCGACTGTCCCCGGGATCAGGGCCAGATTCTCCAGGCCGCTGAGCCCCAGATCCAGGCTCCAGTTGACCAACGCATGCCAGTTCTCACCGGCTTCGGCCTCGATCACGGCAAAACCGTCAGCCCGCGACAGCAGCCGACGGCCACGGCTGCGCATGCCGATCACCAACCCAGGCACGGGCCCTGCCAGCACCAGATTACTGCCACCGCCCAGCAGGGTAACGGGCCAGCCCTGCTCTGCCGCCAGATCCAGGGCCTCGATCAGCTCGGCATCACGCTCGACCCAGACCAGACGTTCGGCACACTCGGCAATCGCGAAACTGTTATACGGCTGCAGGTCGACATCTGTTTGCGGCTGAATCATGCCTGCCCCAGACAGTGCTCGATCAAACCGTCGGCAGCCTGCTCGAGCATATCCAGTACCTGCTCGAAACCGTCATCACCACCGTAATAGGGATCAGGCACTTCGACCGGCAACCCGGGAGCGAAATGCATGAATAACTCGGTGCGCGCCCGGGCACCAGCCGGCACCAGGCGCTGGAGGTTGCTCAAATTGCTCTGATCCATAGCCAGGATCAGATCAAAACGCTGAAAGTCGGCCACTGATACCTGGCGGGCCCGCAATCCGGCAATCTCGTAGCCACGCTTGCGGGCAGCGGCGATTGCGCGGCGATCCGGCGGGTTACCCACGTGCCAATCGCCAGTCCCGGCCGAATCCACCTCAAAACGTTCAGCCAGGCCGCGATCACGCAGACGTCGCTCGAACACACCCTGAGCGCTGGGCGAGCGGCAGATATTGCCCAGACAGACGAACAGTACCCGGGTCATGGGCTCTCCAACAGAGCGCGCACCCTGGCCAAGTCCTCGGGAGTATCCACGCCGGCCGGCGGCGCCACACAGGCCTCGGCAACGTGAATCCGACAGCCAAACCAGAGCGCCCGCAACTGCTCGAGCGATTCGGCGGTTTCCAGCGGACTGGCCGGCCAGCCCACGTAGTCATGCAGAAAACCGACCTTATAGGCATACATGCCGATATGCCGATGGAACGGCACCTCTGACGGCAACACATCACGCGACTCGGCGAAAGCATCACGACACCAGGGCATCGGCGCACGACTGAAATACAGGGCGAACCCCTGATGATCGGTCACCAGCTTGACCACGTTGGGATTGAACAGTGCCGCCGGATCATTCAGCGGTTCAGACAACGTGGCAATACTGGCGCCCGGATTAGCCAACAGATTGGCCGCCACCTGGTCGATCAACTCCGGCGGAATCAACGGCTCGTCACCCTGCACATTAACCACGCAGGTGGCGTCGTCAAAACCAAGCAGGCTGACCACCTCCTGAAGACGGTCGGTACCTGAGGGATGATCATCACGGGTCAGTACTACGTCGGCACCAAAACCCTCACAGGCTTCGACAATCCGCGGATCATCAGTGGCCACGGTGACGGTTGCCGCCGCACTGCGCCGGGCCTGTTCCCAGACATGCTGAATCATCGGCTTGCCGGCGATCAGTTGCAGTGGCTTGCCCGGCAGACGGGTCGAGGCATAACGGGCCGGAATAATGACGTGATACATGCTTCAACCGTCCAGACGTTCGTCGGCATCCAGCGGCCGGGCTTCGCTTTCGAGCATGACCGGAATCCCATCACGGATCGGGAAGGCCAGGCCATCAGCCCGGCACCAGAGTTCGGTTTTATCGCGGTTCTGCACCAAAGGGCCCTTGCACAGCGGGCAGGCGAGAATATCCAGCAATTTGGGGTCCATCATGAGACTCCTGAGAGAGAAAACGTGAATTATCGCACAGGCAGCAGGGTCGCCAGCCGACTTTCCAGCGCCTGACGAAAAGCCTCGCTGGGACGCGCATCGACACTCAGATACCACCACTGCTCTTCGGCAAAGGCAGCGCACTTGACTGCGTCCTTTTCGGTCATGATCAACGGCCGGCCGGCACTCAAGGCGTTCAACACCGAGGCAGTGTACTGTGCGTGATCGGCAAACGGCTGCCGCTCAACCTCAAAGGATAAGCTTTCCAGCGTGCGGAAGAAACGTTCGGGATTGCCGATGCCGGCAAGCCCGACAACCTGACGCGGCCCCTGCCACTGAGTCGCCGGACAACGCTGACCGGTGCGCAGATTGATCAGTTCGCTCGGCACCAGCTGCATGGCGTAACCGTCAGCGCTGTCTTCAGTGGCGCCATTGCGCACAATGAAATCCACTGTGGCCAACCGCTCTGGTGGCTCGCGCAAGGGACCTTCCGGCAGGCAGCGCCCATTACCCACCCCCCGCGCCTGATCCAGCATGACCAGTTCAAGATGGCGACCCAGACGGTAATGCTGCAACCCATCGTCACTGATGATCAGGTCCACCGGCTCGTGCTCCAGCAGGTGCTGAACAGCCCTGACCCGATCCGGATCGATCACCACCGGCACTCCGCTGCGTCGGGCCAGCAGCAGCGGCTCGTCCCCGGCAATGGAAGCATCGTCGCTATCGGTGCGGACTCGCCAGGGCAGACTCGGCGGTTTGGCCCCATAACCACGGCTGACCACTCCGGCGCGGATCCCACGCGCGGCCAGCCATTCGATCAGCCATAGGGTCATTGGCGTTTTGCCGGTGCCGCCCAGGGTAATGTTACCGACCACCAACAGCGGCACCGGCGGCTGCCAGCTAGCGCCACTTTCGTCGAGAAAGCGCTGCCGGCGACGCCGGGCAACCTGCGTGTAAAGCCAGGACAATGGGCGCAGCAGTCGCAGCCAGGGCGCCCGGCCATACCAGGCGCCCAGCATCACGGTTTCCAGCGAGCGACGCTTCACGGCTGGCCGTCAGACTGCATTTCACTGGTTGTCAGGCGCAGCCGACTGAATCCGAGCTGACCGGCGGCATCCATCGCAGTCACCACAGCCTGATGCGGCGCCTGACCATCGGCGGTGATTACCAGCGGCAGCTCGGTGTTGCCGGCCGACTCACGCTGCAATGCCCGCTTGAGATTGTCCAGACTGGGGTTGGCCAGCACCTGCTCATTGACCGCCACCTCACCAGCAGCCGAGATGGTCAGCTCAATCACCTGCAGATCCTGCTCTACCGGCTCACCGGAAGCCGCCTGTGGCAGATCGACCTTGAGCTGGGTTTCCCGGGTGAAGGTAGTCGTGACCATAAAAAAGATCAGCAGCAAAAACACCACATCGATCAGCGGCGTGAGGTTGACCCCGACTTCTTCTGGGCGTTGACGACGAAATTGCACGGCTCATGCTCCCTTGCGGGCTTTGGCCCGAGGCGCTGCTGCCTCCTGGGCGCCGCCATTGAGCTCGACGTCACGATTACCCTGTACCACCTCAACCAGCTTGGTCGCCTCCTGCTCCATCGCGACCACCAGCTCGTCGACCTTGCGGACAAAGAAACGATGGAAAAACAATGCCGGAATCGCCACGGTCAAGCCAGCCGCCGTGGTGATCAGCGCCTTGGAAATACCGCCAGCCAGCACCCCGGTATTGCCGGTGCCCTGGATCATGATCGCGCTGAATACATCGATCATGCCGATCACCGTACCCAGCAATCCCAGCAACGGAGTGATCGCGGCAATGGTGCCCAGGGTGTTGAGATAACGTTCAAGCTCATGGATGACCTTGCCGGCCGCCTCCTGGATGCATTCCTTCATGATCTCCCGGCCATGCCGGGAGTTCGCCAGACCAGCGGCGAGAATTTCGCCCAGCGGTGAATCGGCGCGCAGGCTCTTGAGTTTCATGGCATCGAGTTGGCCGTCCTTGATCCAGCGCCAGACCTGACCAAGCAGATTGGGAGGAGCAATACGTGTGCTACGCAGAGTCCAGGCGCGCTCGATGACAATGGCCACAGCGATGACCGAACACAACAGAATCGGCAGCATCAGCCAGCCACCCGCACTGATCAATTCCCACACGCGCGTTCCCTCCCCCAATCAATTTAATTACTCAAGCGCCGCTATCAGCGACCGTAGTCATTCATGCCAGAAACGCCGGGCGTGTTCACGCCAGCGCCAGATCAACTCGGAACCGTGCTCGTCCATGGCGAAGCGTACAGCGCCGGAGCCGGCAGTATAAACCGGTTCGACCTGCAATTCCTGGTAACGTGCCACAACCTGAGGATGCGGATGATTGTAGCGATTATTGCGCCCGGCACTGAACACTACCCAGCGTGGCGCCACAGCCCGAATCAGTGCATAGGACGAGGAACTGCGACTGCCGTGATGCGGCGCCAACAGCAGCTCGGCCGCCAACGGCTGTCCCAGCATCTGGTACTCCCCGCGAATCCCCAGGTCACCGGGCAGCACCACGCCGCGACCGACCGGCCCGGCGCGCAGCACGCAGGAGCGCTCGTTGGGCGGTGCCGGCGGCGGCGCGCTATAGAGCACCTCGAACGGCACACTATTCCACTCCCAACGCTCACCCGGCTGACAGGCTGAAGCCCCCAGCTCGGCCGGCAAGCGCTCATGCTCGCCAGCCAGCACCCGATCAACCCGCATACGACGGGTTACAGCCAGCGCCCCACCGACATGATCGCTGTCGGCATGGCTGAGCAACAGGGTATCCAGCCGACGCAACCCGAACCGGTTCAACGCTGGATGTACCACTGCCTCGCCCAAATCGAAACCACTGGGCAAGCGGGCCCCGGCATCATAGAGCAACGCATGTTCGCGGGTCTGCAGCAGCACCGACAACCCCTGCCCTACATCCAGCACAGTGACCCACAACTGGCCTTCAGCGGGTCTCGGTGTCGCCGGCCAGGCCAGCGCCAACAAACAAACCAGCGCAGGGATCCGCAACAACGGCGCCAGCGGACTGACCAACAGTAAACAGGCCAGTAGCCCGACGGACCAGTTCAACCAGCCGGGGAACCCAAGATTAACCGGACTCTGCCACTGGGCTACCCAGCTCAGGCATAAGAAAAGAGTCTCCAGACTCCAGGCTGCTAGCACCAGCAACCAGTCCGGTCCACCCAAAAGTACCAACAGAGCCCCGAGCATGCCAGGTGGCACCACCAGCACGCTAACCCAGGGAATCGCCCACAGATTGACCAAGGGCGCTGACAGACTGCCCGGCATGCTCCACAACAGCAACCAGGGCCATAAGCCGATGAAGATCACCCATTGCGAGCGCCCCCAACGCCACCACCAGCCCTTGATCAGCAGACGCCCACCCAGCCCCAGCAGCAACAGCCCCACCGCCATGAACGACAACCAGAAGCCAGCCCGCAACGGAGCCGCCGGATCCAGCGTCAATACCGCCGCCAGGGCCAGCCACCACACCTGCCAGGGGCCTGGCTGACGATAGGCCAGGCGCATCAACAGCACTAGCACAACCATCAGCATTGCCCGCTGAGTTGGCACGGCAAAACCAGCCAAGGCCGCGTACAAGGCCGCAACCAACATAGCCAGCGGCGCCGCCAGCCATAGACTCGGCCAGCGCCAAGGTAGCCAGCCAGGACGAAAAACAAGACCTATCAGAGCAAAGGCCGCGGCCGCCAGCATGCCGACATGCAAACCGGAAATCACCATCAAGTGGCTCGTCCCGGTAGCCTGCAGCACCTGCCAATCGGCGTTGCTGAGCACACTACGATCCCCAACCAGCAATGCCAGCAGCCGGGTGTCGGCATCGCGGGCTTGTAGCTGCTGTGCCAACCGGTCACGCCAACGCGTGCGCAGCCCATGCAGATCCAGTGAATCAGCGGCTGCCAGCAACTCCCCGCTACGCACGCTGGCCAGACCGCCAATACCCTGGGCATACAGCCAGGCTTCGTAATCGAAGGTCCCCGGATTGGACATGCCGGCAGGACGCCGCAAGGTCATCTCAAAACGCCAAAGCTCACCATGGGCCAAGGGTGGGCCTGCAAACCAGTGGGCACGCAGCAGGGGTAATCCCTGCCCGCTATCAACCAGCCGGGCGTCACGCAGCTGAAAACGCCAACCATTGGTCGTAGGCTCCGGCAAGCCATGGACTCGACCTTCGACCAATAGCCTTTGCCCTTCCAGACCGGGTGCCAGACGCTCGCCTAATTGCTGATGATGAACCCAAAGTGCCCAACACATGGCCAGCAACAGCACTGCCAGCGGCCGGGTCTTGGCACTCAAGGCCAGCAACCCAGCCATGATCAGCAGCACAACAAGCCAAAAAAGCTCTGGCAACCCGGGTAGCAACAGCGGCAGCAACAGACCTGTCAACCAGGCCGGCAGCAGAAAAGCCAGTTTCATGTAACATCCTGTTCATTACCGTCGCTGCCAGGCAGTAGTCCATGCCTGGCATTCCATGCATAATTGGTCCACGTTCAACCCGCCGACCATTCGCTGATGCCGCGCCAGATTCTCAAACGCTACATACCCAGTCCGGAGCGGATCAAGCGCAGCAAATCCCTGCGTTTTCTCGGCACCATCCTGCACGATCCAAACCTGTGGCACCTCAACCGTCACAGTGTGGCTCGTGCCATGGCCATCGGCCTGTTTGTTTGCATGTTGCCGATCCCGATGCAGATGCTGGTATCGGCAATCATCGCCATTCCCTGCCGCGCCAACCTGCCAATCTCCGTCGGCCTGGTCTGGCTGTCCAACCCAGTGACCATGCCGCCGCTGTTCTTCATTCAGTACAAGATTGGCACCCTGCTGCTCGGCACTCCGGAGCGCACTATCCCAATGGAGTTGTCACTGACCTGGATCAGCGCGGAAATCCAGCACATCTGGCAACCGTTACTGGTCGGTTCCGTCCTGATGGGCGCGGTACTGGCATTGATTGGCTACAGCGCCACCATGTTGTATTGGCGCTTTTGGGTTTCGCGCAACTGGGAGCAGCGCAAACTGCGACGCCGTCGGCAATCCTGAGCCGACGGCGATAGGTGGGAGTCAGATCTTCTTCAGAGCTGATGCTGTTCGAGATGACCTTCGGTCAGAGTCAGCACCCGGTCCATCTGGGCCGCCAAGTGCAGATCGTGAGTCACCACCAGGAAGGTGGTTTTCAGGCTCTGGCTCAACTCCAGCATAAGTTGCTGAACACTCCGGGCAGTGTGTTGATCAAGGTTGCCGGTCGGCTCGTCGAGCAGTACACAAGCCGGCTGATTGATCAGCGCCCGGGCAATTGCCACCCGCTGACGTTCGCCGCCGGATAATTCCGCTGGCTTGTGGCCAGCCCGCGGCTTCAAGCCCACCCGCTCCAGCATGTTCATCGCCCGCTCGCGCGCCTCGGCAATCGGTGTGCGCCCAATCAGCAGCGGCATGCAGACATTCTCCAGCGCAGTGAACTCCGGCAACAGATGGTGAAACTGGTAAACAAAGCCCAGATCACTGTTGCGCAGACGCCCACGTTCCGACTCGCGCAGCGCGGAAATCTGCTTGCCAGCCAGCCAGACTTCACCTTCGCTCGGGGTATCCAGCCCGCCGAGCAGGTTGAGCAAGGTGGTCTTGCCCGAGCCGGAACTGCCAACGATGGCCACCCGCTCGCCGGCCTCCAGCCGCAGGTTGACGTTTTTCAGCACCTGCAGGCTCTGCGGCCCCACTGCGTACTCCTTGCAGATCCGCCGGCATTCGAGAACCACTTCAGTCATAACGCAAAGCCTCCGCCGGTTCGGTGCGTGATGCCCGCCAGGCCGGATACAGGGTGGCCAGGAAGCTCAGACCCAGACCCGCCGAGCAGATCAGCAGCACATCGCCCCAAAGCAACTCGGATGGCAGGTAGTTGATGAAATACACATCGGAACTGAGGAATTGAATCCCCAGCAAACGTTCCAGTCCGGCCACCAGATCGGAGACATTGAGCGCCGCCAGCACACCAAGCACGCAGCCGGCCAGAGTCCCGACCACACCGATAACCGAGCCCTGGACCATGAAAATGCCCATGATCGTGCGTGGCGAACTGCCCAGAGTGCGCAAGATCGCGATATCGGCCTTTTTGTCGGTGACCACCATCACCAGAGTGGAAATGATGTTGAAGGCTGCCACCGCCACGATCAGCAATAGCAGCAAGCCGACCATGGTCTTTTCCATGCGGATAGCCGCGAACAGGTTGCCGTGGCTGCGGGTCCAGTCCTGGGCATAGTATTGGCCCGGCAACCGGGTCACCAGCTCCCAGGCTACCTGCGGCGCCTGGAACAGATCATCCAGCTTGATCCGCAGCCCCTGAACCTGCCCTGGCTGCCAGCGTGACAGACGCGCAGCATCGGCGGCGTGAATCAACGCCAGCGAGCCGTCCAGTTCGGCCCCGACCTTGAACACCCCCACAACCTCAAAACGCTTGAGCCGCGGAAACACACCGGCTGGCGTCATCGAGGCCTCCGGTAAGACGAAGGTCAGCTTGTCACCCGGCTCAACTCCGAAGCGCTTGGCCGTCAGTTCACCGATGATGATACCGAACTGGCCATCAACCAAAGAATCCAGGCTGCCAGCCTCGAGGTGCTGATCGATGATCGAGACGCCAGCCTCGGCCTCGGGCACAATGCCATTAACCAGAACCGGAGCTACACTTCCGTTATGGGTCAACATCCCCTGGAGCTGAATGAACGGCGCCGCCGCCTCCACTCTGGGATGGGCGGTCAGCACTCCAGCCAGACTTTGCCAATCGTCGATCGGCTGGTAACCATTGATGGTGGCATGCGGCACCATGCCGAGAATTCTGGTACGCAACTCACGATCAAAACCGTTCATGACTGACAACACCAGAATCATGACCATGACCCCCAGGGTCAGGCCGAGCATGGAAATCAGCGAGATGAACGAAATGAAGTGGTTACGACGTTTGGCGCGGGTGTAGCGTAATCCGATAAAAAACGGCAGGGGTCTGAACATGGAATACCAGTTACCTGAAGGATGGACCCAGTTGAGTGTCGGTTTGGGCTGCCATGTTACACTGAATTGCGTTGCGGTAAACGGGAACAGCCATGCAAACCCATAACGACGTTGACAACGACATGCGCGAATATTTCCGTATCCAGGACAATCTGGCACTGGACTATCGACTGATCGATGGTCCCGAGGGAGACCTGTCCGACTTCACCCGGCAATCCCCCCTGTTCGGGCTGCTGGGAGACCTGCACATGCTCGACTACGAATCCCAGCATCTGTTGCGTCAGATTGCTGAGCGCGACCGGGCCCTGGCCAACTACCTGAAGATCATCAACAAGCGCATCGATCTGGTCGGCAAGGCCCTGGCCACCCAACTGTCCGAAGATCTGGGCGTCTGCGTCGACGTCACTATCAGCGAAGGCGGGATGTCCTTCCCCGCCGCCGAGCCTCTGCCCCCCGGCAGCTGGCTCGCCATCCGCATGGTACTGCTGCCAACTCCGCTCGGCCTGATCGTGCCAGCCAAAGTTGTGCATTGTGATCCATTTGCTACCGGCAAATGGACAATCGGGGTAAGCTTCGAGCAATTGTCCGATGCCCAGCGCCAGTTATTGGCCCGGCATATTCTGCAAAAGCAGGCCCAGGACATAAGAGCTGCAAAAACCGAAGAAAGGACGCCAACATGAAAAAACTCACCAGCCTGAGCCTGGCCGTCACCCTGCTGTGCGGCGCCGCCTGGAGCCAGGCCGACACGCTAACCGTACCGGTCGGCCAGCAGGCAGGTACCAGCGCCAACCAGCTACCGAACAACGGCACCAGCAGCGCCCAGGTAGTTCAGCGCCATGGACAGCCCACCACCCGTCACCCGGCCGTCGGCCAGCCACCGATCAGCCGTTGGGACTATCCCGGTTTCAGCGTCTACTTCGAACACGACAAGGTCATTCATAGCGTGCGTCAGCACCAACCTCGGACACAGTAACGTCAATGCCGCTCATCTATGGCCACCGGGGCGCCCGTGCCGAGGCTCCAGAGAACACCCTGCCAAGTTTTCGCAAGGCTCTTGAGGCCGGAGTCACCCGGGTTGAACTAGACCTGCACCTGTCGGCCGACCAGCAACTGATCGTCATTCATGATCCCACGCTCAGGCGCACCACTGGCCTGGGTGGTAAGGTTGCTCAACACCCGGCTACACACCTGACCCGCCTCGACGCCCGCCATGCCCTGCCCGACTGGCCGGAGCCCTGCCTGATCCCCAGTCTGGAACAACTGTTCGAGAGCTGCCCGGAGTTCGAGCACTATCAGCTTGAAGTCAAGAGCGGCTCGCAAAGCCAGTCACGGCTGGTGATTGATGCAATCCTGCGGCTGGTCGAACGCTTTGAGCTGCATAACAAGGTCACCATCACCTCCAGCAGCCGCATCCTGCTGCGTTACGCCCATGACAGTGGCTGCCCATTGCCAACCGGACTGGTTGAGGAATATGGCCTGCTGGACCCGGTCAAGAGTGCTTTACGTTACGGCTGTCAGATGCTGGTATTGAACTGGACGCTATGCAGCCCGGCATTGCTGGCTCGAGCTCAGGCCAGCGGCCTGCACGTCTCGGTATGGACAGTCAATGATCTGGAGTTAATGCAGCGCCTGGCGCAGATGGGTGTGGATAGCATCATTACCGATGTACCCAGCCAGGCTGTCCGGCTACTCGGCAACAGCGGCTGAGCCCCGGCCAAGCGGGCGGGGCAACCTGCTTGTTCAGAACAACCGGTTCAGGCCATCCAGCGCAGCAACCCGGTAGGCCTCGGCCATGGTCGGGTAGTTGAAGGTGGTGTTGACGAAATACTGAATGGTATTGGCCTCACCCTTCTGGTTCATGATCGCCTGACCGATATGCACGATCTCGGCGGCCTGGTCGCCAAAGCAGTGAATACCCAGCACTTCCAGAGTTTCACGGTGGAACAGGATCTTCAGCAGCCCTACCGGCTCACCACTGATCTGCGCCCTGGCGATACTCTTGAAGAACGCCTGGCCGATCTCATAGGGCACTTTGGCCTCAGTCAGTTCACGCTCGGTCTTGCCGACCGAACTGATCTCGGGAATGGTATAGATACCAGTCGGCACATCATCGACAAACCGCCAGGCATCGTTGCTGACAATATTGCCCGCCGCCGAACGGCCCTGATCGAAAGCCGCACTGGCCAGACTCGGCCAACCGATCACATCACCCACTGCGTAGATATTCGGTACCGAGGTCCGGTAGTTCTGATCGACCTCAAGCTGACCCCGGCCGTTGGGATGCAGCCCGACGTTTTCCAACCCAAGACCATCGGTGTTGCCGGTACGGCCATTGCACCAGAGCAAGGCGTCAGCTTTGAGCTTCTTGCCGGACTTGAGATGCAGAATCACCCCACGATTCTCCAGCCCCTCGATCTTGTCATACTCCTCGTTGTGGCGGATCAGCACACTGTTGTTGCGCAGGTGATAACTGAGCGCATCGGAGATTTCATCATCGAGGAAGCTGAGCAAACGGTCGCGATTGTCGATCAGATCGACTTTCACCCCCAGACCACAGAAAATCGACGCATACTCGCAGCCAATTACCCCGGCACCATAGATAATCAGGGTGCGCGGCGTGTGATTAAGCTTGAGAATGGTGTCACTGTCGTAGATGCGCGGATGGCTGAAGTTGACGTCCGCCGGACGGTACGGCCGTGAACCGGTAGCGATGATCACTTCCTTGGCCACCAGCTTGTCCACTACCCCGGAGCTATTGACCAGCTCGATGGTGTGCTCGTCGGCAAAGCTGCCCTTGCCGAAAAACACATCGACCCGGTTGCGTGCATAGTAGCTGGTGCGCGAAGCCACCTGCTTGTTCATGACTTTTTCAGCACTGCGCAATACGTCAGGGAACGAGAACCAACGCGGGTCACCAATCTGGCGGAACATCGGGTTGGTGTTGAACTGAATAATCTGCTTGACCGAATAACGCAGCGCCTTGGAGGGGATAGTGCCAAGGTGAGTGCAGTTGCCACCCACCACATTGCGCTCTTCAACCACCGCCACCTTGCGGCCATGTTTGGCTGCATTCATCGCAGCCCCCTCACCCGCTGGGCCAGAGCCCAACACCACTACGTCATAGTTGTATACGGCCATTCAAATGTGTTCCTTGTGCTAACGGGAAAATGCTGACAGCTCACCGATTGCCTGACTAGTCGACCTTGGTCGCGTCACGCGCCAGATCTGCACCCTTGCTGGGCACCTGGGGCACACCGGCTCTGGCACTGGCCTCTTCACACTTGGTAGTGTCACCACCACAGATACCACAGACCTTATCCACGCCAGTCGCCCCGATACCACCGCAGGAACCGGCAATTGGCTTGCGCCCCATCATCACCCCGACAGCCATGCCGGCGACGATCAGCGACATCAACAGAAAAGCCAAAACCCAAACCATGAGTTACTCCTTGCCCCTTTTGAGGGCCTTGAATCGGGGAGTGCTGCGGGATACGAAGCCCTTCCCGGAACGAATTACGAACAAAGCTGCTATATCATGCTCTACAGCATACACCCATCCGGCCTCCGGCCCCTTGACCAACAGAATGGTCGACAGCCCGTCAGCCCGTGCAGTGGACGGGTCCAGCACCGTGACAGAGGCCAGGGCATGCATGACCGGGCGGCCACTGACCGGATCGAAGGTATGCGAGTAGCGCTGCCCCTCGTACTCGAAATAATTGCGATAATCTCCTGAGGTGGATACGCCATGACCATCCAGAGCGATCACCTTGTGGGTCACCCGGTTGTCGTCACGCGGCTCCTCGACCGCGATCCGCCAAGGCCGATTGCCTGGCTTCAGACCGGCCGCCTTGAGCTCACCGGTGATTTCAACCATGTAGCTGGTGATTCCTAGACTGTGCAGGTATTCCACCACACGATCAACCATGTAACCGGCTGCGATGCTGCTGACATCCACCTCAACGTCAGCATCCTTGCACAGCTGACGACCCTCAATCCGCAGGTGCCGCTGACCTACCCGCTGCAGTGTACGCTCAACTTCCTGTTCGGCAGGAATCACTTGGCGCCCATCGCCACCGTGGAACCCCCACAGCCGCAGCAAGGGGCCAACAGTCAGATCAAAGGCACCGCCGCTCTCACGATTGAGCTCCTGAGCCAGCCGCACCAGATCCAGTACCGAATCAGGCATATCCCGGCAACTGCCGACAGCCGCCGCGTTGAAAAGCGCCAAATCAGAATCGGGACGCCAGGTCGACACTTCAGCGTCGAACTCGGCCAGCATAGCTTCGATCTCGGCATGTAGGGCCACTGGCCCCAGGGAGTCTTCTTGCGCCACCCACTTGATCGAGTAGCTGCTCCCCATGGTAGCGCCCTGAACTTCAGAAACCGGCTCTACGGAATTGAAACAGCCCGTTAAGGCTGCCGCCAGGGCGACAGCTATAACGGGCTGGGTAACACGATGCAGCATGTTTATCCGCCGAAGTCGTCGAGCAGAATATTCTCGGGCTCCACACCCAGATCTTGCAGCATCTTGATCACCGAAGCGTTCATCATCGGCGGCCCGCACATGTAGAACTCGCAGTCCTCAGGCGCCGGATGCTCCTTCAGGTAGTTCTCGAACAGAACGTTGTGGATAAAGCCGGTGGGGCCTTCCCAGTTATCTTCGGGCAGCGGATCCGACAGCGCCAGATGCCACTCGAAGTTCTCGTTCTCGGCAGCCAGCTGATCGAACTCTTCGACGTAGAACGCCTCGCGCAGCGAACGCGCACCGTACCAGAAGCTGATCTTGCGCGTGGAGTGCAGACGCTTGAGCTGGTCGAAGATGTGCGAGCGCATTGGCGCCATACCGGCACCACCACCGACAAAGACCATCTCGGCATCGGTTTCCTTGGCGAAGAACTCACCAAACGGGCCATACACGGTCACCTTGTCACCGGGCTTGAGAGAAAATACCCAGGAAGACATCTTGCCTGGCGGCAAGTCATCACGGCCGGGCGGCGGTGAGGCCACACGGATGTTGAACTTGACCACACCCTTCTCTTCCGGATAGTTAGCCATCGAATAGGCACGGATGACAGTTTCGTCGACCTTGGAAACATACTTCCACTGATCGAACTTGTCCCAGTCGCCACGGTATTCGGGCTGAATGTCGAAGTCCTTGTAGTGCACGGTATGCGGCGGGCATTCAAGCTGCACGTAGCCACCGGCACGGAAGTCAACGTTCTCACCTTCCGGCAGTTTCAGGGTCAGTTCCTTGATGAAGGTCGCGACGTTGGGGTTGGACTCAACAGTACACTCCCACTTCTTCACGCCGAACACTTCTTCCGGCACTTCGATCTTCATGTCCTGCTTGACCGGGGTCTGACAGGACAGGCGCCAGCCTTCCTTCGCTTCACGCTTGGTAAAGTGAGTCTCTTCGGTCGGCAGCATTTCGCCACCGCCCGCTTCAACGATGCACTTGCACTGGGCACAGGTACCGCCGCCACCACAGGCCGACGACAGGAAAATGCCGTTGTCGGACAGTGTGTTGAGCAGCTTGCCGCCAGCCGGTACGGTAATGGTCCGCTCGCCGTTGATCTCGATGGAGATGTCACCGCTGCTGACCAGTTTCGAACGGGCGATCAGGATCACAGCCACCAGCGTCAAAACGACCGCGGTGAACATCCCGACGCCGAGGATGATTTCGATGTTCATGACGGGTTCAGCTCCTTATTACAGTTGTACGCCGGAGAAGGACATGAAGCCCAGAGACATCAGACCGACAATGATGAAGGTGATGCCCAGTCCGCGCAGACCATCCGGAACGTCGCTGTACTTGAGTTTTTCACGGATACCAGCCAGCGCGACAATTGCCAGCGCCCAGCCAGTACCAGCCCCAAAGCCGTACACGACACTTTCACCCAGTGCGTAATCACGCTCAACCATGAACAGCGAAGCACCCAAAATCGCACAGTTCACGGTAATCAGCGGCAGGAACACGCCCAGCGCGTTGTAGAGCGCCGGAACATATTTGTCGAGCAGCATCTCGAGGATCTGAACCATGGCGGCAATAACGCCGATATAGCTCAGCAGACCGAGGAAGCTCAGGTCGACATTCGGCATACCGGCCCAGGCCAGTGCGCCATCACGCAGCAGATAGGTGTAGATCAGGTTGTTGGCAGGTACGGTGATGGTCAATACCACAACCACCGCAATACCCAGACCCAGGGCGGTTTGCACCTTCTTGGAAATGGCCAGGAAGGTACACATCCCGAGGAAGAATGCCAGCGCCATGTTCTCAACGAAGATGGCTCTGACCAGCAGGCTAATGTAATGCTCGATCATGATTTACATGGCCTCCTTGGCGGCACGGGTCTGAGGGGCCATCTTGAACTCGACAGCCTCGACCTGGCCTTTGTCCCAGGTACGCAGGGCCCAGATAATCAGGCCGATGATGAAGAACGCCGACGGCGGCAACAGCAGCATACCGTTGGGCTGATACCAACCACCGGCATTGACCAGCGGCAGGATCTCGAAGCCCAGCAGCGAGCCGGCACCGAACAGTTCACGGATGACCGCAACCACGATCAGGATGAAGCTGTAGCCCAGACCGTTACCGATACCATCGAGGAAGCTCATGGCCGGCGGGTTCTGCATGGCGAAGGCCTCAGCACGCCCCATCACGATACAGTTGGTGATAATCAGACCGACGAATACCGACAACTGCTTGCTGGCGTCATAGGCGAAAGCCTTGAGGGTCTGGTCAACCAGAATTACCAGAGAGGCGATGATCACCATCTGCACGATCATACGAATCGCACTGGGAATCTGGTTACGAATTACCGAAATGAACAGGTTGGACAGTGCACAGACCGACGTCAGTGCCACACACATGACCAGAGTTACACTCAGGCTGGTGGTCACTGCCAGGGCCGAACAAATCCCCAGTACCTGCAGAGCGATCGGGTTGTTACTAAAAATGGGCTCGAAGAGCACCTGCTTGGCGCTTGCCTTAGCCATGATTAAGCCTCCCCTGCGCGCAGGTTATCCAGGAACGGACGGAAACCATTTTCGCCCATCCAGAAACGAACCAGGTTTTCCACACCACGACTGGTCAGAGTCGCACCGGCCAGACCGTCGACCTGGTGCTGGATACGCGGACTGTTGCTGTCGACGCTGCCTTTGAGCACCTGTACAGCCACGCTACCGTCATCGTTGTAGATCAGCTTACCGGTCCACTGCTGCTTCCAGTTCGGGTTATCAACCTCACCACCCAGACCAGGGGTCTCAGCGTGTTGATAAAAACCCAGACCCACAACAGTGTTGAGGTCACCTTCCAGGGCTACGAAGCCATACAGGGTCGACCACAGACCAGCGCCGTGAATCGGCAGGATCAGAGTTTCGATCCCGTCTTCGTTCTCCACCATATAAACGGTAGCGAAGTGCTCACGGCGACGGATAGCTGCAATATCGTCCGAACTGTCCAGTCGGCTGGACAATGCCGGCTCCTTGGCAGCGCGAGCCTGATCGTAGCTCAACGGGTCCAGCTCATCGCTGAACTTGCCGGTACGCAGGTCGACCAGACGTGGGGTGATCTTCTGGAACTGCTCCTGAACCGGTACACCCGGCTCCAGCAGACCAGCGATCGACAGGATGTTACGTTGCTTGTCGAGCAACTGGTTGGTGATCTGGATCGGTTTCAGCGATACCGCTGCGGTGGACACCACCACCGAACACACCAGACAGACCAACAGAGCGACAGTAATCGTCCGCCCTACGGTTTCTTTCTTAGCTGACATGACGTGCGAGCCTCCGCTTGATATTGGCCTGAACCACGAAGTGGTCGATCAGGGGCGCGAACAGGTTGGCAAACAGAATTGCCAGCATCATGCCCTCAGGGAACGCCGGGTTCACCACCCGGATCAGGATAACCATGACACCAATCAAGGCACCGAAGATCCACTTGCCGGTATTGGTCATCGAGGCAGACACAGGGTCGGTCGCCATGAAGATCATGCCGAAAGCGAAGCCACCGATCACCAGGTGCCAGTACCAAGGCATGGCGAACATCGGGTTGCTGGTCGAACCAATGACATTGAATAGCAGGCTCATACCGATCATGCCGATCATCACACCGGCAACGATGCGCCAGCTGGCGATCTTGGTCAGCAGCAGAATCGCGCCGCCGAGGAAGATGGCCAGCGTCGACACTTCACCGATCGAACCCTGCATATTGCCAAAGAAGGCGTCCCACCAGGTGATGCCCTGGGCCAGGATGCCCTGTACGCCACCTTCGGCGCCCAGGCTCAGCGCGGTAGCGCCGGTGTAGCCGTCAACAGTGGTCCAGACCGCGTCACCGGAAATTTCCGCCGGATAGGCGAAGAACAGGAAGGCACGGCCGGTCAGTGCCGGGTTGAGGAAGTTTTTGCCGGTACCACCGAACACTTCCTTGCCGATCACCACACCGAAGCTGATGCCCAGCGCAACCTGCCACAGCGGGATATCCGGTGGCATGATCAGAGCAAACAGCACCGAGGTCACGAAGAAGCCTTCGTTGACTTCATGCTTGCGGATCGAAGCGAACAGCACTTCCCAGAATCCACCAACCAGGAAGGTCACCAGGTAGATAGGCAGGAAGTAGGCGGCGCCGTGAACGAAGTTGTCCCACAGGCTGGCTGGATTGAAGCCGGCGAACAGCGAGATCAGGGCGATCCGCCAGTTGTCCTGGGCCGCCATCAGTTCCGGGCTGGCAGCAAGAATGCTGTTGGCCTGATAACCGATGTTGTACATGCCGTAGAACATCACCGGGAAGGTGCACAGCCAAACGGTGATCATCATCCGCTTGAGGTCGATACCGTCACGCACGTGGGCGGTGGTTTTGGTCACACTACCGGGGCGGTAAAAGAAGGTATCAATGGCTTCGTACAGGGCATACCACTTCTCGTGCTTGCCGCCCTTTTCGAAGTTGTGTTCGATCTTGTCCAGAAATGAACGCAGACCCATGGTTTAACCCTCCTTCTCGATGCGGGTCAAGTTGTCCCGCAGGATCGGGCCGTATTCATACTTGCCGGCGCACACGTAGGTGCACAGAGCCAGATCTTCCTCGTCCAGCTCCAGGCAACCCAGTTTTTGCGCCATGTCGGTGTCACCGACGATCAGATAGCGCAGCAGTTGGGTCGGCAGAATGTCCAGCGGCATCACTTCTTCGTAGTTACCTACCGGCACCATGGCCCGCGGGCTACCGTTGGTCGAAGTGCTGAAGTCAAACAGCTTGGCCGGATTCAGCTTGGAAACGAAGATGTTCAGTACCGAGTGCTTGTTCACCCCGGCGCGCAGGTAATGCATCATTTCCCGCTCACTGCCTTCACGCAGTACCGACACCAGTTGATGGTAACGGCCCAGATAGCCGACCGGACCACGGGCATTGCGACCACCAAACACCGAACCGGAGATAACCCGGTTGTTGCCTGGTTTGAGTTCACCAGCGGTCAGCTCTTCCAGATTGGCGCCCAGACGGGTCTTGAGCAGACGCGGCTTGTCGACCTGCGGACCGGCCAGCGCGACAACGCGCTCGGTCCAGATCTTGCCTTCGGTAAACAGTTTGCCGATGGCGATCACGTCCTGCGGGAATACCTGCCAGACCTGCTTGTGGTCATTGACCGGATCCAGGTGATGGATATGGGTGCCGGACAGGCCAGCTGGGTGCGGACCAGCAAAGCTCTCAGTGCTGACACCGGCCACGCCCTCGCCCGGCAGGCTGACGCCTTCGGCCTTGCACAACCAGATCTTGCCGAGACGGGCCAGAACTTTAAGGCCGTTTTCAAAGTCGGCCGCATGGGCTTTGATGACCACAGCCGGATCAGCCGCTAGCGGATGGGTATCGATTGCGGTTACGAAGATTGAGCTGGGCTTGCTGTCAACAGCCGGCACCTTGCTATAGGGCCGCGTGCGCAGAGCAGTCCACAGACCGGAGTTGATCAGTTGATCACGCACCTGCTGCGGATCCAGGGTGTCCAGCTTGCCAGAGTCATGGGCATCGAAGGTCACCTGCTCGTCGCCATCGATATCGATGACTACCGACTGCAGGACGCGCTTCTCGCCTCGATTGATGGCACTGACAACACCACTGGCAGGCGCGGTATAGATCACGCCGGGCGTTTTCTTGTCGCTGAACAGAATCTGACCCAATTTGACCCGGTCACCTTCGCGCACTTCCATGGTCGGTTTCATACCGTGGTAATCAAAACCGACAACGGCTACGCTGCGTACGGGACGGGCATCCTCGATACGCTGCTCGGGTGAGCCGGTGATTGGCAGATCCAAGCCCCGTTTGATTTTTATCATACGAATAGCCTAATCACTGGTTGGAATCTTTAAGGGACGGGCAGCCAGCCAGACAAATCCTCAGGCCTCCGACATGCGGAACAGGGCATCAGAGGCGGAATCAGGGCTAGGCGACCACAAACCCCCGGAAAAAATCCCGCTAAGTATAAAGACCATGCCCCTCAATGGCTACTCAAGCCATTGGTTTTTTCAGGTTTTTTAGTTTACGAAATCAATTTGACAAATAGCCGCAGGTCCTCGGCACCGCCCTACGCCCGCATACGCCCTGACGAGCAACAAAAAAGGCGCCGAAGCGCCTTCCTTGCATTACACATCAACCTCAGGCCGGAAAAGCCGGCGGGTTGACATGGGCCATATCTTCCAGGATACGCACCACCTGACAGCTGTAACCAAACTCGTTGTCGTACCAGACGTAGAGAATTACCCGGTTGTCGTTGCAGATAGTCGCTTCAGCATCCACAACACCGGCGTGACGCGAACCTACGAAGTCAGTTGAGACCACTTCCTGCGAGTTGGTGAAGTCAATCTGCTTGTGCAGATCCGAGTGCAGAGCCATGTGGCGCAGGTACTCGTTGACTTCATCGCGATTAGTCGACTTTTCCAGATTCAGATTCAGGATCGCCATCGACACGTTCGGGGTCGGCACGCGAATGGCGTTGCCAGACAGCTTGCCAGTCAGCTCCGGCAGCGCCTTGGCTACAGCCTTGGCAGCACCGGTCTCGGTGATCACCATGTTCAACGCAGCACTGCGGCCACGGCGATTACCCTTGTGGAAGTTGTCGATCAGGTTCTGATCGTTGGTATACGAGTGAACAGTCTCAACGTGGCCGTTGACGATACCGAACTTGTCATTGATGGCCTTGAGCACCGGCACGATGGCATTGGTGGTACAGGAGGCGGCAGAAATGATCTTGTCGTCCGGGGTCACCGCGGCATGGTTGATGCCGTGCACGATGTTCTTGATGTTGCCCTTGCCCGGCGCAGTCAGCACCACCTGGCTGGCGCCCTTGCACTCCAGGTGCTGGGACAGACCGGCCTCGTCGCGCCAGACGCCGGTATTATCGACGACGATAGCGTCTTCAATGCCGTACTGGCTGTAGTCGACTGCCGACGGATCCTTGGCGTAAATCACCTGGATCTGCACACCGTTGGCAGTAATGGTGTTGTTTTCTTCATCGATGGTGATAGTGCCCTGGAACGAGCCATGCACCGAATCACGGCGCAGCAGGCTGGCGCGCTTGGCCAGATCGTTCTCAGCACCCTTGCGCACGACGATGGCCCGCAGACGCAGGCCATCACCGGCACCGGTCTTCTCGACCAGGATCCGGGCCAGCAAACGACCGATACGACCGAAGCCATACAGCACCACGTCACGACCCTGACGCTTCTCGCCCTTATGACCAATGACGCTGGCCAGCTCCTGACGCAGGAAGGCGTCCAGATCACCGCTACCGGACTTATTGAACTTGTCGATCAGGCGGGCCAGATCGATGGAGGCCGGCCCCAGATCCAGTTCCAGCAACTTCTGGATGATCTTGTAGCTGTCCTGCACCGACAGCTCGGCATCGTCGATCTGGCGGGCGAAACGGTGCGACTTGAGAATGCTGATCACCGAACGGTTAACCAGGCCGCGACCGTAGATGGAAGTGACCACATTGTGTTCACGGTAGAGACGCCCGATCAGGGGAATCATCGCCTCGGCGGTGGCTTCACGCTCTGTCCATTTGTCCAGACACTGCTCGAATTGGGCTTGAGTCACGGCTGTACCTTCCAAGTCGTTAAGAAACTGAGGGGGCGATATTATGCGTTTTACCGCCCAAGGAGGCAATCACCAAGCCCGGCAAGTGCGTGAACACGATTGAACACAACAGCGGTACACGGGGTTAAACTAGCGGCTTTTCGCAATGGACCTGACCGGCATGCCGTCCACACCGACGATCCTTACTCTTCCCGAGCTCAGCCAGACCCGCAGCCTTTGGAGCGGGCTCCAGGGCGCCGCCCAGGCGCTGGCCATCGCCGAAGCCGCCAGCGCCCACTCCGGCCTGAGCCTGGTCATCACCAAGGACAACGCCGAAGCTGACCGACTGGAGCGAGAGCTGAGATTTTTTGCCCCGGCGCTGCCGGTACTCAGCTTTCCAGACTGGGAAACCCTGGCCTACGACCGTTTCTCACCACACCAGGACATTATCTCCCAGCGCCTGAGGGCCCTGCACCAGCTGCCGCAGGTCAAGCAGGGCATTCTGGTCGTCCCCATGACCACCCTGCTCCAGCGCATCGCCCCGCGCGGCTTTCTGGCCGGTTCGGTACTGATGCTCGAAGTTGGTCAGCGGCTGGACATGGAAGCCATGCGCCTGGACCTGGACGCCGCCGGCTACCGCTGCGTCGACACTGTTTATGAACATGGCGACTACGCCGTCCGCGGCGCCCTGCTCGATCTCTACCCGATGGGCAGTCGACTACCCTACCGGATCGACCTGTTCGATGACGATATTGAAACCCTGCGCACCTTCGACCCGGAAACCCAGCGCTCGATCGACAAGGTTGAACGCATTCATTTGCTACCAGCCAAAGAGTTCCCACTCGATAAGTCAGCCCTGACCGGCTTTCGCGCCCGTTTCCGTGAGCGTTTCGATGTCGACTACCGGCGCTGCCCGATTTATCAGGATCTGAGCGAAGGTCTGGTACCGCCGGGCATCGAGTATTACCTGCCGCTGTTCTTTGACGAGCTGGGCACCCTGTTCGACTACCTTCCGGCCAACACTCAGCTTTTCAGCCTGCCGGAGATCGAAGCAGCCGCAGAGCATTTCTGGCAGGACGTGCGTAGCCGCTATGAAGACCAGCGCATCGACCCGACCCGGCCCCTGCTGCCGCCTAATGCACTATTTCTCGCCGTTGAGGAGTGCTTCGCCAAGATCAAACAGTACCCTCGGGTCATTTGTCATCAGAGCCAGCAACCGGCCGCCGCCGGTCACAGCATCTTTGCCTGCCCCCTGCCCCCCGAGCTGACGGTCGACAACAAGCGTGAACAGCCGCTCGAAGCGCTGCTCGGTTTCATCGACCGGTTTCCCGGACGGATTGCCTTCATCGCCGAAACCGCCGGGCGCCGGGAGGCGCTGCTTGACCTGTTCAAGCCGGCCGAACTGAGCCCGGAGCCGTTCGAAGACTGGCCAGCCTTTCTTGCCAGTGACAGCCGCCTTGGCCTGCTGATAGCACCGATTGACCAGGGCCTGATCTGTGAACACCCACCAGTAGCGCTGATCGCCGAAAGCCAGCTGTTTGGCCAGCGGGTCATGCAGCGCCGTCGGCGCGGCAAGGCGACAGATCTGGGCGATGCAGTAATCCGCAACCTCACAGAACTGCGCGAAGGCGCCCCGGTGGTGCATATTGACCACGGGGTGGGGCGCTATCGCGGGCTGACCAATCTGGAAATCGACGGCCAGCAGGCCGAGTTCCTGATGCTTGAGTACGCCGAAGAAGCCAAGCTCTACGTTCCGGTCTCCAACCTGCACCTGATCGCCCGCTACAGCGGCGCCGAGGACGACAGCGCGCCGCTGCACCGGCTTGGCTCCGAACAGTGGCAGAAAGCCAAGCGCAAGGCTGCCGAGCAGGTCCGTGACGTGGCCGCCGAACTGCTCGACGTCTACGCCCGGCGGGCCGCACGGCAGGGCTTCAGCTTCGCTCATCCCGAGCGCGATTATCAGGCCTTCGCCGAAGCCTTCCCATTCGAGGAGACCGCCGACCAGCAGGCTGCGATCGAGGCAGTCATCAACGACATGCTTAGCAACAAACCCATGGATCGCCTGGTCTGCGGCGATGTCGGCTTCGGCAAGACCGAAGTCGCCATGCGCGCCGCCTTCATGGCCGTCCACAGCGGCAAGCAGGTAGCGGTACTGGTGCCTACTACCCTACTGGCTCAGCAGCACTACAACAGCTTCCGTGACCGCTTTGCCGACTGGCCGGTCAAGGTCGAAGTCATGTCCCGGTTCAAATCGAGCAAAGAGGTCAAGAGCGCCGCCAGCGAACTGGGCGATGGCAAGGTCGACATCATCATCGGCACCCACAAATTGCTGCAGGACGACATTCAGTTCAAGGACCTGGGCCTGGTGATCATCGACGAAGAGCACCGCTTTGGCGTACGTCAGAAGGAACGCCTCAAGGCGCTGCGCAGCGAGGTCGACGTACTGACCCTGACCGCCACGCCAATTCCGCGCACCCTGAACATGGCCATGTCCGGCATGCGCGACCTGTCGATCATCGCCACCCCGCCGGCCCGCCGACTGTCGGTCAAGACCTTCGTCATGCAGCAACAGCCGGCAGTGGTCAAGGAGGCGATTCTGCGCGAACTGCTGCGCGGCGGCCAGGTGTACTTCCTGCACAACGAGGTGGAAACCATCGAGAAGTGTGCTGCCGATCTGGCCGAACTGGTACCCGAAGCCAGGATCGGCATCAGTCATGGCCAGATGCCCGAACGCGCGCTGGAACAGGTCATGCGCGACTTCTATCATCGCCGCTTCAACGTTCTGGTGACCTCGACCATCATTGAAACAGGGATCGACGTACCCAGCGCCAACACCATCATTATCGAACGCGCCGACAAATTCGGCCTGGCCCAGTTGCATCAGCTACGCGGCCGGGTCGGGCGCAGTCACCACCAGGCCTACGCCTACCTGCTGACCCCACATGGCAAAAAAGTCACCAGCGATGCGGAAAAACGCCTGGAGGCCATTGCCGCTGCCCAGGACTTGGGCGCGGGTTTCACCCTGGCCACCCACGATCTGGAAATCCGCGGCGCTGGCGAACTGCTGGGCGATGGCCAGAGCGGCCAGATTCAAGCCGTTGGCTTCACCTTGTACATGGAAATGCTCGAGCGCGCGGTCAAGGCCATCCAGCAGGGCAAGCAGCCAGAGCTGGAACAGCCGCTGTCCGGCGGACCTGACATCAACCTGCGTCTACCTGCGTTGATTCCTGACGACTACCTGCCCGACGTACATGCGCGACTGATTCTCTACAAGCGCATCGCCAACGCCGGCGACGATGAGCAACTCAAAGACCTGCAGGTGGAAATGATCGACCGCTTCGGCCTGCTGCCCGAACCAGTCAAGACTCTGTTCCGGGTAACCTCGCTGAAACTGCGCTGCGAACCACTGGGCGTGGTCAAGGTCGATGTTGGCCCCGAACATGGTCGCCTGGAATTCGGCACCAACACCGCAGTCGACCCACTGACGCTGGTACGACTGATTCAGGACAGCCCACAACGCTATCGGCTTGAAGGCGCTACCATATTCCGCTTCAATGCCCCTATGGGCAATGCCGAGCTGCGTCTGAACACGCTTGAAGCCCTGATTGATCGCCTGCAACAACCCACAGAAACAACCGGCAAAGGAAAACGCCCATGAATCACCCCCTGCGCATCTTCACCCTGTTGCTGATCCTGGCCCTCGGCTGGGCCGGCCTGGCCCAGGCCCAAAGCGAGCAGGTCTATCAGGTTGAAGTGGTGGTATTCAGCCAGGCTTCCGGCCAACTGGCAGCGGGCCAGAGCCCCGGACCGGACTGGGCTGAGCGTGCAGTGCTGCTCGACAGCACCGCCCGCAGCGATGTACGCAATATCGACCAGACCCGCTACCGGCTTGGCACAGAGGCACGCCGGCTGAACGACCAGGGTTACCGGGTCAGACTACACAAGGCCTGGGAACAGCCTGCCGACGACAATCTGCGTGTGGCCGTGACCAGTGGTACGGAAAACGCTCAAGGGATTTATCCGGCGCAGGGGCTGGTCCGCCTGAGCCATGAACGGGCCCTGGAGGCCGATGTAAGCTTCTGGCTCAACCACAATGTGCAGGGCCAGGCCGTCAGTGAGCACCTGCGCCAGAATCGTCGCCTGCGCGTGGACGAAGTCCACTACCTGGACCATCAGGGCATGGGCATGCTGATACGGGTGTCACGCCTGTAAACCAGCAGTCGGCCGCTCGACGCCCAAGTCAGAGGGTGTCGCTGCGGCCACCCCTCCAGGCACCTTAAAGCGTGTCGATCACTCCAGCCAACACCGCCCCAACCCGCGCCATCCCCGCCGCCATCACCGCCTCGATATCCTCCATGCGGATTGGCCCCCGGGCCTTGCCCGCCGCTGGATTGACCACCAGAGCCAGGCAGGCGTAGGGAAGCTCCAGCTCACGAGCCAGCGCAGCTTCCGGCATCCCGGTCATACCGACAATCGCACAGCCGTCACGCTCCATCCGCCGAATCTCGGCCGCGCTCTCAAGACGCGGCCCCTGAGCGGCGCCATAGACCCCGCCAGAGCTGTGGCCATAGGCCTCTGCTGCCAGTACTGCCAGCAGCTTTTGACGCAACGACTCGTCATAGGGCTGGGTAAAGTCGATGTGAGTGACCTGCTCCAGATCGTCCTCGAAAAAGGTCGAGGCCCGACCCCAAGTGTAATCGATCACGTCATCAGGCACGCAGAAGTGTCCGGGAGGCATGCCAGCATCGATACCACCCACCGCATTGACCGCCACGACCGTCGCCGCTCCGGCCTCGCGCAAGGCCCACAGGTTGGCGCGGTAGTTGACCCGGTGAGGCGGAATCCGGTGCGGATCACCATGACGAGCCAGAAACAACACCTCACGCCCGGCCAGCAGGCCACGTACCAGCTCCGCCGAAGGCGAACCAAACGGTGTCTCCAGCGATTCACGACCCGTCACCTGCAACTCAGGCAGACGCGTCAGCCCGGTGCCACCGATGATCGCCAGACAGCCCATCAGGCGTGCTCCGGTGAAACCGGGCGCGACTCGGGACTGTGTTCCACCTCACCCGAGCGCAGTCGCAAACCTTCCGGCACATGCAAAGTCGAGGTCGGGAATGCCACCTGAGCCCCATGCTCATCGATGATAGCCAGAATCTTCAGCAACACATCCTCCTTGATCCGATGGAACTCGGCCCATACCGGGGTGGTGAAGCAATAGATGAAAAAATCCACCGACGATGGCGCGCAACGGTCAAAGTAGACCATCTGAGTCTGGTCCTGGGCGATCTCCGGGTGTTCCTTGAGCATCTCCCGAACAGCCTTGACGATTGGCTCCATTCGACTGATATCGTCGTAACGAATACCAATATGCTCATAGATTCGCCGATGACTCATACGCGACGGATTCTGCAGCACAATATTGGTAAACACTGCATTGGGAACATAAATTGGCCGTTTGTCGAAAGTACGGATGCGAGTCAGACGCCAGCCGATATGCTCAACCGTACCTTCGATTTCCTTCTCCGGCGAACGAACCCACTCCCCCACTGAAAAAGGCCTATCCAAATAGACCATCAAGCCACCAAAGAAGTTGGCCAGCAGATCCTTGGCAGCAAACCCCACCGCCAGGCCGCCAATACCACCAAAGGCCAAGACCCCGGACACGCTGTAGCCCATCGATTGCAGAATAACCAGCGACGAGGTGATCACCACCGAAATTCGCAACAGCTTGCCGATTGCGTTGACTGTGGTCTTGTCGATCGGCTTTTCCCGGCAACTCGGGTCAACCAGGCGCTTTTCAACTTCCAGCGCCAGGCGAATCAGGAACCAGGCGAGGAGCACAATTAATAGTACCGACTGGAGCTTATCCAGCACCTCAGCCAACCCATCATCCATCTGTGCGGCAGTCACCTGGGAAGCCCATAACAGGCCCATGCTCCAAATCATCACCCATAGCGGCCGACGCGCAGCTATCACTAACGCATCATCCCATACCGTGGAGGTTTTCAGCGCCCGCTGCTCAACCCGGTCCAGCAGCAGCTTGCCCAGGTAGGCCGCCACCAATGAAATGAAAATAATCGCGAAAACCTTGTATATCCAAAGCTCTCCGCCCAACGGCAGAGACTCGAGCGGCAAGCTCTCCAACAGTTCATCCATATCCACTGTTACACCAACTCCCATTGCTTCAAGTCATGCACTGCCTGCGACCAATTCGGCAATGCCTTGTAATCCAGCCCCGGGCGCGAGCGGGCCAACATTCGCTCCAGGCGTAGCGGTTCGCTGATCCCGCGCTGCTGACAATGCACCAGCGCTTGCTCAGCCGCCGCCCGGTCATTACATACCAGCAGCATGTCGCATCCCGAATGCAGAGCGGCATCGACCCGCTCCGGCATGCCACCTACAGCGTGAGCACCGGCCATGGTCAGATCGTCGCTGAAGATCACCCCATCAAAGCACAGCTCGGCACGCAGGATCTGCTGCAACCAGCGCCGGGAAAACCCCGCCGGCAATTCATCAACGGCCGGATACACCACATGCGCTGGCATGATGCCGTCGAGCAACGGCGCCAGTGCTGCGAACGGCTTGAGATCCGTGGCGCGGATCTCGGCTTCGCTGCGCTCATCAACCGGCAAGGCAAAATGCGAGTCGGCCTCAGCCCAGCCGTGACCGGGAAAATGCTTGCCGGTAGCAGCCATACCCGCGGCCTGCAAGCCCTCGATGTAGGCCCGACCCAACTGACTGACCTGATCAGGATCACGGCCCAGAGCCCGGTCACCAATGACCTGGCTGCGGCCATAGTCCAAGTCCAGCACCGGAGCGAAGCTGATATCAATACCGCAGGCCAGCATCTCGGTCGCCATCAGCCAAGCCGCCTGACGCGCCACCTGTGACGCCTGCTCCCCGGCTCGCATGCCGATTTCGCGTAGTGGCGGCAAGCGCAATACATCGCGGCGCAGACGCTGCACCCGCCCACCCTCCTGATCGATAGCGATCAGCATATCCGGGCGCAATGCACGGATGGAGCGAACCAGTTCACGGACCTGGGTCGGCGACTCGGTATTGCGAGCAAACAGAATCAGACCGCCAACTTCAGGCTGGCGCAACAACTGACGGTCATCCGGGGTCAGCCAGGTTCCAGCCACATCCAGCATCAAAGAAGCGTGAGTCAAGCAGTGTCTCCAGTCAGGGGGCCTGTCGCCCCGTCATCAATGATTACCTGGCAACCGACCGGCGTCAGCTCGAAGAGTTCCAGCATGTCCTGGTTACGCAGGCGAATACAGCCATGGGAACGCGCAACGCCCATTGGCTGGTCGTCGGCAGTGCCATGCAGATAGATATAGCGACGCTGTGAATCACAATCGCCGCCACGGTTGAAGCCGGGTTGCTCGCCACACAGCCAGAGAATTCGGGTCAGAATCCAGTCGCGCCGGGGGTACTGCGCAGCCAGTTCCGGCGACCACAGCTCACCGGTTGGACGTCGCCCGACAAACACCGCCCGCAACGGCTGACCATCACCAATCCGCGCCCGGATGCGGTGTCGCCCCCGAGGCGTACAGCCCGACCCCTCACGCTCACCGGCGCCATTGACTGCGGTCGAGACCGGGAAATGGCAAACCGCCTGACCGGCCTGATAGCCGGTCAGGGTCTGTTCTGACAGGGATATGCGGATCAGATCCAGTTGCATGCGCACCTCCGGGAAAGTGCACACCATAACGGATAGACGGGAAACTGATAAGGGCCGTCAGGCCCTTTCGAGCAATTCGCCGCGGCGCGGATCACTGCCACCGGGCAGCCCGGAGCCTTCAGCACGCATTCCCGCGGCAAGGAAAGGTACCATCAGATGCAACACATCATCGACCCCAGCCTGGCTGCCGAACTCGGACTCGGCAATGGCACGCAAAGCCTTCATGCTGGACATGGTGAACGCGGCACTGCCAAGCATGAAATGCACTCGCCAGAACAGCTCCTGGGGTGGCAGTTGCGGCGCTGCCTGCATCAGAAAGTGCATGTAGCGGTGGAATACCTTGCCGTAGACCTCACCAAGGTACTTGCGCAAATGGCCTTGGCTCTGACTGAAAGCCAGCCCGAGCAGACGCATGAAGATCGACAGGTCATTCCCGCTACGGGGCTTAACCGCCAAAGCCTGGCGCACCAGCATCTCCAGCAACTCCTCCAGCGATAACGAACCGCTGCCTTCGCGCTGATGGCGATCAAGCTCCTGTTCCAGACTCGCAACGAAGGGGTTGAGAAAACGCACAAAGACCGCCTGAATCAGCGCCTTCTTTGAACCGAAGTGGTAATTGACCGCCGCCAGGTTGACCCCGGCCTTGCTGGTGATCAAACGCAGGGAGGTTTCAGCAAAGCCTTTTTCCGCGAACAATTGCTCTGCGGCGTCCAGGATACGTTCAACAGTTTCCGACTGGGCCATTAAGGCAGCTCCCAAAATACAAACAGATGTTTGAAACATACGTTTCAAACATCCTGACTGTCAAGTCAATTCAGGAACCAGTACTGTTTTTATCTGGTAGCTACCTTTTAACCAGTAGAACCGTGTCTGACAAGTCTCTTGCCTCACGATGATAACTGTATATAATCACAGTTACTGGATAAAAAAACAGGTTAGTCTCCATGCAAAAACTGACGGCACGGCAACAACAGATCCTGGCCTTCATCAAGGAGTACATGGATGCCAATGGCTACCCACCGACGCGGGTGGATATCGCCCGGGTTCTGGGCTTCAAATCGCCAAACGCAGCAGAAGACCACCTCAAGGCCCTGGCCCGCAAGGGCGCGATCGAAATGATTCCCGGCGCCTCACGCGGCATCCGCTTGCCGGATCAAGGCACAGAGACTGACGAAGACCGCTTGCCGGTGATCGGCCAGGTCGCTGCCGGCCAGCCGATTCTTGCCCTGGAAAACATTGAAGACCACTGCCGGATCGATCCCTCCTTTTTCCGCCCCAAAGCCGACTATCTGCTCAGGGTGCGAGGCATGAGTATGAAGGATATCGGCATCCTCGACGGCGACCTGCTGGCTGTACATCGCACCAGCGAAGCTCGCAACGGCCAGGTGGTAGTCGCCCGCGTCGGCGACGAAGTAACAGTCAAGCGCTTCCAGAAACAGGGACGCAAGGTTTCGCTGATAGCCGAGAACCCGGAGTTCGCCCCCATTGAAGTAGATCTGGGCGAACAGGAACTGACCATCGAAGGTTTGAGTGTCGGCGTCATCCGCCGCTGAAGGAGTTGAGCATGCAGTACCGCCAAAGCCACCCCCGCATTGAACAGGCCGAGCTCTTCCACAACGCCCTGATGGCATCACGCAGCCGTCTGGAGCCCCTGACCACCCCGGGCAATAAAGAAGCGCTCACCAGCAACGAGGACGCTGGCGGTTTCAGCGAAATCAGTCTCAACGGCGCACCTCACCACTGCCTGCAGTGGCTGGCTCCGGTCCTGAGAGAGCTGAGCCAGGCTCGGACCCCGGGCTGGCTGACCCTGGTCGACCCTCCTGAAGCTGTCAGTCACGGCTGGTTGCGCCAAGCCGGGCTCGACCCCTGGCGCATTCTGATCGTGCGCTCCAAAACCGGCATGGATAGTTTCAAGCTGACTTGCGAACTGCTGCGCCTGGGTTACAGCCATACCGTAGTAAGCTGGCACCAAACCAGTCAGCAGCAGGCCGCCCTATTGGAGAATGCTGCTCGCTCCGGTAGCTGTCGCAGCCTCAACGTGCGCATGGAAAGCACTCAAGCCGCCGCCTGAAACAAAATGCCCGCAACGTTTGTTGCGGGCATTTACGCTTGAATGCCGGGCCGCCAAACCCTGAGCGCAGCATCAGTGCAGTACGCGGTGCTCCGGAATGTAGTCGTCCTCTTCCTCATCCATGACCTGTCCGGCGACCTGCATTCCAGCGCTGATCATGGCCTTGGCCACCTCAATGTAGTGCCCTTGCAGGTATTCCTGGGCATCGGCAGAAAACTCGATGGTCAAGAGCGGCTCGCCCTCCTCGTCCGAACGACGAAGGGCCACTTTACCATCGGCCAGCTCTACGATTTCGAGAAAGGGTGAAGGCATGACTGTATTCTCCTGTAACGGGGGCAGTGTACCACAATCACCACAGCCCTCGCAGACTTACCACTCCTGCATCCCATCCCGATAGCAACTCACCCGCTCATTGAGCGCCGCCAGTGCTTCCTCAGCCTGCGCCAAGCCCCACTCCTTCGCAGGCTCCAATGCGCTGCTGGCAATGATCTGCTCATCAGCTCGGGGCTTGCTTTCCTGCGGCTTGGGCGGCGCCTGCAATTGCTGCCAGGCGGCCAGCAGACCGGCCAGCCAGGTTTCCTTGTGCAGCGCCAGTTCATTCAGCTCGGCCAACTCGGGGCCCGGATAGCGCTCAGCGACCCGGCCATCGAGCACCTGCTCTACCGTGCGCACATCCAGCAACGGCCAGCGGTAACGATCAGCCACTTCATGAATGACCGCCAGCACCGCCCGGTACAGGTGAAAGACCACATGTTCACGGTGATAACGAGCCTGGGTCACGGCATCAAGTGCACCCGACTCAGCCGCCTGGTGCCAACTGGCCAACGACCAACGGGCAAAGTGCAAGGCCTGATTGGTGCGGGTATAAACTTCATTGGCCATAATTCACCTCTCAACGCTTGGCTTTGCTGCGGCCATCGTCCACCGACCACTGCTTGCCGTCATAGAAGGCCCGCCAACCCGTCGGCTTGCCTTCCACCTCACTCTGTACATATTGCTCTTTTGTCTTGCGGCTGTAACGTACAACCGTCGGATGACCATCCGGGTCTTTTACCGGAGCATCGAACAGGAAGTGATATTTGGGATCGATTTCAGCCTGATGCGGCAGCAGCTCGGCCACCAGCGGCGCCCGGGTCTCACGGTTCTTCGGGAACTGACTGGCAGCCAGGAACAGCCCAGAGGCGCCATCACGCAGCACGTAGATATCATCAACCTTTTCACAGCGCAGCTCAGGCATCTTCACCGGGTCCATCTTCGGCGGCGCAGCCTCACCATTTTTCAGTAGCTTGCGAGTGTTCTTGCAGGCGCTGTTGGTGCAGCCGAAGTACTTGCCAAAACGACCGGTCTTGAGCTGCATTTCGCTGCCACATTTGTCGCACTCAAGGGTCGGGCCGTCATAACCCTTGATCTTGAACTGCCCTTCTTCGATCTCAAAGCCGCTGCAATCAGGATTATTGCCACAGACATGCAGCTTGCGCTTCTCGTCGACTAGATAGCTGTCCATTGCCGTACCGCACAGCGCGCAACGATGACGGGTACGCAGTACCCGTGACTCACCTTCGTCATCGTCTGCCGCGACTTCGTTGCCCGGCACCAGGTTGATAGTCGCCTTGCAGCGCTCCTTGGGCGGCAGGGCATAGCCAGAGCAGCCGAGGAACACCCCGGTTGAAGCAGTACGGATCATCATAGGCCGGCCACATTCGTGACAGGCGATATCGGTCAGGGTCGGCTGATTGGCCCGCATACCCTGCCCTTCGGTACTGGCTTCGGCCGTGCTGAGCTTGCGCCGGAAGTCGGTATAGAACTCATCCAGCACCTGCTTCCACGGCACACCACCCTGAGCCACTTCATCCAGCGACTCTTCCATACTGGCAGTAAAGCCATAATCCATCAGGTTGGGGAAGCTTTCGCTGAGCCGGTCGGTGACGATATCGCCCATCTTTTCGGCATAGAAGCGTCGATTGTTCAGGGTCACGTAGCCGCGCTCCTGAATGGTCGAAATGATCGCGGCATAGGTCGACGGCCGGCCGATCCCACGCTTCTCCAGTTCCTTGACCAGACTGGCCTCGGAGTAACGGGCCGGCGGCTTGGTAAAATGCTGTTTGGGGTCAAGCTTGTTGAGCTTGAGTGCGTCCTGGACCTGCAAATCCGGCAACACCTCGTCCTCGCCACCCTTGCCTTGCGGCGGCATGACCTTGGTATAACCATCGAACTGCAGGATACGGCCCTTGGCGCGCAGCTCGAACTCACCAGCCTGCGCGGTGATGCTGGTCGACAGATAACGGGCTGGCGGCATCTGGCAAGCCACGAACTGACGCCAGATCAGCTCATACAGGCGCTCAGCGTCACGCTCCATGCCCTTGAGGTCAGTGGCCTTGAGCTTGACGTCAGAGGGACGAATCGCCTCGTGCGCCTCCTGAGCGCCTTCCTTGCTGCTGTAGACGTTGGGCTTTTCCGGCAGGTACTGCTTGCCGAAAGCTGACTCAATGTAACCGCGGGCCATGCCGATGGCATCGGCCGACAGGTTGGTCGAGTCGGTTCGCATATAGGTGATATAGCCCGCCTCGTACAGACGCTGGGCCATCATCATGGTTTTCTTGACGCTGAAGCCCAGGCGGGTACTGGCGGCCTGTTGCAGCGTCGAGGTAATAAAGGGCGCACTGGGGCGGGTGCTGGTCGGCTTGTCTTCGCGTTTGGCTACCCGATAGCTGGCCGCCTTGAGCTTTTCCAGCGCCGCATCAGTCTGCGCCTTGTTAAGCGGACGGAAGGTCTCGCCATTCTGGCGCACCACCTCGAAGCGGACTGACTCGGCCTTGGGCGTATCCAGCAATGCATGCACTTCCCAGAACTCTTCCGGGACGAAGGCTCGGATTTCCCGCTCGCGATCAACAATCAGCTTGACCGCTACCGACTGCACCCGGCCAGCCGACAGGCCACGGGCAATTTTCTGCCACAGTAGCGGCGAGACCATATAGCCTACTACCCGGTCGAGAAAACGCCGGGCCTGCTGGGCATTGACCCGATTCAGGTCCAGCTCACCGGGCTTGGAAAAGGCCTCTTGAATGGCCTTCTTGGTAATTTCATTGAACACCACGCGCTTGTAGCGGCTCTCATCGCCGCCGATGCTTTCGCGCAGGTGCCAGGCAATCGCTTCCCCCTCACGGTCCAAGTCCGTTGCGAGGTAGACGGTATCGGCATCCTTGGCCAGACGACGCAGTTCGTCGATGACCTTCTCCTTGCCCGGCAGAATCTCGTAGCGCGCCGCCCAGCCATTCTCGGGGTCCACCCCCATGCGATTGACCAGCTGGATACGCGCCTTGGTGGCCTTGTCGAGCTCCTGGGCCGACGCCGCCTTGCGCCCATTCTTGGGCTTGCTCTCGGTCTTGCTCCCGCTGGTGGGCAGATCGCGGATATGGCCGATACTCGACTTCACCACGAAATCATTACCAAGATACTTGTTGATTGTCTTGGCTTTGGCGGGCGATTCCACAATGACCAGTGCTTTTCCCATGGGTAACTGTATTCCTGACTCAATCGATTCTGGTTGGCGGCGCTCGGGCCGGCCCACTACCGGTGCAGACCGGAGGGCCAGAGCCTACACGTCTTCGCTGATAAAGGTAAAGCGTGGATGCAGCGCGCCGTCAACTTCAACCTGTTCACTGAACATGGCCAGCGGCCGGACCCACAGACTGTAATCGCCATACAAAGTGCGATACACCACCAGCTCTTCCTCGGTCTCGGAGTGACGGGCAACGCCAATGACCTGGTAATCCTTTCCTTTATAGTGACGATAGCGACCGGGCTTCATAGGACCTCCTGACAATGAAAAAGACGCGAGTGTAACCGAGCTGCCCTCGCCAGACGTTACGCTCAGGCACTCAGCACATAGACCGGGTAACGCTCGCAAATAAAAAAGCCGGGGCACAGGGCCCCGGCTTTGTCCGTAGCGATTGCGTCAGACGCGTTCGAATACGGTAGTGATGCCCTGACCCAAACCTACGCACATGGTGGAAACACCAATGCGGCCCTGGCGCTGCTTCATCACGTTCAGCAGGGTGCCGGAGATACGTGCACCGGAGCAACCGAACGGGTGACCCAGAGCGATGGCGCCACCGTGCAGATTGACCTTCTCTTCCATCTTGTCCAGCAGCTTCAGATCCTTGAGGACCGGCAGCGCCTGGGCAGCGAAGGCTTCGTTGAGTTCGACGAAATCAACGTCATCGATGGTCAGACCAGCGCGCTGCAGCGCTTTCTTGGTCGAAGGTACCGGACCATAACCCATGATCGACGGATCGACACCGGCCACAGCCATGGAACGGATCACCGCCAGCGGCTCCATACCCAGATCCTTGGCACGCTGAGCCGACATGACGATCATGCAGGAAGCGCCGTCAGTGATCTGCGAGGAGGTACCGGCAGTCACGGTACCACCCTTGGGGTTGAACGCCGGACGCAGTGCGGCCAGGCTTTCCAGAGTGGTATCCGGACGGATGGTCTCGTCTTCGGTGAACACGCGCAGGAAGCCGTTCTCGTCGTGACCTTCCATCGGGATGATCTCGTCCTTGAAGCGACCTTCAACAGTAGCCTTGTGCGCCAACTGGTGCGAACGGTAGCCGAACTGGTCCTGCTGCTCGCGGGTGATGCCGTGCATCTTGCCCAGCATTTCGGCAGTCAGGCCCATCATGCCGGCCGCCTTGGCCGCATACAGCGACAGGGCCGGGTTCGGATCGACGCCGTGCATCATGCCCACGTGGCCCATATGCTCGACACCACCAACCACGAACACGTCGCCGTTGCCGGTCATGATCGCCTGAGCGGCGGTGTGCAGCGCGCTCATGGAGGAGCCACACAGACGGCTGACGGTCTGACCGGCCGCAGTGTGCGGGATCGGAGTCATCAGTGACGCCATGCGGGCAATGTTCCAGCCCTGCTCCAGGGTCTGGTTTACACAACCCCAGATTACGTCTTCAACTTCAGCCGGGTTCAGCTTCTGGTTACGCTCCAGTACGCCAGTGATCAGCTTGGCGGACAGGGTCTCGGCGCGCACATTACGGTACATGCCGCCCTTGGAACGGCCCATCGGGGTGCGGCCGAAGTCGACAATTACCACATCTCTCGGATTCAGGCTCATAGCTTTACTCTCGCTCCGTATTCCGCATTAACCGAAGAATTTCTGACCGTTCTTGGCCATTTCACGCAGCTTCTCGGTCGGGTGATACATGGGACCGAACTCCGCGTACTTGTCGGCCATGGCAACGAATTCGGCCACACCCAGGGTGTCGATGTAGCGCAGTGCGCCACCGCGGAAGGGAGGGAAACCGATACCGTAGATCAGACCCATATCGGCGTCCGCAGCACTTTCGACGATACCGTCTTCCAGGCAGCGTACGGTCTCCAGGCACAGCGGGACCATCATGATCTCGACGATTTCCTCGTCGGTGAACTCACGCTGCTCCAGCACGATTGGCTTCAGCAGTTCATAGGTCTCGGAATCAACAACCTTCTTCGGCTTGCCCTTCTTGTCCATCTCATAGGCATAGAAGCCCTTGCCGGTCTTCTGACCCAGACGATTGGCTTCGTACATGACATCGACAGCGGTCTTGGTCTTGTCAGCCATACGGTCCGGATAACCTTCGGCCATCACATCACGGCCATGGTGACCGGTATCCATGCCAACCACGTCCATCAGGTAAGCCGGGCCCATCGGCCAGCCGAATTTTTCCATCAGCTTGTCGACGCGCTGGAAATCGGCGCCCATGCCCAGCAGGCGAGCAAAGCCACCGAAATATGGGAACAGCACGCGATTGACCAGGAAGCCTGGGCAATCGTTGACCACAACAGGGGTCTTGCCCATTTTCTTGGCATAGGCCACGGTAGTGGCAACAGCGCGATCACTGGACTTCTCGCCACGGATCACCTCAACCAGCGGCATCATGTGTACCGGGTTGAAGAAGTGCATGCCGCAGAAGTTTTCCGGACGCTTGAGCGCCTGGGCCAGGTAAGTGATCGAGATGGTCGAGGTGTTGGAGGTGATGATTGCATCCTCACGCACCTGCGACTCCACCTCAGCCAGCACAGCGTGCTTGACCTTGGGGTTCTCGACGACGGCTTCGACCACGATATCGACATTGCCGAAATCGCCATAGGACATGGTCGGGCGAATGGCGTTCAGCGCTTTGGCCATGTCGGCCGGCTTCATACGGCCCTTCTCGACACGCTTGCCGAGCAGCTTGGAGGCTTCATCCAGACCCAGCTGAATACCCTCTTCACGGATATCCTTCATCAGGATCGGAGTGCCCTTGACAGCCGACTGGTAAGCGATACCGCCGCCCATGATGCCAGCACCCAGTACCGCAGCCAGGTTCACGTCTGCAGCGGCCTTGTCGTACTGCTTGGCTTTACGCTTGAGCTCGGTGTCGTTCAGGAACAGACCCACCAGCGACTGAGCAACGGTGGTCTTGGCCAGCTTGGCAAAACCGGCAGCTTCAACTTCCAGAGCCTTTTCACGAGTGAAGTTGGCAGCCTTCTGGATGGTCTTGACGGCTTCCAGCGGGGCCGGATAGTTCGGACCGGCCTGACCAGCGATGAAACCCTTGGAGGTTTCGAAAGCCATCATCTGCTCAATGGTGTTGAGCTTGACTTTTTCCAGCTTGGGCTGACGCTTGGCTTTGAAGTCAATCTCGCCGGCAGCGGCACGCTTGACCAGATCCAGTGCGGCGTCCTTAAGCTTGGCGTCTTCGACTACAGCGTCAACCGCGCCCACTTTCAGGGCCTTGTCGGCGCGCTGCTCGGCACCGGCGCAGATCAATTCGATGGCGTTGTCGACACCGATCAGACGCGGGGTACGTACGGTGCCGCCAAAGCCTGGGTAGATACCCAGTTTGACTTCCGGCAGGCCAATCTTGGCGCTAGCGGCCATGACCCGGAAATCACAGGCCAGGCACATTTCGAAACCGCCACCCAGGGCCAGGCCATTGATGGCGGCCACGGTCGGGACGTTCAGGTCTTCAAAGGCATTGAAGATCTTGTTGGCTTCCAGGTTACCAGCCACCAGGTCTTCTTCCGGCAATTGGAAGGTGTTGACGAACTCGGTGATGTCGGCGCCGACGATGAACACGTCCTTGCCGCTGGTCACGATGACACCCTTGATGCTGCTGTCGCCCTGCAAAACCTCTACGGCAGCTTGCAGTTCAGCCAGGGTGGCACGATTGAATTTGTTGACAGACTCGCCCTGCAGGTCGAACTTCAGCTCGACAATGCCGTCTTCGAGGGCCTGAATCGTGATGGCTTTACCTTCGTAAATCATCAACTGATCTCCACGCTGTGAAAGCACTTGAGAGACACCAGCCATGCCGCCCCACCCCTACAGGCGGCGCGGTGCCGATATCATGAACGTTCCCGAGACAGAGAATGCCGTGGGTTTGACCACAACAATTCATACGCTTGTTTGATTCGGGTGCGCACACCTTCGGGGAAATCGCTGCAATTGTCAATGCACGCTACGGCATAAAGCCATGCCTTCAGCCCGAGAAAGCCTTATATGCAACGATCAAAATCCTTTAATAACAAGAAGTTAATAAACATACCCAAGACCGTATCCATGCACCAACGACGCTTTAAACCTAAGCATTCAAACCCTGCCCCCAGGCTTCCAACAATGACCTTATAACCATAGATACGCCTTGCCAACGATATTCCAGTCAGCCAACCAGGGTTTTAAAATGGTTCTTCACGTATTACTGGCAAAGACTGCTACTATCAGCGAAAAAAGGGGAGAACCTGCATGCTCTATAAACATGTACTGGTAGCTGTCGACTTGATCGACGAGTGCCGCTGGGTAGCAGATCACGCCATGGCGCTGGCCAAGGCGCTGAATGCCCGCCTGACCTTGCTACACGTAGTCGAGCCGCTGGCAATGGCCTACGGTGGAGACGTCCCTATGGACTTGTCTATGCTGCAACAACAGCAGTTTGAGCAAGCCCGTGAGCGCATGCAGTTGTTCGCCGGTGATTACGGTCTGCCCGAAGACCAGCTACAAATCGCCTTTGGTCACCCCAGACAGGAAATCCACCGGGTCGCCAGCGAACAGGATTGCGATCTGATTGTGGTAGGCAGTCACGGCCGCCACGGCCTGGCCCTGTTGCTGGGCTCGACCGCCAACGATGTGCTCCACGGAGCACCCTGCGACGTGATTGCCGTAAGATTGGGCAAGAAGAAATAATCCCCTCCCCGCCGCGGAGCGTTCAGCGAGCGCTCCGCGAACGCGAAGAAACGCACCCTCTTACATATCCTCCAGCTCAGCCCAACGCTCCATGGCTTGATCCAGCTCGCCCTGCTTGGCAGCAACCTGCTCCAGCACCAGTGCAGTCTCTTCATGCGGGCGACTGTAGAAGTTCGGATCGTTGAGCTGGGCCTGCAGCGCCTCCAGCTCACCTTCGAGCTTCTCCAACAACGCCGGCAGAGCGTCCAGCTCGCGCTGCAGCTTATAGCTGAGTTTGGCCTTGGGCGCCGCCGGGACTGGCGCACTGGACGCGACCACAGCAGGTGCCGGCTCGGCAGCGGGCTCGGTGGTTTTATCGAGGGTCATGCGCTCAGCCAGCAACTCGATATTACCGCCCTGGCGCAACCAGTCGGCAAAACCGCCGACATATTCACGCACCCGGCCCTGACCTTCGAACACCAGGGTGCTGGTGACCACGTTGTCGAGAAACGCCCGGTCGTGGCTGACCAGCAGCACAGTGCCGTCAAAACCGGCCAACACCTCTTCCAGCAACTCCAGGGTTTCCACGTCCAGATCGTTGGTCGGCTCATCCAGCACCAGCAGGTTGGCCGGTTTGCTGAACAGGCGTGCCAGCAGCAGGCGCGCCCGCTCACCGCCCGAAAGTGCCTTAACCGGAGTCCGGGTACGTTCGGGCGAGAACAGGAAGTCTCCCAGATAACTGATCACATGCCGACGTTCGCCGTTGATCTCGATAAAGTCACGACCCTCGGAAATGTTGTCGATCACGCTCTTTTCCGGCTCCAGCTGGCCGCGGAGCTGATCGAAATAGGCCACCTCCAGCTTGGTGCCATGCTTGACGCTGCCACTGGTTGGTTCCAGCTGACCAAGCAACAGCTTGAGCAGGGTACTCTTGCCCGACCCGTTGTTGCCGATCAGGCCGATGCGGTCACCGCGCATCACCACGGTACTGAAATCACGGATCAGCGGTGCCTGGCCAGACCAGGCGAAACTAATGTCCTTGACCTCGATCACCTGCTTGCCTGAGGACTGGGCGGTTTCCATCTGGAAGCTGGCCTTGCCTTGACGTTCAATCCGCTGCGCGCGCTCCTCACGCATAGCCTTGAGCGCACGAACCCGGCCTTCGTTACGGGTGCGCCGGGCCTTGATTCCCTGGCGAATCCACACCTCCTCCTGGGCCAGTTTCTTGTCGAACAACGCATTGGCTGTGGCTTCGGCCGCCAACTGCTGCTCTTTATGCGCCAGAAAGCTGGCATAGTCGCCCTGCCAGTCGATCAACTGACCACGATCAAGCTCCATGATCCGGGTAGCCAGAGCCTGCAGGAACTGACGGTCGTGGGTAATGAACAGCACCGCCCCGCGAAAATCCAGCAGCACCTGTTCCAGCCAGGCAATGGTATGAATATCCAGGTGGTTGGTCGGCTCATCCAGCAACAGTACATCCGGCTCGGCTACCAGTGCCTGGGCCAGCAGTACCCGGCGACGCCAGCCACCGGACAGCTCGGCCATGGTCTTGTCAGCCGGCAGCCCCAGCCGAGTCAGCGTAGTTTCCACCAATTGATCAAGGCGCCAGCCATCTTTGGCTTCCAGTTGCGCCTGGACCTTTTCCAGTCGCAACATGGCGGCATCATCCATCTCGCCACTGATCAAATGGTGGTACTCGGCCAGCAGGTCACCAACCCCTGCCAACCCGGCGGCCACCACATCATAGACCAGCGCCTCACCAGCCTCGGGCAGCTCCTGAGGCAATTGGCCAATCTTAAGCCCAGGCGCAAACCACAACTCGCCCTCATCCGCCGGCTGCTCCCCGGTCAGGACTCGGAACAGGCTGGACTTACCAGTGCCGTTACGCCCGATCAGGCACACCCGCTCCCCTCTGTCGAGCTGGAAACTGACCTTGGCCAGCAGCGGATTGAGCCCGTAGGCCAGGGAAACATCGGTAAACGAAAGCAGAGCCATAAACCACCTTTCAAACTATAAGACCGGCATTCTAGCGCTTTCGCAGCCAGCTGTAACAAACTGCGATGATTTCCTCTGCCGACCTCTTCTCGCTGCCAGGGCAACTCGCTAAGCTGTAGCGATAATATCGGCCAAACCGGCCAATGATTTCGAGAGAGCAGGCATCATCATGCGCCGCACCCTATTGCGTTTCTGTTTTGCCCCGGCCGCTCTGGCCTCCCTACTGTTCACCGCCCTGCCTGCTCAAGCCGACCGCCTGCAGGAACAACGCCGTCAGTACGACCAAGCCATGAGCGCCCTCAACAGTGGGCAACTGGCCCGCTACGAAAGTCTGGCCCGCGGCCTGAGCGACTACCCGCTTTACCCCTACCTGCTGCTAAACGCTCTGGATAAACGTCTGGACAGCGCCAGCCATCGGGAAGTCGAGAGCTTTTTGCTGACCCACGGCGACCTGCCTGCCGCCCAGCGCCTGAAGTCCCGCTGGTTACACCGCCTGGCCCGTGAAGGCGAATGGGAACGGCTGCGCACACACTATGACAGCGATAGTCAGAGCGCCTCGCTGGATTGTCACTTGGCGCTGCGCCGCTGGCGCGAGGGCGATCAGGCCGGAGCCATGCGCCAGGCTCAGGAGCTGTGGACCGTTGGCCGCTCCCAGCCCAAGGATTGCGACCCGCTGTTTGAGCGCTGGCGTGCCGCAGGCGGCCTGACTGAAGACGTAGCCTGGCAGCGTATCCGCCTGGCCCTGCTGCATCGCCAGGATGCCCTGGCCCGCTACCTGACCCGCTACGTCGCCAGCAACAAGCCGCTAGCAGACAAGTTTGTGAGTACCGCGACCCAGCCCAGCCTACTGAACCAGCCTGGCAACTATCGCCCCAGCGCCAACCAGCCGGCCAACAAACTGGCCGATATCGTCACCGTATCCATGCGACGCATGGGCCGCGACGACCCGCAGGCCGCCCTGGGGCTTTGGCATCACTATCGCGACCTGCCCTTCGCCGAAGAGGACCGATTGGCTATCACCCGTGATATCGGCGTGCGGCTGGCCAAGCGCTTCAATCCTGACGCCCTACCCTTCATGGCTGCCAACGACCCACAAATGCGCGACGATCAGGTCAGCGAGTGGCGGATTCGCCTGGCACTGCGCACCAACCAGTGGCGCATGGCCCACGACCTGACCCAGACCCTGCCCGAAAGCCTGGCCCAGCAAAGCCGCTGGCGCTACTGGCAACTGCGCAGCGCCCAACTTGCCACCCCGAATGTTGGCGAACTGCAGGACGACTATCGACAACTGGCCCGCGAACGCGACTTCTACGGCTTCATGGCCGCCGAGCGCACCCAGCAGCCCTATGCGCTGAACCATCAACCGGCCAACATCGATCCGCAAACCATGGCCAGGGTCAGCCAGACCGCCGGCATTCGTCGAGCCAAGGAGTTCTACGCCCGCGGTCAAGTGGTGGATGCCCGTCGTGAGTGGTATCACGTCAGCCGTCTGTTCAGCCGCGAGGAACTGATAGCCCAGGCTAAACTGGCCCGCGACATGGACTGGTACTTCCCGGCGATCCGCAATATCAGCCAGGCCCAGTACTGGGACGACCTCGACATCCGCTTCCCGATGGCCTACCGCGAACCGATTCTTAATCAGGCCCGTGCCCGCCAGCTTAACTCGACCTGGGTATACGCCATCACCCGCCAGGAAAGCGCCTTCATGGCCGACGCCCGCTCTCATGCCGGCGCCATGGGGCTGATGCAGTTGATGCCTGCCACCGCCCGGGAAACCGCCAGGCGCAACAACATCCCGCTGGGCAACCTTAATGAGGTACTGATTCCCGAGCGCAACATTGCCCTGGGCACAGCCTATCTGGCGCAGCTAAACAATCAGTTCCAGGGTAACCGGGTACTGGCTTCAGCGGCCTACAACGCCGGCCCCGGTCGAGTACGGCAGTGGACTCAGAATATCGACAACCTGCCCTCGGACGTCTGGATCGAAACTATCCCCTTCGACGAGACCCGCCAGTATGTGCAGAGCGTATTGAGCTATTCGGTGATCTACGGCGACAAACTGGGCATTCGCCAGCCGGTGATGGAACAACATGAGCGCTATCTGCGCGGGCGCTAGGACTGAGCACCAGAACGGGCTGAAGGCGGACTTCAGCCCCTGGCCTGGAGATTACTCAGCCGCTCGCGGACCACTTCCACCAGCTGATCGGGCTGGAACTTGGACAGAAAGCCATCGCAACCCACCTTCTCTACCAGCGCCTTGTTGAAGTTGCCCGACAACGAGGTATGCAGGACCACGTACAGATCACTCAGACGCGGGTCCTTGCGAATTTCGGCAGTCAGCCGGTAGCCGTCCATTTCCGGCATTTCAGCATCGGTAATCACCATCAGCAGCCGCTCAGACAACTTACCCTCGGCATCGGCCCAAGCCTGCAGCTGACGCAGCGCACGCAGCCCATCGGTGGCCACATGCAGGGTCAGATCGAGCTGAGACAAGGTTTCCTTGAGCTGATTGATACCGGTTTGTGAATCATCCACCAGCAGCACTTCACGGCCACGCGCATTATCCAGCAATTGCTCATCGAGCAGTTCCTCGGAAATACGGGTATTGAACGGCACGATTTCGGCCAGCACTTTCTCGACGTCGATAATCTCGACCAGGCGCTGATCTTCAAGGCGGGTAATAGCAGTCAGGTAATGGGCCCGACCAGCGCCTCTGGGCGGCGGCTGCACAGTATCCCAATTGAGATTGATGATGCGCTCGACCCCTCCAACCACAAAGGCCTGCACCGAGTTGTTGTACTCGGTAACAATCACCGTGCTGTTTTCGTTGACCTGCTGCGCGCGCATACCAATGGCAGCGGCCAGATCAATTACCGGAATAGTCTGACCGCGCAAATGCACCACACCCACCACATGCGGATGGCGCTGCGGCATCTGGGTCAACCGCGGCAGTTGCAGTACTTCACGGATCTTGAATACGTTGAGAGCAAACAACTGCTGCCCAGAGAGTCTGAACAGCAGAATTTCCAGACGGTTCTCACCGACCAGTCGAGTACGCTGATTAACGCTATCCAGTACACCAGCCATGGGGACCCTCGCTGTCAGATTCAGGTGAAGTAGCCACCTGCCATGACGCAGTGTACCCAGTTATAACTACTTTCGCAGCCCGCGCTTAATAGTAGGCATTTTCCTTGACTGTGTGATCGGTTACGTCACGCACGGCAGTAATTTCCGGGATTCGCGCTACCAGAGTCTTTTCGATGCCTTCCTTAAGGGTGACATCGACCATACCGCAGCCCTGACAACCGCCACCGAACTGCAGAATCGCCACACCACCCTCAACCACATCGATCAGCTTGACCTCACCGCCATGGCTGGCCAGCCCGGGGTTGATTTCGGTTTGCAGCAGATAGTTGATGCGCTCATTGAGCGGGCTGTCTTCATTGACCATCGGCACCTTGGCGTTTGGTGCTTTGATCGTCAGTTGCCCGCCCATGCGATCAGTGGCGTAATCAACCACCGCGTCATCCAGGAAAGGAATGCTGATTGCATCGATCCAGACATTGAAGGCATCCAGCACCAGCAGTTCATCCTCGGGCTTTTCCTCGCCAGGTTTGCAGTAGGCAATACAGGTTTCCGCGTAGGGAGTACCCGGCTGGGTAATGAATACACGGATACCAACACCTTCGGCGTCCTGCTTGGACAGCAACTCGGCCAGATACGACTGGGCCGTGTCACTAAAATGAATGCCTGCCATGAAATGCCTCTTGAGCAGTGACTGATGGCCCATAGTGTACGGGATAGCCGTCCGCGAATAAAGTCCTACCTTTATACTAGGTTATTTGCCAGGCATGCCGAAATGCAGCCCATCGCCATCGTGCGTTCAGTGTTGGGCGATGTTCTGCTAAGCTAGCGGGCTTTTCTCAGCGCTAACCCCCCGGAGCATCCATGTCAGACCTGAGTACCCGCTTGACCGCCCTGCATGAGGCCCTGCGCCAGCGCATCCTGATTCTCGACGGCGGCATGGGCACCATGATCCAGAGCTTCAAACTGGAAGAAGCTGACTACCGGGGCGAACGCTTCGCTGACTGGCCGATGGACCTCAAGGGTAATAATGACCTGCTGATCCTGACCCAACCGGACAAAATCGCCGCGATCGAGCGCGCCTACCTGGATGCAGGCGCCGACATCATCGAAACCAACACCTTCAACGCCACCCGGGTGTCCCAGGCGGACTACGGCATGCAGGAGCTGGCCTATGAGTTGAATGTCGAAGGCGCTCGCCTGGCTCGCCGGGTCTGTGATGAGAAAACCGTCGAAACCCCGGATCGTCCGCGCTTTGTCGCCGGGGTGCTGGGGCCAACCAGCCGCACCTGCTCTATCTCGCCGGATGTGAATAACCCCGGCTACCGCAACGTCACCTTCGACGAACTGGTCGAGGACTACAGCAACTCCACCCGCGGCCTGATCGAAGGTGGCTCGGACCTGATCCTGATCGAGACCATTTTCGACACCCTCAATGCCAAGGCAGCCATCTTCGCCGTACAAGGGGTGTTTGAAGAGCTTGGGATCGAGCTGCCGATCATGATCTCCGGCACAATTACTGATGCCTCCGGCCGTACCCTGTCGGGCCAGACCACTGAAGCGTTCTGGAACTCGGTACGCCATGCCAAGCCGATCTCGGTAGGCCTGAACTGCGCACTGGGCGCCAATGAACTGCGCCCCTATCTGGAAGAACTGGCGGCCAAGGCCGATACCCATGTCTCGGCACACCCTAACGCCGGCCTGCCGAACGCCTTTGGTGAGTACGACGAAACCCCGGCACAGACTGCCGCGATCATCGAGGAGTTTGCCGCCTCAGGTTTCCTGAACATTGTCGGCGGCTGCTGCGGCACTACCCCCGGACACATTCAGGCGATTGCCGAGGCGGTGGCCAAGTACCCGCCCCGCGCCATTCCCGACATCCCCAAAGCCTGCCGCCTGTCGGGGCTCGAGCCGTTCACCATTGATCGCAGCTCGCTGTTCGTCAACGTCGGCGAGCGCACCAACATTACCGGCTCGGCGCGCTTTGCCCGGCTGATCCGTGAAGAGAATTACACCGAGGCCCTGGAAGTCGCCCTGCAGCAGGTCGAAGCCGGAGCCCAGGTCATCGACATCAACATGGACGAAGGGATGCTCGACTCCCAGGCGGCCATGATCACCTTCCTTAATCTGATTGCCGGCGAGCCAGACATCGCCCGCGTGCCGATCATGATCGACTCCTCCAAATGGGAGGTGATCGAAGCCGGCCTGAAATGTATTCAGGGCAAGGGCATTGTCAACTCGATCTCGATGAAAGAAGGGATCGAGCAGTTCAAGCACCACGCACACCTGTGCAAGCGTTATGGCGCTGCCGTGGTAGTGATGGCCTTTGACGAGCAGGGTCAGGCCGATACCGAGGCGCGTAAGGCGGAAATCTGCAAGCGCAGCTACGACATTCTGGTCAATGAGGTCGGCTTCCCGCCGGAAGACATCATCTTCGACCCCAACATCTTCGCCGTGGCAACCGGCATCGATGAACATAACAACTACGCGGTCGACTTCATCAACGCCTGCGCCTACATCCGCGACAACCTGCCCTATGCGCTGAGTTCGGGCGGGGTATCCAACGTCTCGTTCTCGTTCCGTGGCAACAACCCGGTGCGTGAAGCGATCCATTCGGTATTTCTCTATTACGCGATCAAGAACGGGCTGAGCATGGGCATCGTCAACGCCGGCCAGTTGGAGATCTACGACGAGATCCCGGCCGAACTGCGTGACAAGGTCGAAGATGTGGTGCTCAACCGCCACCCCGGAGCAACCGAAGCCCTGCTGGCAATCGCCGACCAATACAAGGGCGACGGCAGCGTCAAAGAAGCCGAAAGTGAAGAATGGCGCAGCTGGAGTGTGGAAAAGCGTCTGGAACACGCACTGGTCAAAGGCATCACCACGCACATTGTCGAGGACACTGAGGAGTGCCGCCAGCAGTGCGCGCGGCCGATCGAAGTGATCGAAGGGCCGCTGATGGCCGGCATGAATGTGGTAGGCGACCTGTTCGGCGCCGGCAAGATGTTCCTGCCCCAGGTGGTCAAATCCGCACGAGTGATGAAACAGGCCGTTGCCCACCTGATCCCCTTTATTGAAGAGGAAAAGGGCGACAACCCTGAGCCCAAAGGCAAAGTACTGATGGCCACAGTCAAAGGCGACGTCCACGATATCGGCAAGAATATCGTCGGCGTAGTGCTCGGCTGCAATGGCTATGACATTGTCGACATGGGCGTAATGGTCCCGGCAGAGAAGATCCTCAAGACCGCCATCGAGGAAAAGTGCGACATCATTGGGCTGTCCGGACTGATCACCCCATCGCTGGACGAAATGGTCCATGTCGCCAAGGAAATGCAGCGCCAAGGCTTCAATCTGCCGCTGATGATCGGTGGCGCCACCACTTCCAAGGCTCATACTGCGGTGAAGATCGAGCCGCAATACCACAACGACGCGGTGATCTATGTCACCGATGCCTCACGTGCGGTCGGTGTGGCGACCAGTCTGCTGTCTAAAGAGCTCAAGCCTGAGTTCGTAGCCAAAACCCGCGCCGAGTACGAAGTGGTCCGCGAGCGCACTGCCAACCGCAGCGCCCGTACCGAGCGCCTGAGCTACCCGCAGGCAGTGGCCAACAAGCTGCAACTGGACTGGCAGACTTACCAGCCGCCGGCTCCGAGCTTCACTGGCGCACGGACTCTGGACAATATCGATCTGGCGGTACTGGCAGAGTACATCGACTGGACGCCGTTCTTCATTTCCTGGGATCTGGCAGGCAAATATCCGCGCATCCTTGACGATGAGATTGTCGGCGAAGCCGCCCGCTCGCTGTTCGCCGATGCGCAGGCCATGCTGAAAAAGCTGATTGATGAAAAGCTCATCAAGGCTCGGGCAGTGTTCGGATTTTGGCCGGCCAATCAGGTCAATGACGACGACATTCAGGTCCGTAACGAACAGGGCCAGCCACTGGCCACCCTGCACCACCTGCGCCAGCAAAGCATCTTCCCGGACGCCAAGCCAAATCTGTGTCTGGCCGACTTCGTCGCACCAGAAAGCAGCGGCCTGACCGACTATGTCGGCGGATTCATCACCACCGCAGGTATCGGCGCCGAAGAGCTGGCCAAGCAATACGAAGCCAAGGGCGATGACTACAACTCAATCATGGTCAAGGCTCTGGCCGACCGCCTGGCCGAGGCCTGCGCCGAATGGCTGCATGAGCGCGTACGCCGTGAGTACTGGGGTTACGCCAGCGACGAGCATCTGGACAATGAAGACCTGATTCGCGAGAAATATCGCGGTATCCGCCCTGCTCCCGGCTACCCAGCCTGCCCGGATCATACCGAAAAGGCCACCTTGTTCAGCCTGCTCGACCCCGAGGCCGAATTCGGCAAACCCGGTCGCAGCGGCGTATTCCTTACCGAACACTTCGCCATGTTCCCGGCCGCCGCCGTCAGCGGTTGGTACTTTGCTCACCCCGAGAGCAAGTATTTTGCCGTGGGCAAGATTGAGCGTGATCAGGTGGAAAGTTACAGCCAACGCAAGGAGCAGGACCTGAGCGTCAGCGAGCGCTGGCTGTCGCCCAACCTCGGCTACGACAACTGAGGTCGGCGTGAGCCTGCTACCCGCCCGCAGCCGCCTGCGCACCATTACGCTGCTGGGCCTGCCGATCATGGGCGGCATGCTCAGCCAGAGCCTACTGAACCTGGTCGATGCGGCCATGGTCGGCAGCCTGGGCAAGGAAGCGCTGGCCGGGGTTGGCCTGGGTAGTTACGCCAATTTCATGGCCATAGCCCTGGTCATGGGGCTGGGTGCAGGTGTTCAGGCCATGGTAGCGCGGCGCCGAGGCCAGGGCCGTGAAACCGAAGTCGCCGCCCCACTCAACGAAGGGCTGTTGATCGCTGCCCTGCTGGCCGTGCCGCTGACTCTGCTGTGCTGGTTCAATGCCGAGCGCATCATCGGCTTTCTTTCCTCGGATCAGGGCGTGGTCGAGATCGGTGTCGACTACTTCCACTGGCGCAGCCTGGCAATCATCGCTGTAGGGGCCAATTTTGCCTTTCGCGGCTACTGGAACGGTATTCGCGAGTCAGGGTTGTACCTGCGTATTCTGGTGGTCATGCATCTGGCCAACGTGGCAATCAGCTACGGCCTGATCTTCGGCAAGTTCGGCCTGCCGGAAATGGGCGCCGAAGGTTCAGGCCTGGGCACCTGCATCGCCATGTTCCTCGGCTCGGCGCTCTATCTGAGTATTACCCTGCGACGTGGCCGCGCGCACGGTTTTCTTCAGGCCCGCCCGCAGTTCAGTGGCATCGTGTCGATGCTGCGGCTATCGATGCCCAACTCGCTGCAACAGCTCTTCTTTGCCACCGGCATCACCACCCTGTTCTGGATCATCGCCCAGGTCGGCACCGCCGAACTGGCCATCGCCCACGTATTGGTCAACCTTGCACTATTCCTGATCCTGCCCGGGGTTGGTCTGGGCATGGCCGCTACTACGCTGGTCAGTCACAGCCTAGGAGCCAACAAACCGGAAGATGCCTATCGCTGGGGCTGGGATGTGGTACGCGTGGCAGCTGTGGCGCTGTTTATCATGGGCATGCCGTTCTGGCTGGCGCCGCACTTCGTGCTCAGTCTGTTCACCCAGGACCCCGCACTCATCGCCCTGGGGGAATGGCCGCTACGCATTACCGGCCTGGGCATGACCCTGGATGCCACCGCGCTGGTTCTGACCCAAGCCCTGCTCGGCGCTGGTGCCAGCCGTACGGTGATGTCGGTGAATCTGGGGAGCCAGTGGCTGATATTCCTGCCCTGCGCCTACCTGGCCGGACCGGTACTCGGGGGCGGGCTATTATTGATCTGGCTGCTGCAAAGCGGCTACCGGGCGCTCAACTCGATCATCTTCGCCATCATGTGGCGACGCCGGCACTGGGCGGACATTCGCATCTGAGCAGGCTATGCTGGAACCAGAGCAATGACAGCGAGCCAGCCATGAGCAACGATCAGCACAAGCAGCAGCCGGAACAACAGCAGGCCCCCATGCGCTTTCGCGACACTCTGTCCAGCGTACTCTGGGCCGCGCTCGGGGTACACAGCAACAAGGCCCGAGAGCGCGACTTCACCCAAGGCAAGCCGAGTCACTTCATCATCCTGGGTATCGCCTTCACCGCCCTGTTCGTGCTGACCATCTTCGGTCTGGTCAAGCTGATCCTGCACCTGGCTGGTGTATAACCCCTATGGAAATATTGATTAAATCAGTTTCGGTGTTAGCCCAATTGTCGCTGACCTGTTCTGGACACGCCGTAAACCCGTCCCTGGGGGCTTGACGATGCCCATCCGGGGCATCGACAGTCCAGAACAGGTCAGCGCCAACAGGGCTGCTGGGCTTGTGCGCAATTAATCAGTGTTGCCCTAGCGCTGACTGACCCAAAACACTGCCGTCAGCACGGCAATCAGAATCAGCGCCACTGCTGCCCAGGCATCAATCCGGCTGTCGGTTGTTGTGGTTTCCTGCAGGTCGTGTTCACTCATGGGATGCTATCCTCTTTTTGTTATCACAAGCCGATGCCCGGCGGGCACAGACAATACCCAGTAAAGACCAGCAATTTAGACACGGCAAGCCTTTGATTGATACGCGCCTATATCGGAATTTCCGCATAAACATATAGATAAACATTACTTTTGCGCATATCGAAAAACTGCTATTGTCTGCCGCCTTAGCCTGAGCCTGACCAGGGCCAACTCCACGAAAAAAGGGGTACAAAGAAACCCCGCTGACAGGTTGCCTGCATGTATATCTACGACGAATATGATCAAAAGATCGTCGAGGACCGCGTCAAGCAGTTCCGCGATCAGACCCGCCGCTACCTTGCCGGCGAGTTGAGCGATCCCGAATTCCTTCCGCTGCGTCTGCAGAATGGCCTCTACATTCAGCGTTACGCTCCCATGCTGCGTGTAGCCATTCCCTATGGCCTGATCTCTTCGCGGCAGATGCGCAAGCTGGCGTTCATCGCCCGTCAGTATGACAAGGGCTATGCGCACTTCAGTACCCGCCAGAACGTCCAGTTCAACTGGCCGGAACTGGAAGATGTGCCGGACATTCTCGCCCATCTGGCGGAAGTCCAGATGCATGCTATCCAGACCAGCGGCAACTGCATCCGCAACACCACCACTGACCAGTTCGCCGGCGTTGCCGCCGACGAAATCGTCGATCCGCGCCCCTGGTGTGAAATCATCCGCCAATGGTCGACCTTCCACCCGGAATTCGCCTTCCTGCCGCGCAAGTTCAAGATTGCCGTCAACGGTGCCGCCGAAGACCGTGCCGCCATTGGTGTGCATGACATCGGCCTGAACGTGGTTAGAAACGACGCCGGTGAAATCGGTTTCCGGGTTCTGGTTGGCGGCGGCCTCGGCCGTACCCCGATGGTCGGTAGCGAAATCTGCGCGTTCCTGCCCTGGCAGCACCTGCTGACCTATCTGGACGCTATCCTGCGCGTGTACAACCGTTACGGCCGCCGTGACAACAAGTACAAGGCGCGGATCAAGATCCTGGTCAAGGCCCTGACTCCAGAGGCCTTTGCCGAGAAGGTCGAAGCCGAATGGGCGCACATCAAGGACGGCCCGGCCACTTTGACTGAGCAAGAGCTCGAGCGGGTAGCCACACACTTCACTGCGCCAGCCTATGAAAGCTTCAGCGCCGATGATGCCGACTACCTGGCCAAGCGCGATAGCGACAAAGGCTTCAACAACTGGGCGTTGCGCAATGTCACAGCCCACAAGGTGCCGGGCTATGCCGCCGTAACCCTGTCGCTCAAGCCGACCGCCGTGGCTCCGGGTGATGCCACCGACAAGCAGCTCGAAGCAGCTGCCGATCTGGCCGAACGCTACAGCTTTGGCGAACTGCGCGTCACCCACAACCAGAACCTGGTCCTGGCCGACGTCAAGCAATGCGACCTCTACGCCCTGTGGCAGGAGTGCCGCGAGCAAGGCTTCGCCACCCCGAATATCGGCCTGCTGACCGACATCATCTGCTGCCCCGGCGGTGATTTCTGCTCGCTGGCCAATGCCAAGTCGATCCCGATTGCCGAAGCTATCCAGCGTACTTTTGATGACCTCGACTACCTGCACGACATTGGCGACCTGGACCTGAACATCTCCGGCTGCATGAACGCTTGCGGTCACCACCACGTCGGCCATATCGGCATTCTTGGGGTCGACAAGAAAGGTGAAGAGTTTTACCAGGTCTCGCTGGGTGGCAACAGCGGCCGAAACGCCAGCATCGGCCAGATCCTCGGCCCGTCCTTTGCCGCCGATCAAATGCCGGAAGTAATCCAGAAAGTTATCGGCGTTTACCTCGAAAGCCGGACCGACGAAGAACAGTTCCTCGATACCTTCCAGCGTATCGGCATGGCCCCCTTCAAGGAGCGCGTGTATGCAACGAATAATTAAAGGCAACCAGGTTGTCGTGGAAAACTGGCACCTGCTGGACAAGGACGCCAGCCTCGACGGGCTGCCCAACAGTGACGACCTGATCGTCCCGCTGGCCCTGTGGCGCGAACATGCCCACGCCCTCAAGGCCCGTGATGGCGGGCTTGGCGTATGGCTGGACAGCGACGAGCAGATTGAAGAAATCGAAGGCGACCTCGAGCAGTTTCAAGTCATTGCCCTGAATTTCCCGGTGTTCAGTGACGGTCGCCACTACTCCACCGCCCGCATCCTGCGTGACCGCTACGGCTACAAAGGTGAAGTGCGCGCCATCGGCGACGTGCTACGCGATCAGCTGTTCTTCATGAAACGCTGTGGCTTCGATGCCTATGCCCTGCGTGAAGACCGCGACGCCGATGAAGCTCTGGCCAGCCTGCAGGACTTCTCCGAAGTCTACCAGGCCGCCACCGACCAACCGCTGCCACTGTTCCGCCGCCGCGCCTGAGTCAAAAAAGCCGGGGCTTACGCCCCGGCGCTCTCCCAGCCTACCTGCAATGATCTTTCCAGCCAGGATGCAGTGTCGGCAACGACAGCCGGGATCAGGGCGTATACTTACGCCACATAACGACTCGTGAGGGAGAACCCAGCATGCGTCTCACCGGTAGTTGTCTGTGTGGCAAGGTCCGCTACGTCATCAATGGCCCACTCTCCGAGGCCAGCCACTGTCATTGTTCCATGTGTCGACGCCAGCACGGCGCAGCCTTTTCTACCTATGCAACATGCAATCCCGAGGATTTTAGCTGGGTCTCTGGCCGAGATTTGATCAAGGTGTATGAGACTGCTTCCGGCGCAGGCTGGTGTTTTTGTCTCGAGTGCGGCTCCACCTTAGCTGCAAGCGATCAAAGCAGAATCACCTCGGTTACATTGGGCAGTATTGAGGGTGACCCTGGCGTCAGACCGCAATTGCATATCTTCACTGGCTCCAAAGCCCCATGGCATGAAATAACCGACAATTTGCCACAATTCGAAGCCTGGCCCCCGGCTGGTGATAAATAGACTGCGGTTCAAACCGCACGATACTTACTGCAGGCCGGGGTTGGGCCTTTCAGGCTTGCCCCACCTCTATTAATGCGTAATCATGCACCCGGCAACCAAGGACTAAACACATCAAGGAAAGATCATGTCAGAAAGCCGCGATTACCTCGAAATGTCATTTCACTCCATCCAGTGCTTTTCCGATGACGGCCGCCTGGATGCCGAAGAACTAGGCAGAATTGTTGCCATCGCCGAGCGCGACGGTGTAATCGATCAGAACGAGATCCGTGTACTGAAAAACATCATTGCGCGTATCAAGCCTGAAGAAATCGATCAGGCCATGGCGCTCAAACTGGCCGAGATCAGCCGCAAGATTAGCTAACAACCCTGCCGCATACCTCATCCAGAACTCAAATCAGCGTCAGCGCAATAGCACACGTGTGCGCCACTGGAGGGATAAAGCCTTGAAAAGCGCGAAGGAGTTCTGGGACAAAAGCGCAGCCCGTTATGCAAAAAGCCCCGTCCGGAATGAAGCGGTCTACCAGAAGAAGCTAGCAATCACTCAGGAGTATCTGCAACCGGACTGGTCAATATTGGAGTTCGGCTGCGGCACTGGTAGCACTGCCATTATCCATGCCCCCTGTGTCAGGCACATTGTTGCCAGCGACATATCAAGCAGGATGCTCGAGATTGCAGAGATCAAAGCCAGAGAAGCCGGTATTGGGAACATCAGCTTTCAACAAGGGGCCCTGGAAGAGCTCAAGCTGCCCCCGGAAAGCTTTGATGCCGTGCTGGGACTGAATGTACTGCACCTGCTCGATGACGTAAACGCTGCCATCGCGCGGGTACACGACCTGCTTAAGCCCGGGGGCATCTTTGTCTCCAGCACCGCACTGGTGAATAACGTATCACTCTTCTGGCGCTTGGTGATTCCGCTGATGCAACTGCTAGGCTTGGCCCCACACGTAAGCCGCTTCGGCAAACAGGAGCTGCTGTCCATGCTGGCCAAGGCTGGCTTCACGCCAGAGTTCGAGTGGCAGCCAGACCAGGCATCAGTATTCATCGTTGCCAGAAAACCGGCTTCGATCCCTACGAACCAATAAGCCTGGCCTCAGAACACCAGTCCTGTACTACGCCCCACTTCACGGCACAGAGCCTCAGCAGCACTCTGACCAACAATGCCTTCGGCGACCGGCAGGCGCTTATCGCCAGCCACAACATAAGCCGTATAGTACTCAGTACTGACCGGACGGTTGCCGGTACTTGATAACCTGCAGCGAATTTCCAGACGCGAGTTGGTGTCAAGTACAGCCTGCCGCCGGTAGAGCGGCATACCGAATAAATAGCGCACAATACGTATCTGTTGACGACTGATCTCGACCTTCAGGCTGCGCCCCAAAAACATGATACCGGTCATGACTGTCATCAGCCCCGGTAACAGGAATACCGGCCCGACTACCCAGAGCATGGGCTCACCGTCCAGCGCCAAGAACAGCATAAAACCACCCGCAGCACTGAACACGGTCCCAAACAACAGTAGCGCCAGGCCCAGGGCGGGTATACGACCAGCCTTGCTGTTCAACTGGTATTGGCCGGACACCTGGCCGGGACTCAGGTAAGCCTCAATATGCGCACGAGCCTGTTGCTGTTCGGCCTGCTGCAGAATAGCCGGACGAGCGAGACTGCTCTGGGCACTGCCCTGCTCAACCGGTATGCTCCAGTCGCGCACGAATTTCACAGACTTTCCGTTGTTGGCCGCGGAGCCAGCCGGCGGTCGCCACCGCCCCTCACAGTGCACCACCCACTCGACACGGCCAACCCTTGTGGGATGTCGGCCATTGGTCGGGAGATTTTCCGGCACATCAAAAACAAAACGGTTCTCAGTCTTCATGCCCTGCGGCCTGACCCAGGCAATCTGCTCAGACTGCCAGAGCACATCGCGACGGGTTTGACGCTGTTTGCCCGTGCCTGTGCTGTAGACATACACGCAGTTCAGCCAGATCTGTGGTGGCCCGACCCAGCTACCATGACTGAGCTGGAAGCTCCCACCGATCTGACCACCAACCTGCCCTGGCAATGGGTCGAGAAACAGTCGTGTAGGACCAATCAGCAAATAACGTCGACGCAACATCCAGCCCCAGACCAACAGGCCAGAGCCAACCACCAACAACGGCAGTATGGCCAAAATCTCATAGTTGCCTTGCGCAAGCTCACTGGGAATGAGCAGCACCCACGGCAAAACAAACAGACTCAACCCTGCGCCCATGATCAACGCAAGCCAATAGCCAACGTCACGGTTGCTGGCCAGCCCATGCTGCGCCAACTCTTCAGCTGGAGCTGACTTACCCTGCCAGCTCATGATGCCACCGCCGGTATGGCTTTCAGGCCCGCGCAGAGAACGATAAGAGAAAATGAAATAACGCGCATTGAACGTTCCATGTAGTGATTGCGTAGGGGGTCGAACCTTAAAACATCGCCCCACCCCTGGCAATAGAGCACGTCGCCGTGCTGTGCTACCGTTTGCCTGCACGAGAGATTATGAGAAGCATGGGCAACACGGGCGCGAGGTTTGCTAAAAATTTTATATGAATGAAAACCGCCAGCCTGTATTCTTCCGACCCAGGCCACTTTCCCGCCACCTGGGCCAGGATCAGTGCCAGCATTGAGCCAGGCGGCGTCTTCGCTGGAGACTTTATGGGTCTGAACGATAGCTGGGTAGCGAATTCACAGCACCAGATCAATGCTATGACCGAGAGTCAGATACTGGCGCTTTTTGAGCAGTTCGAAGTGGTGCGTTTTCAGGAGCATGACGAACCCGGTACAACCGCGCTGGGCAGGCCCAAGCACTGGCACACTTTTTCGGTCGTAGCCATCAGGCAGGCCTCAGCATGAGCATGCACGAAGCAGCTACCCTGTTCATGATGATGGCCATACTGGCAGTGGTACCGAGTACCAGTGTAGCCTTGGTTGTGACCCGCTCTTCCACTGCAGGCCTTGCTCATGGTGCAGCAGTGGCTGCTGGTATCGTGCTGGGTGATCTGATTTTTGTGCTCCTGGCGATTCTGGGTATGACTGCGCTAGCCGAACTGCTGGGCAGTCTGTTTCTAGCTTTGCGCTACCTGGCAGGCGCCTATCTGATCTGGTTCGGCATCACGCTCTTGCGCTCAGGAGCCGCTTTAAAGTCGGCACCATCAGAAAGCCCGGCCACATCCCTACCGACCAGTTTGCTTGCTGGTCTACTGATCACCCTGGGTGATGTGAAGGCCATCTTTTTCTATGCCAGCCTGCTGCCAGTATTCGTCGACCTGAGCAGTATCCAGGCGGCAGATATTGCTATGATCGCGACCCTGACACTGGTAGCTGTGGGTGGTGTGAAACTGGGCTATGCCTTGGCCGCCAGAAAAGTGGCAATACTGATCAAGAGCCCCCGACTTAAGCGCAGCACCAGGCTGGCAGCCGGGGGACTGATGATAGGTGCTGGCTCGTATCTTTTGATCAAGACCTGACCAAGTCCTTGCAGGTCGCCCGCATATTGCCCGCATATGCATCAACGCTATTTTTCAGCCCCGGTATATCGGGTTTGAGTCTTATACACCATGGTTGCTCAGTCTAGGCTGTCATTATCCGCAACATACCGCTCCACCCCCGCGCGGATACCCAATGACGCACACAAGGAGACCCCCATGGCTTTTCAATATAAGCGTCTAGACAAGAACGATGTCGCATTGCTGATGGTCGACCATCAATCCGGTCTGCTGTCACTGGTACGGGATTTTTCCCCTGATGACTTCAAGAACAATGTGCTGGCCCTGGCGGACATCGCCAAGTTCTTCAACATACCAACCATTCTGACCACAAGCTTCGAGTCTGGCCCCAATGGCCCGCTGGTCCCGGAACTCAAGGCCATGTTTCCCGATGCACCCTACTTTGCTCGCCCAGGCCAGATCAATGCCTGGGACAATGCCGACTTCGTCCAGGCCGTCAAAGCCACAGGCAAGAAGCAATTGCTGATTGCCGGTGTGGTAACCGAAGTGTGCGTGGCCTTTCCGGTGCTGTCGGCCATTGAGGAGGGGTTTGAGGTGTTTGTGGTTGCCGATGCCTCTGGCACTTTCAACCCCACTACCCGGGAAGCCTCCTGGAGCCGTATGGCCGAAGCCGGCGCCCAGATGATGACCTGGTTTGCGGTTGGTTGTGAGCTGCACCGGGACTGGCGCAACGACATCGAAGGCTTCGGAGGACTGCTCGCCAGCCACCTGCCCGCCTATGCCAACCTGATACAAAGTTATAGCGCCCAGAATGGTTGATGTTGCACCCGCCAGATCTGCATAACACAGGTCTGGCGGGTTACCAGAGAGGTAGGCCAGTCATGAACCAGAGCAACGACAATAGCGGCGACTCAAGCAGCCATGGCAACCAGGGTGCCTCAATCATCATTCGTCACCAGGTCTCCCCCGATGACCGCAACCGCTATGAAACCTGGCTCAGACAGATCATCACCACCGCCGCGCGGTTTCCCGGCCACCAGGGCGTCCACATTCTACGCCCGGTTGGCACGGATCAGACCTTCGAGATTGCCGTACGCTTTTCCAGCCAGGAGCAGGCTCAGAGCTGGCTGGACTCGGACCAGCGCCGGGAATTAATTGCCGATATCCGCCCTATACTGGCCCAGACCGAGCACATAGAAATACACAGTGGTATCGACTTCTGGTTTACCCCGCCCACCGCCCAAAGCAAACAACCCACACGCTGGAAGCAGTGGCTGGTGACCACCTCCGTGATCTGGCCCCTGACCATGCTGGTTCCGCTGGCATTTCAGCCGCTGTTCCGCCAGGTACCAGTGCTGTCCACCTGGGGTATCAGTCATGGTCTGATAGCCGCCACCATCGTTGGCCTGGTGGTCTATGTCATCATGCCCCGGGTTGTCAGACTGGTGGCCGGCTGGCTGTTTCGCTAAGTCCAGGGTTGACTCGGCAAGGTTACATTTCCTGCCCGGTTTCGTTAAGATTTCCGCCTTGCCTGTGCCCATGACGGCACTTCTTTACACCGAAAAGGACTTTGCGCATGTCTTTCTCCGCTATTCCCGGCGTCGAATTCATTGACAACACCAATCAGCGCACCCCGTGCGTACTGGTACTGGACGCTTCCGGCTCCATGGCTGGCGAACCTATGGCCCAGCTCAATGCCGGACTGGAAATCTTCGCCCAGGAACTCAAGAATGACGCCATGGCCGCCATGCGGGTCCAGGTGCTGGTCATTGCCGTCGGCGGTTTCGAAGATGTGCAGATTCTCCAGCCCTGGACCGATGCGGTGGACTTCAAGCCACCGGTGATTCAGGCCAACGGCATGACGCCGCTGGGCAAGGGGATGGATCTGGCGCTGGATGAGGTGCGCAACCAGAAGGCCGTATACGACGCCAACGGCATATCCAGCACCCGCCCCTGGGTCATCATGATCTCCGATGGCTGCCCGAACGATTTTGGCTGGGAGCAGGCTGCCCAGCGCTGCCGCCAGGAAGAGTCCGACAAACGCGTCGTGGTGTTCCCGATCGGCACCGAGGGCGCGGATTTCGCGGCACTGGGGCAGTTCTCCAACAAGACGCCGAAAAAGCTCAAGGGTTTGCAATTCCGTGAGCTGTTCATTTGGCTCAGTCGCAGTATGTCGACCGTATCGGCCAGCGTACCCGGTGAGCGGATCAGCCTGCCGGCGACCGACTCCTGGGCCGAAGTCGAGATCTGAGCATGCGGGTTCTAAGTGCCGGCGCTGCGGTGATCGGCACATCGCATGTCGACAACGGCCAGCCCTGTCAGGACGCCTTCGAGATCGTGACCAGCTTCTCCGGCGTAGTGGCCTGCGTCTGTGACGGCGCAGGTTCAGCAACGCGGTCGGATGAAGGTGCCCGGGCTCTGGCCCAAGGTGTCTGCCGCACACTGGCTGCCGACCTGGATAGCAGCCTGACTGAAGCCAATGCCTTCGAGCGGATAGCTGGTGCCATTCAAAGCGTACGCGAGCAACTGGCCAACCGTGGGCCCCTGGAGGACTTTCACTCGACGCTGTGCGGGGTCGTGATGACGCGTCTGGGCAATCTGGTGTTTCACCTGGGAGACGGGCTGATCTTCGGCCTCAATCCGGATGACTGGGATGATTGCCTGATCAGCGAGCCAGAGAATGGCGAGTTTGCTGAAACCACCTATTTCTTCACTCTGCCTGGCTGGCGTCAGCACCTGCGCGTGCAATGCGTACCATCACGTTTTCGCACCTGGTTCCTGATGACCGACGGCACCGCCAGCTTCGCCGCCCGCAGCCAGCCCTACCGGCCTGAACGAGGCTTTTTGCAGCCGGTTCACAACTACCTGAGCAGCGTGACGCAGTTCACCGGCCGCCAGGCGCTTGAAGGGACACTGGCAGACCCTCGTACCCACCGCATCACAGCTGACGACAAGACCCTGGTGTGGCTGCACCATGGCTCGTAAGGGCCACTACACTCTGAAATTTGCCGACGGCCGCCAGGAATCTCTGGCGCTGTCGGGCAAGGCTTTGAACCGTGGCGCCGACGGAGCAATCTACCGCTCTCCTGATGGCCGCTATGCCCTGAAGTATTACCACGAGCCAGGCAAGGACCCCGCGCGTCAGCACAAAGTCTGGCAGATGATCCTGCATCCACCCGAAGACACTCAGGCCAACCACTTTGCCTGGCCCTGCGCCTTGCTGTTCAACCCACGCGGGGTATTTGTCGGCTTTGCCATGCCGCTGCTGGACATTGCCAGCTATGCCTCTCTGGATATGGCTCTGAGCGTCCGAGGCCGCCAGATCGAGTCATTGCCACAGTCCAGCGCCTGGCGCCTGCAAGTGGCAATCAATCTGTGCAAGCGGGTGGCCGAGCTGCACGAAAAGGGTCACTGCATCATCGACCTGAAACCAGCCAACCTGCTGGTGCATCGACGCAGTGGTGATGTCGCGGTAGTCGACTGTGACGGTTTCGCCGTCCAGGGCAATGACGAATACTTTCCGGCGCACCAGTTCACCATGGGATTTATCGCACCGGAGGCGTTCAGCAGCCGGCAATCGCCCCAGGTATTACGTCAGCCACAGGACCAGTTCGCCCTGGCGGTCATCCTGTTCAAACTCCTCAACAATGGCCTGCACCCCTATCAGGGGGTACCGACCCGGCGACGCGAAATCCCGACCGACAACCAGAACCGGATTGGCGGTGGTTTCTATCCCTATGGCATTCAGGCCCATGCCGATATCAAACCATCCCCCTGGAGTGTGCATCAGGACTTTCCGGCGATTGTGCGCCAGACCTTCGATCACAGCTTCACGGCTCGCCAGCGTCCCAGTGCCCGGGAATGGGTTGAGTTGCTGGAGCAGGCCGCACAGCGGCTTAAACAGTGCAGTCAGATTCCTGAGCATGGGTACTGGGGCAAACAGTGCCCGCACTGCGCCCGGGCCAATACTAGGGTCAGAGTCAACAAACCCAAGCCCACGCAGCGCCCGCGCGCCCCGCTGCCACAAGGCCAGGCCCCGCTGTATATACCGGTGCCCGCCCCTGCCGCGCCGCCCCCCAGCATTGGCTTTGGAACCATTTTCAGCATAGTGATCGCGCTCTTCGTCGGCATATTGCTGCTCAGTTCCGGCGACAACAGTTCATCACGCAGCTATTCACCACCCGGCACAACCCAGCCCGCGCCCTCGCGCGAACCCGTGGTACTGCAACCGCCAACCTACTTCGATCAGGGCCCGGCACTGGCCAGTGATATGGCCACGGAGGGCAGCGGCCTTTACCGTGAACGTCCCAACCCCATGGCACTTAACTTCAGAGAAGACATCGTACGTGATGCCGTGCCCTTCTATCGCCTCGGGCCGTTCACCACGCCCCAGGCCTTGCCACTGATTCTCAGCGCCCCACTCAACAACCAGTTTGCTTCACTGGCGCCTGATGGAGTGAAGCTGGCCCACCTGGATGCCACCAACGGGACGCTCTCAATCATCAATGACCACTCCCAGGACGAGCAGATATATGGTCTGGAATACTGGCAACCAGACCAGAACCAAGGTGTGTTTGTGCCGCGCTGCAACGCTCGGATGGCTTGCAGTGCATTGCACCATCTGCAGCCCGGCAAGCAACCAGTCGCCTATGCGTTTCCCAAAATCGACGACGAAGGCTCTGGCGGCCACTGGCGCTTCGCCGTCAGCCCGGACGGCCGCTTCCTGGCGCTGGCCAATCGTCAGCAAGTGGTCACGTATGCACTGGACAGACCCAACAGCCCGCTGGCCACGGCCCGGATCCCTGAACACCTGCGCGGTCATGCCATTGAAGCCCTGTCGCTGAACAGCGGTGCCAGCCGCATATTTCTGAGCATGGCACGCTCCGAAAACTACGGAGTCAATTTTGACGCCCTGCTGCTTGAACTGACCCGTGACGGCAACCAACTGAGTATGGATGAGTCCTTTGCTGAACAGGCCCGGCTCGCCGGCACCCAGGTACTCGGCGCCTATCATGCCATTGATGCCGAGGGCAGCACCCTGGCTGTAGCCGAGTATCAGGAACATGAAATCAACAGCACCGACTACCGCTGGCTCAACCAGCCGGTAACCGCTGCAGTCGCTTACCCGGCCATCAGCATCTGGCAGCGCGACGAACTCGGCCAGTGGCGTTTCAGCTATCGTATCGAATGGCGAGAGCTGCGCGGCAGCCGCAAATTGCAACTATCCGGCCCGCGCCGAATGACCCTGTTCAACGGCTTCCAGTTGAACAACCGAAAGGTCAGCGGCGATAGCCAGCCCCATCACGATTTTCAGCTTTCTGCCGATGGAAACCTGCTGCTCAGCGGCCTGGAGACTGAGGAGCGCAACAACCGGATGACGGCCAGTGCCTATCTGTTCGATATCCGCAGTGACAACCCCGGCTTTATCGGCCGCCTGACCTCCCGGGTACATGGCGAGCGGAACTGGGTAAAAGTCGCCTACCCGGATGTGCGCCTGTCGCGCAATGCCGACTACGCCGCCATTGGCTGGTTCCTGTACGAAGAGCAGTTGAGGGGCAAGGAACTGAGCCAGAGCTATCAGATCGAGATTTTCCGCTTACCCAAAGACAGGACCACGCCAGCCCTTGCCCGCCAGGCGCGGCAGGAATAAGCTGCCACCTCTGACCCATTGAGCCACTCCCAGTGGTGGCCTGCCCCGCACTGCTCTATGCTCAAGCCGTATGACACACAGGAGCGTTGCGTGACAGACAACCAACCAGACAGCCTGACCGGGTACAACGGCGAACTGCTTGACCCGGCCGCCATAGACAGCGCCTGGCCGCTGCTGGATGCGCTGCCCTTCCCGGTCATGCAGATCGATACAGATTACCGGGTGATCGCCACCAATCGCGCTGCCGCCCAGCAGTACACCAGCGTCCATGGCTGCTGCTACCAGGTCAGCCATGGCTACGATAGCCCCTGCAATGAGAACGGCGAAACTTGCCCGAAACTAAGTGCCCAGAACAGCCGCAGCGCCAGCGCCGTGCTGCATATTCACCAGATGAAGTCCGGGGTCGAGAAGCTCAAGGTTCAGGCAATCCCGATTGAGGGGGGCGGTATTCTGGAGCTGCATATTCCGCTGAACGACGTTACCACCATCGATATCCTGACTGGCCTGACCAACCGCGCCGAAGGTGAACAGCAGGTACGCCGCTATGCCGCGCTGATGAAGCGCACCCAAGCACGCTACGCCCTGGTAATGCTCGATCTCGACCGCTTCAAATCAGTCAACGACACTTACGGTCACTTGGCTGGCGATCTGGTTCTTGCCAGCTTTACCGAGGTACTGCGTAACACCGTGCGCGAATCGGATATCGCCATCCGCTATGGCGGCGAGGAATTTCTGGTCATGCTGCTCAATGCCGATCAGACGGCCGCCGAACAGTTTGCCCAGCGGGTGCTGGAAGCCACCCGTGAGCTTGAGATTGTCTATGAAGAACATACCCTGCGGATTACCGTCAGTGCCGGGATTCGCTGCCTGGAAGCTGAAGAGTTGCAATCGGTAGCAATCGACCTGGCCGTAAGCCAGGCCGATGCCGCCATGTATCGGGCCAAACAGGCCGGGCGCGACCGTTTCGAGGTGTACGCCGGATAGATCACCAGCATCAACTCAAGGGCCGATCCGGACGTACCAGTCCCAGTTTCTCGATTCGATAACGCATCATGTCCCGGGTGATGCCGAGTAAACGGGCGGACTTGGTGACGTTCCAGTCAGTTTTCTCCAACACCCGCATTACAGCCTCCCGATCATTTACACCCGGACGCTCATCGGCTGTATCCAGCTCCTGACCTGGATATCCCGGATGATAGTCCAACCCGGACTCAACGCTATTGACCAGTCCCGGGCAAAGACTCAGGTGCTCGGGTTTGACGCTGTGATTCTGCGCCAGCAACGCCGCCTGCTCGAGCATGTTACGCAGCTCGCGTACATTGCCAGGCCAACTGTAGTTGCGCATCCGGGTTTCCGCCTCGGAGCTGAACACCAGTTCAGGTTTGCCGTAACGGCGCCCGTGCATGCGCAAAAAATGCCGGGCCAGCAGCAGGATGTCGTCACCACGCTCATACAAGCTGGGCATTTTCAGGGTGATGATATGCAAGCGAAAGAACAGATCCTTGCGGAACCGGCCCTGCTGCACCATCCGCTCCAGATTGCAGTTGGTGGCGCTGATAATCCGCACATTGACCCGCCGCTCGCGAACCGAGCCGATTCGCCGCACGCTGCGATCTTCCAGCAGCTTGAGCAGTTTGGCCTGCATGCTCAGGTCCATTTCACCGATTTCGTCCAGGAACAGGGTGCCACCATCGGCCGCTTCTACCAGGCCAACCCGGCGCTCCTTGGCATCGGTAAAGGCGCCCTTCTCATGCCCGAACAGCTCCGCCTCCAGCAAGTCGGCGGGGATCGAGGCGCAGTTGAGTTCAACGAACGGCCCCTTGGCCCGACAGCCTTCGAAGTGCAGGGCGCGGGCGACCAGCTCCTTGCCGGTGCCGGTTTCCCCTTCAATCAGCACCACCGGCAGGTCGTCGCAATCCATGCTGCGCTCGGCCTCCAGCAACTGACGTATCCGGCCCTTGAGCGCCTGCATGGGCCCTGACTCGCCCAACAATTGCGCAAGATTGCCATTCTGCGCCTCACGCTCCTGATAGAAGTTCAACTTGCGCTCTAGCTGCTGGGCCTGCAAGGCCTTGTCCAGCATCAGTTTGATTTCAGTCAGAGCCACAGGCTTGGTCAGGTAGTGATAGGCCCCGGCTTTCATCGACTCAACCGCATCTTCGATATTGCCGTAGCCAGTCATCATGATGCACTTAAGTCCGGGCTCGCGCTCGTGAAGCTGGCGTACCAGTTCAACCCCGCGCATGCCCGGCAATGAGTTGTCGGTCAGCACCAGGTCCGGATGAAAATGCTTGAGTACATCCAGCGCTTCTTCCGCGGTATGGCAAACCTGGGCCTCGAACTCCTTGCGCTCCAGATAGGTCTGGATATTGGCCGCAAGCTGCTGGTCGTCCTCGACAATCAGAATACTATGCTGCATTGGATTCTCCTTCGGTCAGACTGAAGCCGAGACAGATAGTCGTGCCAGTATTCTCGGTACTGTTCAGTGAGACCTCACCACCAAAACGCTCCATGATCCGTTTGACCATAACCAGGCCTACACCCAGACCACCCTGTTTGGTCGTGTAAAACGGCCGGAAGGCCATCAGCTTCTGTTGCCGCGACATGCCCTTGCCGCTATCGGCAATGGTCAGCCACAGCTTGCGTTTGTTCTTGTCGCAATCGAGCCGCAGCCGCAGCCAGCCGCCATCCGGCATCGCCTCGATGGCGTTGGCCAGTACATTGTGCAGCACCTGGCCCAGTAACACGGTGTGGGCCATCACCGGCGGCACTGACGGCAAAGTGGCTTCCACTCTGATCCCCGACTGCTTGAGCTGATGCTCGAAAGCAGCCAGGCAGTCTTTGAGTACCGCCGGCAAGTTGACCGGTTCCGGGTGGGTATTGACCGGTCTTGCCGACACCAAAAGTTCACGCACCCAATGCGACATGCGGTCAACCTGACCGATGATGTCGCCAATGCTTTTGCGCGCATCTTCTGGTTCCAGCTCAAGTGCCAACTCGGCACTGGAACGGATCGAGGCCAGCGGGTTGCGCAGGCTATGAGCGATGGCCGAGGACATTTCTCCAAGCAGCACGAAGGTTTCATTATCGACCAGTTTGTGCTGTTGGTAGCTCAGCAGCCTTGAGGCCCGGCGCACAATCCGGAAAAGACCGAAAAACAGCACCGCTCCGCCCAGCAGGGTGGCCAGCCAGATCATCGCCAAGCCACGCTTGATCCGGGCGATCAGATCGTGAGGTTCCTTGTAGATTTCGACCACCGCCCCAACCCTGCCCTGGGCATTGAACAGCGGAATGTAGTTCTCGATGAAAAACTTGTCGTGATGGCGCATGAACTGCTGCTCCTCACGATCATGCGGCAAATGGATATAGGTGGCGCCCACCCGGTCCTTAAGCTTGAACACCTGCTCAAGGTCATGGTTGTCGGTAAAGCGCTCACCGATCAGATCGGGGTTGCTGGACCACACCACCACCTTGTCCGGGGCATAGATATTGGCCAACAGGGCATCGGGCAGGTGTTCGATATGGTCGAGAAACTCATCACGCACCTGCCGGTGAATCGCTGCCGGCACATCGGGATGTGGTGGCTGGCGCAGATCGAGCAGATCGGCAATGGTCACAGTCTCAGGCAGACGGGCATGGCGTATTTCGGCCTCGGCCACGGCCTGAACAAACTGAGCGCTGAGCATCGAGTCCCGCTCGATGCTTTCACTGACCACAAAGTGAGTGGAGATGATCCCCAGCGCCACCGCAACAGTGGAGATCAGCACCAAGCTGAGCAGGGAGAACCAGCGGATCAGATTGAACGATGACTCTGCGGCGACAGTCGCAGTCCCTTTCCCATCTTTCTGCCGCTGCGCAAAGAGGGCCATCATCGGACATTTCTCTCGTTGTTATACCTAGGGTTATAGCGGAGTGGCATCAGTGGTCAAGAAAGACTCCATACCGCCCGTCCGGTTACCCCAAGGTCCGGCCCAACCCCCACCCCAATCCGGGGAAGAGCTTGCCCCACTACCCCCGCCAGACCTTTGATAAGGCACAAGAAACCGCTCTAGAACAAGCCATAGCGACAATAAAACCAGTCTGGTACGAAAGTTGCGACAAGGCTTTAGAGCCTGTCTGCGGCGCGCTCATTCCCCGCCGATGGCCATCCCCAACGCAGGAGGATAACGATATGCATCACCCAGCCCTCAAGGCCTCGGCTCTGGCATGTGCGGTGTTGTTCGCCAGCCAGACACTTCAGGCCGAACTTTACCGCTACGACACAGGCCCCTATCTCAATGAATTCGGCGGTTTCCCTGCCTGGTATCAGGACACTCATGGGCGAGCGCTCGAATTATGCCGCTCGCTGGCCGTAAGCTCTCGCGCTGGTGCCGGTGACCCGGAAGCCAACAATATGTGCGCTCTGGCCTCAGACCCAGGCCTGTACGATATCTCTCAGCCGCTGTCATTCCCCGACAACTTCCCCCATGAAATGTTCTGGTTCACTGCCGACGCCTTTATCGAAGATCCGGCCAGCGGAGTTGACCTGATCTGGATCGCCGCCCTGGAAGCGGCCTTTGCCAATGAAGAGCCCGCCGAAGGGGATCAGGTTTCATTTGGCCGTATTCGGATCCGGGTCGACCTGCCCTTCCCCGGCGTTTACACCATCACCCACCCCTACGGCGTTGATGTGTTCGACGTTACCGAAGAAGACATCGGCGATGATGGCCGGCGGGCCATCAACATGACTCGCGATATCGGTATTGGCGCAGCCGGCGACTTCAGCGGGGCAATGGGCAGCGATGTTGGCCCGTTCCTGCGTAGCGTCAACGGCCCCTATCAGGAAACCAACCCGGACACCGGAGAACTGGAAAGCTTCATCGGTGACCCCAATCTGGAAGAGGCGGTTACCGGTAGCCCGTTCAACACCAACTATGTGCGCATCGAAGGCCCCAGCGGTATCGATCTGCGTACCGAACTGTTCGTGCTGACCGGCAAGCTGTCGACGGTCGAATTGCCCACCCCGGTCGTGGCAGAGCGGGCAACCTTCTCCCGTCAAGCCGGACCCAATGGTGTTGAACAACGCTCCGACGTGTTTGCCCTGGCTCCGCCGCCACCGGCACAGGTGAACTTCAGCGCGGGCGGTCAAGCCGCAACCAGCATGAGTGAAGCCGATGCCACCGGGCGCTGGTATGGCCAGAGCGATGCCAGCCTGGCACCGCACACCACGATTGAAATCCATGCCGACAACAGCCTGGCGATACCCTCCAGCACCGCTGACAGCACAAGCATCGGCCTGGTCGATCAGGTGATCATCCAGCGCGCCGAGTACAACCTCAGCAACGCTCAGCTGACCGTGGAAGCCTACACCAGTGACGAGACCGGAGGACCGCAACTGACCCTGCGCGACGGCCACGGCAACCTGATCGGACAGCTCAGTGGCGGTGGTCCGATCAAGAGTCTGAGCACCAGCATTACGCCCATTCCTCCAGCCTCGATCCGAGTTGAATCTGCTCATGGCGGGGTGGATATCGAAGAAGTCGTGCTCCTTCCCTGAGCCCAACAGCCTAGCCCTATGACAGGAGGCAATATGAACATCTTCAAGCAATGGCCAGCACTGCTGCTCAGTGCGTTAGGTCTGGGTGTTGGCCTGGCTGGCAGCGCTTATGCCGGGCTCCAGGACTTCGACCGAGGGCCTTACACGCCAGCCAGCGGCAACTACCCGCTGTGGTACATGGATGAGGAAAACGTGACCCTGGAACTGTGCCGTACCCGGGCCACCAGCAGCCGAACCGGCGGAAACGGGCTGATGTGCCTGATCGCCCCTGAAGGCGACGAGTACAACGAGAACTTCCCCATGGTCTTTCCCGACAACTGGCCTGGCGAGCTGTTCTGGTTCATCGCCGAGGCCAGCATTCCGGTGGTCAACGGTTATGGCCTGGAGGTCTACACCGCAGCTCTGGAAGCCGCCTTTGCCGAGGATGAGCCGGTAGACGGTGATCAGGTCGTGTTCGGCCGGATCCGAATTCGGGCCAACATCCCGCAGACCGGTGTCTACACCATTACCCACCCCTATGGCGTGGATGTCATCAACGTCACCACCACTGGCCGGCGAGCCATCAACATGACCCGCGATCTGGGTATCGGCGCCCCCGGTGATTACAGTGGGGCTCTGACCAGTGACATCGGCCCGTTCCTGCACAGTGTTAACGGTCCCTACATGGAAGTGGAGCCAGAAACCGGGAATGTTGCCACCTTCGTGGGTGACCCGAACCTGAGCGAGGAAGTTACCGGCAGCGCCTTCGACACCAACTTCGTGCGTATCGAAGGCCCGGCCGGCACCATCCAGACCAACCTGTTTTCGGTCTCTGGCAAAGTGTTCGATCAACTGCAACCCATTGCCCTGGAGGTTGAGCGCGCCAGCTACAAGCGCAATGCCAACGGCACCCGGGTTGAAGTGTTTGCCGGCTCAAATGCCAATGCCGAGGTGTGCTTCCGTGAATCCCTGGCCTTGGTCGGCGATCCGGGCTCACCCTGCCTGATCAACATGGTCGCCGATGGCAATGGCCGGTTCTTCGCCCATAACTCGAACCCAGACGAGCTACCGGACGTAGTCGTGGTCACCGCCAGCGATCCCAGCGGAGTCTACAGCCCGAGTTCCAGCTCAAAACGCTTGATTGATGTGGTCAAGGTTGACCAGGCGCACTACTCCTGGGCTGACAACAGTCTCAGTATCAGTGCCCGCTCCAGCGATGAACAGGAAGTGCCGGACCTGTTCGCCGAAGGCTATGGCCGCCTGAGCAAATCGGGTGTGCTGCAGACCCTGGTCATTGAAGGTCTGAGTCAACCGCCAGCCAGCATCCGCGTGGTGTCCTCAGCCGGTGGCAGCGACAGCGAACTGGTCAGCATCAGCGGCCAGGCCCCGGATATGGGGGGTAACCAACCCCCGGTCGCAGTCAATGACAGTGCCCAGACCAGCGCCGGGGTTCCTGTGCTGATCAACGTACTGGCCAACGACAGCGACCCGGATGACGATCTACCGCTCAGCGTGGTCGGCCTGACCCAGCCGGATGTCGGCAGCGTCGCCCTCAGCGGCAGCACAGCGGTGGTCTATACCCCGCCCGCCAGTGTTGATGGCGTAACCGTCACCAGCTTCACCTATCGCGCCAGAGACATTCGCGGCGCCGAGTCGGAGCCGGCCACGGTCACCGTTACTATCAACCCCAACCAGCCACCGGTAGCCGTCAATGACAGCGCCATCAGTCAGGCCAACACCATCACCATCAATGTGCTGGCCAACGACAGCGACCCGGAAAACAATGTGCCGCTGAGCGTGGTCAATCTGACCCAGCCGCCGGCCGGTCAGGGTTCGGTGAGCACTGACGGCAGCATCGTTACCTATGTGCCGCCCGCGACGGTCACCAGCACCTTCACCACCAGCTTCACCTACCAGGCCATGGACACCCTTGGAGCGGTTTCCAATGTCGCCACCGTGAGTGTCGAAGTACGGCCGCCGCCAGCGGTTGGCGAGGTGATTAACGTCACCCAGGCTCTGCTGCGTGACCGCAGCAACGACCGGCATAGCTGGGAGCTGCGCGGCACCACCTCGCAGTTTGCCGGCAACGCCATCACTGTCGAGGTCGCCACCGTAAACGGCCCGTTCTCGCTGGGTACCGCCACTCTGACCCCAACAGGTCAATGGCGAATCTCGGCCAACACCACCGGGCTGACACCCACCACCCCGGCCACAGCGACCATTCGCTCGGCGCTGGGTACGGTGCTCACCGTGGAACTGGAGGTACGTTGAGCTGACAGGGGCTCCGGCAACGGAGCCCCAACAGCCTCGAGGACATGCCATGAATAGCCTGATACGCCGTGTGCTGCCACCACCCATGCTCCTGCTGCTCGGCCTGACCCTGGCCCAGCAGCCGGCAGCCGCAGCCGACCTGATGAACAACTTCGACCTGCTTCAGGGCGCCGATCTGGTCGAAGCTCAGGTCGGCCCCGGCTCCCTGGCCTGGGTGGAGCAGCACGGCGACCAGCATCAGGCTCAAATCAACCAACAGGGCGAAGCGTTGCGCGCTTTGATCGTGCAGCGCGACGCCGGTAATCAGGCCCTGATCAACCAGCAAGGCGTGGACCTGCTCGCCAGCATTGTCCAGCAGGGCTACGGCAATCAGGCCAGTATCGATCAACTCGGCGCCCATAACCGCGCCCATATCGAACAGCACGGTGCGATCAACAATGCCCGCATCGAGCAGTCCGGTCAGGGCCTGAACAGCAGTATTACCCAGCACACCACCGGCCAGAACGTACTGGTAAGACAGTACCAATGATCGGCGGAATTTAATGCGTTGCCAGAGTGGAACCACCCAAGGAGATGAGACCATGTTCAAATTCAGCCCCCTCGCCGCCGCGGTACTGACCACGTTCAGCATCCAGGCACTGGCCGACGACAGCTTGTCGAACCAGGACCAGATTGGCGATTTCAACTATGCCGAGGTCAATCAGGACTTCACCGGCCCCAGCTCGGCAAGCCAGACCCAGACCGGCGCGGACAACTACGCTCTGATCTATCAAACCATGACCGACAGCACCGCAATCCAGAAACAGACCGGCGTGCTCAACGCCACATTCATTGAGCAATTTGACAACTTCAACAGTCACAGCAGCCAGACCCAGCACGGCGATCTCAACGATGCCGCCGCGCTACAGGTCTTCAATATGGACACCACCGCCACCCAGACCCAGTCCGGGGTAGGCAATTTCTCGGCAGTCTGGCAGGAAGGCATGATCCAGGGCGAGACCACTATTGACCAGAGCGGTGTCGGCAATACCGCCTACGCCGATCAGCTCTACAGTGAAAATACCCAGATCGACATTACCCAGGATGGCGACGACAACTTCGCCGCAGCCTGGCAAGACAGTTCGATGGACAGTCAGATCGACATCACTCAACTGGGCATGGGCAACGAAGCCTTCGGCGATCAATTCTTCGCCGACAACAGCAACACCAGCCTGAACCAGGCCGGCATGTACAACTACATGGAATCCTGGCAGGACACCCAATCCCAGAGCACCAGCAACCTGCAACAGAACGGTGACTTCAACGAGCTGATCGTCGACCAGTCCTTTGGTAGCAACAACCAGGTCACGGTCTGGCAAAGCGGCAGCCAAAACGCCCTGGAAGCGTTGCAATTCCAGGTTGATGACGCAGTTATGAACCTGAGCCAGTCGGGTGTCGGCAACTACGGCGAGGTCTACCAGGAAGGGGTTGGCCATGTCATGCAGCTCAGCGCCAACGGTGATGGCAACACCTGGGATGTTCAACAGCTGGATGATTACAACGTCATCAACTTCAGTCAGAGCGGCCCAGGCAACGAACTGGTATCAATGCAGACTGGTATGGACAACTACGCCAGCGGCTCCAGCAAGGGCAGCAACAACAGCGTGGATATCGATCAGTCCGGCAACGACAACCAGTTGTTCGTCAGCCAGCTGTATGGTGAAGGCAACCTGATCCAGGCCACCCAGACTGACATGTTCAACTATGCCAATGTCATCCAGGGCGGGATGTACAACGAGGCTTACGTCAACCAGTCCGGCATGTCGCACAGCGCCTACATCAGCCAGTACGGCACCGGCAACCAGGCAGTAGTCAACCAGCAATAACCCCTGCCCCACCAACCATCTGCCGCCCGATTGGGCGGCAGAATGGTAAGCGAACAAACCTCGTTTCTACTGATGGTTTACCAACTGTCGTAGGGGATGCCGTGGGCTTCGATATACACGGCTAGCTTCGCTTGGGGGGATAGTACTCGCCAGCCGATGTCCCGCCATAAGGCCCCTGCTGACCAGGCCTGCTCCCCGCAGGGCTACAGGCCAAGCAGCTCAGGACAACATCAGCGCTGCTGCAACAAGGCAGCGGACGGCATATAGCGATTGAGGGTGGGGTTATCCAGGCTTTGGCTGTCAGCCACCTGCCACAGCCGCCGTTCGATACCCTGTGCAATCAGGTGGGCAACCGCTGACTCGATGGCCGACAGTACGCAGAGTTGGGCAGGCTCATTGCTGGTATAGCCAGCCTCGGCTTCCAGCAACTTCTCAAACTCGACGAACTTGAACACCCCGGCACTACGGGCTATCGAGTAGATGGTCTTGGTGGTCATGACATTGGCCAGTACCTGACCAGTGCGCACATCCACCGCCCGCAGGTTGACCGTGACCTGATCGACCCGATATTCCTGCGACAGCCCGATGCCGAGATACCGTGCCCCGACTCCGCCGGTACGCACATTGGTGTCGTAAGCGGTTACGCCACCCTCAAGCAGCAGGTTGGCTGCGTGCAGGGATGGCAGGTCGTCAATGATATTGACCGGGGTATCGGGCTTGTTCTGTGAGGCGCGAATGATCTTGCGCTCGGTCAGAATATTCTGCAGCCCTTCACGTTCAAGCACCATGAACCAGCCACTGGCCTGCAGAGCGTCGACCAGCATGCTCGCGGCACCTTGGGTAACGCTGGTGGAAAAGGAACTGGCCGGGGTCGGCTTGTACTGTCCGGTCTGATCACGGAAACCATAAACCGCCACCATCAGCCGGCCGCGCGGCCGGGGCAGTTCGAGCAGGTCATAGTAAGTGGATGCCCGCGGGGTCAGGGTCGGGCTTTCGACTTCCTGATTGGCCGGCATGGGTTCTCGCACGGCGCAGCCGCTTGCCACTGCTGCCACAATCAATACTGCCGCTAGCTTGTTCATGGCTGTTGTCCTTTTCATCTCGGCGTCTCAGGGATTGGTCAGGCCGTTAACGATGATTTCCGACACCTCGCCGGTCTGCCGGTCGGTGATCAAGATACTCAGTTGCCCGGAGTCATCGATGATGTTGATGATGAAAGCGTCGGTAGTCAGGCTGCCGGTGTTGCCGGCCTGAATGTCGCTCAACAACTGCGACAGCAGGCGCGACTCGAGCTGACTGGTAAAGCGCTGCAACGCGGTCAAGCTACTGGGTGATGTGCGGCTCAGGCTGGAGGATCTGTGACGATTCTGTGCCTGGGCATTGTTGAGCATCCAGGTCCCGTTCAGCGGATTGCCGCCGAACGCCGGATTGACCGGGGTATAGACCAGTTCGGTAGCCGACAGCCCGCTGCTCAGGCAGGCTCCGGCAAACAGCATCATGTAGCGTTTCATAGCTCGTCCCTCTCCATGTCGAAGGTGTCGTACAGCAGGCTTTCCAGGTCTTCGCGTAGTAGTAGTTCCAGCACACTGTCGGCCGCATCGTGGGCCACCAACTGCAGTTGGGCGGTGTTCGGCGCCAGCATTCGGTGATAGAGCACCCGGCCATCGCGCTCGACCCAGATCAGGCTGCCCCAGCGGGCTGACGGCCGTTCACGTATCACCAGATTGAACTCCAGTTCACCGCCATCACGGATGCGCTCGGCAAAATAGCGGTAGAACTGATGACCGATATGGGAAATGCTCTGATCGATGATGAAGCCACCGATATGCTCTTCCAGCGCCTGACTGGCCGGCAGCGGAGCCAGGCCAAGCAGCACCGCCAGGCCCAGACGCTTAAGCAGTGCACGAGTCATGGCTGCCTCCCGCTGTTGCTGCGCGGCACACTGGGCTGCCCAGCCTGTGCCGCAAAGGCGTTCTCGGCGACGAAATGCCAGTCCGAGTAGTGCTGCATACCGGTGAATCCCTGCCACTGGGGAACAAACCCCGCCCGTTTGAACGGCTGGGTCTGGGAGCGGCTGTAGACTCCGGCAATGCCGCCGTCGACACTGCGAATCAGGCCCCAGTCAGCCTTGCCGCTCATGGGATCTGGATACAACCGGCGCAGGTGCCGACGTGGCTGCGGGTGGCGGTTGTCTTCCAACAACTCGGCCAGTTCCCGGGGATACACCGCCCCCCCTGGTGAGCTGTAGTAGTAACTGCGCAAGGCACGGGCATACTGGGTGCCGGTCCAGAGCAGATCCTGCTCCTTGGCCCGCTGACTGGTGACCGACCAGAGCTGTCCGGTACCCGCCAGCGCAGCACCCAGCAGGGTCACCAGAAACAGTGTCCCCAGGTAGCTGAAGCCCCGTTGGGCTTTACCAGTGTGCATACCAGCTCCCGTCCCGGGCCTGACCGGTCGCGGCACTGTGAATATCGGCTACCCGCCCGACTACGCCATCAGGCGGCGGCACCTCGATCCAGGTCACCCGGCTGCCGGTGAAGGGGTCTTCGGGTAACTGGCGCAGGTAACGCTGTTCAACCAGCGCTTCGATCGATTCTGGGTAGCGCCCGGTGTCGCCGTAGTACTGATCCAGCATGTCACGCATCACCGCCAGACTCTGTTTGAGGGTGGTTTCCTTCGACTCCTCCAGGCTGTTGAAGTAACGCGGCGTGGCAATGCTCAGCAGAGTCGCGACTATGACCATTACCACCAGCAGTTCGATCAGGGTAAAACCGCTTTGAGTTTTCATGCTCACCACTCCCGGTAGGCGATGCCGTTGAGGCCGACCCCGCGTGCCAGCGAGTAAACGTCGAACACGTCATCACCTTCTCGCGGGTCGTCAGCGGAACTGGTTGAGGCACGCAGCCCCCAGTGGCGCTGAACGTCAAGTTCGGCGGCGAAGGGGTCACGGGGAATGCGGCGCAGGAAATAGAACGCCTCGCCACGGGCGCTACGCTTGTCACGCACGCCCTCGACCAGCACCGTCAGATTCGGCGGATAGCCCGAGCTGCCGGCCGGTTTGTCGATATAGCCAGCATCGGCGTAGAGCTTGTAGCGGTCGATCGCATCGCGCATTTCATACAGTGCGCGCTTGAGTTCACGTTCCTTGTCGCGGCGTACCAGTGTCTCGGCCAGCGGTGCGGCCATCCCGGCCAGCAGGGCCAGGATGGCCAGGGTTACCACCAGCTCGATCAGGGTAAAGCCTGAGCCGCGACGCCTGTTCATGGTGCCTCACCTCCCGGGTCCTGAATCATCCCGAGGCCGTCAAGGCCACCCTCACCCAATTGGACCGGCCGGCTGCGCATGAAGCTTTCAGTACCCATCGGGAACTCCATGTCGACCGGGCTCTGGTATGGCAGGTTGCGCACTACCCTGGGCGTGATCGACAACACCAACTCGGACTTGCCGGTGGTGTCGCGGTTGCTGCCGAACAGCCGGCCGACGGTCGGGATATCGCCCAGCCCCGGGATCTTGTTGCCGGCGGCGCTGTGATCATTGCGCACCAGGCCAGCCAGCAACTGGGTTTCACCGTTATTCAGGCTCAGGGTGGTGGTGGCGTTGCGGGTATCGACCTGAACCGGAATGGTGCCCTGGCGGGTGGCCTCCAGCGGCGTGGCGTTGCTCACTTCCAGGGAAATCCGGATGGCGACCACATCGTTGAGGTACACAGTCGGCTGAACTTCCAGTTTCAGGCCGACATCCAGGTAGGTGATGCTTTCAGTGATCACCGGCCCCTGGGTCGAGGGCACCGACGTGGCGCTGATGATCGGCACCCGCTGGCCGATATGAATCCGCGCCTGCTCCCGGTTGCGCACCCGGATAACCGGGCTGGCCAGGGTGTTTATATCGTTGTCCTGGGCATTGATCCGCAACTGCGGCGACGGGCTGATGCTGATCCGCCCGGAGTTGATCCCGCGCAACTGGTTGAGGATGGTGACGGCAGTGCCGTCGGAGTTGACCACCCCGAAGGTATTGGGCCACTGCAACCCCAGGTCGAGAATCCGCTGGCGCGAAACCTCCATCACCTCGACTTCCAGCACCACTTCAGGGTCGGCCTGATCCTGCAACTGCAGCAGTTTCTCGGCCATCCGCACGGCATCCTGGGTATCACGCATGGTCAGGGTGTTGAGCCGCTCATCAACATGGACATCGCGGGTCTTGAGCATGTTTTTGATCAGGTTCAGGGCCGAGTTGGCATCGATATGGGTCAGGTAGAAGGTGCGCAGCACCAGCTCCTGATACTCCTTGAGCTTCTGCGGCGAATCGGGATAGATCAGGATGGTGTTGTCGTTCACCACTTTCTGGTGCAACTGGTTCTGCTGCAGCAGCAGTTCAACCGCTTCGGCAATGGTGACCTCGCGCACGAACAGGGTGGCCTTGAGGTCCTGGCGAATATCTTTGTCGAAGATGAAGTTCAGGCCCGAGGTCTGGGCCAGCACTTCGAAAATCACCTTCAGGTCGGCATCCCGAAACTCCAGAGTCACCGGACGCCCCAGCCGGGTCAGCAATTGCTGACTGATCGGCTGTTCACGAACCCTGAGTTGCTCGATCGAGCGCATCAGCGCCTGGCCTTCCGGGCTTTGACTGTCGATTGCCAGCATCGCCCTGCCCTGGCGTTCGGCGTCGAGCAGATCACCGCGGCGCAGCGCCGTCAGACCCTGGCGATGATAATCCGCCAGATGGGCCTGACGCTCGAGTTGGCGCAGCCCTTCATGGGCTCTGGCATTGTCAGGTTCAATCGCCAGCACCCGATCAAGCAGTGCCCGAGTCATGGCCGGGTCACGCATCAGCCGGGCCTGTTCAGCCTGGGTCAGCAACAGGGTCACCACCCGGCTGCGCTGGGTGGTCAGGGCGATCTGCAGATGGGTGTTGCGTGGCGACTGGCGCGCCGCTTCCTCCAGTTGCGCCAGGCCGGCTTCATAGTTGCCCTCGTCGATCAGGGCAATCGCCTCGCGCTGAGGACTGACACTGGCGCAGGCACTCAATACAAGCAACAGCAGCAGGATATACGGCATCCGCAGGCTCATAACCGACTCCCTACAGTCAACGACTGGCTCAGATCCATGGGTAGGTACAGCAGTTGCAACTGATCACCGACCAACCCTTCGACCCGGTACAGGCCGTCGATCACATCGCCGGGGCTGACCACGTAGAGGGTGTCGTCACGCAGGAGAAAGACTTTGAGCTGGCCGTCATCGACCATCCGGCCGATGAACCGATACGGCATTGGTGGGGCGACCACCTGGACCGGCACAGGGGCTTGCGGGCGCACTACCGGCGCAGCAACCGGGGCCGGGGCCACATACCAGCTACGGCTGGCGAACAGGTCACGCAGTGGCACCTGACTCAGGTCCGGCTGGCTCTCTGTGGACAAGGCCGGCAAGGCGACGTCAGCCAGGGCTTCGGCCACATCCCCCGGAGCGCTGCGTTCGAGTTCAGGCGACGACCGGTCGGCATCATCGAACAGCCACTCGGGGATCAAGGCAATCACCAACGCCACACTGAAGAACCCGGACCAGAACAGCATGCGTTTGCGGCTCATGATGGCTACCTCGCAAGATACAAGGTCATGCGGATACGCCCATCCAACTGGCTGTCGTTGACCTGGCGGCGTTGCAGGTCAACGTCCTCCAGTGCCAGGGCGGGAATATCAGCGAGGATGGCGTGAATGAAGCGGCGAATCTGCGGGTAACTGCCGCGCACCGGCAGCATGATCTGATAGCGGGCCAGGCGACTGCCGGGCTCGCTGGCCAGAGCGTATTCACCACTGGCCAGGGCAATACTCTGGTGTCCGGCCAGGTCATAGATACGCTGGATCACCAGAGCGGCTTCCTGCTGGCCCGGCAAGGCCAGGTGAAAACGCTCCAGCTCCTGGGCGCCGTTGTCGGTCGCTGGCGCCACCACCAGGGCTTCATGCTGACTCGGCAATACCACCCGGCTGCCGGGCAGTACCAGCGGCAGCATCAACAACAACGCCAGCAGTAGCAACAGCGCACCACACAAACCGGGCCAGCCGATGCGTTGAAGCTGTTCGAGCACTATCAGTCTAGAGTACAGCATCGTCGTCGAGCCTCCAGGTAAGCAGCAGGCTGAAACGCACGGGGCGGCCGGGGTTGCGATCAAGCACTTCGTGGTTGAGCAGGTAGACATCGCTGAGCGCCTCACCCTCTTCCAGTCGCCGGTGGAAGGCCAGCATGGCCTCCAGATCACGGGCTTCGGCCTGGATCCGCAGTTGCCCCTTGCGCGCGTCGGTAGCCAGACCGAGCAGGCCGATGTCCTCCATCGGCAGAGTTTCCAAGGTCACGAACAGGCGCTCCCAGGGGCGGTTCATCTGTGCCGAGACCCGGCGCATTTCATTCAGCATCTGGGCTTGCAGGCGCATTTGCGCCGGACTGCGCACCAGTTCGGTACTGGTCGAGGACGGCGCACGCGGCAGCATCGCCGGCTGCTCATCGCGCCAGGTGTAGAACGACAGGCTGATCAGGCAGGCCAACCCGCCAACGCCCAGTGTCATCCAGCTTTGCCAGCCCGGCTTGCGGGTCTGGTTGAATTCAAGAGTCAGCGATCGCATGTCAGCAGCCCACCCGCGCCATGTCGGTCAGAGGGTCAACGCTGTCAGCCGGGCTGCCCAGTTGCAGCCGCTGGCAGTGCAGTTCTTCAGGTAATGCCAGATCATCGAGGGTTTGCCCGGGAGCATGCAGGAAAGCCTGGCGCTTGCTGCCGGCCGCCAGCCCCAGCAGGGTGCTTTGCCGCACCACCAGATCGGCCAGCGCCTCGCGGCGTTCGGCGCAGCCCTGGGAGTACACCCCAACCCAGGCGCCATTACTGACCTGCAGCAGACTGCCACGTCCTGGCTCAGCCAGGATGAACAGGAAATCGTCCGGCTCCAGACGGTTGCGGAAGCGGTTGAAAGCCACCGCCAGATAGGGTTGTACCGAGCCCAACTGATGACCGCTCTGGCTCACCAGTTCACGCCAGGCGTTCAACAGCTCGTCCGGCAGCGCGGCCGACAGCCGAGGCTTGCCAGCCGACTCGCTGGACAGCGAGAAGCGCCAGTTGCGCACATGTTCGCCATAGATCAGCTCGTAACGCAGACGGACATAAGCGGCCAGTTCAGCCGGGCTGTGAATGTCATCGCTCCAGGGCACCAGCGCGTAGCGTACATAATGGCTGGCCAACAGCAAGCGCAAGCAGGTGCCACGCCGCACCTGTTCAAGCAACTGCGCCATGGCCTGCAACAGGCCGGCCTCGTCACCCAGGTTGAAATCGACCCGCGCCAGGCATTGAGCCTGTCCCTGGCTGGCACGGAACAATCCGGCTTCCGATCCGGTCAGCACTATGGTCCTTTGATCAGTCAGCAAAGGTGACACGGTTGATCTCCTCCAGCGAGGTGCGACCACAGGCAACCAGCTGCAAAGCACTTTGGCGCAGCAACTGCAAACCGTGGGCACTGGCATATTGGCGAATACGGCTGATGGGCTGGCGTTCGACGATCATCTGCCGCAGTTCATCGTCCAGGCGCAGCAGTTCAGCGATGGCGGTACGCCCGCGATAACCGGTACCACGGCAATGGTGGCAACCCTTGCCCTGGGTAAAGCGGTAGTGTTGCCGCTGCTCCAGGGCAATGCCCGAGCGCAGCAGTTCAGCATCGTCCGGGCTGGCCGCAACCCGGCAGTGCGGGCAGACCAGCCGTACCAGCCGCTGCGCCAGCACCGCGTTGAGCGCGGCAACCAGGTTGTAGGGGTCAACCTCCATCTGGGCCAGCCGGCCAATCACATCGAACACGTTGTTGGCATGCAGGGTGGTGAATACCAGGTGGCCTGTCAGGGCCGATTGCACCGCGATCTGGGCGGTTTCGGCATCGCGAATCTCGCCAACCATGATCTTGTCCGGGTCATGGCGCAGGATCGAGCGCAGCCCCCGGGCAAAGGTCAGGCCCTTTTTCTCGTTGACCGGAATCTGCAGAACGCCGGGCAACTGGTACTCGACCGGATCTTCGATGGTGATGATCTTGTCCAGCCCGTGGTTGATCTCGCTGATCATGGCGTACAGGGTGGTGGTCTTGCCGCTACCGGTCGGGCCGGTGACCAGCACCATGCCGTAGGGGTCGGTCGCCAGCTCGCGCATCTGCCGCATGACCTCGGGTTCAAACCCCAGGGCATCAAGACAGACGCCTTGCATGCGGTCGGCCAGATCCTGCTTGTCGAGCACCCGCAGCACTGCGTCTTCGCCGAAAATGCTGGGCATGATCGAGACCCGGAAGTCGATCTGCCGCCCCTTGATACTGACCTTGAAGCGGCCATCCTGCGGTACCCGTCGCTCGCTGATATCCAGCTCGGCCATGATCTTGATCCGCGAGATCACCTGCTCGGCCAGCTCATTGCCGGCAACGCTGCTGATGTTGTTGAGTACCCCGTCGATTCGGTACTTGATACTCAGCCCGCCCGGGTTCATACCCAGATGAATATCGCTGGCATGGGCCTTGAGGGCGTCATAGAGGGTGGCATTGACCAGCTTGACCACCACGCTGGCGTCCTCGCTGATCCGCGCCAGCGACAATTGCTCGGCATCCTGTTCGACTTCCAGACTAGCGCCCTGCCCCTGCATCCCGGCTACGGCATGGAAGCCCTCCTCGTGGGTCGCAAGAAAGGCGTTCAGGCAGTCAAGATGCACCAGATAGAGGGTTCCACCGTCGACCAACTGATCGAGCCGAGCCAGGCGAACATCGTCGAAGGGATCGGCCAGCACTCCGGCCAGTTGGCCGTCCAGCTCAATCAGTGCGCATTCGTGTTTGAGCATCCCGGCCAGAGATAGCCGGTCGAAATCGGGAGTGGCCTGGAACAGTTGCTCACGTTCGAGTACCGGGTAGCGCAGCAAACTGCCAAGGGCTTGAACGAAGGCGTCGGCAGGCAGGCCGCTATGCCGCTCCAGCGCGCTGATAAGCCGCTGCCCCTGACTGGCCGCTTCCTGGCTGGCCTGTTGCATCAACTCGGCCGTCAACCAAGCTGGCGGGTGTGCCTCCACCAGTGCCGAAGTACCCATGAGCCGTCCTCCCCAATGCCACAGTCAACATGTGCCTGTAGCTGAAGACGGTGACCTTGCCCCTGGAAACTCAGCCTTTGCCGGCCTTGCTCCCTGGGGCATCCGGCTTTGGCGGGGATTGGTCATCATCCTCGGGGCGGTTGCCACCGTGACGCCGATCGGCCAGAAGCCAGGTACCGTCATACAGCCGCATTGGGAACGTCTCTTTGCCGCTATCCTGTCGCCTCCGTTCGACCGGTACTTGACCGTTGCCGTCGGACCGGGCCTCGACGCTCAGCATCTTGGCCACCAGGCTGCGCAGCTCACCCAGGGGAAAGGGCTTAAACATGATATGGGTAATGCCCCGTTTCCCCGCCTCCTCGCAGACTTCGTTGGTCGGGTGACCGGTGATCAGTACACACTGGCCGCGCCAGGTGTTCTGTACCGCATCCAACACATCGAAGCCGACCATGTCAGGCAGTCGATAATCCAAAATGATCAGATCCGGGGGGAACTTGCCGGCCAGATCGATGGCGCGTGCGCCATCGGTAGCCAGCATGGCCTTGCATGGAAGCTTTTCCATGAATGCCTTGAGGTTCTCCGCCAGGACCGGTTCATCCTCGACTATCAAGATTCTGTATGACAAGGCGAACTCCATTCAGAGTGTGCTACTGACAACTACAGCAGGAGTACGCTCCCATTTGGGGTCTCGCATACTTCATGCCAGCTTTGGCGTCCTGCCGGGAGGCCCGACCTGTCTGGGTAGTGCAGCTTTGAAGCTGAAAACCCGATGCCAGAGGGAGCGTTTTCCCCGGGGAATCAGCTCGCCCAGCACCCAGTTATGGGGCATATTTGCAGTCTAGCGCTGTTCCGGGGGAATGTAATAGCCAGTGTGATGCAGTTCACGATTTTCCAGATCCAATCGCACGATATGCGCCCCGGCCCCCACCCGACGCCCACCACTGAAGCCCACCCTTGGAGACATTCCGGTAGGGTGATCATACAGCCCCTCCAGCGCCCGTATCAGCGCTTCGCGGCTGAGCTGGCGGCCAGACCGGCGCAATCCCTCTTCGAGTATCGCCAGCGCCACGCTGGCCGAGACCCGGCGATTCAGATAGCCAGTGCCCAGTATTGCTCGCTGGCGGGCCAGCCGCTCACGAAAAGCCGGAGTCCAGTCATCGGGCAAAAACGGATAGGCGACGAATACCCGGGCGGAAAAGGCCGACGGTAGCTCGAACAGTTCAGCCTGGGCCTGTTCACCCGCCAACAGCAGATAAGGCGGCGGGCTATGCGCCGCCAGCAGGCTGACCTGCGACGACGACAATCCGCTACCCAGCAAGAACAGCGCTGACAGCCCATCGCTCAACACCAGAGGCGCCTCGGCCCCCTGAATGACTGGTGCTGGCCAGCCCCGCTGCACCAGCCAGCGGCTCAGCGACTCGGCCTGGGCCTGATGGGTCGGCTCTGGGCCGACCAGAATCAGCGCTGCCCCGCGGGCTGACAGCGCCTGCTCGGCGAACAGCCCCAGGGCTTTCATCTGATCCTGAATACCGGCCAGCGGCTCGAACGTCCAGGCGCTACCCGGTCCCGGGTCATTACGCTGCAAGGTGCCAACCAGCGGCACTCCGGCCCGGCGCAACTGCTCCTGCTGCGCGGCACTGCTGGCCTGCACCGCGACCAGAGCGAAGACTTCATGTTGACCCAGCAGCTCATCCAGCACCGCCTGCTCATCGCGTTCGGCGCTATCGACCACCACCAGCGTCAGCCGCCGGCCATGGATACCGCCATCCAGATTGATCTGGGCAATCGCTTCACGCAGGCTCAGGCTGACGGCCTGACCGCCATCGGCCTGCGCTCCGCTCAAGGGCTGCCAGGTGCCCAGCACCAGGCTCTGGTCGCTGATTCCGGGGTCGAAGTCCTCTTCGATCCGTTGCAGATAGGCAATCAGATCTCGCACCTGCCGCTGGCTCAGGCTATAGCGCGGCATCGCCGGTGACAGCCTGTTACCACCGGGATCAACACCTTCGCGTATCGCCCGCGCCAGGCTGGCTTCGGTATAGGGGGGATGCTGGCGAGCGCCGGGCAAGCGCTCGCCATAGGGCTTGCTCAGCCGCGCCCAGGTGATATCCGGCGGGGTCAGGCCACCTTCGGCCCGGCCCCGACCATCGCGGCCATGACAGCCGGCACAGGGCACCATGCTGGCATCAACCACAGTGTCGGCCGCTTCCAGTCGGGCCTGCACCGGGCTATCGGCATTGGCCTGGCCATAACGGTATAGCTGCTGCCCGGCCTTTTCGCTGTCGCTCAGGCCCCAGGCCAGTGCCGGCAACAGCACCAGGCTCAGCAGTGTGCAGAGTCGGGCGCACATGTACGCGCGGCAGCCGGTGGTTGATGCAACAATACAAGACGTTCAACGATTGCCGTGACCGGCGCATCCGGGCGGATCTTGCTCCAGCGCTTGTTGGCCACATCCCCGGCGATCAGCAAGGTCGAGTGGTTCTCCACCGAGCCGGTGAACTGGCCTAGCCGGCCGAGTAGCCGGGTCATGTCGGCCGGGTCACCGGTCATGAAATGCCAGTTGGTGTCTTCGACACCGTGTTTTTTCGCATAGACCTTGAGGTCTTGTGGCGTATCGTTCTGCGGATCACTGCTGAGTGAAATGAAGTCGATACCCTCGGCCCGCTCGCCCAGTTGCCGGCGAACCTGCTTGAGCTTGCTGGTGATCACCGGGCAGGCATCCTCGCAGCGGGTGAAGATTACGTTGAGCAGCACCACCCGGTTTTCCAGCAAATCACTGTAGAACCGCCGCTCCTGACCGTGCTGGTCGACCAACACGGTATCGGTGAAATAGCTGCGGGCATCGGGAATCATGCCGGGGCTAAGCACCTCGGGCTGACTCTCCAGCTCGGCATCGTGCCCATGCCCGGGGTGAGCCGCCAGCGGCAGGCTCAGAAGCAACAGACTCACCGCCAATAGCGATCTCATGGCTGCATCTCCCGACGACCAACCGGCAGCGCCGCCAGTTTGGCCTCGGGCTCTTGCTGCAGGCGTTTGACGCCAGCGACGATCTGCAGCGGATCGGCAAACCCATAGAAGCGCAGCCAGTGGCCCTTGAACCCGACCATGATGACCGGCTGATGCTCCTCGACGTTGGCGCTGTAGACCCGGAAACCGCGCAGCACTGCCTCGATATCATCCGGCGCGCCAGTCACCCAGTTCCAGTGCTCATCGGCCTCATACCGGCTGGCCATCTCGGCCATGCGCTGGGGGGTATCACGCAGCGGGTCAACAGTAATCGACAGCAGCCGGGCTTCGATACCATCGCTGGCAAGGCGATCACGGGCCTTGGCCATGATTGCCGAAATGACCGGGCAAACCGTGGTGCAGGTGGTGTAGACAAAACCGACCACCACCGGCTCATCGCCCAGCAGATCGTCAGGCAAGCGCCGCTCCTGCTGATGCTGGTCAATCAGCGGCCGGTCCACCAGCCGCACGCCTTGAGCCTTTTCCTCGCTGCTGGCCGGCGGTTGGTGATGATGCTGGTGATGGTGCTCCGGGTGCGCCAGGCCCAAGCAGGCATAACCGAGCAGGCCGAGCGCGCACAGCAATCTCAACGGATATCCGAGTTTCATATCGACCTCCAGACGGTCAATCACCATTCAGCAATTTGCGCACACTGGCGTAAGGCAGATCCCCCCAGGTCAGGCCCAAGGATTCTGATGCCAGATGCAGGTAATAGGCGCCGGGCTGTTCCAGGCTGAGGGTCGCCTCGTAGAGGCCGTCCCCCAGTTCCCGAACCGGCTGCTCCCGGCTGCGTGAGGCCGGGGCCAGGAAGTAACGCAGACGCAGATCCTCCACCCCGCTCCAGGGCTCCTGGCTGTCGCCGCGCCACAGCCGGAAACGTACCGGTTGGCTGGGTTCGCCGCGCACCACGCCGTTCTCCAGCAGGTATTCGACTCGAGGGCTCATGCGGCGCAAGGCCAATTCCGGGTCGGCGGCAACCTGAAAGCTAAAGCACTGGGTCATGTCCGGCTGCGCCAGCACCATGGCCAGATCCAGTTCACCAGCCGATGGCACACGCACACGGCCCTGATAAACCCCCGGTTCAACCTCCTGAAGGGTCCGGTCGATGACTCGCACCGCCCGTGAGGTATGGCCTCGGTTGATATAGGCCGACGACGGCGCGTTCATGCCTTCCATGTAGAAATAAATGCTGTTGTCCACCGGGTTGACCACGAACACCGCATTGTCATCAACCGCCAACCCCATCCCGGATGCCAGCGGCAGGTTGCCGGCCAGACCTGGGGCCGGGACACCGGCTTCGAAGTCCTGAAATATCGGGGTACTACCCGGCCCGAGCGAGCCCAGGGCGATCATGCTGACCCGGTTCGATCCGAGCGTGCGGACATAGGCGTAGGTTTTGCTGAACGTCAGTTGATAGGGTTCACCGCTGACTTGCAGCTCATGAATAAGCCTGTCGCTGGCGGTATCCAGTACCAGTACCCGGTCTTCACGGGGGTTGAGTACCAAGGCATGGCGACCATCCGGGCTAATCTGCAACGGCCCCAACCCTGGCTGGCTGAGAATCTCGGCGCGGGGCTTGAGGCTGCGGGCGTCGAACACACTGATCCGCCCGCTGGCGCCATCGACCACATAGAGTGCACCAGCCAGTTCAGCATACGCCAGTGCCAACAACTGGCCGCCAGGCTTGAGCTCGGTCAGCTGTTTGAGTGTGGCGGTGTCAAATACGCTGACCGTGCCGGCGTCGCGATTGCTAACGAAGGCACGGCTTGAATCGCTGGTGAAAGCAATCTCGTGATGCCCGGCCCCTGTCGCCAGCTGAAGTACCGGCTCCAGCGTTACGGTATCAAGCACAGTGACGCCGCTCAGCGCGGGATCACTGGCATTGTTACCGACCCACAGGTAGCGCTCGTCGGGTTGCAGCGCTACCCGCACGGGTTGCGCCCCGGCCGGTACACTGGCCAGTACGTTAAAACTTTCGGTATCGATCACCGCGACTTCATCGGCACTGGGCATCGACACATACAGGCGTTTTTGCCGACGGCTCTCAACCCAGTCCATGGGTGAGCGCTTGAGCACGATCCGGGCCAGAGTGCTGGTCAACCCGCCCAGCGAGACCGAAGGGTCAATCACACTGATACTCGGGTCCTGATTGAGTACCAGCATGTAGTAGCTGTTCAGATCCACCACCGGCCGCACGCCCAGGGTGCCCTTGAGGTAATGGGCAATCCGTTGGCGGCAGGCCATGGCCGAGTCGTCAGACCCGGCGCCATGCAACATCTGCTGATCAATCCAGGCCCCCGGGGTCAGCCCCACCAGCGGCTGACCACTGCCGGCATCGCGCAGATGGATCCGGAAGTCGGCAAACACGCCTTCAGTCAGGACTGCAGCTGTGCCGGATGACACTACTTCCAGGGTTATATCCACACCATCGCGCCGGACCTGCCCCAGCACCTGACCTCGTAGTTCCGGGGTTGGAGCCGACAACAGCGCCGGCTCCTCATCACTTTGCGTTAGCCAGCCCAGTGTCCCGGCCAGCCCCGCCACAACCACCACCGCTACTGCATACCCTAGCCTGCTCATCACGGCACCTCATTGCTCAGGGTTCTTCCTCGGTCACGCGCAGCAATCCCCAGAGCCCCGAGGAGTTGCCAAAGGCGCCATAGTCGCGATACAGGTAGTCGCCCGGGATCGCATTGACGCCACCGGCCGAGGGGAACGAGAAGCTGAAGTGAGCCGCTGGCAGCACGCTTTCCTGAGCACCGGTGTACTGCGCCATCGGGTTGTGGCCATAGCGCACCGAGCCGATCCCCGGATATTTCTGCGGGAAGCCCAGGCTGTCGATGAACTCCGGCACGAAGGGATCCTTCGGCCACAGGTGACCGGCCAACTGGAAGATCGAGCCACGGCTGCCACCAGCCGGCATGGTCAGGTTGATACGGAACGGCTGGCCCTTGCGCACCCGCAGGATCGGCGTTACCGGGTCACCGCCAACCAGCGCATTGCTGTAGGCCATGTGGGCGTTGGGAATGTCACCCCAACCTGCCCCACCGGCCCGACCGAAGGGCGCATCCGGTGGCACGTTGAAGCGATACCAGAGTGGCTCGGTACGGTAGTTGACCGCCATGCCCGAGTTGTCCTTGGGATCGTTCGGCACGCCAATCCCTTCCACCGCGATGTTTTCCACCGGCCGGCCATCAGCCCAGCGCGGATTCATGCCCTTCTGCCAGATCAGCGAGAAGTCGCGGAAGCTCGGCCCGGAATGCGGCTTGACGGTCGCAGCGGCGCGGCTGCTGGCGTCTTCGGTCCAGGTTGCGCCCATGCCCAGGATCGACATGGCCCCGACCAGCCCTTTCTGCGGCTGCTTGATCACATCGGCTGGCAGCAAGTTAAGGGCTCCGAATTCGATCGGCGTGGCGTTGATGTTGTCGATATTGCGTCCCAGCCGCGCCAGTGGCCGACCCTCACGTTCATGATGGCCGACGTAGAACTGGTAATGCCGGGTTGGCCAGTTACCACTGTTGCCCGCCCGCGGCGGCACAGTCTGGACCGGGTTGAGGCCAACGTTGAAGCCATCCGAGGTGGTGACATCGTAGGCCAGCAACTGGGCATGAATACCGACATGTGCCGAAGGCTTCATCAGGTTGTTGTTGAAGGTGGTCGAGCCCTGGTCACCAAACCGGTCACGTTTCACAGTGCCTTGCATAATGGTGTAGTTGGGCAGGTCGAGCATGTTTGTCGGCAACCGGTTCTCCAGCGTGATCTGCAGACAGTCGCCTGCGGCTGCGCGCAGCACCAGCGGCTCGACCGGAACGCCGGGCTTGAGCTTGCCAGTGACCGGGTCCAGATCCGACTTGCGGACATACAGGATCGCCGTCGGGTCATGCAGCGGCCCGCTTTGCCCGCCAACGGTGAAGGAAGTCCCATGCTCCGGGTCATAACCGGACATTTCTGGAATATTCACCAAGCGCGGATTGAGTACCAGGGTACCGCCATCGGCCCGTGGGGTGGCGCCGACATGCAGGCCCTCGCCTTCGGGGTCGACCAGGCTCAGGTTCAGCGGGTTGTCGAGCACATCATTGGCCAGTACCGCAACCACCTCGTAGTTGCGCTGCGGCGTGGTCCGTGTGCCGATCCCGCTCGGGTTCGGGCTGAAGCGCGGGCACACCCCGTTGAACGACACGGTATTGCGCGCCGCTACCGGCAACGGGTTGTTGGGCAGTGGCATCAGGTCGTTGCGGCTACTGCCATAGTTGCGCAGGATGCCCCAGATACCGCTCCAGTAACCCTCGATCGCCGCATCCATGGTGTAAAGGTGATCACCGGTATCGCTGGCGGCACCGGACATCAGGGCTACCGGGCTGACGAAGCCGAACTGTTCGGAGATCCCGACCATCTGCGCCGCGCGCCAGCCGGACGTCGAGCTGTTCTGATAACCAGTACCACGGTGCAGCCACTTGATGCCATGCAGACCGACAATGTGCTCCTCCTCATGTCCGCCAGCAATTACCCGCAGCCGCACATTGTCACCGGTGTAGGTACGCAACATCGGGGTAAAGGGATCACCCGGCTGATCGCCGGCCCGATTTATATGTGGCGGCAGACTGGTATTGGCCCCGGTCGGGCCCAAAGCGTTGAGCACCTGACTGGGCGCCAGATTCAGCGCCGCAATGGCCCGGTCAGTGCGGCTCTGCATGGCGAAGGCCAGGTCGCCAGCCAAGCCGGCGGCCTGCATGCCGGGCTTGCCATCGGGGGCAATTCGCTCGGGATCATAGATCCGCATGGCCAGCGGCTCATGCCGGTAGTTGACCACATAGATGCCCGGGTCATCGGCGGAAATTGCCTGCGGACACGGACGGTTCGGGCAACCTTCCAGCTCGCCACCGGCAGCCTCGACCACCGAGTCCAACAGCGAGGCCGCACTCTTGCGTACCGGCGGGTTGATCGCATAACGGAAGGTTTCGCTGGTTACCGGATAGGCAACCGGATTGGGGATACCATCGGGCCCGGCACCGACATAGACCCCTGCCTCGTAGGCATGCTGGAAGTCGCTGAAGGCCAGGAAGAACTCCCTATAGCTGTCGTTTTTGCCATCGCCATTCAGGTCACCTGCAGCAATCACTGCCTGCCAGGATGTCGGTCCGCCGTCATGCCGGGTGTACAGCGGCTCGCCGGTTTCGGAGTGGAACCAGCTGGAGCCGGCCGGCTCGATCAGTACAGTAGCGTACAGCCCCATTTGCTGGTGAGTCGAGGGCCCGAGGTGGTCGTGGGTGAAGATGTTGCCCAGCCCCCGGTCAACGTTGTAGACGTTGACGATTGGGTCAGCGAACCAGCGCTGCTGCAGGGTCCTGGCACCGATCCAGTCACTGCGGTTGTAGCGCCCGAAGAACGGGTGCGCGGCCGCCAGAGGGCACTCCAGCTGACCATCGCGCGGGTCACCGGCCTGGCAGCCATAGTAGGCGCGAATAGCCTTGATCCGCTCGACCACCGCCGTGGGTGACAGAGCGCCGTCCTCGTAGTTCCAGCCATTGGCCGAGCCATCGGCGGCTACCAGATCCCACTTGGGTAGGTGGATATGCTGACCGATCACATCGGTCGGAGTACGCACCTGATAGTCATCCAGCTCGAAGAACTCCGGAATCAGGTTGGTCTGCTGATACATCGCACAATCAAGGCTGTTCAGGCGCATCACCAGCGGTTCCGGTGGCTGCTGTTTGGTAATCACCGGCCAGGCATCTTCCCACAGGGTCAGGATGCGTTGTTGCGGGTAGTGATAGCCAGCCTTGTTGAAGACTGCATCGAACTGGATATTGGCCGCCTTGTAGATCCGTGGGCGATCGGCGGTGAATTGTGATGCGCCCTTGAACGACAGGCCATCGAGCTTCTCGCCGCTATAGAACCGACCTTCGCCGTAGTCCTTGGTCATGGTCCGCTGACGGTCATCCATGCACGGTTCGAAGAACGGCGCACCGGCCATGGGCAGGCCGCCATTGGTGCGAAATACCGCGCTCTTGACCTTGCCATCAGGCAACACGGCATAACTGGAGTGCTTGTCCTGGGCGTGGAACAGCATGGCTGCCTGCTCGACGTCAGTGCCTTCCTCCGGGAAATAAACCGGTTTGGCCTGGCGGATCACTTTGGAGAAATCCAGAGCGCTGGTGGCGACCTCCGCCACCCCGCCATTGGCCCAGCCATCCAGCGCATGGCGCGGCAGCCCGCCGTCCCAGCCATCGACCTGTTTCGGGTCCAGTGCAGCCCACAGCGCATTGCCGGAATCACGCAGCGCCTTGGCCTGCTGCGGCCCAAGCATATCCAGCGGTGGGGTCGGTGGACGCTGGCCGACAATGTGCTCGATCCCACCGATCCAGAACGGGAAGCCGGGGTTGCGCAAGGTGCCATCAGGCAGCCGGTTGTCGTCACTGCGATCAATCAGGGCAACCGAACCGACGATACGCTGCGAGCCGTCATCATTACCCGACGGATAGCTGCTGCTGTTGTAGCCGTGATCGGCCAGAGCCTCGCTGTCGGCCAGCTTCGGTACTACGCTGACCCGGCCCGGCATTGGCGGCAGCGCCTTGCCCGGCAGCGGCACCACGGCCGGAATCGGGGTGCCGGCCACAATCTCACCATCGGGAAGAGCCCGGGCACCCGGTGCCGGCAAACCTTCGCGCAGAGCAAAGGGTTCCTGGTGGAAGCCATCATCACCCTGCTCGGAAACCGCCAGCCGGGTGCCCTCTTCAAACACATCATGAATCCGCCACATCGACCACATGCCCTGGGCAAAGTGCGGATAGAAATGGCAGTGGTAGATGGCGTCACCGGCTACCCGGTTGCGGTTACCCGACCCGCCAAAGGCGATTTCATAGGTCTGCCCGGAACCCGGGCCAATGCCCTGAGCATCGACATAGTCGGAGTTGTCATCATTGGGGTTGTAGATCCATTGATGGCCATGCAGGTGGAAAATGTGATGTTCATGCCCGGCATGGGTATTGCGGAACTTGACGAAGTCGCCAATGTAGCTGTGATTGACGCTGGACGGATCGGCCGGATACAACGCCATGCTGGCCTTGATCCCGACATTGTCCGGGTGCGGCGTCTGGCCGGGTTTGATGCTTTCCAGCCCGACGTTGGCCGGTACATCGACCAACATGGCAACATCACCAACAGTGTACGAACTTAGGAAGAACTCCTCATAGGAGCAACTGAGGCAGTCGTGCATCGGCCCCACACCCAGCCGGTTGGCGATGATTTCGGCGCCAATCCCGCCCGATCCATAGTTGATCATGAAGGCGTCGCGGGTCGGCTCGAGAACGTGACCAAACACCTCGTCTTCCCAGTACCCCGGGAACGCCTGGGCAGCAGCCACTTCATCGTGCCAGGCCGAAGCAAAATCACGGAACGGCTCAAGCCGGTTGGGGATCGATGGATTGCGCTTGCCGATGCTTTCCAGTGGGTAGGTCGAAGGCGGGAAGCTGCCATCAGAGTTGGGCCCCATCACCACCGCATCAGGCTCACTGATCTGAATCTGGTTACCATCGAGCATGTTTAGGATTGGCCGCCCGGCCTTGCCTTCACTGATCCAGGGCTCTGCCTGCGGATAACGGGCCTCGTAATCAACAACCGGATGGCCTGCAGGCGTCCGGCCAGTGGTAGCCAGCCGCATTTCCTCTTCGGTCAGGGTGTTGCGATACATCCGCGCACCCGGCGGTAACACAATCACCTGGCCAAACAGGCCATTGCCAATGTTGCCGCCATTGCCCTGACCGCCGAAGGTGGCCCCATAGCTGGTGGCCAGGAAGGTGCCTTCACGCTCGGCGTAAAGGGTGTAGCTGCGGCTCATGCCCGGGGCCAGCAGCATATTGTCATTGGCTCCGGTATTGGCCGACAGATCCTCGATGCTGTTGACCGCCTGCAGGCCGTTGACCAGAAAGCCGACATGACGGTCGGCAACCTGATCATCGATCTGCAACTCGGGCTCGACCTGACCACGCCGCGGGTTGTCCTGCGGGTCCAGCAGATTCTGCAAATGGATGGTCAGGCAGTCGCCAGCGGCGACTCGGAGAATCAAGGGCCGTGGACGCTTGTCCGGTCGCAGCAGAACCCGGCCGGGAATCGCCACGCCGCCCTGGCTCAGGAGTTGATGGTTTTCATCGACCACATCCGAGCGCAACGCGAACATCATGCCGTTGATATTCTGCGCGCCCAGCCGGTTGAACATCAGCGGCTGGTCGAGCGCCACCACATGGGCTTCGAGGTGTCGCTGGCAACTGGCTGCTGCCTGAACCCCGGGCGACAATGCCAGGGCCAACAAGGCCCACAACAGCAAGGCCAGGGGGCCTGAAGATAAGAAAAATGCCGGAGCGAAAACGCTCCTGTCGGATAACACCTTGGCCCGGTTCATTGTGAGGCCTCCTGTTATGCATGACTGTGCCCGTAACAACACTGGCAGCAATACTTATGCCAGTGCCTGGCGGGTCTGCTTCGCGGCTGCGGGCCCCTGTGCGGGTTGCCGGCAGCGCCTTGCAGGCGCGAATTGCGGATGCTCATAGCCAACCCGATTCTGCCAACCACGGAAACGCTTCAGCTCGGGTAAAACCCTACCCAGCACCGGGGATTCCCCACCCATTTGGGGATCAACTCAGCCCCTCAGTCGGTGCCGCGCCAGGCCAGATAACGCTGCATGACCAACGGTACATAACGCTGGGTTTCATCGATGGCAGGAATCCCTCCGGCGCGGCTGACCCGTCCTGGCCCGGCGTTGTACGCCGCCAGACCAAGCTCCAGATCACCCTCGAACAACTCCATCATCTGTTTGAGATAACGCGCCCCACCAGCCAGGTTCTGGCCTGGGTCCCAGACATCCTCAACCTCCAGTTCACGCGCGGTTGCCGGCATCAACTGCATCAGCCCAGCCGCGCCCTTGGGTGAGAGAGCCTGGGGGTTGTAGCCCGATTCGGTCTGGATTACCGCATGCAGCAGGCCTTCCGGCAGGTCATGCTCGGCGGCAGCCTGACGGACCAGTTCGGCCAGTTCATGCGGGGGAATGGGGGCAGTCCGGGCGGCGGCTGGCGGCCCGGTCCGGGCATGCAGCACAACAGGTTCAAGCCCCTGTCCCGGGCGGTGGACATTGGTCAGGATCAGAGTGCCGGTGGCGGACTCGCCACGGTAAAACGTTTCACCGGCCCCGCTTTCCAGAGCCCAGCAACCCAGTGACAACAGCGCAGTGCAGAAAATGCGACGCATAGGCCGTCCTCCCGATCGACTAGGGTAGCCAAGCAAGGGCCGTGCCGCTGGTCGTTCGCAACGTCCCGCCCAGAAAACGCAACAATCGTGCACAGCTCTTGCATGTCGACTGAAGTACCTCTGTCCACCTGGAGATTTCCCCATGTTCCGCACTCGTTCACACAGACGCCATCGTGGCTTCACCCTGCTCGAACTGCTGGTGGTTCTGGTCGTGCTGGGCATGCTGGCCGGCATTGTCGGGCCGCGCTACTTCAACCAGCTCGGGCGTTCGGAAGCCCGGATCGCCCATGCCCAGATCGAAACACTGGTAAAAGCCCTGGATATCTACCGGTTGGAAAACGGCGACTACCCCACCACCGAACAGGGCCTGCAAGCCCTGGTCAGTTCGCCGGGTGGCGTGACCAACTGGGGGGGGCCGTATCTGCGCAAAGGGGTTCCCCAGGACCCCTGGGGGCGTGACTACATCTATCGCTCACCCGGCGAGCACGGCGAATTCGACCTGCTCAGCCTCGGCCGCGATGGTCGTCCCGGTGGCGAAGGCGACAACGCCGAAATCACCAGTTGGTAGCGGAGGATCGCCCATGCGTTTCCTGATCAAGGCCCTGCGCCTGCCCGATCACGTCGTCCAGCTCGAATACGAGGCCGCCAATGCCGAAGAGGCCGGCCGCCGGGCCGAGGAACAGGGGCTGAAAGTACTGCGGGTTCAGCGCCGGTTCGACTGGAACGCCAGCCGCTGGTTCAGCCGCGAACGTTTCCCGTTGGCGCTGTTCAGCCAGGAACTGGCCATTCTGCTGAACGCCGGCCTGGTCCTGACCGATGCGCTGGAGAGCCTGGAAAACAAGGAAAGCGACCCGCAGGTCCGCAAGATACTCGCTGGCCTGATTCAGGCCTTGTATGAAGGCAAGTCCCTCTCAGCGGCGCTGAGCGGCTACCCGTGGATCTTCCCGCCCCTGTTCATTGCCCTGATCAAGGCCAGCGAACGCACTGGCGAACTGGGCCCGGCGCTTAACCGTTATGTTGGCTATCGCGCCAGCCTTGACGCCATGCGCCAGAAGGTCATCAGCGCCTCAGTCTATCCGGTACTGCTGCTGGGCGTCGGCGGCCTGGTGCTGCTGTTTCTGATCGGCTATGTAGTGCCGCGCTTCAGCCTGGTATTCGAGGGTATGGAGCACCAGTTGCCCTGGCTGTCGCAGGTGCTGATCGACCTGGGAAACTTTTTGCAGCAACATCAAATACTGCTGTTGCCCGGATTGCTGGGAATCATTGCCCTGGGCCTGTTGGCGGCGCGCAGCCATACGTTGCGTCGGCTTGTTGGTCGGCAAATTCAGCGTATTCCACGCCTGCATAAAGCATTGCTGACCTTTGAGCTGGCCCGCTTCTACCGCTCGCTCGGGATTTTGTTGCAAGGCGGGATACCGGTGATCGACGCACTGTCGATGGCCAGCGGCCTGCTCGGCGAGCAGTCACGCCAGCACCTGCTTCAGGCCCAGAGCCGAGTACGTGAAGGCTGTGCCCTGTCCATGGCCCTGGAGACCTATGGACTGTCGACACCGGTTGCCCTGCGCATGCTCCGGGCCGGAGAGCGCTCAGGCAACCTGGGGGTGATGCTGGAGCGGACCGCCGACTTTCATGAGGCCCAGACCAGCCGCTGGATCGAATGGTTTGTGCGACTGTTCGAGCCACTGCTGATGGCTTTTATCGGCCTGCTGATCGGGACCATCGTAGTACTGATGTATATCCCGATCTTCGAGCTGGCTTCCAGTATCCAGTAACGTACTGGTCAACCAAGGTTGACCAGTACCCGTCCGACCATCCTGCCGGCCAGGATCTTCTCGATCTGTTCTGGCAACGCCTCAAGACTCACTTCGTGGCAGAGGCTGTGCAGGTCGGTCTTCCATTGCAGCGACAGGCGATCCCACATTGAGGCCTTGACCACCAGTGGCTGCTCGACCGAGTCGATCCCCAGCAGGTTGACGTTGCGCAGAATGAAGGGGAACACGCTGGCCTGGAACTGACCACCGGCGGTCAGACCACAGCAGGCGACACTAGCGCCATAGCGCAGCGACTTGACCACGTTGAACAGAATGTCGCCGCCGACGGTATCGACCGCCCCGGCCCACTGCTCCTTGAGCAGCATCTTGTCCTTGCCGGCCTCCAGTGCCGAGCGGTCAACAATCAGGCTGGCGCCCAGGCGCTTGAGAAAATCAGCCTGCAGCGCCTTGCCGGTGGCCGCTGCCACCTCATAACCCAACCCGGCCAGAATCGCCACAGCGATACTGCCGACCCCGCCAGTCGCCCCGGTCACCAGAACCGGACCCTGCCCCGGCGCCAGGCCGGCCTGTTCCAGCTTGTCGATACACAGTGCCGCGGTCAGACCCGCTGTACCCAGCACCATGCTGTCGCGCAGGCTCAGCCCTTCAGGCCGTTTCAGAACCCAGGCAGCCGGTACCCGGATGTACTGGCCAAAACCGCCAGCAGTGTTCATGCCCAGGTCGTAACCGGTGACAATCACCTCATCACCCACCTCCAGTTCGGCCACCGAACTGGCCTCCACTACCCCGGCGGCGTCGATGCCCGGAGTATGGGGGAAATTGCGGGTCACGCCCTTGTTGCCGCTGGCCGACAGGGCATCCTTGAAGTTCAGCGAAGAATAGGCCACCCGGATCAGCACTTCACCCGGAGGCAGTTCGTCGATATGGCGCAGACTCACCTGGGAAACGTAGTTGCCCTGTTCCTCTGTCACCACCAGAGCCTTGAATTCCGACATGCTCAGCTCCTACCAGAATCGTTGATTGTTGAACCGTGAAGCCCAGGTCAGCAGCAGCCGATCCAACGTTGCCGACAGGGTCCCGGAGAGTTTTTCCTGGATGCGCTTGCGCATCGAATAGTGCACCTCGAACACATCGGCCTGACGGACCCGCTGACTCAGATACTGGTCGCTGGTGGTCAGTTCATCAGCCAGGGTCCGCTCCAGCGCCTCGCTGCCAAACCAGACTTCGCCCGTGGCTACCGCATCAATATCCAGTTGTGGGCGGTAACGGCCGACAAAGCCCTTGAACAGGCGATGAATGTTTTCCAGGTCTTCCTGAAATTTTTCCCGGCCCTTGTCAGTGTTCTCACCGAACAGGGTCAGGGTCCGCTTGTATTCACCAGCGGTCAGCATCTCGTAATCAATGTCATGCTTTTTCAGTAGCCGGTTGAAGTTGGGCAACTGTGCTACCACGCCAATCGAACCAAGCATGGCAAAGGGCGCGGCCAGAATGCGGTCAGCGATACAGGCCATCATGTAGCCGCCACTGGCGGCAACCTTGTCGACACAGACTGTAAGCGGTACCCCGGCTTCACGGACCCGGCAAAGCTGGGATGCAGCCAGGCCATAGGCATGCACCATGCCGCCACCGCTTTCGAGCTTGACCACCACCTCATCATCAGCACCCGCCAGCTCCAATACTGCCGTGACCTCATGGCGCAGATTTTCCAGGGCACTGGCCTTGATGTCGCCATGAAAATTCAGCACGAATACCCGTGCACGCTTTTCCTCGGACTTGCTACGAGCTTTGTCCTCTGCCTTGCGGGCCTTGTGCATGGCCTTGTAATCGGCTTTCTCCAGCACGGTTTGAGCCAGCTTGTCCGTCATTCTGGCCAGTTGTTCGTTGACCTTGGTCACCGTCAGACTGCCTTCCCCGTGCCGCTGCCGAGTCTTGGCCCCGGCTATCGCCGCTACCAGCACCAGCAACACCACCAGGACGGTAACCGCCTTGGCCATGAATAACCCATAATCAGCTAACCATTCCACGTAAGCACTCCAGCTAATGAGAGGGTTTCAAGCATAACAACAAACCTGTGCCAAACTGACATTTCCGGTAAAAAAGCAAATTCAAACAAACGTATGATTTTTTATTGACAGCCCCCCGCCCCCCGCCTAACCTCATGCTCAAGCTTCCAGTGCGATCCGTACCCTGAAGCTTGATGGGTGACCCACCATATTGGGTGAGCGGCCACAGCCGTCACCACAACAACAGCATGAATAGGACAGGCAAATGACTACCGTCGCAGACATCATCAGCAAGATGGAAACCAAGTTCAACGCCTCTGCCGCTGCCGGCCTGGATCTGGTGTTCCAGTTCAACATCGAAGATGGCGAAAACTTCAACGTAGCCGTCAAGGATGGCACCTGTGCCGTCAATCAGGGCGACGCTGCCGATCCGAATGTGACCCTGATCATGGACAGCGCCACTCTGGTCGGCGTGATGACTGGTGAAACCGACGGCATGCAGGCCTTCATGGCCGGAAAACTGCGCGCCGAAGGCGACATGATGCTGGCGCTGAAGCTGGGCGAGCTGTTCCCGGCTTAAGTAGCTTCACCCGTCACCACTTTGTGGTGACGGGTCATAACCCTCACCAATCCTTCAACAACACCCTACCTGATAAGCCGATTCAAACGGCCGTTTAACCTTGCTGCCCTCAGGTCACTGCATTAGATTAGCTGACTATTCATGCTAATCCGTTCATGCCTAGTACCTATCAAGTAAGGAAAACCATGTCCGCTACCGATCAGACTACCAGCGTTCGCCAGGGCGAAGAACTGGATGTACAAGCTGTCGATCAATACCTCAAGCAGCATATCGAGGGACTTGAAGGCACACCGCAAGTTCGTCAGTTCCAGGGCGGTGCGTCCAACCTGACCTACCTGCTCAGCTATCCCGGCAAAGATCTGGTACTGCGCCGCCCGCCGTTCGGCAAGAAAGCCAAATCGGCACATGACATGGGCCGCGAATTCCGCATTCTCAACCAGCTAAACGCCGGTTTCCCCTACTGCCCCAAAGCCTACGTACACTGCACCGACGAGTCGGTCACAGGCTGTGAGTTCTACGTAATGGAGAAGGTCGAAGGCACCATTCTGCGCGCCGACATCCCCACCGAACTGGGGCTGGACGAGAGCAAGACCCGGGAGCTGTGCAAAAGCTTCATCGACAAACTGGTTGAACTGCACAACGTCGACTACGCAGCCTGCGGCCTGGGTGATCTGGGCAAACCCGAAGGTTATGTGAAACGCCAGGTTGAAGGCTGGATCGACCGCTACCAGAAAGCCGCCACTCCCGATGCTCCCGGCTGGGAGCCGGTGATTGCCTGGCTGCGCGAGCATATGCCGGCCGACCACCCCAAGCCCGGCATCGTGCACAACGACTACCGGCTGGACAATGTAATCCTCGACCCGAACGACCCGATGCGCATCATCGGCGTGCTGGACTGGGAACTGACCACCCTGGGCGACCCGCTGATGGAACTGGGCAACACCCTGGCCTACTGGATCGAAGCCAACGACCCGGCCGACCATCAGGCCACCCGCCTGCAGCCAAGCAATGCCCCCGGTATGCTGACCCGCCAGGAGTTCGCCGACTACTATGCCGAGCGCGCCGGCATCCAGATCGACAACCTGGACTACTACTATGTGTTCGGCATGTTCCGCCTGGCCGGCATTACCCAGCAGATCTACTACCGCTACTACCATGGCCAGACCAGCAACCCGCGTTTCGCTGGCTTTATTGTCATGAACAAACAGCTGGAGCAGCGCAGTCTGGCCGTCATTCAGCAATCAGCCCTGTAACCAAAGGACAACAATCATGCAAAAGACTCAACTGTTTGACCTCGACGGCAAGGTCGCGCTGGTCACTGGCGCCAGTCGTGGTATCGGTGAGGCCATCGCCAAACTGCTGGCCCAACAGGGTGCCCAGGTCATCATCTCCAGCCGCAAGATCGACGATTGCCAGCAAGTGGCCGACGCCATCAACGCCGCTGGTGGCAAGGCCGTAGCCATGGCCTGCCACATCGGCGACATGGACCAGATCAGCCAGACCATCAGCGCCATCCGCGAACAGTTCGGCAAACTCGACATCCTGGTCAACAATGCCGCTGCCAACCCCTACTTCGGCAACGTGCTGGATACTGACCTGGGCGCCTTCCAGAAGACCGTAGACGTCAACATTCGCGGCTACTTCTTCATGTCGGTTGAAGCCGGCAAACTGATGCGCGAAAACGGTGGCGGCGCCATCCTCAACGTCGCCTCGGTCAACGGCGTAGTACCGGGTGACCTGCAAGGCATCTACTCGATCACCAAGGCTGCCGTGATCAACATGACCAAGGTGTTCGCCAAGGAATGCGCCCAGTTCGGCATTCGCTGCAACGCCCTGCTGCCCGGTCTGACCGACACCAAGTTCGCCTCCGCCCTGACCAGCAACGACAGCATCCTCAAGAATGCCCTGCAGCGCATCCCCCTGCGCCGCGCCGCCGATCCCAGTGAAATGGCCGGCACCGTCCTGTACCTGGTCAGCGACGCTTCCAGCTACACCACCGGCACTGCTATCAACGTCGACGGCGGCATGCTCGCCTGAGGCAAGCCTAGCAACAAAAAACCGGCGCCCAGCGCCGGTTTTTTTGTGCCCTACAACGGCACGCCCACTTCACTCAAACCGCTGCAAAGCCTCAACCGCAGCTGGATTAAGCGGTACCGGAGTCAGCCCGGTTACCCCAGACTCGATTGCAAAGCGGGCGCCGTCGGCCAGGGGCATGAAGCGAACAGTGAAGGCATCGGCGCGTAGCCATAGGTCGGCATTGAACTGGTCCAGCCATTGCCACAGATCACGCCAGGCGGGGGTGGCATGTAATTGGCTGTTGAGTTGGGCGTCCTGCTGACGCTGTTGTTCCAGCGCCAGGTAACGGCCGCGCAGGCGGTGCAGCCGATAGCCGTCCTGCAACCCCAGTACATGGGGCAGCCCAGCCCAGCGCAATACCTGAGCATCCAGTTCCCACTGGTCGCCCTCCAAAGTCAGGCGGCGGGTTTTACCAGCTTCATTGACCAGCACCTCGTAACGTTGCGGTCCAAGCTGGCGCAGCTCCAGAGTCGCAACCGTACCATCGCCTTCCAGCGGACGGTAATAATGCAGATCCCAGGCTGCCAGACCAATTGCCAGGCTAGCAGCCAACCCCAATACCAGCAGATTGCCCTTTAGCCAGGCCAGCCACCAGCCCGGACGCCAGCCCAGGCGCAGGACAATCAATAGCATCAAAAGTGCAACTACACCCACCAGCACGGCTAAACCCAGGTATTGCATCTGTTCTCCTTGGAATCAGGCTGGCATGGGTGGGTCCTGACGACCGCTGCGGCGGGCCAGGTAACAGTCGATCAACCAGCGCGAGATAGTACCCTGGGGCGGGATGCCTGGGAGCTGGTCCAGCGGCCACCACTGGGCCTCTTCAATCTCTTCGGGTTGTGGGCGGATCTCGCCACCGACATAGCGGGCATGAAAGCCCAGCATCAGGGAATTGGGGAATGGCCAGTTCTGGCTGCCCAGATACTCCAGTTGGTCGACTTCCAGGCCGACCTCCTCCATCACTTCGCGGTGCAGGCACTCTTCAGCCGACTCCCCCGGTTCGATGAAACCGGCCAGGGTACTGAAGAATCCGGGGCGAAAATGCGGGGCGCGGGCCAACAGAATTTCATCGCCACGGGTTACCAGTACGATAATGCAGGGCGAGAGCTTAGGGTATTGGCGCAGGCCGCAGCCTGGGCACTCCATGGCCCGTTCAGCCGGGCGCGGCAACATGGCGGTGCCACAGCGGCCACAGAATCGGTGGGTTTCGGCCCAGGCATCCAGTTGCTGGGCCAGCCCAAGCAAACGGAAGGTCTGATCATCAACCTGGCCAATCAGGGCTCGCAGCCCGTGCCAGCTGATACCGGGCAAATCACAGGGCTCGGCCAACCGAAACAACTGGCACGGTTTGCCGTCCAGGTATCCGAGCAGCAGACGCTGCTCAGTCTGACCAAGGAACCGGGCCGTGTCGATATCGACCAGAAAGCGCCCTTCGTACAAGGCAAAGCGCTCCTGATAATAGACCACTACCCATCCATCATCAGGACTCTGACTTGGGTCATTGGCAGGAACAAAACGACCGAAGGGCGAATGCATCAGGATCAGACCTCGGAAATCTTATAGCCCAGTTCTGCCAGGCTGTCCTCGGCCAACGCCAGCACATCGCTGGTGGTTACACTCGAGCGTTCGGCCGACTCCAGGTAGAACTCGATACTGGTCAGGGCATCAGCCAGTATTTCCAGCTGCGACGCCTGAGGCACCTGTTGGCGCTCCAGCATACTTTCCTTGATGAAGCGTGAAGCCAGGTGAATGACCTTGGCAGCTCGACTCATACCCAGGAACACCAGCCCGCCACGGACGGTATCCAGGGTGCTAGGTACATTGAGCAGGTGCATCGCGTCATTGCTGGATTCGGTATAGGCCGTGATCGCCCGCTTGGCCAACGCCAGTCCGGCCTGCGACTCTTCGATCAGTACAATCCGTGCTTCTTTCAGTTCGACCGGTTCAGGCAAGCCACCCTGCCCGCCCAACAAGCCAGCCTCGCTGGGGTTGTCGAGTCGATTGACGGCGGTTTCGGCCTGCAGCACGGCATCCGCCACCTGCTCCAGTACCTGGGTTTTGCCTGGCTGCCAGCCGTCAAGCAGGCTTACCGACTGACGAATGCCGTCAGAGACCTCGGCCAGATCAAGCATGCTGAGGGTTTTCCACAACCGCTCGAGCCCGGCCTTGAGGCTTTCTAGAGACTGATCAGCGTCACCGGCATTACGCGCCAGCAAGTCGAGCAGGTCCTTGATGCCAGTGACCTCCTCGTGCAGCGCTTCGGCAACCGAGCGCATGACGTCTGCGCCGGGGCCATTCAGGCGCTGCCGGCCTTGCTCCAGCTCGGCGTCGGTAAAGCCCGGAGCCGGCAGATTCAAAGCCTGACGCAGGCTCTGGCAGCGGCTGCTGGTGTCAGCAGAGAGAGCGACCAGATAAAGAAACTCGGGTAATAACGGCGAAGCCGCAGCCGGCGTGTCAACAGCCTTGCCCAGACGCCGGACTTCCCGGTCGAGACGGGCGAATAGCCGCTTACGCTCGGTGGTCAGTGCCAATGGCGTCTGTTCAATCCCTTCAAGCGCAGCAGAAGCGGCCTGACACAATGATGCTCCAGCCGGATTCAGGCTGGTTTCCCAGCGCTGCAGGGCACGCTGCATCAACGGTGCGGCGGTGGCCAGGCCGTCATCGCGCAGCAGGCCGAGCAGCCCGACCTGATACATTTGCCGTAACCGGGCAAAGGTCTTGGCACCCAGCGCGGTCGAACTGCCGGCAGCTGTGAGCGGCAGGTCGGCGGGCAATTGATAGAAATAGCTGTCAGGCAACGGGGCTTGGCCAGACTGCAAGGCGCGCAGCCGGTTGATGGCCGGCAGCAGCAGTTCAGGCCGCTCAGCACCCTGTTGACGACTCAGATGCAAATAGCGGCCCAGCAGGAACAAGCTGTCACACAGTGCGGTCAGCGGTTCGTTGCGACCCTCACCGTCGTGTACGGGTATATCGGTGGCCAGCGCGACCATTTCCGCCACCAGTAACGAGCCGCCACGCAATTCGATCAGCGACAGCGTACCCCGCACCTGCTGCATGCCTTCGATCGCCCGCTGCAGCAAGCTGCCATTGCGCCGATCCTCAAGGAATTGCTGCAGTACATCTTCGACATCGCCAATCGTGGCGAACAGTTCATCCCTGACAAGATCAAGTGATGTGGCACCGGTTAGCATCGTGTTATCTCCCCACCATCCCTGCAGTCAAAGACCTGAATCAATCAGCAAAGTCGGCCGACTTTTTGCTCATGTGCGCAGTCATGGCCAACTTGAGATCTTCGGATTGCAGCATGGCTGCATTCCAGCTGGCGATATAGTTCAGCCCGTCCTCGACACTGTGATCACGGCTGTAGCGAATCATTTCCTTGGTTCCACGGATCGCCAGGGGTGATTTCGAGGCAATCTCCGCGGCCAGCGCCAACACTCCCTCAAGCAGTTCGGCGTGGCTAGCCCAGGTCCGGTTGACCAGCCCGATCCGGGCTGCTTCATGGCCATCGACCATGCGCCCGGTGTAGGCCAACTCACGCATCATGCCATCGCCGATCAGGTGCGGCAATCGCTGCAAGGTGCCAACATCGGCGGCCATGCCCATGTCGATTTCCTTGATCGAAAACTGGGCATCGGGGGTGCTGTAACGCATGTCGCAGGCGGAAATCAGATCGATTGCGCCACCCAGGCAATAGCCATGCACGGCGGCAATGACCGGTTTACGGCACTGATCAATGGCGTTAAAAGAAGCTTGCAGACGCAGGATGTTACGGCGAATTCGCTCGGCATTGCGGCCGATGTCAGTAGTCATGCCAGCGGCGGCCTGGGCCAGCATCGCCAGGTCGATACCTGCGGAAAAGTGTTTGCCAGCCCCGGAAATCACTACCACACGCACGCTGTCAGTCTGGTCGACCCAGTCAAACACTTGCACGATCTCGTCCCAGAACGCCGCATTCATGGCATTGACCTTTTCCGGCCGGTTGATCAGCACATGGGCAACCTTGTCGTGCTGCTCTACCAGTAGGGTCTGATACTCGGGCATGGCTCAACTACTCCTTAGGTGGCATTGCCGGCACTGATGCCAGCTGCTGCAATAACGGCCGTGACAAAGACGTGACTATAACAAGCCTGCTCTGTATCGGCATACCACCTGGACGCAGCCAACAGCAATTCTGTGAGCGACTTCCGGCTCATTGACAACTATTGCTGTCGCATTCGCTACAGCGCCTGATAACCGGGAGGAGTATGATGGCACGCCGTGCGCAGGCTCTGCCGCTGCGCATCCCGTTCAAAGGTTCTCCGAGGCGATCCCTGAATGATGCCTTACCGGCCGCGGCCCGGTACGAGGCGTCATTCAGAGTTTTCTTCCAAACCTTTGAAGGACCTTCCCATGTCACAAGCTCTGCTGCCCGCGCTAGCCGGCAATTTTCTGGGCCAAGCCCCAGGCTGGTATAAGCGCACCATAGTCGCCTTCCTCATTCTAAACCCTCTGCTGTTCTGGCTGATCGGGCCTTACCTGACCGGCTGGATACTGGTACTCGAGTTCATCTTCACCCTGGCCATGGCGCTCAAGTGCTACCCCCTGCTACCCGGTGGTTTGCTGGCAATCGAGGCGCTGGCCATTGGCATGACCAGTGCCGACGCCCTGTATCAGGAGGTGATGGGCAACTTGCCGGTGATCCTGCTACTGATGTTCATGGTTGCCGGGATTTACTTCATGAAGGACCTGCTACTGGTAACCTTCACCAAGCTGATTCTGGGAATACGCTCCAAGTCACTGATGGGACTGCTTTTTTGCTTTGTAGCTGCAGTACTTTCTGCATTTCTCGATGCCCTGACCGTAACTGCGGTGATCATCAGTGTGGCAGTAGGCTTTTACGGGGTCTATCACAAGGTTGCCTCCGCCGGCAGTACCGACCCGGCCAGCGACCCGGAAGGTGAAGAAGGTTTGCACCGTGAGCACCTGGAAGAGTTCCGTGCGTTTCTGCGCAGCCTGCTCATGCACGGCGCAGTCGGGACCGCACTGGGCGGGGTCTGCACCCTGGTCGGCGAGCCGCAGAACCTGCTGATCGCCCGGGTCGCCGACTGGGATTTCATCGAATTCTTCACACTGATGGCACCGGTCAGCATGCCGGTATTGGCTGCGGGTCTGACAACCTGCCTGCTGCTGGAGAAAACCGGCTGGTTCGGCTACGGGGCCAAACTGCCACGTTCGGTACGCCGGGTGCTGGAAGAGTTTTCCCAGGCCGAGCAGGCAAAGCGCAAGGGAGGCCAGAAGGCAGCGCTGACGGTGCAGGCCATCGTCGCCGTGCTGCTGGTTCTGGGCCTGGCGCTGCATGTGGCAGAGGTCGGATTCATTGGTCTGATGGTGATCATCCTGATCACCTCATTCAACGGGGTGATCGACGAGCACCAGATCGGCAAGGCATTTCAGGAGGCCCTGCCCTTCACGTCACTGCTGGTGGTGTTCTTCGCCATCGTTGCGGTGATCCATGAGCAGCACCTGTTCAGCCCGATCATTGAAGCCGTACTGGCCCTGCCGCCGGAGTCCCAGCCAAGCATGTTCTTCCTGGCCAACGGCTTGTTGTCGATGATCAGTGACAACGTGTTCGTTGCCACGGTCTACATCAGCGAGATCAAGAAAGCGCTGGATGAAGGCAATATCACCCGCGATCAGTTCGAGCTGCTGGCCATCGCCATCAACACCGGCACCAACTTGCCCAGCGTTGCCACCCCCAATGGCCAGGCGGCGTTCCTGTTCCTGCTGACCTCGGCCATTGCGCCGCTGGTGCGCCTGTCCTATGGCCGTATGGTGGTGATGGCGCTGCCCTATACGCTGGTGTTGGGTGGGGTGGGGTTATTTGCCGTCAGCAACTGGCTTTAAAACCTATTCGCTCGGCTTGCCCTGCCACAGGGTAAAGCCGGCTGACTTTTCCACGGCAGCCAGGCATTTGGCATGGGCTGCCAGTTCGGCTTCACTGGCGCGCAACACCCGCAAACCGGCACGATCCTGCTCACTCAGACGCCGGATCACACTGCCATGCTGACTACCCTCACCCGAGTCCTGGCCATTGCCGGCCAGGCTCAGGGCGGTCTGGCCGCCAGTCATGATCAGATAGACATCGGCGAGAATTTCCGCATCCAGCAAAGCGCCGTGCAGATCACGCTGGGAGTTGTCGACCCCGTAGCGTTTGCACAGGGCATCCAGGCTGTTGCGCTGGCCTGGATGCTTTTCCCGGGCCATGGCCAGGGTATCGAGCACGCTGCAGTGATCGATTAGCCGACCATGACCGGCATTCAGCCGGTCAAGCTCGCTGTCGATAAAGCCGACGTCGAACGCCGCGTTATGAATAACCAGCCGGGCACCGCTGATAAAGCGCATGAAATCGTCGACTACGTCGGCGAATAGCGGCTTGTCGACCAAAAATTCGTTGGTAATGCCGTGAACCGCGATAGCGCCTTCATCAACCTCACGCTGGGGGTTGATATAGACATGGTAATGACGCCCGGTCAAACGTCGGCCGATCAGTTCGACACAGCCGATTTCGATGATCCGGTGACCTTCCTTGGGCTCGATACCCGTGGTTTCGGTATCCAGTACCACTTCACGCATGTGAACGCCCTCGCGCTTTCAATACCTGTTCTACACCCTGATTGGCCAGGGCGTCGGCTATTTCATTTTCCCGATGACCGCTGTGGCCACGCACCCAGCGCCACTCGACCTCATGCTGAGTCACCAGTTCGTCAAGCTGCTGCCACAGATCGGCATTCTTGACCGGCTGGCGACTGGAGGTTTTCCAACCGCGCTTTTTCCAGTTGGGCATCCACTCGCGGATGCCCTTCATTACATACTCGGAATCTGTGGTCAGAATGACCTGCGAGGATTTTTTCAACGCCTGCAGGCCCTGAATCGCCGCCATCAGTTCCATGCGGTTGTTGGTGGTATCGGGCTCGCCACCGCATAGGGCCTTTTCATGTTCGCCCCAACGCAGCAATACCCCCCAGCCACCGGGACCGGGATTGCCCTTGCAGGCTCCGTCGGTGAAAATTTCTATCGCCTGAGTCATCGACTGTTCCGTTTCTGCGCACGTCGGCTGCCAGCTACCAGCGGTGGCAGATTCAGTGCCGGGAATGCCATGCTGCGCTCGCGGCTTGGGGTAGCCCCCAACATCTGGCGTCGCGCAACGAGAAAGTAGAAGCCGCCGCCCGGTATTCGATGGCGCCCGCTCAGCCGTTCAAGCCGTTGCAGGCGATCGAGCCAGCGCTGCGATCTGAGCGGCGGACGATAACACCCATCCACCCGTTTCTCCACCACAAAACCCAACAGTTCCAGCCAGTCGGTCAAGCGCGACGGGCTGACAAAGCCTGCCTCGCTGAACCAGTCACGCCCGACGAAATGACTCAGCCCCCAGACACTCCAGGGGTTGAAGCCGAAAATCAGCATGTGCCCGCCAGCCCGGACCGCCTGGCAGGCCTCGCGCAGCAAGGTACGCGGTGCCAGACAGAAATCCAGCCCATGGTGCAGCACCACAACATCCAGCGACTGCGGCGCGAACGGCCAATGCCCCTCCTCGACCGGAATCGCCTGACTGCCGTTTATCAGATCAACCTGCCAGTGATTGCGCAGCACGGCGCGCTCTTCATCCAGCAGCCCAGGGGCCAAACCATACTGCACCAGATGCTGACCAAAACATGTCGGCAGTGTGTCACGCATGACCTGCCGTTCGGCGGCCAGCAGCATCTGCCCGGGCGGCGAGTCCAGCCAGGCCCTGGCCACCTCAAGCAGCCGGATCAGATCAGCCTGACTGATGGAGCCGGACGCATCCGGAGTCGACATGAAACCTCCACGGGGTGGCCTTGGTCAGGCACAATCCCTAGAATTAACCTTAACAGAACACATAGCGTAGCCCTTAATATGCCTGACATCATTGCCCTGCCAGCGTTCAATGACAACTATATCTGGCTGATCGTCGACGAAGCCAGCCGCCAGGTCGCTGCTGTCGACCCCGGTGACGCCAAGCCGGTCATCAACTGGCTGGGCCGACGCCCCGACTACAGCCTGACCCGGATTCTGATCACCCACCACCACCCGGATCATACCGGTGGCCTGGCCACCCTCAAGGCGGCAACCGAGTGCCGGGTCTATGGCCCCGACAATCCGGCGATCAAGGGTATTGACCGACCGCTGGCCGAAGGTGCCCGGTTCACGCTGTTCGACCATGAGGTCGAGGTCATCGCCGTACCCGGGCACACACTGGACCACATTGCCTTTTATTGCGCCAATGACGGCGACCCCTGGCTGCTGAGTGGCGACACCCTGTTCGCTGGCGGCTGCGGGCGACTCTTCGAAGGCAGCGCCGAGCAGATGCAGACCTCGCTGCAGAAGCTTGCCGCCCTGCCGGACCAGACCCGGGTCTACTGCGCCCACGAATATACTCAGTCGAACCTGCGCTTTGCCCGGGCAGTGGAACCGGACAACGACGATATCAAGGTGCGCTTGGAAGTGGTCGACGAGCTACGCAGCGACGGCCGCATCACCCTGCCCAGCAGTATCGGCCTGGAGAAACTGACCAATCCGTTCATGCGCAGTTCGGTTGCCGAGGTCACTGCCGCCGCCAGCCGCCATTGCGGAAAACCCCTGGCGCCCGGCGCCGAAACCCTGGCAGCGGTCAGAGCCTGGAAGGACAACTTCTGAGACAAGCTGCCTCATTTGTGAGGCAGCTCTCAACCCTGTAGCGATTTGACGCAGCGTTGCGACTTGCAGCGAGTGGGGTATCCCCCTAAAATCGGTCAAATTTTGACCGGGCCAGCTCATGCGTTTTTATCAGAAATTACTCATCTCACATGGCAAAACCTGCCTTGCACTGATTCTGGCGGTGCTGGCAGGTTGTCAAAGTAGTCCCACCAGCCTCCAGCAACATGAGCCTAGCCTCAAACCCGGCAGAACTGCCGAACCCGCGAGCCCGCCTCGCGCCAGCAGCAAACCCCGCGCCCGCCAGGCCACCCCTGAAGAACCCCATACCCTGTGGTCACGCATTCGCCAGGGTTTCCTGCTTGACCCGGCCCTGATCGACAACCCGCGCATTGACCAGCAGCGCCTGGCCTTTCTCAACCAGACCCGTTATTTCGAAGTCAGCGGCGAACGGGCTCAACGTTACCTGCATTACGTAGTCGAGCAACTGGAGACCCGTGAGCTGCCCCAGGAACTGGCGCTGCTGCCGTTCGTAGAAAGCTCCTACAACCCGATGGCCTATTCCAGCGCCCATGCCGCCGGTCTCTGGCAATTCATTCCCTCCACCGGCCGGCAGTTCTCGCTGCGCCAGGACTGGTGGTACGACGGCCGGCGTGACGTGGTTGCCTCGACACAGGCAGCCATGGACTACCTGACCCAGCTCAACGAGCGCTTCGACGGTGACTGGCTGCTGGCCCTGGCTGCCTACAACTGTGGCGAAGGCTGTGTGGGTCGGGCAATTCAGCGCAACCAGGCGCTGAACCTGCCAACCGATTACTGGAATCTGCAACTGCCGCGCGAAACCATGAACTACGTGCCCAAGCTGCTGGCTCTGGCCCAGATCATCGACAGCCCAACCCAGCACGGCGCGGCGCTGCCCGAACTGCCGGACGAGCCCTACTTTGCCGAAATCACCATCGAGCACCAACTGGAGCTGAGCAAGGCTGCCGAACTGGCCGATATCAGCACCGACGAACTGCTGCGCCTGAACCCGGCGTTCAAACAGCGCATCACCGCGCCGCAGGGCACTTATCAGATGCTGGTTCCGGTTGATCGCGCCGAACAGTTCAGCGCAGCGCTGGCCGCCCTGCCCGAGGATCAACGGGTCAACTATCAGCGCTATCAGGTACGCAGTGGCGATACCCTGTCGCAGATTGCCCGTCGCTACCAAGTCAGCGTCGGTGCTCTACGCGAAGTCAACAGCATCAATGGCAACCTGATCCGTGTTGGTCAGACCCTGATGCTGCCGCGCCTGGGTGATAGCGAGCCCGCGCCCCAGAGTGTCGCCACACTTGCCGCTGCCACCACCCAGGAGCTGCGCTATCAGGTCCAGCCCGGCGACAACCTCTGGGCCATTGCCCGCAACCACGGCCTGAGCGTGAACCAAATCAAGCAGCACAACGGGCTCGATAGCCCGGCATTGCGAGCAGGCCAGACGCTGCGCCTGCCGGCTGAAGCCAGCGCCAGCCAGAACCGCAGCCTGACCTATACGGTCAAGAGTGGCGACTCGCTCTACAGTATCGCCCGCCAGTTCAAGGTCGAGATCCAGAATATCCGCGACTGGAACCAGCTTGGCCGGCACATCCGGCCCGGGCAACAACTGACCCTGTTCGTACCCTGAGACCTCTCGCCACCAGCCCCGGGAACGTCCCCGGGGCTTCATGGTCTGTCACATGACATCATTTCTTGCGTGTTGGAGAGCTTTCACCAATGCAGGAGGAATGGTAGCGTTGCGCTTGAACCTTTAGACGCGGCAGTCCATGACGGCAAGGCTATTCTCGACACTGACAACACTGCTGTTGCTGGCCCTGAGCTTGCAGGCCAGCGCTGCCGTCTACAAGCAGCACGGCTATGCCCTGTATGGCCTGCCGCGTTATGCCAGCGACTTTCAGCACCTGGACTATGTCAACCCCGACGCGCCCAAGGGCGGCACCCTACGGGTCATGGGCAACGGCACCTTCGACACCCTCAATCCTTACACGCTCAAAGGCACCAGCCCGGTCAACACCGGCAACTTCCAGCACTACGGCATTACCGAGCTGAACGAGCCGCTGATGGTCGGCACCGGCGTTTACGACCCTTCCGGGGATGAACCCTATTCGGCCTATGGGTTGATCGCCGAAACCCTGGAATTCAGTGACGACCGTAGCTGGGTGGTATTCAACCTGCGCCCCGAGGCCCGCTTTCACGATGGCCAGCCGATTACAGCCCGGGATGTGGAGTTTTCCTGGCGCCTGCTCAGCGAACAGGGTCACCCCAATTACCGCTCGATGCTACAGGAGGTCGAGCGCGTCGACATCCTCGGCCAGCATCGCATCCGCTTCATTTTTGGCCGCAGCGACAACCCACTGCTGATCCTGCGCCTGAGCGAACTGCCGGTACTGCCGGAGCACTACTGGCGCGACCGCAACTTTGCCGATACCACCTTCGAACCCGGACTCAACAGCGGGCCCTACCGGATCACTGACGTTCGTCCCGGGCGCCGACTGGTGTTCGAGCGGGTGAAGAACTACTGGGGGCGCGATCTGCCGATCAATCGCGGCAAGTACAACGTCGATCGCCTGGAGGTTGAGTTCTACCGCGACAACAACGTCGCCTTCGAGGCCTTCAAGGCCGGGCTGTTCGACTTCTATTTCGACCACAAGGCCAGCAACTGGGAAAATGCCTACGACTTCCCGGCGGTGCGCAACGGTCAGGTGCGCAAACGAGCAGTACCGCACCAGATTCCCAGCGCCACCCAGGCGCTGTTCTTCAATACTCGCCGCGCACCCTTCGATCAACGCCAGGTGCGCCAAGCGCTGGGCATGATGTTCGATTTTGAGTGGTCCAATCGGGTGCTGTTCTACGACGCTTACCAGCGCTCGCTCAGCTACTATCCCAACAGCCCCTTTAGCGCTAGCGAAACCCCGGTCGGGCAGGAATTTCTGTATCTGTCCCCACACCGCGAGGCATTGCCTTCGGCACTGTTTCTGGAGCCCTTCAGACTACCGGTCACCGATGGCCGCGGTATCCCCCGTGAGCATCTGCGCCAGGTGGTGGAACTGTTTGCCGAAGCCGGCTGGACCTTGCGCCAAGGGCGCCTGGTCAACAAAAACAACCAACCGCTGGTGTTCGAGGTGCTGCTGGTCAACCCCAGTCTTGAACGCATCCTCCAGCCCTACCGGGCCAACCTGTCGCGGCTGGGGATCGAGTTGCGTGTGCGCACTGTGGACCGGGCCCAATACAAGGCCCGGCTCGACCAGTTCGATTACGACATGATCCTGGCCACCTTGCCGCAGAGTCTGTCACCTGGGCTTGAGCAGCATGGCTACTTCCACTCCAGTCAGCGTGACGTCAAGGGCAGCCGCAACTATGCCGGGGTCAACCATCCGGTGGTTGATGATCTGCTTGAACACCTGCTGGCCGCCACGACCCGAGAAGAGCAGATTGGCGCTGCCCGGGCTCTGGACAGGGTGTTACTATGGCAGCACTACACAATTCCAAACTGGTATATAAACTACCACCGCATTGCCCATCGTCGCTGGCTCAAGAGCCCGGAGACACCACCCTATTCGCTGGCCATCCGAAGCTGGTGGATAGACACGGAAGCGGATTAGAAAAACAAGGTCACTCAATGCGCGCCATGCTGAAAATGTTCACCGGTTTCCTGATGCTCGCGCTGGCCCCACTGACCAGTGCGGCCGGCAGCCACGCCCTGACCCTGTACGGTGAGCCGCCAAAGTATCCGGCGGACTTCAGCCATTTCGAGTACGTCAACCCAGAGGCCCCCAAGGGCGGCACCCTGCGCTTGTCCGGCTTTGGCAGCTTCGACTCGCTCAACGGCTTCATCAGTCGCGGCAACAGCGCTGACCGTTTGGGCCTGATCTACGACACCCTGACCTTTCACTCACTGGACGAGCCGTTCACCGAATACGGGTTGCTGGCCGAACGCATCGAGCACCCCGAAGACAATACCTGGGTTCGTTTTTACCTGAGGCCCCAGGCGCGTTTTCATGATGGCCAACCGGTCACCGCCAACGATGTGGTGTTCACCTTCAACACCCTGGTGGAAAAAGGCGCGCCCTTCTATCGGGCCTATTACGCCGACGTCAAGGAAGTGGTGGCCGATGATGAGCGCACCGTGACCTTCCACTTCCACCATGGCCGTAACCGTGAATTGCCACTGGTGCTCGGTCAATTGCCGGTACTGCCGGCACATTATTGGGCCGAACGCGATTTCGCTCGCACCACCCTGGAACCACCGCTGGGCAGCGGTCCCTACCGGATTGCCCAGGTCAACGCCGGGCGCAGCATCAGCTTCAGCCGGGTCGAGGACTACTGGGGCGCCGACCTGCCGGTCAACCGTGGCTTTTATAACTTCGACCGGGTTGTGGTGGACTATTACCGCGATCTCGGGGTAGCGCTGGAGGCCTTCAAGGCTGGTCAGTTCGACTTCAACCAGGAATACAGTGCCCGCAACTGGGCCGGCGGCTACGCCAGCCCGGCCCTGCGTGACGGCCGGATCATCCAGGAGGAGATCCCCAATCTCAACACCCAGGGCATGCAAGGCTTTGTCTTCAACATGCGCCGGCCCTACTTCCAGGACCGCCGGGTGCGCAAGGCCATTACCCTGCTGTTCGACTTCGAGTGGGCCAATGGCCGGCTGTTCCATAACGCCTATGAGCGCAGCAGCAGCTATTTCGGCAACTCCGAGCTGGGCGCCGAGGGCCTGCCTGATGAAGCCGAACTGGCACTGCTGGAACCCTGGCGAGAGCAGTTACCGGACAGCGTATTCGGTCCGGCCTGGAGCCCGCCCCGCACTGATGGCAGCGGCGTGATCCGCAAGCAGATGCGTGAGGCTTACGCTCTATTGCAGGAAGCCGGCTGGCGGATCGAGAACGACCTGCTGGTCAATGAGGACGGCGAGCCACTGCGCTTCGAGTTTCTGATCGTTCAGGCCGACTTCGAGCGGGTGCTGCTACCCTACAAGCGCAATCTGGCGTCACTCGGCATCGAGCTGACCCTGCGTCGGGTGGACACATCGCAGTACATCAACCGCCTGCGCTCACGCGACTTCGATATGGTAGTCACCAGCTTCGGCCAGTCCAACTCACCAGGCAATGAGCAACGCGAGTACTGGCACTCAGCGAGCGCCGACAACCCTGGCAGCCGTAACCTGATGGGCTTGCGCCACCCGGCGGTGGACGCCCTGGTCGACGGCCTGATCCAGGCCGACTCACGGGAGTCGCTGATCACCCATACCCGGGCCCTGGACCGGGTACTGCGGGCCAAGCACATCCTGGTGCCGAACTTCCACACTACCGTCTACCGGGTTGCTTACTGGAACCGCTTTGCCCACCCGGCGCTGCCGCCCAAGTATGACCTGGGGCTGTTCACCTGGTGGGAAGACCCGGCCAAGGCGGCCGCGCTGCGCAACCGCCCGCTTATCATCGAAACCCAGGACGACTGAGCATGCTGGCCTACATCATTCGCCGCCTATTACTGATCATCCCGACCCTGTTCGGCATCCTGCTGATCAACTTCCTGATCATCCAGGCTGCTCCCGGCGGGCCGGTCGAGCAGATGATCGCCCAGCTCGAAGGCTTTGAAGGGGCAACCAGCCGGATTTCCGGCAGTATCCACGGTGAGGTTGCCAGTGGCAGCAGCTATCGCGGTGCCCAGGGCCTTGACCCGGACATCATCGCCGAAATCGAGCGCATGTATGGCTTCGATAAACCGGCCCATGAGCGCTTCTGGCTGATGATCAAGGGCTACCTGACCTTCGACTTCGGCGACAGCTTTTTCCGTGACGACAGTGTGGTCGACCTGATCATTGAAAAAATGCCGGTGTCCATTTCCCTTGGGCTATGGACCACACTGATCACCTACCTGATTTCAATTCCGCTGGGCGTGCGCAAGGCGGTCAAGCATGGCTCCACCTTCGATGTCTGGACCAGTTCGCTGATTATTGTCGGTTACGCCATTCCCGGCTTTCTGCTAGCCATCCTGCTGATCGTCCTGTTTGCCGGCGGCAGCTATTTCGACTGGTTCCCCCTGCGCGGTCTGACCTCCAGCAACTGGGAAGAGCTGAGCACCTGGGGCAAAGTCAAGGACTATGCCTGGCACATGGTGCTGCCGATCACCGCCATGGTCATCGGCAGCTTCGCCACCCTGACCATGCTGACCAAGAACTGTTTTCTCGACGAGATTGGCAAACAGTATGTGATCACGGCCAAAGCCAAAGGCCTGTCGGACTCGCGCGTGCTCTACGGCCATGTGTTTCGCAACGCCATGCTGCTGATCATCGCCGGCTTTCCTGCGGCGCTGATCAGCGTGTTCTTCACTGGCGCGCTGCTGATCGAGGTGATCTTCTCGCTCGACGGACTCGGACTGCTAGGCTTTGAGGCGGCGATCAACCGCGACTATCCGGTGATGTTCGGCACCCTGTACATCTTCACCTTGCTCGGGCTGGTGGTGAAGCTGATCGGTGATATCACCTATACCCTGGTCGATCCGCGCATCGACTTTGAAAGCCGGGAGGGTTGAGATGCGCCGCTTCCGACTGTCCCCGCTCAACCAGCGGCGTTTCGCCCGCTTCAAGGCCAACCGCCGCGGCTGGTGGTCACTGCATATCTTCCTGGTACTGTTCACTCTCAGCCTTGGCGCCGAGATGATCGCCAACGACAAGCCGCTGCTGCTCAAGTACGAGAATCAGTATTACTTTCCCGTGTTCAAGCGCTACGCCGAAACCGAGTTCGGTGGTGAGTTCCCGATCAGTGCCGACTACCGCAGCCCCTATATCCGTCAGCTGATTGAAGACGAAGGCAACGGCTGGATGCTCTGGCCGCCGATCCCCTATAGCTACGGCACGATCAACTACGACCTGGAAGTCCCGGCGCCGGCGCCGCCCTCGGCCGACAACTGGCTGGGCACTGACGACCAGGCTCGCGACGTCATGGCCCGGGTGATCTATGGTTTTCGCATCTCGGTCCTGTTCGCCCTGACCCTGACCATTCTCAGCTCAATCGTCGGCGTCATTGCCGGCGCTCTGCAGGGTTTCTATGGCGGTCGCATCGACCTGTTCGGCCAACGCTTCATTGAGGTCTGGTCGGGTCTCCCGGTCCTCTACCTGCTGATCATCCTGGCCAGTTTCGTGCAGCCGAATTTCTGGTGGCTGCTGGGGATCATGCTGCTGTTCTCCTGGATGGCGCTGGTTGATGTGGTGCGCGCCGAATTTCTCCGCGGCCGCAACCTGGAATACGTGCGCGCCGCCCGAGCACTGGGGGCCGGTAACCGGATTGTGATGTTCCGTCATATCCTGCCCAATGCGATGGTCGCCACCCTGACCTTCTTCCCCTTCATTCTCACCGGCGGCGTCATTACCCTGACCTCGCTGGACTTTCTCGGCTTCGGCCTGCCGCCCGGCGCGCCCTCGTTGGGCGAACTGATCGCCCAGGGCAAGGCCAACCTGCAAGCCCCCTGGCTGGGCATCACCGCCTTCGTGGTGTTGTCATTGATGCTGACCCTGCTGGTCTTCATCGGCGAGGCGCTGCGTGATGCCTTCGACCCAAGGAAATAACATGAGTGAACAGCCACTGATCCGTATCGAGAACCTCAGTGTGGCCTTCACCAGCGGCGACTCTGAAACCCTCGCAGTACGTGAGGTCAACCTGGATATCCGACCGGGCCAGACCCTGGCACTGGTCGGCGAAAGCGGCTCTGGAAAATCGGTAACCGCCCACTCGATCCTGCGCCTGCTGCCCTACCCGAGCGCGCGCCACCCTTCCGGACGCGTGCTTTATAAGGGCGAAGATCTGCTCCAGGTTGGCGACAAGCGACTGCAGCAGGTACGCGGCAATCGCATTTCGATGATCTTCCAGGAGCCGATGACCTCGCTCAACCCGCTGCACTCAGTCGAGCGCCAGATCAGCGAAGTACTGTTTCTGCACAAAGGCCTGAACAAGCTCCAGGCCCGCGAGCGAACCCTGGAACTGCTGCAACTGGTCGGCATTCCCGAGCCGGAGAAACGCCTGACAGCCTACCCCCACGAATTGTCCGGCGGCCAGCGCCAACGGGTGATGATCGCCATGGCGCTGGCCAACGAGCCTGAACTGCTGATCGCTGACGAGCCGACTACCGCGCTGGATGTCACTGTTCAGCTGAAAATCCTCGAGCTGCTCAAGTCACTTCAGGCAAAACTGGGAATGGCCCTGCTGCTGATCAGCCATGATCTGAACCTGGTACGCAAAATTGCCCATCGGGTATGTGTCATGTACCAGGGTCGCGTCGTCGAAGAGAATGATTGTGCAGCACTGTTCAGCGATCCGCGCCATGACTACACCCGCAAGCTGTTGGCGGCTGATCCCAGCGGCGATCCGGTCAAGGCCGACCCGCACGCTCCGGTGATCATGCGTACCGAACGCCTGCGCGTCTGGTTTCCGATCAAGAAAGGCGTACTCAAGCGCACAGTGGACCATATCAAGGCAGTCACCGACGCCAGCTTCAGCCTGCAACGCGGGCAGACGCTGGGGATCGTTGGCGAAAGCGGCTCGGGCAAGACCACGCTGGGCTTGGCGCTACTGAGACTGATCGAGAGCCAGGGCCTGATCGAATGCGACGGTCAGCGCCTGGACGGCCTGTCACAGCGCCAGGTCAGGCCCATGCGCAGGCAGTTTCAGGTGGTCTTCCAGGATCCCTATGGCAGCCTCAGCCCGCGAATGTCGGTTGAGCAGATAATCAGCGAGGGTCTGGAGATTCATCGCCTGGGTAGCCCTGAGGAGCGCGAGCAATGGGTGATCCAGGCACTGGAAGAAGTAGGCCTGGATCCGGAAAGCCGGCACCGCTATCCCCATGAGTTTTCCGGGGGGCAACGCCAGCGGATCGCTATAGCCCGCGCACTGGTGCTGAAACCTTCGCTGATTCTGCTCGATGAGCCAACCTCAGCGCTGGATCGCACCGTACAGGGTCAGGTGGTTGAACTGCTGCGCGAACTGCAGCGCAAGCACAATCTGAGTTATCTGTTTATCAGTCACGACCTGGCGGTGGTTCGTGCCCTCAGTCACCAACTGATGGTCATTCGCCAGGGTGAGATCGTCGAGCAGGGACCGGCGGCACAGGTCTTCGCCACACCCCAGCATGACTACACTCGTCAACTGCTGGAGGCGGCCTTCGCCCAACCGGCAACCGTTAACCGGGTCGTAGAGACCCCGTAAATACAGGAAAGCACACAATGGGATTTCTCAGCGGAAAGCGCGTACTTATCGTTGGCGTAGCCAGCAAGCTGTCGATTGCCTCGGGCATCGCCGCAGCCATGCACCGTGAAGGCGCGCAACTGGCCTTCACCTACCAGAATGACAAGCTCAAGGGGCGGGTCGAAGAATTCGCCGCCGGCTGGGGCTCCGGTCCAGAACTGTGCTTCCCCTGCGATGTTGCTGACGACGCCCAGATCGAGCAGGTATTCGTGGATCTGGCCAAGCAGTGGGACGGCCTGGACTGCATCGTCCACTCGGTAGGTTTTGCCCCAGGCGACCAACTGGACGGCGACTTTACCGAAGTCACCACCCGCGAGGGCTTTCGCATCGCCCACGACATCAGCGCCTACAGTTTTGTCGCTCTGGCCAAAGCCGGCCGCGAACTGATGAAGGGCCGTAACGGCAGCCTGCTGACCCTGTCCTACCTCGGCGCCGAGCGGACCATGCCGAACTACAACGTCATGGGCATGGCCAAGGCCAGCCTGGAAGCTGGCGTACGCTACCTGGCCACCAGCCTGGGCCCGGAAGGCACCCGGGTCAACGCCATCTCCGCGGGTCCGATCCGCACGCTGGCGGCCTCAGGCATCAAGAGTTTCCGCAAGATGCTGGCCCACAACGAGCGCCAGACCCCGCTGCGTCGCAACGTCACCATTGATGAAGTCGGCAACGTCGGCGCCTTCCTGTGCTCCGACCTGGCTTCTGGCGTCAGCGGTGAAATCACCTATGTGGATGGCGGCTTCAACATCACCGCCATGGCTGGACTGGACGACGAATAAGTTCGGAATCGAGCCACAAAAAAACCGCGCTCATGGCGCGGTTTTTTTGTGGCTGAGACTAAAGCTCAACGGCCGATGTAACGCTCGATATCGGCCTGCTCACGCAGACGCTGCTGCACCGCGGCGAAGTCTTGCTCTCCGCTTTGGCCGGCGATAAAGCGCTGATACAGCGGCGACTCAGCTTCGCCCTCCAGTGCCTCTGGAGTTGCGACCCCGGTCAGACGAACAATCCACTGCCCCCCATCAGGGCGACGGAAGTGCCCGTAGCTCGGCTCAGCCTCTGCCGGCCGGGCCAGAGCGAACACCTCACGCAGCAGGCCCTGAGTCACTTCAGTGCTGGCCCGACTGACCGCCTCGTGGGTCTGCCACTGTGAGCCAACCTGCGCGGCTACAGCCTCGCCATCCAGGTCACGGCTGCGCAACTGACTAACCAGTTCAGCCGCCTGTTGCTCAGCACCGGCTACAGCACGCTCGTAGCGCAGCAGGTCGGCAATCTCGTCACGTACCTCGTCAAGCGGCAGTTGCTCTGGGCGCAGATGCTCCTTGACCCGTACCACAACCGCAGTATCGGCATCCAGCTCGATCAGCGGGCTGTTACGCTTGTCGAGCAGCACCTCTTCATCGAAGGCCGCGGTCATGACTCGCGGGCTGGAGGTGATGCCCTCGCCGCCATTACGGCTGACCGGACCAGTAGTGATTACATCCAGCCCCAGCGCACGGGCGGGTTCGACCAGATCAGGTGACTCATAGGCCAGGTTGGCCAGTTCCTGGGAGGCCTCAACAAACAGCCGCTCGGCCTGCTCAGCTTTGAGTTCCTGTTCAAGACTGTCACGCATCGACTCCAGGCTAGGCACATCCGGTGCCTGGATCGCAGTGAGCTTGATCAGATGGTAGCCGAAGCTGGTCTGGACCGGCTCTGAGACTTCGCCCTCGTTCAGGGCGAACAGCGCATCATCAAACGCCTGATCAAAGCTGCCACGCACGACGTAACCAAGGTCACCGCCATCGTTGGCGCTACCCGGATCTTCCGATACTTCGCGAGCGACTGTGGCAAAGTCTTCGCCAGCATCAAGGCGCTCACGCGCGGCCTCAATACGCACGCGGCCTTCCTCGCCCGTGGACTCGATCAGAATATGGGCTACCCGGCGCTGCTCGGCCAGATTGCCAACTTCACGCTGGTAGAGGCCTTCAACCGCCGCCTCGTCGATGCTGACGCGGTCGAAGAAGCCGCTGCGCGACAGGGTCAGACTCTCAATAACCACCTGCTCGGGAGTCATGAAGCGAGCCTGATTGGCGGTGTAGTAGGCCTGAATGTCCTCGTCCTGAATCTCGACGGCATCCAGATCTGCCTTGAGTTCGATGACGGCAAAATCCCGGGTCTGCTTTTCCAGCCGGGCCAGATGCAGGCGCTCAGCCGGAGTGGCAAAGGCGGTCGCCTCAAAGCCATTGCGCAACTGGGCGATCAGCAGTTCCTGACGAACCATGTCGCGAAACGCCAGACGCGAGCTCATGCCCATGTTGCGAATCACCACATCGAAACGGTTCGCGTCGAACTGTCCGCCCACCTGAAAATCGGGGGTAGCCAGAATCAGTTGATCGATCATGGCCTCAGATACGTTGAAGCGCGCATCGGTTGCGCCCTTGATCAGCAAGGCACGCTCGATCAGACCTTCGAGTACCGAAGCACGCAGGCGCTGTTCATCGATCATGCTCGGGTCGAACGCGTCGTTGCCCAGTTGCTGAATTTGCTGAATCAGTTGGCGGCGTTGCAGGGAGACTGCCTGTTCCAGCTCCATCCGACTGATGACGGTGCCGTTGACCTCAGCGGCTTTCTGTTCGTTGCTAGTAAAACGGCTGATCGACTCCCAGCCCGTCAAAGCAAAAATCAGCACAATGACGCCGACGATCACCTTGGCGACCCAGCTCTGCGCATTGTCCCTCATTCTCTGAAGCATCGTGCCCCCAAACTGTTATTGTACGGCCAGTGCATTGGCCTGGAATGCCGGAGACCCGCTCATTCCGTAAAACCTGTTGTGCAACAAAAAAGGCGCACCGGGTGGGATGCGCCTTTCGGGACTGATGGAGCCCGGACTGTCAGGCCTGCGAACCGAGCTAGAACTGATTCTGCCGGGCTCTGCGTGCCGTCAGTATGCAACGGCCCTGTCAGTCTCGGACGCGATCAGTTGACCGCGTCTTTCAGAGCCTTGCCAGCTTTGAAGCCGGGGATCTTGGCAGCGCTGATTTCGATCGGGGCACCAGTCTGCGGGTTACGGCCAGTACGGGCCGCACGCTCTTTGACCGCAAAAGTACCGAAGCCAACCAGAACAACCGAGTCACCCGCTTTCAGGGCACCGGTTACGGACTCGATGACGGCGTCCAGAGCACGACCGGCAGCAGCTTTCGGAATATCAGCGGATGCGGCGATAGCATCAATCAGTTCAGACTTGTTCACTCTAAGTCCCCTTATCCATTTCAATGAGTAGTTAGTCGTTATGTAAAACTTGTGGTCTAAGCAAAGCTGGCCAGTCAGCAAGCTTGGCTGGATCGAAGCCGCTTTATAGCAAGCGGCCAAAAACCATGTCAAGGAATGCTTGTGGTGTCAGCAATCGGACTTGCAGCCTGCCCCCAGGGGAATCAAACATGACATCCGATCCATCGTACCTCAATGAGTACTGATACGCTCCTTGGCGTCAGCCTCACGATTGTCATCCTTTGCAACCATCTCTTCAACCCCTTCCTTCAGGGGTTCCGGCATGTATTGCAGCGCAATCTGCAGCACCTCGTCAATCCATTTTACTGGTTTGATCTCGATATCTTGCTTGATGTTATCGGGAATTTCCTTCAAATCCCGGATATTATCGTGCGGAATCACCACTGTCTTGATCCCACCACGGTGGGCTGCCAGCAACTTTTCCTTCAAGCCGCCAATCGCCAGCACCTGGCCCCGCAGGGTGATTTCACCGGTCATGGCGACATCGGCACGCACCGGAATCCCGGTCAGTGACGACACCAGCGCGGTACACATACCAATACCGGCACTAGGGCCATCCTTGGGCGTAGCCCCTTCCGGCACGTGGATATGGATGTCCTGCTTTTCATGGAAGTCCGGTGCCAGTCCCAGGCTGTGGCTGCGACTACGCACCACAGTCAAGGCCGCACTGATCGACTCTTTCATCACATCGCCGAGCGAGCCGGTATTGGTCAGCCGGCCCTTGCCCGGCACCACCACGGCCTCCAGACTCAGCAGCTCACCGCCAACCTGGGTCCAGGCAAGCCCAGTCACCTGACCAACCTGATCCTTCTCTTCGGCCAGCCCGTACTTGAACCGGCGCACCCCCAGATACTCTTCCAGCAACTCACCTTCGACCACGATCGAATGCTTGGCCTTGCCACCGACCTGTTCCTTGACCACCTTGCGGCAGAGCTTGGCAATCTGCCGCTCCAGACCCCGCACACCGGCTTCACGAGTGTAGTAGCGAATGATGTCGCGCAGCGTCTGGTCCGGAACCTGCAGCTCGTCTTTCTTGAGCCCGTTGTTCTTGATCTGCTTGGGCAGCAGGTAGCGACGGGCAATGTTGACCTTCTCATCCTCGGTATAACCGGGGATGCGGATCACTTCCATGCGATCAAGCAGCGGAGCCGGGATATTCATCGAGTTCGAGGTACAGATGAACATCACATCGGACAGATCGTAATCGACCTCCAGGTAGTGATCGTTGAACGCATGATTCTGTTCCGGATCGAGCACCTCAAGCAGGGCCGATGACGGATCACCACGCATGTCCGACCCCATCTTGTCGATCTCGTCGAGCAGGAACAGCGGGTTCTTGACCCCGGCCTTGGTCATTTTCTGGATCAGCTTGCCCGGCATCGAACCGATGTAGGTGCGTCGATGGCCGCGGATCTCGGCTTCATCACGCACACCACCCAGAGCCATGCGCACGAACTGGCGATTGGTGGCGCGCGCCAGCGACTCGCCCAACGAGGTCTTACCCACCCCCGGAGGCCCCACCAGGCACAGCACAGGGCCTTTGAGCTTACGCACCCGCTTCTGTACCGCCAGATACTCGAGAATCCGCTCCTTGACCTCTTCCAGGCCGTAGTGGTCGGCCTCCAGCACCTCTTCGGCACGCTTGAGGTCATGCCGGACCTTGCTCGCCTTTTGCCACGGCACGCCAGTCAGCCAGTCGATATAGGAACGCACCACCGTGGCTTCAGCCGACATCGGCGACATCATCTTCAACTTGTTCAACTCGGCAGTTGCCTTGGCATGTGCCTCTTTGCTCATGCCAGCATCATCAATCTTCTTCTTCAGGTCTTCCAGCTCACTGTGACCTTCATCCAGGCCACCCATTTCTTTCTGGATCGCCTTCATCTGCTCGTTCAGATAGTACTCGCGCTGGCTGCGCTCCATCTGCTTCTTGACCCGACCACGAATGCGCTTTTCCACCTGCAGCAGATCGATCTCGGCATCGAGCACACCAAGCACATGCTCCACCCGCTCGCGCAGGGGCAGGATTTCAAGAATGTCCTGCTTCTGCGACAGTTTCAGGGCCAGATGAGCCGCCATGGTATCGACCAGACGACTGGGGTCATCAATCCCGCTCAAGGACGAAACCACCTCGGACGGCACTTTCTTGCCAAGCTGGACGTACTGCTCGAACTGACTCATCAGACTACGGACCAGAATTTCAGATTCGCGCTCATCCAGAGCCACTTCATCCAGCGGCTCGCCCAACGCCAATTGATAGCCATCGATCTCGTCGATCTGATCGATGCGCACCCGCTGCTCACCTTCAACCAGCACCTTGACGGTGCCATCAGGCAGCTTCAGCAGCTGCAGGATGGTGGCCAGGGTACCCATGCGATACAGCCCCTGCTGCGCCGGATCGTCCTCGCCAGGATCACGCTGGGCTACCAACAGGATCTGCTTGTCGCTGGACATGGCAGCTTCCAGAGCCCGAATCGATTTGTCGCGCCCCACAAACAGAGGAATGACCATATGGGGGTAGACCACCACGTCACGTAGCGGCAGAAGCGGGAATTCGCTGAAAGTCGTCATGGCAGAAGCTCGCTCGCAAGGGGGACCGCCTCGGAGACGGACCCGGAGTATGAATAGTTCATGAATCCAAGATGGGGGCTCGCGCAGAAAAAAACAAGCAGCATCACATACTGCAACACAACATCTGAACCACGGGAGGGATGTAATACCCCGCAATCCGCCGGCCGGCGGGCAAGGTGCATAAAAACAAAAAAGCACTCGCCCGCATCGGACGAGTGCTTTTGCTTTGCGACTCAGTCTTCTGGCATTGCCTTGGGTGGCTGCTCGACCGACTCGTAGATCAGCAACGGTTTGGCGTCGCCACCGATCACATTTTCATCGATAACCACCTTGCTGACATGCTCGGCGGAGGGGATTTCATACATGGTCTCAAGCAGCACGTTCTCGAGGATCGAGCGCAGTCCTCGGGCTCCGGTCTTGCGCTCCAGCGCCCGACTGGCAATGGCCTTGAGCGCATCGCTACGGAACTCCAGCTCAACCCCTTCCATATCGAACAGGCGCGCATACTGCTTGGTCAGCGCATTCTTCGGCTCGGTCAGGATCTGGATCAGTGCATCCTCATCCAACTCGTCGAGAGTGGCGATAACCGGCAGACGACCAACAAACTCGGGGATCAGGCCAAAACGTACCAGATCTTCCGGTTCGACATCCTTGAGCGTCTCACCAACTTTCTTGCCATTGTCCTGACTGCGCACGGTGGCGTTGAAGCCGATACCGCTTTTCTCGGAGCGATCACGAATGACCTTTTCCAGACCGGCAAAGGCACCACCACAGATGAACAGGATATTGCGCGTATCAACCTGCAGAAACTCCTGCTGCGGATGCTTGCGGCCACCCTGTGGCGGCACTGAAGCCACAGTGCCTTCGATCAGTTTGAGCAGCGCCTGCTGTACACCTTCACCAGAGACATCGCGGGTGATCGAGGGATTGTCCGATTTACGCGAAATCTTGTCGATCTCGTCGATATAGACGATCCCCATCTGCGCCTTCTCGACATCGTAGTCGCACTTTTGCAGCAGCTTCTGAATGATGTTCTCGACATCCTCACCCACGTAACCGGCTTCGGTCAGAGTGGTGGCGTCAGCAATAGTGAACGGTACATTGAGCAGACGCGCCAGCGTCTCGGCCAGCAAGGTCTTGCCCGAGCCCGTCGGACCGATGAGCAGAATGTTGCTCTTGCCCAACTCGACATCATCCTTGCTGTCACGCTGATTGAGCCGCTTGTAGTGGTTGTAGACCGCTACTGACAACACTTTCTTGGCGCGCTGCTGACCAATCACGTACTGGTCCAGAATCGCGCAGATATCCTTGGGCGCAGGCAATTTCTGAGCACTGCTCTCAGCCTGGCTTTCCTGTACTTCCTCACGAATGATGTCGTTGCACAGATCAACGCATTCATCGCAGATGAATACCGAAGGGCCGGCAATCAGCTTGCGCACTTCATGCTGGCTCTTGCCACAGAAGGAGCAGTACAACAGCTTGCCGTTGTCTTCACCCTTCCCACTCATATCGGTCATCTAAAACCCCTACTTACGAATCGCTCATGTCACAAAGATGAAGGCAACAACGCCACTTTGCAAGTACGACCCGGCCAATGCCAGCCATGCTGCAGCCGGCAAAACCTGTGTTTGAGGCTCGCCCTGACGGCGAACCCCGGTATTTCATTGCCGCAAAAGCGCCAATTACACGCCGTCGCGGCGTTCCAGCATCTGATCGATCAGACCGTATTCGACGGCTTCCGAACCACTCATGAACCGATCACGGTCGGTGTCACGGGCGATCACATCCAGCGGCTGACCGGTGTGGTGCGCCAGCACCTTGTTCAGTCGTTCCTTGATGAACAGAATTTCGCGGGCATGAATTTCGATATCCGAAGCCTGACCCTGGAAGCCACCCAGCGGCTGATGGATCATCATCCGCGCATGCGGGAGGCAGAAGCGCTTGCCCGGCGCGCCACCGGCCAGCAGCAAGGCCCCCATGCTGCAGGCCTGGCCGATGCACAAAGTACTTACATTCGGCTTGATGAACTGCATGGTGTCGTAGATCGCCATACCGGCGGTCACCGAGCCACCCGGGGAGTTGATGTACAGGTGAATGTCCTTGTCGGGGTTTTCCGACTCAAGGAACAGCAACTGAGCCACCACCAGGTTGGCCATGTAGTCTTCAACCTGGCCTACCAGGAAGATCACCCGCTCCTTGAGCAGGCGCGAATAGATATCGTAGGAGCGCTCGCCGCGCGCCGACTGCTCAACAACGATGGGCACCAGACCGCCAGCGGCCTGAACTTCCGGTGGGAGTTGATTGAAGTTGCTGTTATGGATCATGGATCGATGTCACTCCAGTTTGCCTGTCGCAAAAACACGAGAGCCAGCCCGAAGGCTGGCTCTCGTGGTGCGTTGATTAGCGGCGCATCCTATTAAGCGTCGCTGTCCGCCTCGCCTTCCTCGACCGCTGCTGGCTGAGCGGGCTTGACGGCGTCTTCGTAGGAGACCTGCTTGTCGGTCACCTGAGCCTTCTGCAACACAGTATCCACCACTTGTTCTTCCAGCACAACCGACTGAATTTCGCCAAGTTGTTGCTCATTCTGGTAGTACCAGTTGACGACCTGCTCAGGCTCTTGATATGCCGAAGCCAAGTCTTCGATCATTGCGCGCACACGGTCGTTGTCTGGCTTGATCTCGTTCTGCTTGACGATCTCGGCAACGATCAGACCCAGGCTGACACGACGTTTGGCCTGCTCTTCAAACAGCTCGGCCGGCAGGTTCTCCGGCTTGAAGCTGGCGCCACCACCGAACTGCTGAACCGCCTGAACGCGCAAGCGATCGATTTCGCTGCTGATCAGAGCCTTGGGCACTTCGACGCTGTTGATCTTGAGCAGACCATCCATCACCTGGCTCTTGACCTTGGTCTTGATGGCCTGACGCAACTCACGCTCCATGTTCTTGCGAACCTCGGTACGGAACGCTTCGAGACCACCGGCTTCGACCCCGAAACGGGCGAAGAACTCATCATCCAGCTCCGGCAATACAGCGGCGGCCACAGCCTTGACGGTGACTTCGAACTCGGCGGCCTTACCGGCCAGATCCAGGTTCTGGTAGTCCTCAGGGAAGGTCACGTTCAGGGTACGGGTTTCACCGGCGGCGGCGCCAACCAGCCCTTCTTCAAAACCGGGGATCATGCGACCCGAACCCAGCACCAGATTGGTGTCGGTAGCGCTGCCGCCAGCGAAAACTTCGCCGTCGACCTTGCCAACGAAGTCGATGGTGACCTGATCGCCATTCTCGGCGGCACGCTCGGCAGCTTCGAAACGGGTGTTCTGCTTGCGCAGGATATCCAGCATGTTGTCCAGATCGGCGTCAGTCACTTCGGACTCGATGCGCTCAACACTGATGCCGGCGAAGTCGGCCAGAGCAACTTCCGGATAAACTTCAAAGGTGGCGATGTATTCGAAGTCCTTGCCTTCTTCAAGCTGCTTGGGCTCAACGCTCGGAGCGCCAGCCGGGTTCAGCTTCTCTTGCATGATGGCTTCGTAGAAAGAAGACTGGATCACATCGCCGATCACCTCCTGACGAGCCGAAGCGCCAAAACGCTTGCGAATCACGCTCATCGGCACCTTGCCAGGACGGAAACCATCAACACGGGCACGACCAGCGGTCTGCTGCAGACGCTTGTTGACCTCGTTTTCGATCCGCTCGGCCGGAATGCCTACAGTCATGCGGCGCTCAAGGCCGGAGATGGTTTCAACCGAAACTTGCATGGAGAGTCCTCGTGAACAGACAGATTGTGGTTTGGACAAATTCTAAAGGGTCAACATTCTAGACGCTTGATACCGAGAAGTCATCATTGGCCGAATAACAAAAACGACTGAAGACCTGACAGACAGCGCAAGCCTGGCAATATGCAGGCCCGGAATGAAAAACCAGAGAAAAAAGATGGTGCGGACGGAGAGACTCGAACTCTCACACCTTGCGGCACTGGAACCTAAATCCAGCGTGTCTACCAATTTCACCACGTCCGCGAAACGCTGAAACAAAGACGCCAGACCGGAGTCTGGCGCTTTGAAGAAAATGGGGTGGACGATGGGAATCGAACCCACGACACCAGGAGCCACAATCCTGTGCTCTACCAACTGAGCTACGCCCACCATTAACTTGCTTCAAACTTCCAGCCCATCGTGCTGTGGCACGCCCGGCAGGACTCGAACCTGCGACCATCCGCTTAGAAGGCGGATGCTCTATCCAGCTGAGCTACGGGCGCCTTGTGCACATCACTGATACCTTAGGGTATCTGAAAATGCTCAGGCTACAAGGGGTTACCGAGCAGCACCGGGGAGCCTGGTCGCCTTCCAATCACCGCTGTCGCTGTGTTTGTGAAGCGGGGCGAATCATACTCAGCCCCCTACCCCACGTCAACGCCGAACAATGAATTTTTTTGAATTATTTGAGTAGCTTAAACCGCAAGCCGCCACACCCTTTTGCCCAGGCCCCCGCCATGCGACAATGGCCGCCATTCTTTATCTGCGTCAGGAAGCACATGAACGCCAAACTCATCGACGGCAAACAGATTGCCGCCAATCTTCGCCGCGAGATCGCCGACAAGGTAACTGAACGTCAACGCCTGGGCCTGCGCCTTCCCGGCCTGGCCGTAATCCTGGTTGGCCAGGACCCTGCCTCACAGGTCTACGTCGCCCACAAACGCAAGGACTGTGAAGAGGTCGGGTTCATCTCTCGCTCGCACGATCTGCCTGCGGACACCACCCAGGAGCAACTGCTGGGGCTGATCGACACCCTTAACGAAGATCCCGAGATCGACGGCATTCTGGTCCAGCTTCCGCTGCCGGCCCATCTGGATGCCTCGCTGCTGCTTGAGCGAATCCGCCCGGATAAAGACGTCGACGGCTTCCATCCCTACAACATTGGTCGCCTGGCCCAGCGCATGCCACTGCTGCGTCCCTGCACCCCGCTGGGCATCATTCGCTTGCTGCGCAGTACCGGCGTTGATCCCTATGGTCTCGACGCCACTGTAGTCGGCGCCTCCAACATCGTTGGCCGCCCCATGGCACTGGAGCTGCTGCTGGCTGGCTGCACCACCACTGTCACCCACCGCTTCACCAAGAACCTGGCTGAACACGTCGGCCGCTCCGATCTGGTGGTTGTGGCCGCCGGCAAGCCGGGCCTGGTCAAGGGCGAGTGGATCAAGCCCGGCGCCATCGTCATCGATGTCGGGATCAACCGTATGGAAGATGGCCGTCTGTGTGGCGACGTCGAATTTGAAGTCGCCGCCCAGCGCGCCAGCTGGATCACCCCGGTACCCGGCGGCGTCGGTCCAATGACCCGGGCCTGCCTGCTGGAAAACACCCTGCACGCCTGCGAGCATCTGCACGGCTAGCAACCGGAAGCACCGGCTGCCGCTGGTAGATCACAGGCAGCCGGTACTTCCACCATCTACCGGCAAATTGACGCCATTGATATAAGCGCCAGCCGGCGCAGCAAGAAACCCCACCGCACTGGCAAATTCTTCCGGCTCGGCAAAGCGCCGCACCGGGATACCGGCCAGCATCCCCTGAGCCACCTGCTCTTCGGTTTTACCACCGGCCTGCGCCAGATGGCTGATCAGACTTTCCAGGCGCGGAGTACGGGTCAACCCCGGCAGCACATTATTTACGGTAACGCCATCCGGCCCCAGCTCACTGGCCAGCGTCTTGGCCCAGTTGGCCATGGCCGCGCGAATACTGTTGGAGACCCCCAGATTGGCGATAGGCTGCTTGACCGAGGTCGACAACACGTTGAGGATGCGCCCATAACCAGCCTCACGCATCCCAGGCAGCAACACCTGCAGCAGCGCCTGAGCGCTGACCAGATGCTGAGCGAAGGCCGCGGCATAGGCTTCCGGCTCGGCCGCATGTGCCGGCCCCGGTGCCGGGCCACCGGTATTATTGACCCAGATGTGTAACGGCCCGGCCTCTTCCAACTCAGCCTGAACCGCAGCAACCAGCGCCGTCCGGTCACTTGCGTCCACCGCTATCACGCTATGGCGACGCCCAGACTGCGCCGGCAGGCTATCGGCCACAGCGCGCAACCGCTCCACGGAACGGGCCAGCAGTACCACCTCGGCCCCCTGCTCAGCCAACTGCCGGGCGCAAGCGGCACCGATTCCCTGACTGGCCCCACATACCAGGGCTCTGCGGCCCGTCAAATCCAGATTCATTGCGCACCTCCGAGTCGATCAAAACCACAGTCTAGAGGTTTTTGTTGAGTGCGACGCAGGCATTCAGAGCATGAATAAGTCCATGAATTCATGCACCGGGGTATCTTCCAAAGCCTGCTGCTGGCGACACAGCTCGGTAATCGCCGTACAGCGGCGCGCCGGAAAGCGGCTCGCCAGATTGACCTGAAACTTCTCCATAAGCAGCGGGATGCCTTCGACCCGGCGACGGCGATGCCCGAGCGGGTACTCGACCTCGAACTTCTCGGTACAGGAGCCATCAGCGAAGAACACCTGCAGCGCATTAGCAATCGAGCGTTTATCAGGCTCCAGATACTCGCGGCTATAGCGCGGCTCCTCAACCACCTGCATCTTGCTGCGCAGCTCATCGATAACCGGGTGCGCCGCATGGAAAGCGTCCTCATAGTGATCGGCTGTCAACGCACCAAAAGCCAGCGGCACCGCAACCATATACTGCAGGCAGTGATCACGATCAGCCGGATTGGTCAGTGGACCCGTTTTGGAAATTATCCTGATTGCCGACTCCTGGGTACTGATGACGATCCGCTCGATTTCAGCCAAACGCTCACAGACCTGCGGATGCAATCCAAGAGCCGCCTCACAGGCGGTCTGGGCATGAAATTCAGCGGGAAAACTGATCTTGAACAGTACATTCTCCATCACGTAACAGCCAAACCCCTGCGCCAGGCTTAATCGGCGCTGCGCCTCGGGCTTGGTGCTCAAGTCCTTGCTGACGTGACTGAACGACACGTCATAAAACCCCCACTGCGGGGCAGTCAGCACGCCGGGGATCCCCATTTCACCGCGCATGGCAATATCCGCCAGACGCAGTCCACGGCTACTGGCATCACCCGCAGCCCAAGACTTGCGGCTACCAGCATTGGGCGCATGACGATAGGTGCGCAGAGCCTGGCCGTCGACAAACACCTGCGACAGGGCTGACAACAGCTCATCACGCCCGCCGCCAAGCAGGCGAACACTGACTGCCGCCGAAGCCAGCTTCACCAGAATGACATGATCCAGCCCCACCCGATTAAAGGCGTTGTCCAAGGCCATCACGCCCTGAACCTCATGAGCAATGATCATCGCCTCCAGCACATCACGCATCAGCAATGGCTCACGACCGCCGGCCACACTTTTCTGCGCCAGGTAATCGCCAAGCGCAAGAATCGCCCCCAGGTTGTCGGACGGGTGCCCCCACTCGGCCGCCAGCCAGGTATCGTTGTAGTCCAGCCAGCGCACCAGACAACCAATATCCCAGGCGGCCTTGAACGGGTCCAGGCGAAACGCTGTGCCCGGCACCCGGACACCATGCGGCACCAGGGTTCCTTCCACCAAGGGCCCCAGGTGCTTGCTGCATTCAGGAAAACGCAGCGCCAATAGTGCACAGCCCAGGCTGTCCATCAGACAGTAACGGGCGGTATCCAGAGCTTCAGGCGAGGGAGAGTCAAAATCCAGGACATAGTCGGCGATGTCCTGTAACACCCGATCATAGTCCGGGCGCAGATTGGGGTCGGCATGAGTACTCATAAGGCGGCTCCTTCTCAGAACTGAGGACAGGATGCGGCCGGGTACCGGAGTACCCGACCAGCCACCAGCTAGCATAGCTGCTTACTCGAAGCTGTCTCCCGGCACCCGTACCCAGCCTTCCATCAGGATCCGCGCACTGCGACTCATGATCGCCTTTTTGACCTGCCACTGGCCGTCGAGCTGGACCGCCTCGGCACCAACCCGCAGAGTGCCGGACGGATGTCCGAATACCACTGACTGGCGCTCACCACCACCGGCGGCCAGGTTTACCAACGTCCCTGGAATGGCGGCTGCCGTGCCAATCGCCACGGCAGCGGTACCCATCATGGCATGATGCAGCTTACCCATCGACAACGCCCGCACCAAGAGATCGATATCACCAGCCTTGACGACCTTGCCGCTGGAGGACACATGGTCGACCGGCGGCGCGACAAAGGCTACCTTGGGTGTGTGCTGACGACTGGCAGCCTGACTTACGTCGCTGATCAGCCCCATTTTCACCGCGCCTTGGGCACGAATGGCTTCGAACATGGCCAGGGCCTTGGCGTCGCCATTGATCGCCTCCTGCAGCTCAGTGCCGCTGTAGCCAATGGCAGCGGCATTGACGAACACGGTCGGGATACCGGCGTTGATCAGCGTCACCTCCAGGGTGCCGACACCTGGCACCACCAGGTCATCGACCAGGTTGCCGGTTGGGAACATCGCCCCGCCACCCTCGCCTTCACCCTCATCGGCCGGATCAAGAAACTCCAGCTGAATTTCCGCCGCCGGAAAGGTCACCCCATCCAACTCGAAATCACCGGTCTCCTGCACCTGTCCGGCACTGATCGGCACATGGGCAATGATGGTCTTGCCGATATTGGCCTGCCAAATTCTGACGCTACAGATACCGTCGTCAGGAATCCGTACCGGATCCACCAGCCCGGCATGAATGGCAAAAGCCCCGGCCGCGGTCGACAGGTTGCCGCAGTTGCCGCTCCAGTCGACAAAAGCGCTGTCGATTGCCACCTGACCATAGAGGTAATCCACATCATGGCCCGGCTGAGTGCTGCGCGACAGAATCACGCACTTGCTGGTACTGGACGTTGCCCCACCCATGCCATCGGTATGCTTGGCGTAAGGGTCGGGGCTACCGATCACCCGCATAAACAGCTTGTCACGCGCCGCACCCGGCACCTGGCAGCTGGCCGGCAGATCCTCCAGCCGGAAGAACACCCCCTTGCTGGTACCGCCACGCATGTAGGTGGCGGGGATTTTGATTTGTGCAGGATGACTCATGCTGTCGCCTCAGCCTCAAGGAAGTCCTGAGCAAAGCGCTGGAGCACCCCGCCCGCCTCGTAGATCGACACTTCCTCATCGCTGTCCAGACGACAGATGACCGGCACCTTGATCACTTCACCATTAGTCCGATGGATGACCAGGGTCAGCTCGGTACGTGGCTTGCGCTCACCGAGCACGTCAAAGGTTTCAGTACCGTCGATACCCAAGGTCTTGCGCGTGGTACCTGGCTTGAACTCCAGCGGCAGTACGCCCATGCCGATCAGATTGGTGCGGTGAATGCGCTCGAAACCTTCGGCCACGATTGCCTCGACCCCAGCCAGACGCACGCCCTTGGCCGCCCAGTCGCGTGAGCTGCCCTGACCATAGTCGGCCCCGGCGATGATGATCAGCGGCTGCTTGCGGTTCATGTAGGTTTCGATGGCTTCCCACATGCGCATGACCTTGCCGTCAGGTTCGACCCGGGTCAGCGAGCCCTGCTTGACCTGGCCATCGACCACAGCCATTTCGTTGATCAGTTTGGGATTGGCGAAGGTCGCACGCTGGGCGGTCAGGTGATCGCCGCGATGGGTGGCGTAGGAATTGAAGTCCTCCTCCGGCAGGCCCATTTTATGCAGGTATTCCCCGGCCGCACTGTCCATCATGATGGCGTTGGACGGTGACAAGTGGTCAGTCGTAATGTTGTCCGGCAGTACCGCCAGCGGACGCATACCCTTGAGTGTGCGCTCACCAGCCAGCGCTCCCTCCCAGTACGGCGGGCGGCGGATATAGGTGGACATCGGCCGCCAGTCGTAAAGCGGACTGACCTTGGCGCTGTTATCGCGGGTGATGTCGAACATCGGGATATAGACCTTGCGGAACTGCTCGGGCTTGACCGAGGCCTTGAGTACCGCATCGATTTCCTCGTCGTTCGGCCAGATATCCTGCAAACGAACTTCCTTGCCATCGACAACACCCAGCACATCCTTTTCGATATCGAAACGGATGGTCCCAGCAATCGCATAAGCCACGACCAGCGGCGGTGAAGCCAGGAATGCCTGCTTGGCATAGGGGTGGATACGCCCGTCGAAGTTGCGGTTGCCCGACAGTACCGCGGTAGCATACAGGTCGCGGTCGATGATCTCCTGCTGAATCTTCGGATCCAGCGCGCCGGACATGCCGTTGCAGGTAGTACAGGCAAAGGCCACCACACCGAAGCCAAGCTGCTCCAACTCATGGGTCAGACCAGCTTCCTGCAGATAGTCAGCCACTACCCGCGAGCCCGGCGCCAGCGAGGTCTTGACCCAGGGCTTGCGGGTCAGGCCGAGTTTGTTGGCGTTGCGTGCCAGCAGGCCGGCGGCAATCACGTTGCGTGGGTTGCTGGTGTTGGTACAACTGGTAATGGCAGCAATAATCACCGCGCCATCGGGCATCAAACCTTCAGCTTCCTGGGCACGCGCCTGCTCCAGGCCCACGGCGATCCCTTTGGTCGCCAGATCGCTGGTAGCGACCCGGGCATGCGGGTTGGACGGGCCGGCCATATTGCGCACCACAGACGACAGGTCGAAACGCAGCACGCGCTCATAGTCGGCATCGGCCAGACTATCAGCCCACAACCCCGTCTGCCTGGCATAAGTCTCAACCAGCTTGACCTGCTCGTCATCGCGACCGGTCAATTTCAGATAATCAATGGTCTGCTGATCGATGAAGAACATCGCCGCCGTGGCACCGTATTCCGGCGCCATGTTGGAGATGGTCGCCCGATCCCCCAGGGTCAGGCTGGCGGCACCTGCACCACGGAACTCCAGATAGGCACCCACAACCCGTTCCTTGCGCAGGAACTCAGTCAGCGCCAGGACCATGTCGGTGGCGGTAATCCCCGGCTGCAGCTTGCCGGTCAGCTCGACACCGACGATATCTGGCAGACGCATCCAGGAGGCACGACCGAGCATCACGTTCTCGGCTTCCAGCCCGCCAACACCGATAGCGATCACCCCCAGGGCATCGACATGCGGCGTATGGCTGTCAGTACCAACGCAGGTATCCGGGAAGGCAACGCCGTCACGGGCCTGAATCACCGGGCTCATCTTCTCCAGATTGATCTGATGCATGATGCCGTTGCCGGGCGGGATCACATCGACATTCTTGAACGCGTACTTGGTCCAGTCGATGAAATGGAAACGGTCTTCGTTGCGGCGGTCCTCGATGGCACGGTTCTTCTCGAACGCCTGGGGGTCATACCCACCGCATTCGACCGCCAGCGAGTGGTCAACAATCAACTGTACCGGCACCACCGGATTGACCTTGGCCGGATCCCCCCCCTTGTCGGCGATGGCATCACGCAGACCGGCCAGATCGACCAGCGCGGTCTGACCCAGAATGTCGTGGCAGACCACCCGGGCCGGATACCAGGGGAAGTCCATCTCACGCTTGCGTTCGATCAACTGCTTGAGCGAATCGGCCAGGGTCGCCGGCTCACAGCGGCGCACCAGGTTCTCAGCCAGCACCCGCGAGGTGTACGGCAGCCTGGCGTAGGCACCCGGCGCAATCGCATCGACTGCCGCCTGGGCATCGAAATAATCCAGGTCAGTGCCCGGCAAGGGTTTGCGGTATTGAGTGTTCATTTACTTGCGATCCTTGAGCGGGACGAATTTCAGATCTTCCGGGCCGACGTAGTTGGCGCTGGGGCGGATGATCTTGCCGTCGATACGCTGCTCGATGACATGACTGGACCAGCCCGAGGTACGGGCGATGACGAACAATGGGGTGAACATAGCGGTCGGTACGCCCATCATGTGGTAGCTCACGGCGCTGAACCAGTCGAGGTTGGGGAACATCTTTTTGATTTCCCACATCACGCTTTCCAGACGCTCGGCAATGTCGTACATCTTGGTATTGCCCTGCTCTACTGAGAGTTCGCGGGCCACTTCTTTGATCACCTTGTTGCGCGGATCGGCGACGGTATAGACCGGATGACCGAAGCCAATCACCACTTCCTTGCGTCCCACCCGCTCGCGGATGTCGGTTTCAGCCTCGTCCGGATTGTCGTAGCGCTTCTGGATCTCGAAGGCGACCTCGTTGGCACCGCCATGCTTGGGACCACGCAGGGCGCCGATACCACCGGCGATGCAGGAGTACATATCCGAACCGGTACCGGCAATCACCCGCGAGGTAAAGGTCGACGCGTTAAATTCATGCTCGGCATACAGGATCAGGCTGGTGTGCATGGCGCGCACCCAGGAATCGCGCGGCTTTTCGCCGTGCAGCAGGTGCAGGAAATGCCCCCCGATAGAATCGTCATCGGTCTCAACGTCGATGCGCTTGCCGTTGTGGCTGTAGTGATACCAGTACAGCAGCATCGAACCCAGGCAGGCCATCAGCTTGTCAGCGATGTCGCGGGCGCCGGGATGGTTGTGGTCGTCCTTCTCCGGTGACAGGCAGCCCAGCACCGAGACGCCGGTACGCATCACATCCATCGGATGCGCCGACGGTGGCAGTTGTTCCAACGCGGCCTTGACCCCGGCCGGCAGGCCGCGCAGGGCCTTGAGCTTGGTCTTGTAACCGGCCAGCTCAGCGATGGTCGGCAGCTTGCCGTGGACCAGCAGGTGAGCGATTTCCTCGAACTCGCAGGTGGTGGCAACATCAAGGATGTCATAGCCACGGTAATGCAGATCATTACCGCTGCGTCCTACGGTACACAGGGCGGTGTTACCGGCGGCGGTACCGCTCAGGGCAACGGACTTCTTCGGCTTGAACGTCGGCGTGCTGGTGTCGTTGGTGCTCATCGTTCATCTCCTTACAGGCAATCGTTGTCGTTATCCAAAGGCCCCGCGACAGCAGGGCCTGACCGGCGTATTACTTCTTGCCAGCAGCAAACAGCGCATCCAGCTTCTGCTCGAAGGCGTGATAGCCGATGCGGTCGTAAAGTTCGGCACGGGTCTGCATGCTGTCGACCACGCTCTTCTGATGACCTTCCTGGCGGATCGCGGTATAGACATTTTCCGCCGCTTTGTTCGCGGCCCGAAACGCCGACAGCGGATACAGCTGGATGGCCACACCCACCGAGGCCAACTCATCACGACTGAACAACGGGGTGGCGCCAAACTCGGTAATGTTGGCCAGAACCGGCACATTCAGCTCTTTAACGAAGCGCTCGTAGGTCGGCAGATCGTAAGCGGCCTCGGCGAAAATGCCATCGGCACCGGCCTCGACATAGGCCTTGCAGCGCTCAATCGCAGCGTCCACGCCTTCGGCCTGGATAGCATCGGTGCGGGCGATCAGGAAGAAGTTCGGATCGGTCTTGGCATCGGCCGCAGCCCTGACCCGGTCAACCATTTCCTCGGTTGAGACAATTTCCTTGCCCGGGCGATGACCACAGCGCTTGGCACCCACTTGATCCTCAATGTGCGCGGCAGCGGCGCCAGCCTTGATCAGGCTCTTGACCGTGCGCTCAATGTTGAAAGCGCTGGGACCAAAACCGGTATCGATGTCCACCAGCAGCGGCAGATCACAGACATCGGTTATCCGGCGCACGTCGATCAGCACATCTTCCAGAGTATTGATACCCAGATCCGGCAACCCCAGCGAACCGGCAGCGACGCCACCACCAGACAGATAGAGAGCCTTGAAGCCGGCACGCTTGGCCAGTAGGGCGTGATTGGCGTTGATCGCGCCGATAACCTGCAAGGGTTGTTCTTCGGCAAGCGCCTGACGGAAACGTTGACCCGGGCTATTACTCATTATTCAGTCCCTCCTGAGGATCTTGGGGCGCGTCTTGCTGTTGCATGCGACGCTCGATGTTGCGGCGTGAAGCGCTGATATGGCGGCGCATCAACATTTCCGCGAGCTCGCCATCACGGTCGGCGATGGCTTCAATGATTCGATGATGTTCGGCGAACGCCTGTTGCGGACGCTTGGGCGTGGTGGAGTAGCGGTAACGGTACATGCGCACCAGGTGGTAGAGATCACCACAAAGCATGTCGCTGAGGGTCTGGTTCTTGCTGCCCTGAATGATTCGGTAATGAATATCCAGATCACCTTCCTGCTGATAATAGGACTCGTTGGCCTTCAGTCCGCTGTGTTTCTCATGGGTCGCCAGCACCTCACGCAGACCGGCGATTTCCTCATCGCTCATGTTCTGCGCCGCCAATCGACAGGCCATGCCTTCCAGCGCTTCACGCACATGGTACAGCTCAATCAGCTCTGCATAGCTGAGCGAAACGACACGCACCCCGGCATGCGGAATGCGCACCACCAGGCGCCGCCCCTCGAGCCGACGAATGGCTTCGCGCAGCGGGCCACGACCAATACCGAAAGTGCTGCTCAGATACTGCTCGCTGATACGGGTACCCGGCGCAATCTCGCCTTTAACGATTGCCGACTGGATACGGGCAAAGGCACCGTCGGACAGGGTGAGCGCGGGTGACTGGGTGTCTGCTTCAGCCAATTGTTGACAACCTTTGTTAAATTATTGGTCAACACGATTAAACAGGACAAATAATGCGCCTCCGCGCACAATATTGTCAACAATCCATCAAAAAACCTTTGTTGCGCTATTCTGTACTCAGAATCCGCCAGCCTTATGGACAATGCATGGACAGCCCACCCAATCGCTGCTTAACCCCTGCCGCCAACCATAGACCAGAAGCGTCAATCACCAGCATCGAGATACTGTTAGGGCACTTTTCGGCCGGACTACGTACCAACCTGAGGGCATGCTAATATGCCGCCCTGTTCACCGAACCAATGCCTGCGCACCTGGATGACGACAGGAAGCGGTGACCTACACAGCCACTGGGAAGACTATGCAATCGCTCAACTTGCACCTGAAAATCCTTATCTTCATTCTTGTAAGCCTTGGCCTGCTGATTACCGGATATCAGATCGTCGTGCTCGACATTCCGGTCAAGGAAGACGAAACCGACGATATCTGGAGCCTCGACGCCAAGTTCGAATTTCAGGCCAGCAGCGGCGTCCCTATTAAGGCTCAGATGTTCATTCCGCCACTGAATCAGGACTACATCAGCCTTAACGAAAGTTTCATTTCCAACAATTACGGGGTCAGCATCAACCAGGTGCAGAGCAATCGCCGGGTAACCTGGTCAGCCCGCCGCGCCAGTGGCACCCAGACCCTGTACTACCGTCTGGTGCTGACCAAGCGCTACAGCACCGCCCCCACGGTCGCGCCGCCGCCTCCAGCACGCCAGCCGATCGCTCTGGATGGCCCCGAGCAGGTCGCTGCCGATGCATTGATCAGTCCGATCCGCCAGCACTCGGCCGACATCGAAACCTTCATCAGTGAAACCATTCGCCGGGTTAATGACATCACCGACGACAACGTCAAGCTGCTGCTTGGCGGCAGTGCCAGTGCGCTGGACAAGGCCCGTGTAATTGATGTGCTGCTGTCCAATGCGCGGATCCCACTGGAGCTGGTACATACCATTCGCCTGGAAAGCACGGCCAATCAGGAGCCGGAGCTGTGGCTGCGTAGCCATAATGGCGAGCGCTGGCTGTATTACCACCCGGAAACCGGCCAGCAAGGCATCCCCGACAACCGTCTGATCTGGTGGACCGGCAGCCAGCCGCTGTTCAACCTTGAAGGCGGCCGCCAGGGCCGCGTCAGCTTCACCATCAACAACAGTGAAATGAACGCTCTGCGCCTGGCCAAGATGACCACTGAGAATCGCGCCTCGGCACTGCTCGAATACTCGCTCTATGGCCTGCCGCTGCATGCCCAGCATGTCTATAAGGTAATGATCATGATCCCGGTCGGGGTACTGGTGATTCTGATTCTGCGCAACCTGATCGGCATCCAGACTCTGGGGACCTTTACCCCGGTACTGATCGCCCTGGCCTTCCGCGAGACCCAGGTTGGCTGGGGTATCGTGCTGTTCACCCTGATTACCGCGCTGGGCCTGTCACTGCGCTCCTACCTTGAACACCTGAAGCTACAGATGCTGCCACGCCTGTCGATCGTATTGACCTTCGTGGTGCTGGTCATCGCCGCCATCAGTCTGTTCAGTCATAAGCTCGGTATCGAGCGGGCGCTGTCGGTATCGCTGTTCCCGATGGTGATCCTGACCATGACCATTGAGCGCCTGTCGATCACCTGGGAAGAACGTGGTGGCAGCCATTCGTTCAAGGTCGCACTCGGCACGCTGGTCGCTGCTACCCTCGCGCACCTGTTGATGAGCATTCCGGAGCTGACCTACTTCGTCTTTACCTTCCCGGCAATCTTGCTGGTACTGGTCGGCTTCATGCTGGCGATGGGACGGTATCGCGGCTACCGGCTGACCGAACTGATGCGCTTCAAGGCGTTGACCCAACAGGGCTGAGGAAACCGCATGTTCTTCCTGAAAACCTTGAAAGCGCTCAAAGCCCATGGCGTCATGGGCATCAACCGCCGCAATGCCGACTATGTGCTCAAGTACAACAAGCGGCATCTGTATCCGGTGGTCGATGACAAGATCCTTACCAAGGAGCGCGCCATCGCTGCCGGCATTCATGTGCCGGAACTGTACGGGATCATTGAAACCGAGAAGGATTTCGACAAGTTCGATTCGATTGTCGACAAACACAAGGACTTCGTTATCAAGCCGGCCCAGGGCGCCGGCGGCGACGGCATCATCGTCATCGCCGATCGCTACGAAGGCATGTTCAAGACCGTATCGGGCAAGATCATCAGCCGCGACGAAATTGGCCACCACATCTCCAGCATCCTGTCCGGACTGTACTCGCTGGGTGGCCACCGTGACCGGGTAATCATTGAATACCGAGTCACCCCTGATCCGATCTTCAAAAGCATCAGCTATGAAGGCGTACCGGACATTCGCATCATCGTGCTGATGGGCTATCCGGTGATGGCCATGGTGCGCCTGCCGACCCGCCAATCCAGTGGCAAGGCCAACCTGCACCAGGGCGCGATCGGGGTCGGTGTCGATCTGGCTACCGGCATAACCCTAAAGGGTACCTGGCTGAACAAGAAGATCAGCAAACACCCCGATACCGCCAACCCGGTTGATGGTGTACAGCTGCCGGATTGGGACGGTTTCATGACCCTGGCGGCATCCTGTTACGAGTTGTCCGGCCTGGGTTACATCGGCGTCGATCTGGTGCTGGATCAGGATCAGGGTCCGCTGATTCTGGAGCTAAACGCCCGCCCAGGCCTGAATATCCAGATTGCCAACGATGCCGGTCTGACCCATCGCTGCCATGCCGTCGAACGCCATCTGGCAGCACTGAAAAAGACCGGCCATGAGCCAGAAACACCTGAGCAGCGCGTGGCCTACGCCCAAAAGCACTTTAGCCAGCCGCGCTCAATCAAGCCCGAAGAGCCCCCGGCAAGCCCGGAGTCCAGCAACTCCGAACCCCCTGCATGACGACACCGTAAATGCACTACCGACTCACTGAGCTGGGCTATCAGCCCAGGCTTGATGCCTGGCTGCCCAGCGTGCGTGACCTTGGCCATCCGGTCCTGCTGGACTCGGCCACCCCCTCTCAGCTGGGCCGCTACAGCCTGCTGAGCGCCGGTCCAAGCCAGATACTCGAACCACTGGATGCAGAACACGGCCGGAAAACGCTTGCTCGCCTGCGTCAACTGCTGGCCGATCTTGGCCCGGCATCCTGGCCAGGCCAACCCTTGCCCTTTGGCGCCGGAGCGCTGGGTTATGTCAGCTATGATTTTGGTCGGCACCTGGAGACCCTGCCCGAGCAGGCCAAAGCCGATATCCGGCTACCTGACCTGCGCATGGGCATTCACCTGTGGGCGCTGCTGAGCGATCACCAGCAGCGTCAAAGCTGGCTGGTGAGTCACCCAAGCCTGCCGAACAGCGAGCACGAGGCCATTCTTGAACGCCTGCGCACCTGCGCTGCCGCACCAGCCCCCTTCCGCCTGACCAGTGCGTTCCAGGCCGAGCAACGCCGTACCGATTACCAACAGGCCTTTGAGCGCATTCAGCACTACATTCAGGCCGGCGACTGCTACCAGATCAATCTGGCTCAACGCTTCAGTGCCGACTGCAGCGGCGATCCCTGGAGCGCCTGGCAACGCCTGCGCCAAGCCTGCCCGACTCCGTTTTCCGCCTACCTGGAAAGTCCTGACGGCGCCCTGCTCTGCCTGTCACCGGAACGTTTTCTGCAGGTCCATAACGGCCATGTAGAGACCCGCCCGATCAAGGGTACCCGGGGCCGTGGCGCAACGCCGGAACAGGATCAGGCTCTGGCCGAAGAGCTACTTGAATGCCTCAAGGATCGGGCGGAAAACCTGATGATCGTTGACCTGCTACGCAATGACCTGGGCCGCAGCTGCCGACCCGGCAGTGTCCGGGTCCCCGAGCTGTTCGCCCTGGAAACCTATCCCAACGTTCATCATCTGGTCAGCAGCGTAACCGGCGAGCTGGCCCCAGATCAGGACGCCCTCGACCTGCTGGCCGCCGCTTTCCCCGGCGGATCAATCACCGGAGCGCCGAAAATTCGCGCAATGCAGATCATCGAGGAACTCGAACCAGTCCGGCGCAGCCTGTATTGCGGCAGCATCGGCTATATCGGCTGTGAAGGCCAGATGGACCTGAATATCGCCATCCGCACCCTGATTCATCAGGATGACCGACTCTATCTCTGGGGCGGTGGCGGCATCGTCGCCGACTCGGAGGCTGAAGCCGAATACCAAGAAACCCTGACCAAGGTCAGGGTTCTGATGGAAGCACTAAACTAAGAAGACACTGATTAATTGCACACAAGCCCAGCGACAATTGGGTCAACGCAGAAACAGGTTTAATCAGTGTCTCCCTAAATCAGAGGCTCAGCGTACGATTCGACGCCTTGATGAACTCTTTCTTCAGGTCTTCATAGGTGTGCACTGCCGGAAACTGCGGGAACTCGGCAATCACGTTGTCCGGGGCGTGAAACAGGATGCCGGCGTGGGCTTCGGACAGCATGGTGGTGTCGTTGTAGGAGTCACCAGCAGCAATGATCCGGTAGTACAGGCTCTTGAGCGCAATAACCGACTGACGTTTGGGATCCTTCTGGCGCAGTTGATAATCCACCACCCGGTCGCTCTCGTCGGCAATCAGACGATGACACAGCAGGGTCGGAAAACCGAGCTGACGCATCAACGGCTGCGAAAACTCGTAGAAAGTATCGGACAGAATCACGACCTGGAAGCGCTCGCGCAGCCAGTCAACGAACTCCACAGCGCCGTCCAGCGGCTTGAGGGTGGCGATCACTTCCTGAATATCACCCAGCTTGAGGCCGTGCTGATCGAGAATGCCCAGGCGTTGCTTCATCAGCACGTCGTAGTCGGGAATATCCCGGGTAGTCGCCTTCAACTCTTCGATACCGGTTTTCTCGGCAAAGGCAATCCAGATTTCCGGTACCAGTACCCCTTCAAGGTCAAGGCAGGCGATTTCCACGGGCAGCTCCTGATGTGATCGATGAAATGGCCGACAATCTACCGGCTAAGCGCCTGCGACGCAATGCCAGTCCAAGCGAACAAACGCGTCTGTTAGCCCGCCTAAAGATAGCTAAAAGACATAAAAATATAACTAAATAAAAGAGGATGGACTAAGTCGGCCTTTGTTAGACTGCGCTCAAAACAGCGGCGCATTGACCGCCTGGAAGGAAACGAGCCTGATGACCAAGACATTCGACCCTGCCGAACTGGCCGAAAGCTACGCCGGCAAATCCCCCCAGGACATACTCAAACTGGCCTTTGAGCACTTTGATAATCTGTGGCTGTCGTTCAGTGGCGCCGACGATATCGTAGTGCTGGACATGGCCTGGAAGATTAACCCTGCCATCAAGGTGTTCACCCTGGATACCGGCCGCCTGCACCCGGAGACCTACCAGTTTCTGGAAAAAGTCCGCGAGCATTACGGCATCGCCCTGGAAGTACTTTCCCCCGAGCATCAGGCCCTGGAAGCCTATGTGAAGGAAAAGGGGCTGTTCGATTTCTACAAAAGCGGTCATGGCGAGTGCTGCGGCATCCGCAAGATCGCCCCGCTACGGCGCAAGCTGGCAACCGTCGATGCCTGGATCACTGGCCAGCGCCGCGACCAGAGCCCCGGCACCCGCAGCCATGTGCCGGTGATCGAGCAGGACGAGGCATTCGGCAGCGAAGCGCATCCGCTGATCAAGTTCAACCCGCTGGCCAACTACAGAAGCGAAGATGTGTGGAATTACATCCGCATGCTGGAGATCCCCTACAACCCACTGCATGAGCGCGGCTTTGTCAGCATTGGCTGCGAGCCCTGCACCCGTGCGGTACTGCCGAACCAGCACGAGCGCGAAGGCCGCTGGTGGTGGGAAGAAGCTACCCAGAAGGAATGCGGCCTGCACGCCGGCAACCTGATCGCCAAGAGCTGATCAGCGTCCCTGCACACTAGCTGCCGGTCTAATGGACTGGCAGCTCTACTCCTGCGAACAACTCATCCAGCTCCAGCTTGTTGTGACACTGTAGAGCCTTATCGACCACATCGCGGGTCAGATGCGGCGCAAAAGCCTCGATGAAGTCATACATATAGCCACGCAGGAAAGTGCCCTTGCGGAACCCGATCTTGGTTACGCTGGGCTCAAACAGCTTGCTGGCGTCGATTGCCACAAGGTCGGCATCGGCGACTGGATCAAGCGCCATATGGGCAACAATCCCTACCCCCAACCCTAACCGCACGTAAGTCTTGATCACGTCAGCATCGGCGGCAGTAAACACCACCTTGGGCGCCAGACCACGATTGCTGAATGCCTCGTCCAGCTTCGAGCGACCGGTAAAGCCAAACACGTAGGTGACCAGCGGATGTTCAGCCAAAGCTTCGAGTGACAACTCCGGCAACTTGGTGAGTGGATGCCCCTTAGGCACTATCACACAACGATTCCAGCGATAGCACGGCATCATCACCAGATCGGAAAACAGCTCCAGCGCTTCAGTGGCAATCGCGAAATCAGCGGTGCCATCGACTGTCATCTCACAGATCTGCATCGGCGTGCCCTGATGCATGTGCAGGGACACATCCGGGTAGCGCTGAATGAACCGACCAATGATCGGCGGCAAGGCGTAGCGTGCCTGGGTATGGGTGGTTGCCAGGGTCAAGGTGCCCTTGCGTTCGTTACTGAACTCCTGGGCGATCTGCTTGATGCTTTCGACCTTGCGTAAAATCTCACCGGCAGTAGCAATGATGCGCTCGCCCGCAGGCGTAACCCGCGTCAGGTGTTTGCCGCTGCGAGAAAAGACTTCAACCCCCAGCTCATCCTCAAGCAGGCGGATCTGTTTGCTGATACCCGGCTGTGAGGTGTACAGACTCTGCGCGGTGGCCGACACGTTAAGATCGTGATGAGCGACCTCCCAGATATAGCGGAGCTGCTGCAGTTTCATGATGGGATCCCCTGGTCTGACGGTTTCACGGTCGTGCGCCGCGTTATAACCATAATAACCGTTATCACTACGAGGTTAGACCATCTGTAACTGAAATGATTGGTCAGCCGACAAAATAACCGACCGCTGGTCAGCCAAAAGGCATTAAGGGTCTTTTTTCGTCTCGTCAGAGCGCTGCAAACAGTGTGAGGCTAGGTTCCTAGCTGGTTTTACGCAGATTACTGATACCGTGCGGCACATGCCCGGTCGGGACCACGCCCACGGCTCGCTGACAATGACCTTCCTGGTCATCGAAGAACAGATCTGCTCCGAAGGCGCGCAGGAACTCGGACTTATCGAGCCCGCCGAGAAACAGCGATTCATCCAGGCGAATATCCCACTCGCGCAGGGTCCGAATTACCCGTTCATGGGCCGGCGCCCCACGCGCGGTAACCAGAGCAGTACGGATTGGGCAATCATCGACACCAAATTCGGTCTGGATCCGGTTCAGAGCGGCCAGGAAATGCTTGAACGGCCCGCCGGCCAGCGGCTCACGAGCAGCGGCGCGCTCATTGGCCTGAAAGGCCTCAAGTCCATCGCGCAGAAACACTTGCTCTGATTCATCGGAGAACAGTACCGCATCGCCATCGAATGCAATACGCAACTCGTCACCGGTATCACGCGGGCGCCCCGAAGGCAGAATCGTTGCGGCGGCAAACCCAGCCTCCAGAGTGCTGCGAACATCGTCGGCATGGGTGGAAAGAAACAGATGGCAGCCGAAGGCTGGCACATAGGTGAAGGGGCTGCGACCGCCAGCAAAGGCAGCCCGGGTAATCCCGAGCTGATAATGCTGGATCGAGTTGAAGACTCGCAGACCGGTATCAGCGCTATTGCGCGACAATAGCACCACCTCTACCCGGCTTTCGCCTTCCAGCAGGCTGTTGATCCGTAGCAGCTTCTGCACCAGTTGAAAGGCTTCGCCGGGGGCCAGCGGCTCGTCTTCACGCGCTATCTGGTATTGCCGGTAGGCTTCCAGCCCTTCCTGCTCATAGACCTGGTGACTGTCATCCAGATCGAACAAGGCTCGCGAGGAGATCGCAATCACCAACTTGTCACCGAGCAGTACGGGCATGGCGCCTCCTGGCAAAGGGGTCAGTCAGCGGCCAGGTACCTGTCCTGAATGAACCGCAGCATCTGCAACAATGCCTCGGTTTTCGGCATCGCGCAACCGGCCTGGGCGGCCTTTTCCAACGCTTTGCCGTACAGATTGTCCAGCTCCATCGGACGCTTGTGCAGCCAGTCGTGGTACATGCTGGGCTGATAGTCCGGCATGGTGTGGGTGTGTTTGAGCAGTTTTTCCGGGTATTGCTCCGGCATGCTGTAGCCTTGAGCCTCGGCAGCACTGACGATCTCGGCCATCAGATCACGAATCAACTGCCAACTGGCCGGGTTATCTAGCAGCGCCTTGGTGCCGCCGTTGAGCAGCACGGAAACGCCATTAAACGCTGCATTCCAGACCAGCTTCTGCCAGCGCGCCGCATCCAGGTTGGCAGCCTCCCGAGCCTTGATACCGGCTTCACGGAATAGCTCAGCGCCCTCGCTCAGTACAGCCGCTCGCGTCGCATCATCGCCGGCCGGGCCACTATGGTAGGCCAGATCAATCAGGCCGTTGTCCTGATGCACCACCACACCGGGCGCGGTACGGTACAGACAGACATAGCACAACCCGGCGATCAGATGCAGGTCATCAGGCAACAACGGTCGCAAGTCGGCCTCGTTATCCAGCCCGTTCTGCAACAACACTACCTTGGCCCCAGGCGCCGCAGCCTTGGCAATGATCGGCGCCAACTCAGCATTAGTGGTCGACTTGGCACCCACCAGCAACCAGTCACAGGCCGGCATGTCGGTCACGTCGCGATAGGCCTGTACCGGATTGAGGTTGAGCATTCCGTGCACCCAACTGTCGACGGTCAGCCCCTTGTCGACCACCGCCTGATACTCACTGCGCAACAAAAAGTGTACGTCCTGGCCACTACGGGCCAGCATCAGGCCGTAGAAGCCACCGATGGCGCCCGTACCGATAACCCCGATTCTTGGCATGCTGCTTTGCATATCACCCTCTTCTTGTCATGTGCATGGTCCGACTGGACGTCATGGTAATCGTCTTTGCCAGCTCAAGACCGTCAGCCACGCGACAAAGCTGGCGTCCGATCCAAACCATCAATCGACCCAATAGTAGCAAGTTGGGGTAGCCTGGCGCGGCAAGCTTGATTAAGCTGTCAGCCACCCTGGAGCCTCCATAATATTGAACCAAGGCGCCGCTGGCTGCCTGACAAACCTGCTGAGACTGATGATGGCCGACTTACCAATCGATGACCTTAACATCGCTTCGAACGAAGTACTGATCACACCCGCCCAACTCAAAGCCAAGATTCCGCTGACACCGGCCGCCCAAGCGACCATCAGCAATAGCCGCCAGGTTATCCGCGACATTCTCGATGGCAAGGACCAACGCCTGTTCATCGTCATTGGCCCCTGCTCCATCCATGATGTAGAAGCCGCCAAGGACTATGCCCAGCGCCTGAAAAAACTGGCCGAGGAAGTTAGCGATACCCTGTATCTGGTCATGCGGGTCTATTTTGAAAAACCGCGTACCACCGTTGGCTGGAAAGGTCTGATCAACGATCCCTATCTTGATGATTCATTCAAGATCGAAGACGGCCTGCACATTGGCCGGCAACTGCTGCGCGACTTGAGTGAGATGGGCCTGCCGACCGCTACCGAAGCGCTCGACCCAATATCCCCACAGTACCTGCAGGACCTGATCTCCTGGTCCGCCATCGGCGCCCGTACCACCGAATCGCAAACCCACCGGGAAATGTCCTCGGGTTTGTCTTCGGCGGTTGGTTTCAAGAACGGTACCGACGGCAGCCTGACTGTGGCCATCAACGCCCTGCAGTCAGTATCCAGCCCGCACCGTTTCCTGGGTATCAACCAGGATGGCCAGGTATCGATCGTCACCACCAAGGGCAACAAATACGGCCATGTAGTATTGCGCGGCGGCAATGGCAAACCGAACTATGACTCGGTCAGCGTCTCGCTGTGTGAAAAAGAACTGCAAAAGGCCGGCGTACCGCTGAACATCATGGTCGACTGCAGCCACGCCAACTCCAATAAGGATCCAGGCCTGCAGCCACTGGTGATGGATAACGTTGCCAATCAGATTCTCGAAGGCAACAATTCGATAATCGGCCTGATGGTAGAAAGCCATATCGGCTGGGGTAATCAGTCGATTCCCCAGGATCTGTCGCAACTGCAGTACGGCGTATCAGTGACCGATGCCTGCATCGACTGGGATACCACAGTCAGCAGCATCCGCAGCATGCACGCCAAGCTCAAGGACGTGATGCCCAAGCGCCAGCGCGGCTGACTCCGGCCCTGATAACAACAAACCCCGCCAAGGCGGGGTTTGTTGTTTCTGCTATAGGGCTCAGGCAGTACGGGCTTCGACGAGGCGAGTCTGGCGATCCATATACCACTCCACATAAGAGCAGGAGGGTATAACCGAGTATCCGCCGTCCTCTGCATAACGCAGGGCATGGTCTGTCAGTCTGGCAGCCAAACCTCTGCGACGCAGAATACTGGGCACAAAGGTACGGTAGATATCCAGCGTATTTTTACCCAGATCCATATAGGACAAATAGGCTTTTGCGCCATCGACGACAATGTAGAACTGCTGTGCTTGCGGATCGTGTTGGATCGGCGTCAGTGGCATTGTCGGTCTCCTGTGGAAATCCAAAAGGGAACAGGGGAACAGTATAGACAACAAATCAGGAAAAAAATTCCACCCGATTTTTCGCCCACCACTCCCCCGTCATTCCCCGCTTCCGACTCAGCCCATACCCAGCATCATCAGTAGTGCGATCGCAGCCAGACAGGCCACCACCGGGATGGCCACGGTGACCACGAACATGTCCTTGTAGGCCTCACGATGGGTCAGTCCCATGATCATGAAGGTGGCAATCACCGCGCCACAATGTGGCAGTGAATCCAGACCACCCGAGGCAATTGCAGCGATCCGGTGCAGGATCTCCGGCTGCACACCCATCTCCAGGTAGTGCGGAGCCAGTGATTGCATGAAAATCTGCAGACCGCCGGAGGACGAACCAACGATGGCCGAGACCACACTAGCCGAGGCAAACACCGACAGCAGCGGCGGCAGATCAGCGTTGAGAATCCACTGGGCAAACTGACCAAAACCGGCGGTCTGGGTCACTACTCCACCGAAGCCGATTACTGCCGCGGTATTGAGCAGCGGCATGATCGAGTCTTCAGCACCCTGGCCAAATACTTGCCCTACCTTGCGCCGCATGCTTGGGAACAGCACTACGCAGGTCAACGAACCCAGGATCAAGGCCATGCTCGGCCAGATGATCGGCTGGGTCTGGCTAAAGACCAGGCTGCGCGCCAGCAGACTGTCGCTTCCAGACCAGTCACCCATGGCCAACAACAGCCGCGGCAGCATGATCACGCCCAGCACCACGATCATCGGAACCATCGCCAGATACCACGGCGGCGCATCGGCAGGATCACCGATCAACTGTTCCATACGCTTGTCCTGGGTATTCTCGACAAAGCCTTCACCGTTGGCCCGGGCCAGCCGCCAGCCGCGCTCGACATACCACATGCCAAGCCCAACCATGACCAGAGCGGCAAAGATCCCGATCCAGCCACCGGCAAACAGGTCAGTCCCCAACGAGCTGGCCGAGATCACGTTATGGATCGACGGAGTCCCCGGTAGCGCGGTCATGGTGAAGGTTCCTGCCCCGACCGAAGTCGCAGCAGCCCACAGCCGCTTGGGCAGGTTGGCTTCACGCATCAGAGTGATACCCAGCGGGTACATGGTGAACACCACCACGAACACCACTACACCGCCGTAGGTCAGTAGCGCACATACCAACATGCCCACCAACAGGGTGCGCTTTACACCCAGGCTATTAGTAATGGCCAGCGCAATGCTCTTGGCTGCCTGACTGGTCGCCATGGCCTTACCAAAAATTGCCCCACAGAGGAACAACAGAAAGAACTTGCCAGCGAAGGTAAAGGCCCCAAGCGGGCCGAAGGGATAGAACTCAAGCAGAGTCTTGGGAATCAACAATCCGTTGGTCACTGCCACTACCAGGGCACAAACCAGCGAGGCGATAAAGATATTGGCTCCGCGCAGGGCCATGAAAATCAGCAGGGCGAGCCCCGCTAGCAAGCCTAAGTTGCCCAGCATCAATGCATTCCTTGTAGTTGTCTCATTGTGGTTGCGACACATTACCGCACTGTCGAGCCAGAACAAACACCTGCAACAGGGAATTAAAATTGCTGAATACCCTCTAACACGCTGGTTTATGACTTATGACAACACCATAGTCAAAAACCGGTGCTAGTATTGTTGATGCTAACGGGGAGCGTTCAATAGAACCGACCCAACGCAAGGACTCATCGAGAAGGGGAAAACCATGAAAACTGCACTGCAATTGTCCGCCGTTGCCCTGGCCGCGCTGTTGGCTGTCGGCTGCAGCAACACCCAGCAACAGGAAACCAGCGCTCGTCTGACTGCCAACGAGAACGCCACAGCACGTGCTCAGGCTCGTGCCGATGAGGCCTATCGCAAGGCGGAAGAAGCACTGGCTGCCGCCCAGCGGGCTCAGCAAAGCGCTGACGAAGCCAATGAGCGGGCCATGCGCATGCTGGAGCGGACCAGCCGCAAGTAAGACCCTAAGGAGACTCTGATTAATTGCACACAAGTCCAGCAGCCCGGTTGGCGCTGACCTGCTCTAGACTGTCGATGCCCTGGACGGGCATCGTCAAGCCCCCAGGGATGGGTTCACGGCGTGTCTAGAGCAGGTCAGTGACAACTGGGCCGACACCGTAACTGATTTAATCAGTGCTTTCCTAATACGCCTTTCCAGCCCACTCCGGCTGGAAAGGCGTACCTATAACAGCTGGCATGCCGTTCTCTGCATACACCAGATCACGGATCTGTCCCCAGTCCAGCCGATACCCCTCCACCTTGGCGCCCTGCGCAGCCAACAGACTCTGCATTGCTGCCTGGCGATCCAGCGTTGAAGGCATACCGTGTTCATCCAATGGCGTATGCACCTCAAGGTACAGTTTGCCTTCGTGCACACCAAGCTTGAACGGTTGATTAACGATGGTTACCTGGGTACCGATCGGAATATGCGGGTAAAGCTCGGTAATGTCCGCATTGTTCATGCGAAAGCAGCCATGGCTGACCCGCATACCAATACCGAATTGCTTGTTGGTGCCATGAATCACATAGGCCCCCATGGCCAGATTCATCTTGAACGGCCCCATGGGATTGTCCGGCCCCGGCGGCACTACCGCCGGCAGGTATTCGCCTTGTGCGGCATGCTCTTCACGAATCGACTGGGGAGGATACCAGGATGGATTTGCTTCCTTGCGCGCAACCCGGGTTTGACCAATGGGTGAGGACCACCCCTCTCGGCCGATGCCCACCGGATAGGTCATGACCTGCCCACCGCCTGGCGGGAAGTAGTACAGCCGGTATTCCGGCAGGTTGATGACAATCCCTTCACGCGGCGCATCGGGCAAGATGTGCTTACCCGGCATTACCACCTGCACCCCTTCACCTGGCAACCAGGGATCGATGTCCGGGTTGGCCGCCAACAGTTCCAGATAGCCGAAACCGTACATTTCGCCAAGATCGGCGAAAGTATTCTCGAACCGAGCCTCGACGCTGTAAATACGTCCGACCAGCTCCTGGCCCGGAGCCAGATCGTAGCTAGTAGCCATAGCCGGAGCAGCCAGCAGCAAGCTCAGCAAACCACCCAGCAGTCTAGTCCTGGATCCACTCATCGTTCAGCTTCCTCCAACCCCACTCAGCTCTATCTGCATAGACAACCCTGACAGCTCAGCATTCCGAGTGACCGGGCGTCGTACCTGACGTTGCTCGCGAGCCATAGCCAGGCACGCCGGACACAGGCCGCGCAACGCTTGACGGGTTACTTCGCGATAGACCGGCCGTGATGGCAAAAGATCCCCGCACAAGGTTCGCTCCAGCGGCACATCCAGCCGCAGATTGATATCCACCAGGTGCACATGCCAGGGATTGCGGACAAACAGATCCTGCTGCTCATCCTGCTCCACCATGCACCACCGCCTTGCCATCCAGGACAACGTCACCTGGAGTTCCTCATCATTCAATATCCTCGGACCGTGATTGCAGCCACTGTTCAATGGCCGGCCAGGTATTATCCAGGATTATGGGCTGAGCCGCAGCGGTTGGGTGAATGCCATCAGCCTGCATCAGGTTGTCCTCGCCGGCCACCCCTTCCAGGACGAACGGCACCAGCGGCACCTCGTGGGCCTGACTGACATCGACGAAGACCTGTTCAAACGCTCGGGTGTAACGCACCCCGTAATTGGGCGGAATGCGGATACCCAGCAGCAACGCATCAGCCCCGCTGCTCTGCACACTGCGCACCATACTGGAAAGATTCTGTTGCATATTGGCCGGAGGCAATCCACGCAAGCCGTCATTACCACCCAATTCGATCATCACCAAGGCCGGCTGATAGCGCTCCAGCAGGCTCGGCAAGCGGGCTAACCCACCAGCGGTGGTGTCACCACTGACCGAAGCATTGATCACCTCATAAGGATAGCCATGCTGCTGCAAACGCTCCTGCAGCAGGCTGACCCAGCCCTGCTCAAGTTCCAGACCGAATGCGGCGCTGATACTATCGCCAACAACCAACAGACTCTGTGCATTGGCCGGCAGCGCCAGCCAGCCGGCCAGGCACAGGGCCAGCCAGGATTTCCAGACAGTTTTCAAGGCAGATACCATGTCAGACAGCGTGATCGTTGCCAGCCACCTTAGCAAAGTCGTTCGTACCTCGGAAGCCGAGCTCACCATCCTCGACGACGTCAGTCTGCATATCGCCCGCGGCGCTAGTGTCGCCATTGTCGGGGCATCCGGTTCGGGCAAATCAACCCTGCTCAGCCTGCTGGCCGGGCTCGATTTGCCAACCAACGGCGAAGTCGAACTGGCCGGCAAACCACTCAGCCAACTTGACGAAGACCAGCGTGCGGCACTCAGGGCCGAGCATGTTGGCTTCGTATTCCAGTCCTTCCAGTTACTCGCCAGCCTGACCGCGCTGGAGAATGTCATGCTGCCGCTGGAGCTGCATGGCCGCAGCGACGCCCGCGAGCGGGCAGCCCAACTGCTCGAACGGGTTGGCCTGGCCCAGCGCCTAAGCCACTATCCGCGCCAGCTTTCCGGTGGGGAACAGCAGCGCGTGGCGATTGCCCGAGCCTTCGCCAGCGAACCGGACATCCTGTTCGCCGACGAGCCAACCGGCAACCTCGACGCCAAAACCGGCCAGCGCATTACCGACCTGCTGTTCGAGCTCAACCGTGAACAGGGCACCACCCTGATCATGGTCACCCACGACGCACGCCTGGCCGAGCGCTGCCAATACGCCCTGCATCTGGAAGCCGGCCGCTTGCTGGAGCAGGCCGCATGAGCCGAGAACATTCTGCTCAGCTGGCCAGCCGCCTGCTGGCCCGTGAATGGCGCGCCGGAGAGCTGCGAGTGCTGGTCCTGGCGCTGATCATCGCCGTTCTGGTCAGCACCGCGATCAGTTTCTTCACTGACCGCCTGCAACGCGGCATGGCCAGCCGCGCCGCCGAATTTCTCGGCGCCGACATGCTGATCTCATCTCGCGATCCGCTACCGCCACTGTACGCCGAACAGGCCAGCAGCCGTGGCCTGGAATGGACCGAAGTGGTCGAATTCTCCAGCGTCATGGCCAGCGACAGCGATATGCAGCTCTCTAGTGTCAAAGCGGTGGGGCCCGGCTATCCCTTGCGTGGCCAGGTCCGCATCAGCGACCGACTGTTTGGCCAGGAGCAGGTGGCCGAGCAGACGCCAGCCCCTGGCGAGCTCTGGGTCGAACCCCGACTGGTCAGCGTGCTTGGCGTGGATATTGGCGACACCCTGGAAGTCGGACTGTCGGAACTGCGGATTGACGCATTGCTGACCCACGAACCCGATCGCGCCGGCGACTTCTATAGCCTGACACCACGGGTGCTGATGAACCTGGCTGACCTCGAGGCCACCGGCATCATCCAACCCGGCAGCCGAGTACGCTATCGATTGCTGGTCAGCGGCCCGGAAACAGCCCTGGCCGATTATCGTCAGTGGTTACAACCACGCCTGAACGAGCACCAAAGGCTGGTGACCGTTGGTGACGACAACCGGCAGATCGGCAATGCGCTGGAACGCGCCAACCAGTTCCTCGGTTTGGCCAGCATTGCCGCAGTGGTACTGGCCGGGGTGGCGGTTGCGCTCTCAGCCAACCGCTTCGCCAGCCGCCACTTCGACACCAGCGCCCTGCTGCGCTGTCTGGGTGCCAGCCGCCGTCTGGTACTCAAGGTATTTCTGGTGCAACTGGCCTGGCTCGGCCTGCTGGCCACCCTGATCGGGCTGGCACTGGGCTGGCTGATGCAATGGGGGCTGGTGTACCTGCTGGCTGATTTGCTGCCTCCGGACATTCCCCGTCCCGGCCTGACGCCGCTCCTGATCGGTACCGCCACCGGGCTGGTCGGGCTGATCGGCTTCGCCCTGCCACCGCTGCTCAGACTCGGCCGAGTTTCGCCCCTGCGAGTTCTGCGCCGCGACCTGGCGCCACTACCGAGCAGCGGCTGGGTTATCTATGGCCTGGCCCTGGGCTCGCTAACGCTGTTGATGTGGCAGTTCACCAGCAATCTGCCAATCACCCTGGCGGTTGTTTTTGGTGGTGCTCTGGCGTCTCTGTTGCTCGGCCTGCTGGCCTGGGCCCTGCTCAAGCAAACCGGCGCCAGGCTGCGCAACGCCAGCCTGGCCTGGCGCCTGGGTAGCGGGCAATTGCTCAAGCAGCCAACCACCGCAGCCGGGCAGATTCTGGCCTTCGGCCTGATTCTGATGTCCATGGTGGTTATCCTGATTCTGCGTACCGAACTGCTCGACACCTGGCAGGCCCAGTTGCCGGATGATGCCCCCAACCACTTCGCCCTGAACATTCTGCCCAGCGAAGCCGAGGCCTTTACCGCCAAACTGGAACAGATTGGCGCTCGCGCCGCCCCACTCTACCCGGTCAGCCCCGGCCGGCTGATCGAAGTCAACGGCCAACCGGTGCGTGATCTGGTCACCAAGGACAGCCAGGCCGAGCGAGCAATCAACCGCGATCTGAGCCTGACCTGGTCCGCCACCCTGGCCACTGACAACCGCTTGAGCGCAGGCCGCTGGTTCGACCAGTTGCCGGATGACCGTCACTGGGTTTCGGTCGAAGCCGGACTGGCAGACAACCTTGGCGTCAGCCTTAACGATGACCTAACCTTCGTGATCGCCGGCCAGCAGATCCAGGCCCGGGTCGGCAGCATTCGGGACGTCGAATGGGACAATTTCACCCCGAATTTCTTCATGATTTTCTCCCCCGGCACCCTCGACGGCATGCCCCTAACCCTATTGACCAGCTTCAGCCTGCCAAGTACTGAACGCGAAGCTCTGCGCGATCTGGCACGGGCCTTTCCAGCCATGACCCTGCTTGAGGTCGAAGCCATACTGGCACAGATCCGCGACATCCTGGCCCAGGTCACGCTGGCCGTTGAATACGTCCTGCTGTTCGTCCTGCTGGCCGGCTTTACCGTTCTGTTCGCCGCCTTGCAGGCTACCCTGGATGAGCGTCTCTACGAAGGTGCACTGCTGCGCACCCTGGGCGCCGGCCGACCACTGCTGCAAAAGGCCAATCGCCTGGAATTCGCCCTACTGGGAGCGCTGGCTGGGTTACTGGCCATCGCCGCCGCCGAGCTGATCACCCTGCTGCTCTACCGCCAGGCGCTGGATCTGAGCTGGAGTCCGCACTTTGGGCTATGGCTGCTGGTTCCGCTGACCGGAGCCTTACTGATTGGACTGGCTGGAGCCTGGGGTACCCGCCCGGTCGTAGAACAAAGCCCCATGCGCCTGATCAATCGGGGAGTCTGAATGAGCCGCTACCGCCCGCCCCGCAGCGCCGGAACCCCGCTGATCACCGCCCAAGGGGCCCAGCGCCTGCGCGATGAATTGCACGAGCTTTGGCATGTGCGTCGCCCGGCGGTCACCCAGGCGGTCAGCGAAGCCGCCGCGCTGGGCGATCGCTCGGAGAATGCCGAATATATCTATGGCAAGAAGATGCTGCGCGAGATCGACAGCCGAGTGCGCTTTTTGCGCAAACGCCTGGAAAACCTCAAGGTCGTTGATCAGCCGCCCAGCGACCCCAGCAAGGTTTTTTTCAGCGCCACGGTAGAGCTGGAAGATGAGGACGGCCAAAGCTTGACCGTACGTATTGTCGGGCCCGACGAAATCGACCCCAAGCGCCAACACATCAGCATCGACAGCCCCATGGCCCGAGCGCTATTGGGCAAAGCCCTGGACGACGAAGTAATCGTCCAGGCCCCGGCTGGCGAGCGTTGTTACTGGATTGTCGCGATTCGCTATTAGGGTCTGTTGCCGTTTCATCGCAAACCGCGTTGCTGCGAAAAATGTCGCCAGGCCAGGCGTGGGACGCAGGGAATGGTTACTCCCTTGCCAAGTCCCACAACGACGCATGGCGACATTTTACGCGCAACCCGAAGGGCCGGGCCTGTTTTTGCGCGATGCCGCGTTACTCAATGCTTATTTGGCCCACCAAACCTCGCATTTCGCGCCTTGCCTCGCGCAAAAACAGGCTCCGGCGCGGTTGCGATGAAACGGCAACAGACCCTAGCTACGCCCATGCGGCAGAGTTAAATCCATTCCCTCGCCAAGCGGCACCACCCGAGTCGGGTTGATCATGTCGTGGCTGTAGTAATAGTGCTGTTTGATGTGCCAGAAATCCACGGTCTCGGCCACACCCGGCCACTGATACAGCTCCCGGGTATAACCGGCCAGGTTCGGGTAGTCCTCGATCCGCCGCAGATTGCATTTGAAATGACCGTGGTATACCGGATCGAAACGCACCAGCGTGGTAAACAGCCGCCAGTCGGCCTCAGTCACCTGCGCGCCAGCCAGATAACGGCGCTCACCAAGCAGGTGTTCAAGCCAGTCAAGCGCCGCGAACAACGTACGGCAGGCCTGCTCATAGGCCTGTTGACTGGTAGCAAAGCCCGCCTTGTAAACACCATTGTTGATTTCATCGTAAATACGCCGATTGAGCCGCTCGATCTCTTCGCGCAATGACGGCGGGTAATAATCGTCCGAGTTGCCGGTCAGGCTGTCGAACGCCGAGTTGAACAGACGAATGATCTCCGAAGACTCGTTGTTGACGATGGTGTCTTCCTGCCGATCCCACAGCACCGGGACCGTCACCCGCCCGCTGTAATCGGCTTTGGCTCGGGTATAGAGCTGATGATGCCGGGTATAGCCGTGCAGAGGTTCCGGGTTGTCGTAAACCCAGCCCTCATCCAGCATGTGCGGATGCACCACGCTGACCCCGATATGTGACTCCAACCCCTTGAGCTTGCGCATGATCAGGGTTCGATGAGCCCAGGGACAGGCGAGCGACACGTACAGGTGATAACGCCCGGAGTCTGGACTGAAACGCCCGCCGGGTTCAATGCTGTGACGGAACCCTGCATCCTCCCGAATGAACGCTCCGTCACTGGCTTCAGTGTCATACCACTCGTCGTACCAGGTACCTTCAACCAGGCGGCCCATACGCTACTCCTTGTGAAAATTACTGCCGACAGAGTGGCAGTCATCGACGTTTTTTACCAGTCGAGAAAAACCCTGCAGCAATCAGGCCAGAAAACGCGTATACTACGCCATTATCATATCCCCCAAGGTTTACTTCTCGTATGTCCGATACCGCTCCGGCGGCGACGCAGTTTGCCGATCTCGGCTTGCCTGCAGCGCTTCTCGAGGCTCTCAACAGCCTCGGTTATGAAACCCCCTCCCCGATTCAGGCTGAGGCCATTCCGACCCTGCTCGAGGGTCATGACCTCCTCGGCCTGGCTCAAACCGGCACCGGCAAGACCGCAGCGTTCGCGTTGCCGGTACTGGCCGGCATCGACCCGAGCCTGCGTGCCACCCAGGCCCTGATTCTGACCCCAACCCGGGAGCTGGCCCTGCAGGTCGCCGAAGCGCTGCAGCGCTATGCCCAGAACCTGCGTGGCTTCTCGGTCCTGGCCCTGTACGGCGGCTCGGCCTTTGCCCCACAGTTCAAGGCGCTGGAACGCGGCGTACAGGTCGTGGTCGCGACGCCTGGTCGACTGACCGACCACCTGCGTCGCGGCAGTCTGAAACTTCAGCAACTGCGCTTTCTGGTGCTCGATGAAGCCGATGAAATGCTCAAGATGGGCTTTGCCGACGACCTCGAGGCAGTTTTCGATGAAGTTCCGGACAACACCCAGAAGGCCCTGTTCTCCGCAACAATGCCGCCCGGGGTGCGTAACGTAGCGCGCAATCATCTGCGCGACCCGAAAGAGATTCGCCTGCACAGCGGCGCCAAGAGCAGCCTGGAAACCATTACCCAGAAAGTCTGGGAAGTGGCCAACCACCACAAACTCGACGCCATGACCCGCCTGCTCGAAGTCGAGCCGGTTGAAGCCATGATCGTATTCGTGCGGACCAAAACCGCCAGCCTGGAACTGGCCGAGCGCCTCGAAGCTCGCGGCTTTGCTGCAGCGGCGCTGAACGGCGATCTCAGCCAGCAACTGCGTGAGCAGGTGGTCGACCGCCTCAAGCGCGGCCTATTGGATATCGTGGTTGCCACCGATGTTGCCGCCCGCGGCCTGGACGTCGAGCGCATCACTCACGTACTCAACTACGACCTGCCGCACGACAGCGAGTCCTACGTACACCGTATTGGCCGTACCGGCCGGGCTGGCCGCCAGGGCACTGCAATCCTGTTCGCCACCCCGCGCGAACGGCGTCTGCTGCATGTACTGGAGAAAGCCACCGGGCAGAAAATCGAGCCCCAGGCTCTGCCCAGCGCCGATGCCGTACGCAGCGGCCGGCTGAACAAACTGGCAACCCGACTGAACAGCGCCAGCGAGCAATCCGGCGCCCTGCACGAGCAACTGGTACATGACCTGCAGGAACTGACCAGCCTGGACGCCACCGAACTGGCCGCCTGCCTGCTGTCAATCCTGCCGGGCGCCAAAGCCCTGTTGGAGCCGGTTGCAGACCTGCCTTCAGCGCCTGCGCGCCGTGAACGCGACAGCCTGGCTGAACGCGACAGCGGCCTGGTGCGCTACAAGGTCCAGGGCGGACGCAGCAATGGCCTGCTGCCAAAACCTCTGGTCGAGGCCCTGGTCAAGCATGCCGGCCTGCAGAAGAGCCAGATCGGCAACATCAAGCTGTTCAACGAGCATACTGCCGTCTACCTGCCGCAACTCGACAGCTCGACACTCAACCGTCTGGCTGGTATCGAGATCAACGGCATGGCTCTGCAGATCAAGGCCTGGCCGTTGCCGCCCGGCGAGACCGAACATCGCCCACGGCACCACAAGCCGCGGCGCGACTTCGCCGGCAAGCAGCCCCCACGCAAAGGCAAGCCTCGCGGCAACGCCTAACACCGATGGAATGGATCGATATCGGCGTCAATCTTACTGACGCCGCCTTCGACAAGGACCGGGACCAGGTGCTGGAACGCGCCTGGCAAGCCGGTATCAGTCAGATCCTGCTTACCGCCACCTCCCTGGAAAATTGCCATCAGGTTCAGCAACTGTGTGCCGAAGCGCCTCAGCGGCTGTTCTGCACCGCGGGCGTTCACCCGCATGACGCCCGCCACTGGCAAGCCCATTCCAGCGTTGAACTACGCCAACTCGCCCAGGCTGATTGCGTCAAGGCCATTGGTGAATGCGGCCTGGACTTCAATCGCGACTTCTCCCCCCGCCCACAGCAGCGCAAGGCACTGGAAGACCAGCTCAGCCTCGCCGCTGAACTGGGCATGCCGGTGTTTCTGCATGAACGCGAGGCCAGTCAGACCCTGCGGGAAATACTCCGCGACTACCGTGACCAACTCCCGGCGGCAGTAGTGCACTGTTTCACTGCCGACCGCACGGCGCTGTACGGCTATCTGGATCTGGACCTGCACATCGGCATCACCGGCTGGATCTGCGATGAGCGCCGCGGCACCCACCTGCATCCCCTGGTCGCCGATATTCCAGCCGGCCGGCTGATGCTGGAAACCGACGCGCCCTGGCTGCTTCCGCGGACACTCGCCAACAAACCGAAGAGTCGACGCAACGAGCCGGCCTGGCTGCTGGAAGTAGCCCGTACCGTCGCCGCCTGCCGCAACGAATCGCTGGAACAACTGGCCAAACATACCAGCGAAACCGCCCGTCAGTGCTTCAACCTGCCAACTCCCGACGCGTAGTCTATAGTCTGCTGGCACAGTGTCATCCTGCACTAAGGAAGCGGCATGCCAGAACCCAGCCAATCGGAACGCCCTACCTCAGCATTTCCCTGGCCAGCACTGCTGTTGGCCAGCACCCTGATCCTGATTACCGGGCTATTGCTGGCCCTGCTCCACTACCAGTTGCACAGCCGGGCCATGCTCAGCAGCGGCAATGCACTGTTCAACCAGATTGCCAAGCAACTCCAGTACAGCCTGGCTGCCACCTACAATCCGCCCAGACGAGCACTGAACCTACTGGCGCTGGATGCACTGCCTGACACCGAAAACCTTGAGCAGCGCTTGACCCGCATCCCGATGCTGGCCCAGGTCCTGACCGACAATCCACAGCTCAACTCGGTGTATATCGGCTGGGACAGCGGCGATTATCTGATGCTGCGACCGCTACCCAACGCGGCCAGCCGAGACCGCTTCAACGCCCCCCAGGCTGCCCACTGGATGGTCTGGCATATCGCTGCCGGGCAGCACCGGCGCCCGGTCGTCATCCATCTGTATCTGGATCAAACCTTCAAGCTGCTTGAGAGCCAGCACCCGCCGCATGACGGCTTCGATCCTCGCAACCGCCCCTGGTACGAGGCTGCCCAAGCCAGCGCCAATCAAATCATCACCACTCCCTACGTGTTCTTCTCCACCAACGAATTTGGCACCACCATGGCCAGGCCCGTCGGCGACAACGCCGTACTCGGTGCCGACCTGACCCTGAGCCAGCTTTCCACGCTGCTGGCGGAACACCGGATAACCCCCTCCAGTGAACTGCTGATCTACGACGCCGAAGGCACCGTAATCGCCTATCACGATGTACAGCGCATCATCAGCACCAGCCGCAGCGGCCCCTTACGCCTGAAGCGTTTCAACGAACTGGGCAGCACCCTGTTGGCTGCTCTGGCACTGGACGGCTATCAGGTCGAGCGGCAGCAGACCCTGACCCTGGAGGGCCGCCACTGGCAGGTATTGCAGCAACGCCTGCCAGTCAAAGATACTCCCGACAGCTACCTGGCCATACTAGTCCCTGACGATGAACTGCTGACTGACGCTTACCGGATCCGCCGCCAAAGCGTGTTCGCCACTTTGCTGCTGATGCTGGTGCTGGTACCACTGGTCTGGTTGGCGGCGCGGCGCCGCTCTGGAACGCGTTAAGCCCTTGGCTGAGACACGCTTTTGCGGGATGATGAGCCATTGTTAATGCCAACCAGCAGCGCTGTCGGAGCCTCTATGCCCCTCTTCAACAAACAACGTCTGTGCTGCCTGATCACTGCGCTGGGTCTCTCCTTCGCTGCACCGCTATGGGCGGAATCCGGCGATCAGGGCCGCCTGCCCGGCCAGATCAGCACGGCACTGGCCAACGCGCAAATTCCGGCCAACGCCTTCGCCCTCGCGGTCATCCCTCTGGAAGGTCAGGGCATGCCTCAGTTCGTCAACGCCGACCAGCCACTCAACCCGGCCTCGACCATGAAGCTGGTGACAACCTACGCAGCGCTGGAACTGCTTGGCCCAACCTATCAATGGCACACCGACCTGTACGGCACCGGCCCGATCGACAACGGCGTGCTACAGGGGGATCTAGTTTTTCGCAGCAATGGCGATCCCAAGCTGACCATGGAGCGGATCTGGCTGATGCTGCGTGACCTGCGCGCCGCCGGAGTCCGTACTATCAGCGGCGATCTGGTGCTGCAACCAGCAGACCTGCGCTTCCCGGCCAACCCGGTGCGCTTTCAGGATGACGGTAACGACCCCAGCCGCCCGTTTCTGGTGGAGCCAGATCCGCTGCTGAGCAACCTCAAGCTGTTCACCCTCAGCACCTTTGGCGAGTCCGGCGGCGTGCGTGCGCACCTGGAGCCGGCCCTGCCAGAGCTGCAGATCGACAATCAACTGAAGTTGCTGCCGGCGGTCCGCTCCTGCCCCTGGCCCAACATCACCTACGGACTGCAGGACCATGGCAGCCACGCTAGGCTGACGCTGACCGGCAGCCTGCACCAGGGTTGCAGCGCGCAACGCTATCTGTCCGCGCTTGACGCCAGTACCTATACCGGCAGCCTGATTCGCACCCTGTGGCAGGAAATGGGCGGCACCATCGCTGGAACCACCCGAATTGGCCGTACTCCGGCCAACGCCCGCCTGCTGGCGCGCAGCTACTCACCAGATCTGGTCCAGGTAGTGCGCGACATCAACAAGTACAGCAACAACACCATGACCCGGCAGTTGTTTCTGACCATCGGCCGCGAACGACGCAGCGCCAATGACGCCGACGATCACCAGGCCGCCACCCGGGCAATCAACCAATGGCTGAGCGGCAAGGGCATTCAGCCACGTGGCCTGGTACTGGATAATGGCTCTGGCCTGTCACGTATTGAACGCATGACTGCGCGTGATCTGGCCATGATGCTGGAGTCGGCCTGGCAAAGCCCGTTTGCTGCGGAGTTCATCGCATCCATGCCGCTGGCGGCCATGGACGGCACCATGCGCCGGCGCCTGCGTGGCACGCCAGTGGCCGGCGAAGCGCACATCAAGACCGGCTCGCTGCGCAATGTCCGGGCCATCGCCGGCATAACCCGTGATGCCAACGGCCAGTCCTGGGCCGTCGCGGCAATCATCAACCATGGCGCGGCCGGCGCTGGACGCGAAGCGCTGGATCTGGTGCTTCAGGACGTACACCGCCGCGTACCGACCGACGTCGCCAGCCACAAACAACAGTGACCGTCAGGGCCTGTTGCCTGACCCGGCGTGCCTATCGCCGGGTCAGACGCCAGGTCCGATGAATCTTCGGATTACGCTGGAAGTCCCGATCAACAGTCTGCGCAGATATATCCTCGACCTGATAACGCTGCTCCAATTCCGGATCAAGCTTGAAACGACGGAAGTTGTTGGAGAAGTACAGCACCCCGCCTTTGGCCAGACGCGCCATGGCCATGTCCAGCAGGCGCACGTGGTCACGCTGAACATCGAACACATCATCCAGGCGCTTGGAGTTGGAGAAGGTCGGCGGATCAATGAAGATCAGATCGTACTCACCCCGATCCGCCTCCAGCCACTGCATCACATCGGCGCGCTCCAGGCGATGCAGATCAGACAAACCGTTCAGTGACAGGTTACGCCGCGCCCAATCCAGATAGGTCTTGGACAGATCGACGCTGACCGTACTACGCGCACCAGCGACCGCCGCATGCACGCTGGCCGTAGCGGTATAGCAGAACAGGTTGAGAAAACGCTTGCCCGCCGCCTCAGAGGCCAGCCGCAGGCGCATTGGCCGGTGATCAAGGAACAAGCCGGTATCCAGATAGTCGGTCAGATTGACCAACAAACGGACCTGACCTTCACACACCTCCAGAAACTGACCACGCTGATCCATACGCTGGTACTGCTGCTTGCCTGCCTGACGCTGACGCTGCTTGAGCACAATCCGCTCAGGCGCCACCCCCAGTACCTGCGGCAAAGCCACCAGTACATCCTGAAGCCGGGCCTGAGCTTTATCCTCACTGATCGAGGCCGGCGCTGCATATTCCTGCACATGCACCCACCCATCGTACCAGTCGACAGCCACGGCGAATTCGGGCATATCGGCATCGTACAGACGGTAGCAGTCGATCCCCTGTTGACGCGCCCACTTGCCCAGCGTCTTGAGGTTCTTGCGCAACCGGTTGGCGAACATCTGCGCCGACTCGCTGAGCCGCGCCTGACTGGCTGGACTCTCCTGACTGGCAGATGCATCGCTCTCTCCGGCCTTGCCGGTCAGGTAGCTTTGCGCTTCAAGCTTCATCAGCAGCAGCTTGCACGGCAAAGCTCCATTGAACAGCGCATACTGCTTGTGGCTGCGAATCCCCATGCGCTTGCCCAGGTCCGGGTTACCGGTAAAGATTGCCGCCTGCCAGCCCGGGCAACGCTCACGCAGCACCTCACCGAGTTTCTGATACAGGTAAACCAGGCTGGCGGTATCGCCCAACCGCTCACCGTAGGGCGGATTGCACACCACCAGGCCGGTTTGCCCCTGATCCGGATGCGGTTCAAAGCTGGCCAGCTCGCCCTGATAGACCTTGACCCACTCGCCCAGACCGGCGCGCTGGATATTGTTGCGCAGCGGCTGCAACAGGCGTGGATCGGCCTCATAACCACGAATCCATAACGGTCGACGGCTCAGCCCCTGCTCGGCTCGGCCCCGAGCCTCATCCACCAGGCGCTGCCACAGCGCCGGAACATGTTGCTGCCAGCCACTGAACCCCCAGTGCTGGCGTTGCAGGTTGGGCGCGATATCAGCGGCGATCAATGCCGCTTCGACCAGAAAGGTCCCGGAACCACACATGGGGTCGGCCAGCGCAGCACCCTGGCTGGCCAGTTCTGGCCAGCCAGCCCGGATCAGAATCGCCGCAGCCAGGTTTTCCTTGAGCGGCGCAGCCCCTTGCTGGAGGCGATAGCCCCGCTGGTGCAGGCTCTGCCCGGACAAATCCAGCGCCAACTGCACCTCTCCCCGGCGGCAATGCACATTGATTCGCAGATCCGGCTGTTTGCGGTCGACACTGGGACGACTGCCATCAGCCTGGCGCAACTGATCGACAATTGCGTCCTTGACCTTGAGTGCGCCGAAATGGGTATTGTCTACGCCCTGAAGCTGGCCGCTGAAATCAATCGCCAGACTGCCGCTGACCGCCAGATGATCAGCCCAGTCGATCGCCTGAACACCCCGATACAGATCCTCTGCACTGGTCGCAGGAAAACGCGCTAACACCAACAACACACGGTTGGCCAAACGCGACCACAGACAGGTGCGATAGGCTTGCTCCAGCGTGCCTTCAACGCTGACCCCAGCCAGGGTTTCCTTCGTCGAGTCGATCCCCAAGGTATGCAGTTCGTCGAGCAGCAGACCCTCGATCCCCTTCGGGCAGGTTACAAAAAATTCAAGAGTCTCACGCATCCGGTTGATTTCCAGTGTTCTATTACAGTTTTATGTCCTAACTCCACTAACCAGCTTTGGAGGTATGACGAATTGGTCTTTCGGAGCTACCGCCCTATAGGGTACAACAGCATCATGTCTTGAGCGTCGGTGTATCGAGAATCGGCCTGCTGGAACGGTTTGGCGATTCTCGGGTATCGGGAGGTTATCCCGATACCAATACTCCGTGGCGGCCGTTTGTCGCACGGGTAGTTGAACCACACGAGGGCTTTACCATATGAGAAGACTCAAGCGTGATCCGATGGAACGAGCATTTCAGCGCGGTTATCAACATGGTGTTCAGGGCAAGTCCCGCGATTCCTGTCCTTTCAATACTCCCAGCGCCCGGCAGAACTGGATGAATGGCTGGCGTGAAGGTCGGGCCGATCATTGGGCCGGCTTTACCGGTATTTCCGGTGTGCATCGATTAAACGAGATGCATGCCGTAGGCTGACCTCCCTACTTTGACGATTTTCTCCCAAGGCGCTCTTCCACAGCGCCGGGCCCTAGCGGCCCAAGGCCCCCGCTCTGCGGGGGCCATTTATTTTGGGCCACCTCAAGATGGAGATTCAGTGGCCCGCAGCGCCGCAATGGCATCCACGCACTCGCGAACCAGTTCTGGCCCACGGTAGATAAAGCCGCTGTAGAGTTGCACCAGACTGGCACCTGCACGAATTTTCTCCGCCGCATCGGCGCCCGACAGAATCCCGCCAACCCCGATGATCGGCAGTTTGCCACCCAGCTCGCCAGCCAGCACTTTGATGACCTCGGTTGAAGCCTGAGTCAAGGGACCACCGGACAGACCACCGGCTTCATCAGCATGCTTGAGGCCTTCAACCGCCGAGCGCTCCAGAGTGGTGTTAGTGGCAATCACCGCATCCATACCCTGTTCGACCAGAGTATTGGCCACCAGCCCCAGTTCCTCGGGCGTCATATCCGGTGCGATCTTGATCGCCACCGGCACATAACGGCCGTGCTCGGCCTGCAGCTGGATCTGGCATTGCTTGATCTGCTCCAGCAGCAGCTTCAGCGCATCGCCGTACTGCAGAGTGCGCAAACCAGGCGTATTGGGCGATGACAGGTTGAGCGTGACATAGTCGGCCCGACCATAGACCTTGCGCAGGCAATGCAGGTAATCATCGACCGCGTTCTCGACCGGCGTTACCGCATTCTTGCCGATATTGATGCCCAGCACCCCACGGTAGCGGGTAGCCTCCAGACGCTCCAGCAGGGCATCCACCCCCAGATTGTTAAACCCCATACGATTGATGATCGCCTCACGCTCCGGCAGCCGAAACAGACGCGGTTTGGGGTTGCCCGCTTGCGGCCGTGGGGTAACGGTCCCGACTTCGATAAAGCCGAAGCCCATGGCCGCCAGACCATCGACCGCCAATGCGTTCTTATCCAGACCGGCAGCCAGACCGACCGGATTGTCGAAGCTCAAGCCCAGCACCTGCACCGGCTGTGGCGCAACAGGTCGCACCAAGCGTTCTGCCAGCCCCAAACGCCCGGCGGCACCAATCAGGTCCAGCGCCAGATCATGGGAGGTTTCAGCCGGTAGACGGAACAGCAGCGAGCGCAGGGTCGAGTACATGGAGCGTGCCTTGTGCGGGAATGGACTGGCGCAGAGTATACAGCCCCGCCGTCAGGGCTGCACGGGCAAGCGCAGCCGTACAGCCAAACCACCATGAGCCGATTGATCCAGCTCCATCTGCCCACCATAAACCTCGACCAGATCGGCGACAATCGCCAACCCCAGACCATGACCACTGACCTGTTCATCCAGCCGTGTGCCTCGCTGCAAGACCTTGTCCCGCTCGTCTGCGGCAATGCCCGGGCCATCGTCCTCGACGCTGAGCCGCAGCTCACCGCCTTGCAGTTGCCAATCGAGCCAGACCCCGGTACGCGCCCATTTACAGGCGTTGTCGAGCAGATTACCCAACAGCTCGAGCATGTCCTCCCGCTCGAACGGCCAGTCACCACGATACTGTTCTGGCAGGTACAGCCGGAGCTGGTCGCCATGGATGCTGTGCAGCGACTGCACCAGCCAAGGCAGATCCTGAGCCGGATCGAAGCGCTGGCCAACCTGCCGTTCAGGCGCCAGCCGGGCCTTCTGCAACGCTCGCTCAAGCTGCTGACGCATGACCAGCAACTGGCTCTGCATAGCTTTGAGACTATCCGGTCCGATCTGGCTGGCCTGTTGCTGAAGCTGGCTATCGAGTGCCGCCAAGGGCGTTTTCAGCGCATGCCCAAAATCAGCAAGCCCGCTGCGTGAGCGCTTGATAATGCGCTCAACCTGACGACCCAGATGGTTGATTTCCTCCACCAGCGGGCGGAACTCCAGCGGCACCGCCTCGTTCAACACCAGGCGCTGGCCGGTATGCCATTCAGCCAACTCATCCCGAGCCTGACCCAACGGGCGCAATGCGCGGCGCAGCAACCACTGCTGGAGTAGCAGACTGAACAGAATCACCACACCCCCCAGCCCCCAGATCAACCATCGGGCCCGGTCAAAGGATGCCAACAAGGGCTGGTAATCAATCGCCACACTGATCAGGAAATGTTGCTCACCTTTCTGATAGTTTCCCGACCACACCAGCAACTCTTGTCCCTGGGGCCCTGGGGCCAATACGTCGTGCAACCCCGGATCACTTTCGAGCGGCAGGCGCTGATCCCACAATGAGCGTGAGCGCCAGCGCCCGTCCGGGCTGTCGATCACGAAATAACGGCCGGAGAACGGGCGCTGGTAGTCAGGGTCAATACGCAGACTGTCGAGATAGAATCCCTGATCACCCGGCGTGATGGCCGCCAGCAGCGAGTCGGTTTCACTTTGCAACACAGTGGTCAGATAGCGTCTGAGCGCCTGATCGAACAACCAGACACTGCCCTGCCCGATCAGCACCACGGTAATCAGCAGAGTTACCAGCAATCCACCACCCAAACGGCGACTGATAGAACTCATGGTGCCAATCCGACAAACACGTAGCCTTGGCCACGCCGTGTAGCAATCGCATCGCGGCCAAGCTTGCGACGCAGGTGATTGATCTGCACCTCGATCACATTGGAGTCGCGATCAGCCTCGTAATCGTATAGGTGATCGCTCAACCGGCTTTTCGACAGGACCTTGCCAGCGTTGAGCATCAGATAACGCAGTAGCTTGAACTCGCTGGCCGACAGTGCAACATCTTCAAACCCCGGGCCTGAGACCTGCTGGCGCTGCTCATCCAGACGCAAGCCACCGGCTTCCAGCCAGGGCTGCGGGTCACGCCCATGACTGCGGCGCAGCAGCGCCTGAACCCGCAGCAGCAACTCCTCATGATGAAAGGGTTTGCCCAGATAGTCGTCGGCACCAGCCTTGAGCCCTTCAACGCGCTCACTCCAACTGCCACGGGCAGTCAGAATCAATACCGGCACATCAATCCCGGCGGCGCGCCAGTTACGCAGGATATCCAGGCCGCTGCGCCCTGGCAGGCCCAGATCCAGAACGACCAGATCATAAGGCTCCTGCTCGCCCAGGTACTGGCCATCCCGGCCATCGGCGCGCCAGTCGACCACATAGCCGGCCTCCTTGAACAGCGCACAGAGGCTATCGGCCAATGACACGTTGTCTTCCAGCAGCAGCAAACGCATCAGTCGTCCTCGTCGATCTCGAGCAACTGCCCGGTCACTGCATCATATTCCAGTTCGATTACCCGCCGCCCCTCGGTCACTATCTCGATCTCATACACATAACGGCCATCGTCCCACTCCAGCTCGGCTTCCAGAAACCGCCCGGGGAAACGTCGCAGGGCATCATCAATGAGCGTCTGTAACGGCAATATCACCCCTTGCTCTACCAGGTACAGTGCTTCGTCATGACCAATATCGCGGCCCGCCCAGGCGAATGGTGAGCCGCTCAGGGCTAGCACCAGCGCCAGAGGCAGCCAGGCTGCCCTGACGCTGCGGCGTTTTTCAGTTATCACGCTTGTGACGCAGGACCTCGCCGCTGCTGGCATCCAGCTTGACGTCCCACTCGCCTCCCTGGGCATCGCGAATCTCCACTTTGTAGACATAGCGTCCGTATTCGTGCTCCAGCTCAGTATCGGTAATGTCGCCAGGTTGAACCGCCAGGGCCTTGTCGTTGAGCTGATCCAGCGCCTGAATTTGTCCTTCGTTGACCAGCCGCAGCGCCTCATCGACCCGCACATCATCGGCAAACGCAACAGAACCAGCCAAACCCAGCAGCACAGCGCATGACAGTGTGGTGAGTTTTTTCATAGTATAAGTCTCCATTTGAGCTGCCCCATATCAGGGCCGGTAGTTGAATGCCTTAACAGCTTAGCCGGGCTACCTGAACCGAACCTTAAAGAGCCGCATGACCGCCATACATATCGCCACCCCCGCCCTGACCCTGCGCGCCGGCCACCGCGCCATGGCCCATATCCGCGAGAACGGCTTGAGCCCGAGCGACGTCCATGTCATTCCGGGAGCAGCCGGCGGCCCAAAGGCCCTGGGCATTCAAGGCCTGGATCTGGCACTGTTTGGCGACTGGCTGACCCGCAGTCCGCAGCCACGCAGCTTGATCGGCGCCTCAATCGGCAGCTGGCGGTTCGTTAGCGCCTGCCTGCCCGACCCAGTAACCGGGTTGCGACGCTTGGGCGAACTCTATACCGATATGCGCTTTCCCAAGGGCCTTAGCGTCGCCGACATCAGTCAGCGCTGTGCCGACATGCTCGATGCCCTGCTCGGCGAGCATCAGGCCCATGTGCTCAATAACCCGCACTACCATCTCAATGTCATGGTAGTGAAAAGCCTTGGGCTACTGCGCCATGACAACCGCTCACAGCTGGGACTGGGGCTAACCGGCGTCATCAGCGCCAACCTGTTGGGCCGACGCCACCTAAAGCGTTATTTCGAGCGCGTTATCCTCCATGACCCGCGTCAGCGCCCACCACTGGCCGAGCTGAACGACTTTCCCAGCCAGCACATCAGCCTGGACAGCAGCAACCTGCGCTCGGCACTGCTGGCCTCGGCCGCGATCCCTATGGTGATGCAAGGCGTGCGCGATATTCCCGGTGCCGGCCAGGGGGTTTACCGTGACGGCGGCCTGCTCGACTACCATCTGGACCTGCCCTACCAGGCGCCCGGCGTGGTGCTGTACCCGCACTTCGTTGACCGGGTGGTGCCTGGCTGGTTCGACAAGTCGTTACCCTGGCGGCGCGGCAACCCCGAGCAGTTGGCCGACGTCCTGCTGCTGGCCCCCTCACGCGAGTACCTGGCCAGCCTGCCGCACGGCAAACTGCCTGATCGCCGGGACTTCAACCGTTACCTGGGCGACGATGACGGCCGCGAGCGTTACTGGCGCAGCGCCATGGCCGAAAGCCAGCGACTAGGCGATGAATTCCTTGAACTGGCCGGCAGCGGCCAGTTGATCGAACGTCTACAGCCGCTCTGAACATGTCAGGACCGTTGGCGCTACCGGCCCAGAGCCACTCGGCACTCGACGATGCCCTGATCATTCTGCGCTTGGCTTTTATCTACGCGCTCCTAGGCCTGATCAGTCACTGGCTGGCCCGTGGTCTAATCGAGCTCACTGCAAGCAGCCTGCACATTGATACCCAGTTTCTCCTCATCGACGCCCTATTCGCTGGCCTGATCATCATTGGCAGTCTACTCGCCGCGCGTCTGCTCAAGCCTGCCGGAGCCATGCTCTGGCTATGGGGGCCATGGCGCCCGGCCAAAGGCCCGATGATCGCCACGAGCCTTGCGGTTCTGATGGTGCTGTTGGCAAACCCCTTGGCTGACTGGGTCAACCTGCATATCCAGACCAACCTGCCCTGGCCAGAAACCAGCAGCGCCCCACGAGCAGTCACCCCACTGCTTGATCTGCCAGCGGGACGGTTGCTGCTCGCCCTGCTGATCACCATCGTCTGGGTGCCGCTGGCCGAAGAGTTGGTGTTTCGTGGCTGGCTGTTTCAGGGGCTGGCCGCAACCCGCCCAGGACTGCTGGTTGCCCTGCCCTCGACCACCCTGATATTCACCCTGCTGCACAGTTTCTACAGCCCCGGCGGCATGCTGGTAATTGCCCTGCTTGGTCTCTTGCTTGGCTGGCTGCGCTGGCGTTACCAGCAACTCTGGCCCTGCATTCTGGCGCATGCACTCTACAATGGGCTGACCCTGCTGCTGGTCGCTCTGACATGAGCAAGCATCGTTGCCCGCTATGCCAGGGCGACAGCCTGCCCTACCAGCGCGACAAGCGCCGGGATTACTGGCAATGCCAGCACTGCGACCTGGTCTTTGTGCCGCCTGAGTGGCATCTGACGGCAATCCAGGAACGGGCCGAATACGACCGCCATGAAAACCAGGTCGATGACCCCGGCTACCGACGCTTTCTCAGCCGGCTGGCAGAGCCCTTGCTGCAACGCCTGCCTGCTGCCAGTCGAGGCCTGGACTTCGGCTGCGGCCCAGGCCCGGCCCTGGCCGCCATGCTAAGCGAGCATGGCCATCAGGTCGCGCTGTATGACCTGTTCTACGCTCCCAACACCGAAGTATTCAAACAACACTGGGATTTCATTACCGCAACCGAGGTGGTGGAGCACCTGGCGCAACCGGGATCGGAACTACAACGGCTCTGGCAATGCCTGCGCCCGCGTGGCTGGCTGGCTCTGATGACCAAACGAGTCAGTGGCCCTGAAGCCTTTGCCCGCTGGCATTACAAGAATGATCCGACGCACATCTGCTTTTTCAGCAGCGGCACCTTTGAATGGCTGGCACAACAGTGGGGAGCCGAACTGGAGTTGATCGGCGCGGATGTGGCGCTACTGCGCAAACCTTGAGAGACCCAGCACCAGCCCACGACAACCGAGCTTATCGTTAATCCAGAACCCGCCGGGCGCCCTTGAACGTACGCTGCCAGTGACTGGCCTGCAACTCATCGACCCTAACTCGCCCGCCCGTGCTGGGGGCATGCAGGAACCGGCCCTCACCGACGTATATCCCGGCATGATCGACTCGCCGCCCACTCATGGCAAACAGCACCAGATCGCCTGGGCGCAGCGCATTGGCCGGAGCCTGGCTTTGCAGGGCGCTCAGCCCCGAGGTGGTGCGCGGCAGGCTCATACCGGCCGCTTCGCGGTAGACATAATGAATCAGGCCACTGCAATCGAACCCGGTATCGGGTGAGTTGCCACCGTAGCGGTAAGGGGTACCGATCAGGCTGAAGGCCCGGAACAGCACATCGCTTTGAACAGGGTCAATCGGGGCAGCGACGGCTGGTACCCCCGGCGCCATTTTCGGCGTACCGGAACAGCCTACCAGCAACAACGCCAAGACCATCATCGGCCATATGTTCAAACGCATGCATCCCCCATTCCAGCGCCTCTGCGCTCACCTTGCCGGGTCAATCCCGCCGGGTCAAGTCCTGCGGCCGGTTCAGTGGTTGACGGTATGGGCGAGCATCACCGACAACTGACACAGTGGCCGGCCACTCTCGACCTGCCACTGATTGAACGCCGCTTGCACCGCCGCCAGATCACGCTGGCTGCTTGGCGGCTTGTCGACCACCCCCTGAGCCTTGAGCGCCGCCACCACATCGTTGGTCGGAACGAAGGTATCCTTGCCAAGCATCCGCAGATAGCGTGGTGCCGATAGCCCGCCCAGTTGGTTACCACGCTTGGCCAGAAGCCGCCACAACGCAACGATTTCGGTTGCCGGCCAATCCGCAACCAGCGCCCCCATGCTGCCGTACTCGGCACGCACATCGAGAATCATCTGGGCATTGCGCGGGACACTTTTGAGCTTGCCCAGGTGGCGGATCAGGCGGCTATCTTGCATCAACCGCTCAATGTGCTCTGAACTCATGAGCACTACCTTGTCCGGATCGAAGCCGAAGAATACTTCCTCGAAAGCGGGCCACTTGGCATCCACCAAGCTGTGCTTGAGCCCGGCGCGAAACACCCGTAACGCCAACAGTGACAGGCAGCGGTCATCACTCAAAGCCCGCAGCTCGTCAGCGGGCCTGGGCTGTGGCAACAAGGCTTCCAGGGCCTGCTCGGAGCCAAAACGGTTCAGACAGAATTCATGGAGCCATTTGTAATCCTTCATCACCCCTCCCTGGCTCTGGCGGTCAGAGATTCATCACATTGACAAAGCGCGGCGTGGCCTGCTCATCGATCTGCAGGCTGACAAAGTCAAACAGCTTCGGGTCAGCCAACTGCGAGGGTTGAACATTACGCAGTGCCCGGAAGATGTTCTCGACCCGGCCGGGAGTCTCGCGTTCCCAGTTCTGCAGCATTTCCTTGACCACCTTGCGTTGCAGGTTCTCCTGCGACCCGCAGAGGTTGCATGGGATGATCGGGAACTCGCGCATCCGTGCATAGGCGGCAATGTCTTTCTCATTGCAGTAGGCCAACGGCCTGATCACCACATTGCGGCCATCATCGGAACGCAGTTTGGGCGGCATGGCCTTGAGGTTGCCGCCGTAAAACATATTCAGGAAAAAGGTTTCAACGATGTCATCACGGTGGTGACCCAGCGCCATCTTGGTTGCCCCGATCTCGTCGGCAAAGGTATACAGGTTGCCGCGACGCAGTCGCGAACACAGAGAACAGGTGGTCTTGCCTTCCGGCACCTTCTCCTTGACGATCGAGTAGGTATCTCGCTCGAGGATGTGGTAAGCCACGCCAATGCTGTCCAGATAGGCCGGCAACACCTCTTCGGGGAAACCCGGCTGTTTCTGGTCCATGTTGACCGCCACCAGCTCAAAACGGATCGGCGCAACCTTCTGCAAATACAGCAGCATGTCCAGCAGAGTGTAGCTGTCCTTGCCACCGGACAGGCACACCATCACCTTGTCGCCCTCTTCGATCATGTTGTAATCGGTGACCGCCTCAGCGGTCAGGCGACGCAGGCGTTTCTGCAACTTATTCTGGTTGACACTCAAACTGGTCATGGCGCAAACACATCCACATGATTGGCAAAGCCGGCTATTTTAACCGCAATCGCCCGCCATAAAAACAACGCCCCCGCTGACCTTGCGACCAGCGGGGGCGTTGTCTCTCTCGAGCTTAGCGCAGGTACACAGGCCCCACACCGAAGCCCCAGAAGATCACGGCGGTGGCAATCATCGCCACCAGCACCACCAGACCAACTGCAAGAATCGAACTGGAGAACAGGAAGCCTTCTTCCTTGGGAATATCCATGAAGATCGGGATGCCCTGATAGAGCAGGTAGACGGTATAGCAAATGGCCGCTGTACCAACGATCATGCCCAGCCACAGACTCGGATACAGCGCGGCCAACCCTCCGATAAACAGCGGAGTGGCGGTGTAGGCAGCAAATACTACACAGTCGGTGATCGTCGGGCTGGAGTCGTAGGTGCGGGCCATCCAGTGGATAAAGGCGCCCATTACCGCGACACCGGCCAGCATCGCCAGATAGGACAAGGCCGTCATCTGCAACGCACTGGCCTGGGTTAGCTTGACCGCTTCAGCCGTGCCGATGGTCCAGCCCACCTGGGTCGTGCCGATATAGGCTGAGACCACCGGAATGGCTGCCAGAATCAGCACATGAGTAAGATACATGTGACCAATGCTTTCTTCCTCACCCTTGATCTCCTTCCACTCCTGATCCGGATGAGTGAACAACCCCAATACGTGATGGATCATGGTCTGACCTCCTGATTATTATCTGCCCCGCTGTCGTGGTATACGCCCCCCAGCAACGGGTGAACAGGTGCGACAGCGTGTCGCAGCCCTTGTACTCGACTATAGCCAAAAAATGGCCAAAAAAAGCCTCCCCGCTTAGAGGAATTGGCGACTTCAGGCTTTCCCGTAATAGCGTTGCAGAATTAACAGAGCTTCATTGATCTCTTGCAGGGTCGCGGTATCCCCTCCCCGATCGGGGTGGTGACGACTCACCAGTTGCCGATAGCGGCGTTTGATCGCCCTGGGGCAGGCCGGGTCTGGCAGTTCAAACAAGGCCAGGGCCTGACCTCTGGTCTGATCAGAAATGGCTGCCGGCATCCCCCTGAACTGGCTCAGCAGCCGCTCGACATCCTCGCGGTGGGTTGTGGCCCACTGCTGCCAATCCAGGTAATAGCTGCGCAAGGGATCAGGCTCACAGAGCCCCGGCCCACTCTCCCGGCGCGCCTCAAGCACAATGCCCAAGGCATGAATGCGCAGTTGCTGCCCGCATTCGGCCAGACGGTCGGACAATCGGTACAGCGCGTGAAATAGCAGAAAATGCACCTGAAACAGCCGCAGCGGGTCACGCAAAGCGCCCGGGGTAGCGAATAACGACTCAGGAAAGCGCTCGGCCAGCAGGCCAATCAGGCGGTACTCGTCGATCCCGGTGGAGTGCGTTCTGAGCACAGCCAACACGGCCTCATCGAAATCCGGCGGGAGTAACTGGTCGGCAGTGGCAACGGTCATGACTCAAGTGTATCAGCCCAGGGTCCTTTGCTCCGAATGTCATTAGATCGACATCAGGTTGACATGCCCATGTCACCAGCACGAGCTATCACTGTTGCCGCTCTTTACTACCTATCAAGGACCCAACATGAACAATAAGTGGATCATCGCCGCCGGTACGGCCCTGGCTCTTGGCCTGGCTGGCTGCAACAGCGGCAGCAGCAATCGCAGCAACCCCGAGGAGCCGCCAGCCCCCGCACCGGAACTGACTCCGGAAAGCATCTCGCTCAGCTTCCTGGGTCGCTACAGCTCCGGTATCTTCGGCCAAAGCGCGGCGGAAATCCCGGCCTTTGATCCGGTCAACCGGCAAATTTTCGTAGTCAATGCCCAGAACGGCGCCATCGACGTGCTCGATGCCAGCGACCTGAGCAACCCCAGCCTGATTCAGACCCTGACCATGGAAACCATCGCCCCCGGCGCCGTGGTCAACAGCGTGGCCTACCATGACGGTCTGCTGGCCGTGGCCGTTGAAGCCGCCAACAAGACCGACAACGGTTACGCGGTGCTGGTCGACGCCAATGACCTGAGCATACTCGATCACACCCAAGTCGGCGCCCAGCCCGACATGCTGACGTTCACCCCGGACGGACGCTATCTGCTGGTCGCCAACGAGGGTGAGCCGAGCGACGACTACAGTGTTGACCCGGAAGGCTCCGTCAGTGTGATTGAGCTGGACGGCCAGCAGATCGTCACTGTTCGTACGGCTGGCTTCCAGGCCTTCAATGACCAGAAGCAGGCCTTGATCGACCAGGGCGTACGGATTTTTGGCCCCAATGCCAGCGTGGCCCAAGACCTGGAGCCGGAATATATCGCCGTCTCGGCTGACAGCCTTACCGCCTGGGTCGCTCTACAGGAAAACAACGCCCTGGCCAAGCTGGATATCGCCAGCGCCACCATCACCGACATACTGCCCCTGGGCTACAAGGATCACGGCCTGGACGGCAACGGCATCGATGCCAGCGATACTGACGGCGTCATCGACATCCGCACCTGGCCCGGCGTCGTCGGCATGTACCACCCTGACAGCATCGCGGCCTACACTGTTGATGGCGCAACCTACATCGTCACCGCTAACGAAGGTGACGCCCGCGCCTGGGGTGAAACCAACCAGGCCTACTGGGATGGTGACGCCAGCCAAGGTTTTGTCGAGGAAATCCGCCTCAAGCACCTGGTTCACCGCAGCGGCTTTGCTCGCCGGGTCGGCGACGACATGCCGCCGCACCTGCATGCCCTGGCCGCAGGCGCACTGCTCAACCCCGAGGTGTTCGGCTATTGCGGCGCCAGCGCTGGTGAGCCTGGCGACTGCCGCGAAGACGACCTGCTCGGTCGCCTGACCGTTAGCTGGGTCGATGGCTACCGCAAGGATGCCAGCGGCAACCCGGTGATGTTCGACAGCAATGGCAACCCGGACCCGGCTGGCGATCGAATCATGTATGACCAGATCTATGCCTTCGGTGCCCGCTCCTTCTCCATCTGGGACGAAAACGCAAACCTGGTCTGGGACTCCGCCGATCAGTTCGAGCAATTTCTGGCCAGCGACGAGTGTCGCACCGGAGCACTGCGGGACACCCCCTGCCGTGACTACTTCAACTCCAACCACAGCGCTGGCGACAGCTTTGACAACCGCAGCGACAACAAAGGCCCCGAGCCCGAAGGTGTCGCCATTGGCAAACTGGGAGAAAAGACTTATGCCTTCATTGGTCTTGAGCGCATGGGTGGAGTCATTGTCTATGACATCAGCTCCCCGCAAGCACCGTACTTCGTCGACTACCTCAACACCCGTGAAGACTGGGTGAGTGATCCGCAAGCCAACCTGGCCAACGTCGGGGACCTGGGCGCAGAAGGTCTGGTATTCGTAGCCGCCGACGACTCCCCCAACGGTGAGCCCCTGCTGATCATCGGCAACGAAGTCAGCGGCACCACGTCGATCTATCAGATTGATCAGTTGTTCGCTGACTGAGTAGTCGGTGCCGGGCACTGCTGTGCCCGGCACCTGGGAGCCTAGTTTTCAGGCCGCCTGGTCAGCACCCTGACCTGACTCCTGCTGTTTCATGGCTGCCACCGCCTGCAGAAACTCATCGCCCCAGCGCTGTATATCGTTGTGACAGACACAGGCATAGAGTTCGCGCAGCCGCGCCCGCCGCTCGGCCTGCCCCAAAGCCAGGGCCACATACAGGGTATCGCGCAGATCATTGGGGTCATGTGGATTGGTACGCAAGGCACCATGTAACTCCGCTGCCGCCCCGGCAAACTCGGACAACACCAACACACCCTGCCCCTGACACAAGCCCTGAGTAGCAACATATTCCTTGGCCACCAGATTAAGCCCATCGCGCAGGGGCGTAATCCACATCACATCGGCCATCAGGTAGTAGGCCACCAGCTCATCGAACGGAAACGCCCGGTAGAAGAACTGCACCGGCGCCCAGCCAACCCGTGAGAATCGGCCATTGATGCGCCCGACCGCACGCTCGATCTGGGTCAGCAGTTCATCGTAGATTGTCATTTCCCGTGCCGCCGGCACGCAGACGGTCAACAGACTGACCTTGCCGACCAGTTCAGGATGAGCCTCAAGCAACGCCTCGAAAGCCAGCAGCTTTTCCAGAGTGCCCTTGGTGTAGTCCAGTCGCTCAACCGACAGCACCACCCGCACACCGCGCAACTGCTGACGCAGTGTCTGCATCAGCGCCTGACAGTCGGGCGATTCGACCAGCGCAGCAACCCGGGTTAAGTCCAACCCGACCGGGTGTGCCCCCAAACCGATACGGCGACCATGCACGCTGATCGTGGTGGTCATCCTGTCCAAGCCCACCGCGCAGCCGAAGGTAAGAAAACGCGGCGCACAATCCAGCGACGTCAACACCTCGACCGGCGCAACACCACGCGCCACATCGACAAAGTTTTCAGCCTGGCGCGGAATATGAAAACCGATGTAATCGCATTGCAGCAGGCTACCGATGATCTCCCGCCGCCAGGGCAACACATTGAACACATCTGCCGAAGGAAAGTAGGTATGGTGAAAGAAGGCAATGGTCAGATCGGGACGCAGCGGTCGCAAAAACGCCGGCACCATCCACAGGTTGTAGTCGTGCAGCCAGACCGTTGCCCCTTCGGCGGCCTCGGCAGCTGTGCGTTCGGCAAACAGTCGGTTGACCTTGAGAAACACTTGCCAGTCGTCCTCGCAGAACTGCGCGCGCTCCCAGAAGGTATGCAGCGTTGGCCAGAACGCCTCCTTGGAGAAGCGCTTGTAGAACACATCTACATCCTGCTTGGTCAAGGCTACCCTTGCGGCAACCAGATGCGGGTAGCGACTTGTATCGACCGGCGTATGAACTTCAAAGGCCTGCCCCAGACGCGGCTCATGGGTCGACCAGGCAACCCAGGAGCCACGTCGACCCTGAGCGAAAAAGCTCAGCAGGGTCGGAATGATACCGTTGGGCGAAGACGGTGACCGACGCACAAGCCGACCGTGCTCAAGCCCTTCTTCATAGGGCAGCCGATGGTAGACCATGACCAGCTCGGCCTTGCCCTTGATCTCCAGATCAGGCAGCTCCGAGTCAACGCCCTGGGGCCCCAGAAAGCCAAAATGGGCAAAAGCCTCCAGTATCCCGCCACAGCCACTCAAGCGGGCATGCAGCACTCTGGCCTGATCAGCCGTGGCCTCCAGCAGACCGGGCTCCGACTCCCCAACACAGACGCCCTTGAAACCCTGCTCGAACATGGACAGATCATTCAGGGTATCGCCAGCGACCAGTACCTCATCGGCCTGCATGTCCAGGTGCTCGACCAACCGCCGCAGGGTCGAGCCCTTGTTCACGCCCCGGGGCAAACAGTCCAGGTACATGCCGGCGGAGAACAGCAGATCACAGCCCAGTCCGCTAACGGTCGCGCACAACTCCTCGGTCACCGCCTCCGGACTGCAGAAAAACGAGCAACGCCGCTGTTGTGGCACAGCCTGGCGCTCCAGCCCCGATCTTTCGGCCAGTGCAGCGATAACCTGCAGTTCACCCGGCCAGCAGTCCTCAATCATTTGCTGCAACGGATAGACCGGCTGCAGGGTGCGACCATCAACAATGGTCGCACCAACATCGCAAATAATGTAATCCGGCGCAGGAATGGCCGGGTCTGACAGTAACGGAACCACCACCTCAAGCCCGCGACCAGTCACAAACACCAGTTCAATCCCCGGGTGGGCATTGATCAGCTGATACAGCCGCTGGCGATTCTCCGGATCGCCGGCCAGCAAGGTTCCATCCAGATCGGTAGCTAATAGCATGGCAAACACCCCCTCTTGTACCCCCGACCGGAGCCGGGGCCATGAAATACCACTGACGACCTAGTTCTTGCCGGGCCCGTCAGTGTCGTCGGCAGATTCGGGTGTACGCACAGGTTTGACCGATGGCTCTGCGGCCTCCGGGTCTTCGTCCAGCATCATTTCCAGTACAGTCGGCGAGGTCCGCAACATCGGCACGAAGTGGGCCGGCTCCTCAACGATGCGATCACGACCTCCACGCACCTGCTGCCAGGCATACACGGCGCACAGACCGAACATGAAGGTAAAAAACAGCGGCAGGGCCAACGCAGCGGTCAGCCCCATCAATACCCCAGCCAAAGCCGGCCCCACCGCGGCGCCCAGTGCATGCAGCATCAACAGCGCGGCATTGCCGGATAAAATATCTTCCTTGTGTAAATGATCAACCAGGTGAGCAACCACTGTCGGATAGACCGCAAAAGCGCCGGCACCAAACACCGCCGCAGCGACCAGCAGCCATTGACCGAAAGGCCCAAGCAGTGCCATCAACACCCCGCCCAGCGCTGCCAGCGCAGAAACCAGACAAACTGCCCGGCGCCGGTCGATACGATCAGACAACCAGCCCAAGGGCCACTGCAGTAGCGCACCAGCAATGATCACCAGCGACACGAATCCCGCGATTTGCGCCGTCTGCATCCCCATACGGGCCGCATAAACCGCACCCAAGCCCCAGAACCCGCCCATCGCCAGACCCGAGAGCAGTGCGCCGGCGCAGGCAACAGGCGCCGCTTGCCAGATCCGGGCCAGCGGCAAGGCCGGTGTGTCACTGATCTCGGGCTGCGGTAAACGAGTGGCGACAACCGGCATCAAGGCGACCACCACCAGCATTGCCGCCACGGCGAACAAAGTGAAAGCCAACGGACTATCCAGATGCAAAAGCTGTTGCGCCATGGCTAGCGCCAGCAGGTTGACTGCCATATAGGCGGCAAACACCTGCGCACGGTGCTCACTCGGTGCCTGGGTATTGAGCCAGCTTTCAATCACCGTGTAGATCCCGACCAGGGCCACGCCAGTGACCACTCGTAACAGGAGCCAGACCGGCGCATCGACCAGCAGACTGTGAAGCAGCACGCAGACCGAGGTCGCGGCCGCAAAGAAGGCAAACGCGCGCACATGCCCCATCCGCCGGATCAGTCGCGGGCACAACCAGGTGCCAACAATGAAGCCGACGAAATAGGCAGAACCAAGCAGCCCCAATATCTGGTCAGAGAAACCCTCGGCGCTGCCGCGCAGCGCCAGCAGGGTATTGAGCAGCCCGGTACCCAGCAGCAGCAAGGCAATCCCGACCAGCAAGGCGCCAATCGGCAACAACAGTCTGAACATGGAACCGAATCTCCCGTATGGTTGTTTTCGGTGCCAGGCAGGTAGGCGGGTGAAAAAAGCGCGTAATTTATATTTAACTCTAAAAACCATACCGCAACAGGCGCGCCAAGAAAACCCACACACCTCCAACCCCGGCTCCGATAACGCTACACTGAAAACATGCAGAAAACGGAAATCCCCATGCCGAACAAACGCCTGCTGATCGTCGCTCATGCCCCCTCCGAGAACACTCGCAAGCTGGTGGAAGCCGTCTTGCGGGGCGCCAGCCACAGCGATATCGAGCAGGTCGAGACACTCTGGCGCCCGCCGCTTGAAGCGGTGCCGGAAGACGTGCTGCAGGCCGATACCATCATCCTCGGCACTACAGAGAACCTCGGCTACATGAGCGGAGCACTCAAGGACTTCTTTGACCGCTGCTACTACCCGGTATTGGAAAAAAAGCAGGGGCTACCCTGCGCCCTGTACATCCGCGCCGGCATGGATGGCACCGGGACCCGCAGGGCAATCGAGTCGATCGTAACGGGTCTGCGCTGGCAATGGGTCCAGGATCCACTGATTCTCAAGGGCCAATGGCAGGAAAGCTTTGCCGACCAGGCCTATGAACTTGGTCTGTATATGGCTGCCGGCCTGGATAACAGTATCTTCTGACCTGCAGGTCATCCCGTAAGGGAGCCAAGGCTTCTGGAGCGGGCCTTAGCAGCATTATACTTGGCGCATGGACCAGCTCATGCAACGCCTTGAAGACTGCTATCGGCTGGCCGAGCAGCATTTCGGCCGCCCTTTCCCTCGCCCTCGGGTCGATCTCGACCTACGCGGTCAGCGGGCTGGCGTCGCCTACCTGAATGACAACCGCTTACGCTTCAATGCCCTGATGTACCGGCAGAACAGCGCCGACTTCCTGCGTCAGACCGTGGCCCACGAAGTTGCTCATCTGATTGCCCACCAGTTATACGGCTCACGGATCAAACCCCACGGCCGGGAATGGCAAGGACTGATGACCCACCTCTACGGCCTGCCCGCCCAGCGCTGCCACACGTATCAGGTACCGCGCCGACGCTCGACCCAGTACCTGTACCGCTGCGGCTGTGCCGAGCACCTGCCGTTTACTGCCCAGCGCCACGCCTGGGTGACCAAGGGCCGCCAATACTTGTGCCGCCGTTGCGGCAACCTGCTGCATTTCACTGGCCAGCAGACACAGACCTGATCTGTCATTTTTTTTGATCACCCTCTGGCAATAAACCCATCCAGGGGGTAGCATCAGCCTGGATTGTAAAAAATATTCAACAAAAGGTGCATCATGGCCTATACGCCGCATACTACGTCCTACTACGCCGCATCCGCCAATCCCAGTCCAGAGCGGCCGCCGCTCAACGGCAACCACGAGACCGACGTCTGCATCATTGGCGCAGGTTATACCGGTATTTCCACCGCCCTGTTCCTGCTTGAACACGGTTTCAAGGTTACTGTACTGGAAGCCGCCAAGGTCGGGTTCGGCGCCTCGGGGCGCAACGGCGGACAGATCGTCAACAGCTACAGCCGGGACATCGATGCAGTCGAACGCAGCGTCGGCGCTCAGCAGGCCCGCCTGATCGGTGATATGGCTTTCGAGGGTGGGCGCATCATTCGCGAACGGATCGCCAAGTACAACATTCAGTGCGACCTCAAAGATGGCGGCGTATTCGCAGCCTTCAACAAGAAGCAGATGGGCCACTTGCAGGCGCAAAAAGCCCTGTGGGAGCGTTACGGCCACACTCAACTGGAATTGCTGGATGTCCAACGCATCCGCGAGGTGGTCAATACCGACCGCTATGTCGGCGGTATGCTCGACATGAGCAGCGGGCATATTCATCCGCTCAACTTGGTCCTTGGAGAGGCTGCCGCGGTCGAATCGCTGGGCGGCATTATTCACGAACAGTCCAAAGTGATTCGCATTGACCAGGGCGAACGTCCGGTAGTCCACACCGAACAGGGCCAGGTAAAAGCCGATTACGTGGTTGTCGCTGGTAACGCTTACCTGGGCAACCTGGTGCCACAACTGGCGGCCAAGTCCATGCCCTGCGGCACCCAAGTGGTAACCACCGAGCCGCTCGATCCCGAACTGGCAAGTAGCCTGCTGCCCCAGGACTACTGCGTCGAGGACTGCAACTACCTGCTCGACTACTATCGGTTGTCAGCTGACAAGCGCCTGATCTTCGGTGGTGGCGTGGTCTATGGCGCACGGGATCCAGCCAATATCGAAAGCCTGGTCCGCCCCAACCTGGAGAAAACCTTTCCCCAGCTCAAGGGTGTGAAGATCGATTACGCCTGGACCGGCAATTTCCTGCTGACGCTGTCGCGTCTGCCGCAGGTGGGCCGTATCGGCAACAACATCTACTATTCACAGGGCTGCAGCGGTCACGGCGTCACCTATACCCACCTGGCCGGCAAACTCCTGGCCGAAGCCCTGCGCGGCCAGGCTGAGCGTTTCGACGCCTTTGCCGGACTGCCGCATTACCCCTTCCCCGGCGGACGGCTGATGCGGATTCCTTTCACCGCCATGGGTGCCTGGTACTACAACTTGAGGGACAAGCTCGGCGTGTAAAATCAGTGACTTGCATCACATTGCCAGTTTTTTCCAGGAACCCTGGAGGCAATTTCGAGTCACAGATGTTATGTCGACCTATGCGCAGCAGCTATGCTCAATGCAGCACTAGGCCAGTACCAGTGCTGTACTGGGTCGTCAGCCATAAGGACGCCCGAACCCATAACGAGGAGTACCCACCATGACGTTCATGCAATCCACCAAGCGTTACCTGTCCATCCTGATGGCCGCGCTGTTCATGTTGACCAGTCTCACCAGTCTGCATGTTCAGGCATCCATGGTGGGCACCCACGAACTGATCGCAGACCAGCAACTCAGTGTAGACCGCGACGCTCTCAAGGCCATGCTTGCCGATCAGGCAGTGCAGGAAAAAATGGCCAGCATGGGCGTCAGCCCCGACCAGGTCGAGCAACGCATCAACAGCCTGACTGCGTCCGAACTGGCCTACTTCAACGCCCAACTGGATGAAGCTCCGGCCGGTGCCGGCGTGCTGGGTGTGATCGTGCTGTTTCTGGTGATCTTCATCATCACTGACATGCTGTGCGCCACCAACGTCTACAAGTTCGTCAACTGCATCAACCGTTGATCTTGAACCTGTTACGCATCCTTGCCCTGCTCGGGTTGGCAGCCTTGCTGTCAGCCTGCGCCGGGCGGCAGCTCAACCTGCCCTCACCCGAGCAACTTGATCATCTGCCCCCCCAGGTGATGCTTGATGTACCCTTTCATCCCCAGGACGCCTATCAGTGCGGCCCAGCCTCGCTAGCCATGATGCTCAACCAGCGCGGCATAGAAGCCTCACCGGATACACTCAAGGACCGGGTCTATCTACCCGAGCGCCAGGGCACCCTGCAAGTCGAGATGGTTGCCGCAGCCAGGGAGCAGGACTTATTGGTCTACCCCCTGAATGGCAAACTGGAGAATCTGCTAGCCGAGCTGGCCGCGGGCAACCCGGTATTGGTCATGCAGAATCTGGCGTTCAACTGGTATCCGCAATGGCATTACGCAGTAGTGGTTGGTTATGACCTCAACAGCCAGGAACTGATCCTGCACAGCGGCCTGAACCAGGCCCAACGCGAGCCATTCAAGGTTTTTCTGCGCACCTGGCACCGGGCCGACAACTGGGCGCAGCTTACTCTTCCTCCCGAACAACTGCCGGCCAGCGCCGAGCCCCTGGCATACCTGCGAGCAGCCAATGATCTGGAGCAGGTTGGACGCCTGGATACCGCCACTACTGCCTACCTGACGGCCCAGAAACACTGGCCCGACGAGCCGGTAGCAGGCTTCGCCCTGGGCAACATCGCCTGGGCGCAAAACAAACCGCGCGAAGCCATGGAGCAATTCAGCCAGGTGGTGGAACGCCACCCAGGCCTGTCCGCCGGCTGGAACAACCTGCTGATCACGCTCGAAGCCCTGGGTTGTGAAAGCGAAGCGGCCAAAACCCGCGAATGCCTGGAACAGAGCTCACCAGAGGCCTGCCCTGTACCCCGATGCCCGGCTAACGCTTCCCGCTGAGCGACCCCAGCAGCCCCCGCGCAATCTGTCTTCCCAACTGAGTGCCAATGCTACGCATTGCCGCCCGCCCCATATTCCCCAGCATTCCACCGAGTGCGGCACTGGGTTCGGCAGTTTTACGACCTCGCCCGGCAGGCGGAGCAGCAGGCTTCTTCAGTGACTGCTCAGCCTGGGCCCGGAGAATCTCATAGGCCGACTCGCGATCCAGCACCTGATCATAAACCCCGGCCAACGGCGATGCCGCTAACAACTGCCGGCGCTCCTGCGCGGTAAGCGGGCCCATCTGGCTCGCGGGTGGACGCACCAGCACACGCTCAACCGGGGTCGGCACACCCTTGTCATCAAGCACCGATACCAAAGCCTCACCCACGCCCAGCTCGGCAATCACTGTCTCGCAATCCAGGCCTGGGTTGGCTCGAAAGGTCTGCGCCGCCGCACGAACGGCTCGCTGATCGCGCGGAGTAAAGGCACGCAGGGCATGTTGAACACGGTTCCCCAACTGACCAAGCACGACCTCGGGAATATCCAGCGGGCTCTGAGTCACGAAGTACACCCCCACGCCCTTGGAGCGAATCAGTCTCACCACCTGCTCAATCCGGTCAACCAGCGCCTTGGGCACATCCTTGAACAGCAGATGCGCCTCATCGAAAAACATCACGAACTTCGGTTTGTCGGCATCGCCCTGCTCTGGCAACTGCTCAAACAGCTCTGACAGCAACCACAACAAAATGCTTGAATAGGCCAGCGGGCTATCCCGGTACAGGCGCTCGGCATGCAGGATATTGACCACCCCATGCCCCTGCTCATCGGTTTGCAGAAAATCATCGAGCATGACCGCCGGCTCACCAAACAGGTCCGCGCCGCCCTGCGCTTCCAGCGTCAGCAGAGCCCGCTGTATGGCGCCAATACTGGCTGGCGACAGATTGCCATAGCGAGGCCCGATTTCCGTTCGTAGCTCGTTGACATGGGCCAACATGGCCTGCAGATCCTTTAGGTCGAGCAACAGCCAGCCATTGTCGTCGGCAACTCGAAAAACAATCTGCAGCACACCACTCTGGGTGTCATTGAGGTTGAGCAAACGCGCCAACAGAACCGGCCCCATCTGCGCCATAGTCAGACGCAACGGATGTCCCTGCTGGCCATGCACATCCCAAAACACCACTGGGGCTGCTGCCGGCGTCAGATCGCTCAAGCCAACAGCCGCAGCCCGCCGCTCCAACCCTGGACTCATGACACCAGGCTTGGCAATTCCGGAAAAGTCCCCCTTGATGTCCGGGACCAGGACCGGCACACCCAATTCGGAAAATCCCTGGGCCATTACCTGCAAGGTGATGGTCTTGCCGGTGCCCGTGGCGCCGGCCACCAGGCCATGACGATTGGCCATGCGCAAGCGCAACCCTACCTTCTCGGACTGGGCAGCCCCCAGCAACAGGACAGACGCATGGGACTCATTCATGGCGATCTCCGGTGCGTATAAAGGATCTATGGAGCATAGCCGCTGTTCCGTTCACCTGCCGCCCGACGCAATCCCAAACATGAATTCAGCAGAAAATACAGCAACAAGTTCACAAAATTACAAACTTAATTTCACCCCGATTACAACTTGATATCAATTCACCCTCAAGCACCATAAAAGTCCAATCAGTTCACACTTTATCCCTTGATTCGACAAGGCCACCCCACTAGGATACGCCTTGCCTGGCGCCAATGCGCAAATTGTTGCGCACCACAAGTGCGCAAAAAGTTGCGCAATATCATAGAGCTGCAACATTAAGCAAAACTCTTGGCGCGATCAAAGGCAAACTCAGCGATAACTTGGATAGTTATCCGGACAGCATTATCAAGGACTGACGAACTTCGCATGCTCGCCGACTATTATATTTCCCTGGCCCACTCAGCAATCGGCGACGACAACTTTGCCGGGGATGACGCTCGTTATTCACCCGAGTTTGAAAGTCTCGAAAATGAGCTCGAAAAGGCTGCCGGCCTGCACCTCAATGGTGGCCCGGACTGGAAGAAAGTCCTGGAACTGGCCGAAGCCCTGTTGCGCCATCAAACCAAGGATTTGCGTGTAGCCTGCTGGCTAACCTGGAGCCTGTACCAGTGTGAGCAGTTGCCAGGCCTGCACGCCGGGCTGGCCATGCTCGAACAGCTCTGCACGCAACATTGGGATGACCTGCATCCACGCAAGCAACGTACCCGCAGCGCCGCCCTTGGCTGGCTTGCTCCACGTCTTGATCAGGCCCTGGGCGAACACAAACCCAGCGCCGAGCAACTCCAACTGATTGAACAGATGTGCCAGAGCCTGACCAGCCTGGATCAGGCTCTGAGCGCTCAGCTAGGCGATGATGCCCCGCACCTCCAGCCGCTGTGCCGGCGTCTGCAAGCCTTGTTGAAGCAAACGCCCAGCGACAGCGTGACGCCAAGTACCACAGCCACCGCGACTCCGAGCTCGAGCAGCCCACCACCAAGCCTGATCGGCACTACCGCACCCGAACTGATCATCAGCACCCGTGATGCTCACAAAGCCCTGCGCGCCCTGCAGGAGCAGGCCCGGCCGCTTTGCCAATGGTGGCAGAACCAGACCCCAGGTGATCCGCGCGCCATCCGCCTGTCACGCACGCTGTTGTGGCTACCACTGGACAGCTTGCCCGATCACGACGCCGCCGGTAAGACAGCCCTGCGCGGGTTGCCCAATGACCGCCTTGCGGCATTTCAGGAACGTATCAATCAGGGCCAGCACAGCAGCCTGCTGCCGGAACTTGAAACCAGCCTGGCCCGGGCACCGTTCTGGCTCGACGGTCAATACCTGCTTTGGCAGTGCCTGAACGCGCTCAAGGCCGAACAGGCAATGCAGGAACTGGAACAGCAACTGGCGCAACTATTGCGCCGCCTGCCAGGCCTTGAGGCGCTGAGCTTCTTTGACGGCACGCCGTTCGCCAACAACGAAACCCGCGCCTGGCTGAGTAGCCTTGGCAGCAACCGCAGCGCCAAACCAAACACCGCCACCAGCCACCACGACGGCAATCAAGCCGAGTGGGAACAAGGCTACCAGCAAGCCCAGCAAATCCTGGCCCAGGACGGATTGCGTGGCGCAGCCGAGCACCTGGCGGACGGCCTGCAACGAGCACGTGGCGGTCGGGCCCGGCTGCACTGGCAACTGGCCCGTGCCCGGCTGTGCTTTGAAGCACGCAAGTATGACCTGGCAAAAACCCAACTCGAATCACTTGACCACGTGCTCCGGGGCTCTGCTCTGGAAGACTGGGAACCGGATCTCGTCATCACTGTGCTGCGCCTGCTGCACAACTGCTACGAGTTGATGCCGCAGAATGCGGCTGTGCGCGAACGCAGAGACGGGATCTACCGCAGGCTGTGCCACCTCGATTTCGAGACGGTACTGGATCAGGCCCTCGGGCCGTAAGTAATGGAGAAGGAAGATGGCCAAAGAAGGCTCTGTAGCCCCCAAGGAACGTATCAATGTCACCTTCAAGCCGGACACCGGCGGGGCCCAGGAAGAAGTTGAGCTGCCCTTGAAGCTCATGGTCCTGGGTGACTTCACCCAACGGGCCGACGACCGCAAGATCGAAGAACGCAAACCGATCGCGATCGACAAGAACAACTTCGATGAAGTGCTGGCCAAGCAGGAACTCAGCCTGACCTTCAGTGTGCCCAACCGTCTACAGGACGACTCGGGTGCCGATGAGCTGGCGGTTGGCCTCAACATCAACTCGATGAAGGACTTCAACCCCGCCAGCCTGGTCGAGCAGGTTCCTGAACTGCGCAAGCTGATGGAACTGCGCGACGCGCTGGTCGCCCTCAAGGGCCCACTGGGCAATGCTCCGGCCTTCCGCAAGGCGATTGAAAGCGTATTGAGCGACGACGATTCGCGCGAGCGCATCCTCACCGAGCTGGGCCTGGCCGCCCAGGACCAACTCGACACCTGAGACCGACAAGGACGTTAGCCCATGAGCACGCAAACCGCATTGGATCAAACCCAGGCCTCCGGCCAGGACAGCATTCTTGACCGCATCATCGCCGAAACCCGGCTAAGCCCTGAGGATGAAGCTTACGGCATCGCCAAACGCGGCGTCTCGGCCTTCATCGAAGAGCTGCTCAAGCCGCAGAATGACAAAGAGCCGGTGAAAAAGGCCATGGTCGACCGGATGATCGCCGAGATCGACGCCAAACTCAGCCAGCAGATGGATGAAATTCTTCATCACGCCAGCTTCCAGGCACTGGAATCGTCCTGGCGCGGCCTGAAACTGCTGGTCGATCGCACCGACTTCCGCGAGAACATCAAGGTCGAGCTGATCAACGCATCCAAGCAGGATCTGCTGGAAGACTTCGAAGACAGCCCGGACATCGTTCAATCCGGCCTCTACAAGCATGTCTACACGGCCGAGTATGGTCAGTTCGGTGGCCAGCCGGTAGGCGCCCTGATCGCCAACTACTACTTCGACCCCAGCGCGCCGGACATGAAAACCCTGCAGCATGTGGCCAGCGTCGCCAGCATGTCCCATGCCCCCTTCATCGCCTCGGCCGGCCCCAAGTTCTTCGGCCTGGAGAGCTTTACCGGGCTGCCGGATCTGAAGGATCTGAAGGATCACTTCGAAGGCCCGCAGTTCGCCAAGTGGCAATCGTTCCGCGAGCGTGAAGACTCTCGCTATGTCGGTCTGACCCTGCCGCGCTTTTTGCTGCGCAACCCCTATGACCCGGAAGAGAACCCGGTCAAGAGCTTTGTCTACAAGGAAAACGTCGCCGGCAGTCACGAAGACTACCTGTGGGGCAACACCGCCTTCACCTTCGCTACTCGTCTGACCGAGAGCTTCGCCAAGTTCCGCTGGTGCCCGAACATCATCGGTCCGCAGAACGGCGGCGCGGTGGAAGACCTGCCGCTGCACCATTTCGAAAGCATGGGCGAGATCGAGACCAAGATCCCCACCGAAGTGCTGGTATCCGATCGCCGTGAATACGAGCTGGCCGAAGAAGGCTTCATTGCCCTGACCATGCGCAAGGGCAGCGACAACGCTGCGTTCTTCTCTGCCAACTCGACCCAGAAGGCCAAATTCTTCGGCAACAGCGAAGAAGGCAAGAACGCCGAACTGAACTACCGCCTCGGCACCCAGTTGCCCTATCTGTTCATCGTCAACCGCCTGGCCCACTACCTCAAAGTGCTGCAGCGTGAACAGATCGGTGCCTGGAAAGAGCGTACCGACCTGGAGCTGGAACTGAACAAGTGGATCCGTCAGTACGTTGCCGACCAGGACAACCCGAATGCCGAGGTCCGTGGCCGTCGCCCGTTGCGCGCTGCCCAGGTAGTGGTATCGGACGTTGAAGGACAGCCGGGCTGGTACCGGGTCAGCCTCAGCGTGCGACCGCACTTCAAGTACATGGGGGCGGACTTCACCCTGTCACTGGTCGGCAAGCTCGACAAGGAATAAACCGACGTGAGTTACGGCAGCCTGTTTGAACGCCTGGCCGGTGACGCCACGCAACGAGCCGATCTCGGCCACACGGACGCCGTTGCGGCGTCCGTGTCCCGGCATCTGGCGCAGATGCTCAGCACCCGTGCTGGCAGCGTGCAGACCCTGCCCGACTACGGGCTGCCAGATCTCAACGACATGCGCCTGTCCGTGCACGATGCTCTGCAACAGGCACGCACAGCCATCGAAGGCTTTATCGAGCGTTATGAACCGCGGCTGCGCAATGTACGTGTCATTGCGCTGCCACGCAGTCACGACCCGCTGTGTCTGAGCTTCGCCATCGAAGGCCTGCTGGATGTCGCAGGCCAACGCCAGAAGGTCAGCTTCTCCGCCAGCCTCGACGGCAGCGGACAGGTCAGGGTCCAGTAAAAGGAGTTACCCATGTCAGGCAAACCCGCCGCACGCGTCGGCGACCTTACCAGTTGCCCGAAGAAGAGCCACGGCAACAATCCGATCAGCGCCGGCTCGCCGGATGTACTGATCGACGGCCTGCCGGCAGCCCGGATGGGCGACCCGACCGGCTGCGGCAGCACCCTGGTCGGCGGCGGCAGCACCAGCGTAATGATCAATGGCAAGCCCGCCGCCGTGATCGGCAGCAGTGGCGATCATGGCAACACCGTTGTCCAGGGTTCAGGCAGCGTACTGATCGGATAGTTGTTCTCACTACAGGGATAGTTGCGTGTCATTCAACCACTACTACCAAAGCGAGCTGAGCGCGCTGCGCCAGATGGGCAAGCGCTTTGCCGAGCGTAACCCGGCGCTGGCGCCGTTCCTCGGCCAGAGCGGCAAGGACCCGGATGTCGAGCGCCTGCTCGAAGGCTTCGCCTTTCTGACCGGGCGTCTGCGGCAGAAGCTGGATGACGAACTGCCTGAACTGACGCACTCGCTGATGCATCTGCTGTGGCCCAACTATATGCGCCCACTGCCGGCCTTCAGCATGCTGCAGTTCGATCCGGTAAAGCGCGCAGGGCCAGCCGTCCGAGTGGCGCGCGACACGCCGGTCGAGTCGGTGCCCGTACAGGGAATCAACTGCCAGTTCCGCACCACCAGTGAGGTCGAGGTTCTGCCACTGCAATTGAGCCAACTGGATTACTCGGTCAAGGGCGACGGCGCGCTGCTGAGCCTGAAGCTGTCGATGGTTTGTGACGGCAACCTGAAGGATCTGGCCCTGCGCCGCCTGCGCCTGCATCTTGCCGGTGAGCGCTATATCAGCCAGATGCTCTACCTGGGTCTGTTGCGGCATCTGGATGGTATCGAACTGGTCCTGCTCGACAAACAGGGCACGCCTCTGCCCTGGCATAAGGGCCCCACTGCCAGCACGCTGCGACTGGCCGCCGAACAGGTCCAACCGACCGGGTTCGAGGATAATCAGGCCCTGATCCCCTACCCGCTCAACACCTTCAGCGGCTACCGCTATCTGCAGGAATACTTCGCCTTTGAAGACAAGTTCCTGTTCGTCGACATAAATGGCCTGGAGTGCCTTGGCACCGCTGGCGAGGACGTGCTGCAACAGGCCGCCGGCCTGGAGCTGCGCTGCCATATCCGCAAGGCCGGTATCCAGCGAATCCGCCCGAGCAGCGACAATGTGCGCCTGTATTGCACCCCGGTGGTCAATCTTTTCAGCCACGATGCCACGCCAATCCGGCTCGACGGACGCCAGGATCACTATCTGCTGCGCCCGGCCGAATATGCCAGTCAGCAGTGCGGCGTCTACTCGGTCGAGCGCGTCACCGGCTGGAAGCCTGGCGGCATGGGTTATGAGGACTATGTGCCTTTCGAGTCCTTCGAGCACGACCACAGTTTTGATGTCACCGAGCCCAAACCTCACTACAGCGTGCGTCAATCACCCTCAATCCAGGGCGATGGGCTAGAGACCTACCTAAGCTTCGGGACGCGCAGCAGCGAACGACATGAGACGCTGTCAATCGAGTTGATGTGTACCAACCAGAATCTGCCGAGCCAGCTTGGCATCGGCGATATTTGCCGGCTCAGCGAAGATACCCCCGACTATCTCAGTTTCCGCAATATCAGCACGGTCACGCCCAGCTACGCACCACCGTTGGATAGTGACTTTCTGTGGAAGCTGATCAGCAACATGTCACTGAACTACCTGTCGCTGGCCAATGTCGAGGCACTCAAGGTGATCCTCGAAACCTATGACCTGCCGCGTTACTACGACCAGCACGCGGCACGAGTCGGCCAGCGCCGGCTGGAAGGCCTGAAGAAGATTTCCCACAGTCATGTAGACCGTCTGCACCACGGCCTGCCTGTTCGAGGCATCCGCACCGAACTGCTGATCGATGGCGACAATTTTCTTGGCGAAGGCGATCTGTTCCTGTTCGCCTCGGTACTCGATCAATTCTTTGCACTGTATGCCAGCCTCAACTCGTTCCATGAGTTGCAGGTTTCAACCACCCAGGGAGAGCGGTATCAATGGACACCACGCATGGGGCAACAGCCCCTGCTCTAAGCCGGCTCGGTCGCAGTATCCGCGAGTACAGCCTGTTTCAGGGTGTTCTGCTGGTACTGCAAAGGCTACGTGAAGAATATCCGCAGTTGAGCGACGATGCCCTGTACGAACGCCTGGAATTCCAGGCCAACCCGAGCATGGGTTTCCCCGGCACGGATATAGAGCAGGTGGAATTCTTCCATGAGCAGGGGGAGTTGCGCGCCCGGATACGCGTCAATGTGCTCGGTCTGTTCGGCTCCAGTTCGCCTTTGCCTGCGTTCTACAGTGAGCAGGCGTTGGGCGACAGCCTGGCTGGCAACCCGACCCGGGACTTTCTCGACCTGTTCAACAACCGACTGCAACGCCTGATACTGCCGATCTGGCGCAAGTATCGCTATCACCGCCGCTTCAGCGAAGGCGCCGACGACGGGTTTTCCGCCCAGTTGTTCGCCCTGATCGGTCTGGGCTACCCGGCACTGCGCAGCTCAAATGAGCTGAACTGGAAGCGTCTGCTGCCCTATCTCGGCCTACTCAGCATGCGCGCCCAGTCCGCCGCGCTGGTCTCGGCCGTATTGCGTTACTACTTCAAACACGCGGCGCTGCACATCGAACAGTGCGTCGAACGGCAGGTTGAGATTCTGCCCGAACAACGCAACCGCCTGGGTCTGGCCAACAGCCAGTTGGGTAGCAGCCTGGTACTGGGCGACAGCGTGCGTGATCGCAGCGGCAAATTCCGCATCCACATTCGCGAACTCGACTGGGACCGCTTCCACGATTTTCTACCCACCGGCAGTGCCTATCAGCCGCTGCTGGCCCTGGTGCGCTTCAGCCTGCGCAACCCGCTGGCCTATGACATCCGCCTGCAACTGCGCAAGGAAGAAATCCGCGAGCTTCATCTGGGGCACAACAATCACTGCCGGCTGGGCTGGACCTCTTGGATTGGCCAACGTGACAGCGACGCTGAAGTCACCCTGGCCGGACGAACTCATTAAGGACTGATGAACATGATCAATGTAGATATCCAAAAACTGGTGCAGGCCCTGGACGCGGACAGTCGCCGCGATCTGGAAGCCGCCGCCGAACGCTGCGTCATGCGTGCGGCCAGCAAGGTCCAGATCGAAGACCTGCTGCTGGTGTTGCTTGAGCGGCCCAACAGTCTGCTGAGCAAAGCGCTGCTGGACGCCGAAGCCGATATCGACAGTTTCCGTACGCTACTGCAACCCCGCGGTGAGGGCGATGGCAGCCGTAGCCCGGCATTTGCCAGCGAACTGGTGCAATGGCTCCAGGATGCCCTGCTGGTAGCCAATCTGGAGCTGGGTCAAACCCACATCGATCAGGCTGCCCTGCTGCTCGGCCTGCTGCGCAACCCGGTTCGCTATGTTGGCAGTCGCTATCAGCCGATGCTCGACAGTATCCACACTGAGCGTTTGAGCGACTACGCCCAGGCCGGACAATCCACGGGCAACGCCCCGGCAGCGACTGCCGACTCGGCCGTGAGCCGCTTCACCCACAACATTACCGCCCAGGCCCGGGACGGCAAGCTGGACCCGGTCCTGTGCCGCGACCAGGCGCTGCGCCAGATGATTGATATCCTCGCCCGGCGGCGCAAGAACAACCCCATCGTGGTGGGTGAAGCCGGTGTCGGCAAGACCGCCATCGTCGAAGGACTGGCTCTGCGAATCGCCGCAGGCGAGGTCCCCGAGGCCCTGCGCGATGTCGAACTGTTGTCTCTGGATCTGGGTCTGTTGCAGGCCGGCGCCAGTATCAAGGGGGAATTCGAACGCCGCCTGCAAGGCGTGATTGATGAGGTCAAGGCAGCCGCCAAGCCGGTCATCCTGTTCATCGACGAAGCCCACACCCTGATCGGCGCCGGCGGCCAGGCTGGTGGCTCGGATGCCGCCAACCTGCTCAAGCCGGCACTGGCGCGGGGAGAGCTGCGCACCATCGCCGCTACCACCTGGAGCGAATACAAGAAGTACTTTGAAAAGGACCCAGCCCTGGCCCGACGCTTCCAGCCGGTACAGCTGCACGAGCCGACCACCAGCGAGGCCGTCACTATCCTGCGTGGACTGGCCCCGCTGTACGAGCGCAGTCACGGCGTCTATCTGCGTGACGATGCCGTCGTCGCTGCCGCCGAGCTGTCGGCCCGTTACCTGGCTGGGCGCCAGTTGCCGGACAAGGCCGTCGACGTACTGGATACCGCCTGCGCCCGCGTACGTATCAGCCTGGCCTCCGCCCCGGAAGCCATCGAACGCTTGCGCGGCGAAATTGCCGAAGGCGAGCGCCAGTTGCAAGCTCAGCAGCGCGACCACCAGGCCGGCCTGGAGCTGGACAGCCTGTTGTTGACCCAACTACAGGAGCGTCTGGAGCAGGCCCGGGATGAACTGCTGAGCCTGGAGCAGAGCTGGAATCAACAGCGCGAGCGGGCTACCCGGCTGCTGACCCTGCGCCAGCAATGTGCCGAGCTGCGTCTGAGCCAGACTGAAGCCAACGAACCCGACACCGATGGCGACCTACCCGACAACCAAATGCCTGATAGCACCACTGATCTGGCCGCACTCGAAGCCGAGCTGGCGAGTCTGCAGGCCGAGTTGCAGGCGGTTCCAGCCCCGGCGCGCCTGGTCAGCCATGAAGTCTGCCCGCGGCTGGTCGCCGAAGTGATCAGCCACTGGACCGGTGTACCCGTTGAGCAATTGGCCCGCGAGCACAACAACAAGGTCGCCGAATTTGCCGCTGAGTTGCGCCGCCGGGTACGTGGCCAGGAACAGGCTGTAGTGGCGCTTGATCGCGCCATGCGGGCAGCCGCGGCCGGTCTCAACAATCCGGATGCACCCGCCGGGGTGTTTCTGCTGGTAGGTCCAAGCGGCGTCGGCAAGACTGAAACCGCGCTGGCACTGGCCGACCTGCTGTACGGTGGCGAGCGCTTCCTGACCACCATCAATATGTCCGAGTTCCAGGAAAAGCACAGCGTCTCGCGACTGCTGGGTGCTCCACCCGGTTACGTCGGCTACGGTGAAGGCGGCATGCTCACCGAGGCGGTACGCCAGAAGCCCTACTCGGTAGTCCTGCTGGATGAGATCGAAAAAGCCGATCCAGACGTACTCAACGTGTTTTATCAGATCTTCGACAAGGGCGTTGCCAACGACGGCGAAGGGCGGGAAATCAATTTCCGCAACACCCTGATTCTGATGACCTCCAACCTCGCCAGCGAGCAAATCAGCCAGCTCTGTACCGAAGCTCAGCGGCCAGCCGCCGACGATCTGGAGCAGGCCATCCGCCCGACGCTAAGCCGGCATTTCAAACCCGCCCTGCTGGCGCGTATGCGCGTGGTGCCCTACTACCCGGTCGACGGCGAGGTGTTGCGCGAGCTGGTAAGCCTCAAACTCGAGCGTTTCGCCAATCGTCTGCAACGTCGCCAACTGGGTTTTAGCCACTGTCCGGCCCTGGTCGAGCATTTCGTCGAACGTTGTCACTACGGCGACAGCGGTGCACGCCTGATCGATCACCTGATAGATCAACAGTTGCAGCCGCAGATCGTCGACCAGTTACTGGATGCCATGGCTAGCGGCAGTACGCTCCGTCACGTACATGCCACTCTCAACGGCGAAGGGGCTCTGGTCTGTGAGTTCGCTTAAACTGCCTGCCCTGTTCGACCGGCTGACGCACCCGCTGCATTATGCCGAAGACCTGCTCGCGCGCTTCACCGCGCTGGCTGGCAGTCGGGGCAGTCGTCAGTTGCAGGAACGTTTGGTCGAAGCCGCCAGCAGCCTGACCGGCTGTCCGCTGGGCCAACTGTTCCTGCTCGATGCCACGCATACCCAGTTAACCCTGGCCGCCGAATGGCTCGACGGCCAGCCGCACAGCCGCGAAGCAGACACCGTATCGAGCGACTACAACGACCAGCAACTGCTGCAGTACTGCCTGTGCCAGAACCAGGTGCTGTACCTCGCCCAGCTCGACAACAGCCTGTATGCCACCCCGTTCCTGCCGGCCACCAACGCGGATTGGCGCAGCCTGCTGTGCCTGCCCCTGCTCGACGACCAGCAACATGTTGCCGGGCTGCTACTGCTGGCCAGCCACGAGGCTCTGGAACTTCATGGCTATGCCGACTCCCTGCAATTGCTTGGCAACTTCGCCCTGCATCAACTGCATCTGCTGCAACAAGTACAGCAAGGCCAAAGCTCCACCAGCGAAGTACGCGAACCTGCGCCAAACTATCCGCGTGGCTATGGCCTGATCGGCGACAGCCCAGCCATGCAGGCGGTTTACCAGTTGATCGGCAAGGTCCTGCACAACCCGGTCACCGTCCTGCTGACCGGCGAAACCGGCACCGGCAAGGAACTGGTCGCCCGCGCCATCCACGACTATGGCTCTCGCCGCACCCAGCCATTCATCGCCCAGAACTGCGCCGCGCTCCCGGAAAACCTGCTGGAAAGCGAGCTGTTCGGCTACCGCAAAGGGGCATTCACTGGCGCCGACAAAGACCACCGGGGCCTGATCGACAGCGCCGATGGCGGCACCCTGTTCCTCGATGAGATCGGCGACATGCCACTGGCCCTGCAGGCCAAACTGCTGCGCGTACTGCAGGAGGGCGAAGTACGGCCACTGGGCAGCAGCGACACTCACATGGTTGATGTGCGCATCATCGCCGCCACCCATCAGGATCTGCAGGCTCAGGTGCGTGATGGCCAGTTCCGCGAAGACCTGTATTACCGCCTGACCCACTTCCCCATTGAGCTGCCACCGCTGCGCGAACGTGGAGAAGATATTCGCATACTGGCTATGCATTTCGCCGATGAAGCCTGCTGCTTCCTGCAGCGCGAAATCTGTCGCTGGTCCGACAGCGCCCTTGAGCATCTGGCCGGTTACAGTTTCCCCGGCAACGTACGCGAGCTCAAGGGACTGATTGCCCGTGCCCTGCTGCTGTGCGACGGCAACCTGCTGTTGCCCGAACACTTCAACCTGCCGGAAACCATCAGCCAGTCCAACGGCCTGAGCTTGCGTGAGCGTATGGAGCGTGTGGAGCGCAACCTGTTACTCGACTGCCTGCAGCGCAACCAGGGCAATCAGACCAGCGCCGCCAGCGAACTCGGGCTACCGCGCCGCACCCTGCTGTACCGTATGCAACGTCTCAATATCAGCCCGGCTGATCTGAAATCCAGGGAGAGGAACCATGTTCAATCCGGCCAATGAAGCCCATTTCAGCCTGACCCTCGACGGCCTCGACCACGACTTCAAGGTCCTGGCCTTTACCGCCCGCGAGGCCATCAGCCAGTGCTACCGCATCGAGCTGCAACTGGTCAGCGAACAGCCCGACATCGACCTC